>Ga0209698_10004101_pt1 | contig 16109 bp, 13 predicted proteins | sample LitLauG_LLR_2012_FD_187203 | JGI IMG/M metagenome (GOLD analysis project Ga0209698, IMG submission 187203) | Freshwater sediment microbial communities from Pennsylvania, USA - Little Laurel Run_MetaG_LLR_2012 (SPAdes) (version 2) | ecosystem: Environmental > Aquatic > Freshwater > Creek >...
GACGTAGGTTGACTTAACGGTCGCGAAATACAACATGAAACTACTCTCGCTCAACGTCTCTCGCCCGCTCCTGGTCCTCCACCATGGCCAAACCGTCAGCACCGGAATTTTCAAACAACCGGTCGAAGGTCCGGTTCACCTCCGCAGACTGAATCTAGACGGCGACCGCCAGGCCGACCTCAACGTCCATGGAGGCCCCTTCAAAGCCGTCTACGCCTATCCCTCCGAGCACTATCCCTTCTGGCGCAAAGAACTTCCCGGCATGGATCTCCCCTGGGGCATGTTCGGCGAAAACTTCACCACCGAAGGGCTCTTCGAAGCCGATCTTCATATCGGCGATCGACTGCAAATCGGCAGTGCCGTTATCATGGTTCGCCAGACGCGTACTCCCTGCTACAAGCTGGGAATCAAATTTCAGCGTGAAGATATGCTCCCGCGTTTCCTCGAAAGCGACCGCAGCGGCTTTTATTTCTCCGTCGAACAAGAAGGCACCGTCGCCACGGACGATTTCTTCCATATCCTCACCCGCGAACCCGAAGCCCTCACCATCGAAGAGATGAACCAGATCCTGGTCCGCGACCGCTACAACCGCGACCTGCTAGACAAAGCCCTGGCTACGAATGCCCTTCCGGATCACTGGCGCAACTATTTCACCGAACGCCTCGCAGCGGTCGCCACCTCGACTCGATAGCCCGAGAATGCCGTAAAATGGGTGCCCCATTTCCCGCGCACCTTTTGCGCAAGAAGTGGGGCTTTTGAAGTGGCTCGCATCTCACATGATCCTCGATGCCCTCCATCGCCTAGCCAACCGCAGCCAGTCCCTGGACCGCGCTGAAGCCCGCGATGTGATGGCCGAGGTTCTCACCGGCAAGTGTACCGACGCCCAAATCGCCGCCCTGCTCATCGCGCTCCGCATGAAGGGCGAGACGGTTGAAGAAATCGTTGGATTCGCCGAGGCCATCCGTGCCGCTGCCGCTCCACTGCCCATCGAGCGCGACGATGCCCTAGCCGTCACGGGTACTGGCCGCGACGCACTCACACAAGATGCCCTAATCGAGTCTTCGTTGATTGACACCAGCGGTACTGGCGGCGATGCCAGCGGCACATTCAATATCTCTACCGCCACCGCCTTCGTCACCGCTGGCGCCGGAGTCCGAGTCGCCAAGCACGGTAACCGCAGCATCAGCTCCAAATGCGGATCCGCCGACGTTGTCGAAGCCCTCGGCGTGAACATCCAGCTTTCGCCCGAGCGTGCCGCCCAATGCCTCAAACAAGTCGGACTCTGCTTCCTCTACGCCCCCAATCTTCATCCCGCCATGAAGCAAGTTCAGGCGGTCCGCCGCGAACTCCGCATGCGGACGATGTTTAACCTGCTCGGTCCGCTGACCAATCCCGCGAGGGCGTCCGGACAAGTGGTCGGAGTCTATTCGTTGGAGTTAGTCGAAAAGTTAGCCGAAGCCCTGAGCATGCTAGGCCTGCGTCGTGCCGTAGTAGTCCACGGCCTGGATGGACTGGACGAAATCACGATCACCGGTCCCACCAGAATCGCCGAAGCCCGCGAAGGCGTCGTGCGCTCATACGAGGTTGAACCCGAAGAATTCGGCATGAAACGAGCGCCTTTGGAAGAAATCAGCGGCGGCGACGCCCAAGAAAACGCCGCCATCATCCGAGCAGTCTTCGAAGGAGAAAAATCCCCGCGTAGAGATGTAGTAGTCGTAAACGCCGCAGCCGCGCTGGTAGCGGCACACAGAGCAGACCATCTCGCAGAAGCCATCCCGCTAGCGCAGAAATCAATCGATTCCGGCGCCGCACAAGAAAAACTCAACTCCCTGGTCCGCTTCACATCGTCGTAAGCCTGGGTTTGTCATCCGGAGCGTAGCGACGGAACCTATGTATTCCTTTGCAGGGCCCGTCGCCATCCAAGCACTCAGTTATGGGTTTTCCCTCTGTTCCCTCCGTGGCGAGTCCTAAACCTCCACCTTTCCCAGATACTCCGCCACCCGCACGCTCCACCCCAGCTCCCGCTCCATCATCTCCCGCAACAATCCGGAAGCCTCCGGTTCCCCATGCACCAAATACGTCGCTTCCGGACGATTGTTGAAAGTCCGCAGCCACTGTAACAACTCCGGCGGATCAGCATGATCGCTGAACTGCTCCAGCGCCGCAATCTGAGCGCGGATCGGCACGAAGTCCCCGAAAATCTTCACCTCATCCGTCTTGCTTTTGATGGCAAACCCGCGCGTCCCCGGCGCCTGAAATCCAATAAACAGCACCAGGTTTTTCGGATCCGGCAGCCGCTGCGCCAGATGATGCAGGATCCTGCCGCCTGTCACCATCCCGCTCGACGAAATAATGACGCACGGCATCAGCACCGCGTTGATCCGCTTCGACTCCTCTGGCGTCGACGCAAATGTGAACCCCGGCCACTCGAGCGGCGAGCCATAACGACGAATCATCTCCCGCGTTTCGTTGCTGTACTCCTCGTCGTGCTTCAAAAAAATCTCGACGGCCTTGATCGCCATCGGACTGTCGCAAAACACCGGCAGCCGCGGAATCTGCCCCGACTCGATCAAGTGCTTCAAGATGAAAACAAACTTCTGCGTCCGCTCAATCGCGAAGGCCGGCACCACCACGCTCCCCCCGCGTCGGGCGGTCGCCGTAATCAGTTGCGCCAACTCCGGCAGTGGATCTTCTTTCGGATGCGCCCGATTTCCGTACGTCGACTCCATCACCACGAGATCCGCAACCTCGCCCTCCTGCGGCCCCGAATGCACCACCTTCCCGGGCGCCACTTTATGATCGTGCACGCGCCCAATATCTCCCGTGAACAGCAACCGCTTCATCTGCCCGTTTGCCCGCAGCGAAACTTCTGCCATACACGACCCAAGAATGTGCGCCGCCCGCACAAACCGGAACGACAACTCCGGCGACAACTCCACCGTCTGGCCGACCTGCACCGGCTTGAAGTATTGCAGCGACTCCTGCGCCTCTTCAAATGTGTATAAGGGCAGCGCGGGCGAATGCTTCGATTTCTTAAATTTGTTGTAGAAGTGCGCGTCTTCTTCCTGCAGATGCCCGGAGTCCGGCAGGATGATCCCGCACAAGTCAATCGTCGGCGACGTCGCGTAAATCGGCCCGCGGAATCCCGATCTGACCAGCCGCGGAATCCATCCGCAATGATCGAGGTGTGCATGCGTCAGAATGACCGCGTCGATCTGGTTCGCTGCAGTCGGCAGGTTATTCCAATTCCGCTCCCGCCACTCCTTCGGTCCCTGAAACAACCCGCAATCAATCAGAGCCTGGAACCCGCTCTCCCCGGAAACATGGCCGGTATTAATAAGATGTTTGGACCCGGTAACTGTGCCCGCCGCGCCCAGAAATTGGATGTAAGCCAATCGCGCCTCCCCCAGAAAGCAACACCCTACCACGCCGCAGCGACGGCATGCCGTCTTCGTCTCTGTGGTACTCTACGACCCCCGTGGTTATTGTTTTTCCGCGACTTCAATCTTGAACACGTTATTGGTCACATCGCTCTCCGGCACGCTACCATCATTTACCACGATCTCCGTTGGCGCGGCCGGCACCTCCACGCGAATCGTAGCCTTATTCTTGCCCCGTACCTCCAACCGCTTCGTGCTCTCTCCCCCGGCAAACCTCACGATCACCGGCACCTCGGCCCCCGCCGCGCCGAGATCATCGACAGTAATCGTTACGATGTAAGATCCAGTCGCAGTTTTAGTCGAAAAGGCCGACTCCACCTTGAAATCCGGCAACCCGTGGTCGTGATACACCCAGTCATCGAAGAACCATCCCAGATCCCGCTGCGTCTGCACCGCAATCATGCGCGGCATGTAAGTCGCATCCGTATCCTGCTCCGGACGATAACTTGTAATCACCTTCTTCAGCGCAGCTTCGCCAATCATGTCCCGCAACATCCACCACACATACAACGCCTTGCTGCGATAGAGTTCCTCCCCGGTAGTATTGACCAGTGCCTGGCGAGTGTCCTCCGACGGATCAATGCCCTTCTCATGGGCGAGAAATGCCGCGCGATGCACTCCCATGTAGTCGAGCGCAGCCTGGCGGCTGCTCCCGTGCTCCAGAAAGAGCGCCTGCGCAAAATGCGCCAAGCCTTCATCAATCCAGGGGCGCGGCGAGGAGAACGCCGCATGGGTCAGTTGATGCGCCGCCGACAGTCCCACCAGCTTCGGATCAATCCCTGCCAACGGGGTGAACAGGAGCGATCCGCTCTCAAACGGCGCTGCCTTCTCATCCGGAAGATCCGCCGTCCGCGCCTTCTCCCGAGGCGTACCGAACCATTCGGAAATCAGGGGCACGACCTTCTCGGCAGCATCCGCGTATGTCTCAGCCGCAGCCGCGTGTGTTGGAAGGTTGAAGACCGCAATCGACGGACGATCCACCAACCCATATTTCGCGATTGCGAACGACGGCGCCGAACGCCCAATATCGGGATACGAACACGACGCTCCCGGAAAGATCGACGTTCCTTCGCGCGTTAGCGTCTGCATTCCTCCTCCGCTGCAGACCATCCATGAAGGCGGATTCTCGACGACAAAGTTCGCGTCGGCAAACGTGATCTTCATCTCCGCCCCGGCCTCGCGCGCCCTCCACCGCGTCAGCACTTCAAATAAACTGTCGCCTTCCGACAGATTCGCCACCTCTGTTGCTATCGGATACCACGCCACATACCCCGCCCCGCGTACCGCCGAGAACTTCGCATCGATGCGATCCCAGTCGGTGCTTGCCGCCGCATCCTCCGGCGTCCCGATCCGTGTCAGCCGCGTCGCATCCAGTGTAATCACGCCTTCATAGGCAATATCCAGATCGACAGTCGCCTGCGGCGCCACTGCCTGCGGTAACGTGACAATCGCCTCCGACAGCGCTCCCGTATGGTCAATGTCCGACGCATACGGCTGCCGCAGCATCTGCACCACCTTGTCGCCGATCCGAACCGACCGCCAATCGAGCGACGACGAAATCTGCAGCACCGCGATCGTCTGCGGCGTCTTCGTATCATTCCGCAAAGTGACGCGACCGCGAACCCCTAGCCGATGCTGCTCCGGGTCCACCTGCAATTTCAGATCGTAGTGAGTAATCGAGAACGCCTCGCGATCGAGAGAGAAGCCATGCGTCGAGGCAAAGAAAAGAAAGAGAAAAAGCAATGAGAAAAAGCGGGCGCCTCGTCCGCTCCACGGCCGAAGCCCGCGTTTGGAAACCGCAACTAGAGCCGCTTTTAAGTGGCGAAGCGCTGCAGGGCTACAATCAGAAAAGGACGTCATTTCTACTTCGATGCGCCCGCACGCCGCCGCTGCCGCACGACCTCATACAACACTACGCCGGCCGCCACAGACACATTGAGCGAGGGCACCTTCCCCAGCATCGGAATCGACACCAGGAAATCGCACTTCTTCTTCACAAGGTCGTGCAGTCCCTTGCCTTCGCCGCCCAGCACCACCGCGCAATCCATTTTGTAATCGATCTCGTCGTACGTTTTCTCGCCGCGCTCATCGAGGCCCACGGTCCAGATATTCTGGTCCTTCAATTCCTCGACGGTCCGCGCGATGTTCGTCACTTTCGCGACCGGTAGATGCTCGCTCGCCCCCGCCGACGCCTTCGTCACCGTCCCCGTTACGCCCGCCGACCGCCGCTCGGGAATCACCACGCCATTCGCTCCCGCCGCATCGGCTGTCCGCAAAATGGCGCCAAGATTGTGAGGGTCCTCCACGCCATCGAGCACAACGATCAGCGAATGCTCTCCGCGCTTTGCCGCGATCACGTCATCGAGATCGTTGTACTGCTTGGCCGATGTCACCGCCACCACGCCCTGATGCCCGACCTGCCCCGCCATTTGATCCAGTTCCGCGCGCTGCAAAAACCGCACCGGAATCCCCAGCTTCCGGCAATCTTCAATCAGTCGCTGTAGCCGCAGGTCATGCCGCTCCTTCGCCATCCCCACCCACTCAATCGCCCGCCCCCGCGCCTTCAGCGCCTCTGTCACCGAATTGATTCCGTAGATGTAGTGCATGAATTGTTAGTCTACAGCCCAACGTCTGTCATCCAGAGCGAAGCGAAGGATCTATGTACTCCTCTGCGCTGCCGATGCTCCGGCGATTACGTAGATCCTTCGGTCCGCAAAAACCGCGGCCTTCAGGATGACAACGCTTGAGAGCGCAGCACGTGCACGATGTCCCCTGCCTCCGGCCTAACCGTATAATCCTCATCCGCCTCGGCGTGTAGCACCGTCCCATCCCGCTCCAAGATATAAGTCGTCGGAATCGGCAACTCCCAACTCTCATCCCCATTGGCAAACGGCAAATTCACAAACGCCCGCCGGTACACTGCTTCCTGCGCCGCCGGCACGCGATACGTCAGCCCAAATTGCCGAGCCACACGATTGCCCGCGTCAGACAGCAGTGGAAACCGCAGCTTGTGCTGATCATGCATGAAGAATGCCTGCTTGACCGTCTGCGGAGAAATCGCGACCAGTGAAGCCCCCGCCGCCTCGATTGCACCGACGACGAGGTTCATCGCCTCCATCTGCCCCACACAAAACGGGCACCATCGCCCGCGAATAAAACAAATCACGAGCCGTCCGCGAGCAAGCAGTGAGGCAGACGAAACGATCTTCCCATCGTGATCGGAGATTTCGAAAGAAGGCGCGCAAGCGCCAACTGCAAGCGCACCCGCAGCCAGTCGCCGCCCCTTCAACTCCCCCACAGCCGCCGCATGCACCGCCTGCGTTTCCGCCGGAACATACTTGGCGATCAGTTCCTTCCGCTCCGCAAAAATCTCCCGCAACGGACGGATATCAGTCGCAACTCCCGATTCTTCCAGAGATCTCCACTTCATCATGACTCGATCCTGCTTGTCTGTCCCTCGAAGTCGCTGAGTTTGAGCTGCGTCAGTGTATATGCCTGCTCGATGGCACAACGAGCAGCTAAGTAAAATGCCCATCGACTCGAATCAATCGGATGCTCGTCGACTCCCGTGATCCAAATGCTCGCGCTCGCAGCAAAATCCGTGAATCGAACTGTCATCCCATCATTGAGTCCCTGGAGAATGGCCGTCCGATATTCGTCGCGGACTGCAACCTTATAGTGAATGCCGGGAGCCTCGTTGTAGGGAAACTGCACGCGCACTCCTGCGGACTCGGATCGCGGGCCAACATTTCTGCGGAAGAAGCCGTAAACCTCCAACCATCTCAGAGGTGAGGAATTAGACATGTTCTCCTTCGCGGGCGGATGTCGAGGCCCGGTGCGGTCGCTAACTTAATTTGGTTTCCAATCGGAACCCGTGATCCATTAGGTACAAATCCGCCTCCCGGCCCATAAGACGCATCTGCCTGAGAACTCCTCTCACATCCCCGGCATCTTCATCCCCGCCAGCCGCCGCATAAAGCTCGCCTTCCCCATATCCTTGAACATCTTCTTCATCTGCACGTACTGCCGCAGCAGATTATTCACTTCCTGCACGCTGGTGCCCGACCCGCGCGCGATCCGCTTCCGCCGGCTGCCGTTGATCACCTCGTGATGCCGCCGCTCATGCGCCGTCATCGAATTAATGATCGCCTCCACGCGGTTGATCTGATTCTCATCCACCTGGTCCGCCGCTTTCTGCAGCCCCGAGAACGGGCCAATCGACGGTAGCATTCCCATCAGGCTCTTCATCGATCCCATCTTGCGCACCTGCCGCAACTGGTCGCGGAAATCCTCCAACGAGAATCCGCTTCCCGAAAGCGCCTTCGTCGCCATCTCGGTCGCTTTCTTTTTATCGATCTGCTGCTCAGCCCGCTCGATCAGCGACAGAATGTCACCCATCCCCAGAATCCGCGACACAATGCGGTCGGGATGGAACGGCTCCAGCGCATCATATTTTTCGCCCACGCCAATGAACTTGATCGGCTGTCCCGTCACCTGCCGAATCGACAGTGCAGCGCCGCCGCGTGCATCGCCATCCATCTTCGTCAGCACGATTCCCGTCAGCGACAGCTTCTTGTGAAACTCGTCTGCCGAATTCACCGCGTCTTGCCCGGTCATCGCGTCAGCCACGAACAGAATCTCCGACGGAGTCAGCAGCTTCTTCAGCGACTGCATCTCCTCCATCAGTTGCTCATCAATGTGCAAACGTCCTGCGGTATCGACGATCAGCACATCGCATCCGGAAACCACCGCCTCACGCCGCGCCTCCTTCACCAGTCGCTCGACCGTCGCAGTATTCGGCTCGGTGACCTGGCCTTCGTAGATATGCGCCTTCACCGCCTGCGCCACTATCTTCAACTGCTCGCGCGCCGCCGGACGGTACACGTCCACCGACACCAGCAGCGGACGATGCCCGCCCTGCTTGAACCAGTGCGCCAGCTTGCCCGAGGTCGTCGTTTTGCCCGACCCCTGCAGCCCCGCCATCAGCACCACCGTGGGAGGCTGCGACGCAAACTTCATTCGTGCTGTATCTGTCCCGAGGATCGCGACCAGTTCGTCGCGCACGATCTTAATGACCTGCTCACCCGGCGACAGCGCAGTCATTACTTCCTGCCCCACGGCTTTGGAGCGAATCTGATCGATGAGCTGCTTGACGACCTTGAAGTTGACGTCGGCCTCAAGCAGCGCCAGCCGTATCTCGCGCAGCGCCTCGTCAATGTTTTCCTCGGTCAGCTTCGCCTGCCCACGAAGCGTCTTGAATGCGCGTTGTAGTTTTTCCTGTAAATTCTCAAACATAATGGAGCCTTTATTTTAACAGCGTGGATCGGAGTGAAAGGAGCGAGCCCTGCAATTTCAGTCCACCTTCGGCCGCACCATTTCAAACCGATCGGTGGTACGCGTGTATTGCATGCCGCCCATGCGCCCAATCAGGTCGAGACGATTGCCGTCGATGCGCCCATTTTTCAGATGCGACTCATCCACGTGCACCGCGGCCACCTCTCCAATCACCAGGCTGCTGCTGGTCGGAGCCGTCGAGAAATCCAGGATCTGATGCAGTTTGCATTCGAAGCTGACCGGCGACTCAGCAACGCGCGGTGGACGCACAAGCTGCGAGGGCCGCGGTGTGATCTTGGCTAGATCGAATTCGTTGACCGTTGGGTCGTATTCGCCGCTCGTCACATTCATCGCCTCGCGCAGTTCGTACGGGACCACGTTGACCACGAACTCCCCTGTCTCGCGCACATTCCGCAGCGTGTCTTTCGGTTCACCGTGGGCCGCGTTGGCCTCTTTCGGAGCGCGCAGCCCTGGAGCAAACGCCAGCAGCGGCGGGTCTACGCATACGCAGTTGAAGAACGAAAACGGCGCCAGGTTCGGTTGCCCGGAGGCGCTGATGGTCGAGACCCACGCGATGGGACGCGGGACGACTGCGTTCAGAAGGATGTTGTAGATCTCGCGATGCGAGAGTTCGGAAGCACGGACGTTCATCTACCGAGTATAACGATCGCCACACAGACTTGGTTACGCGCGCAGGAAGCGACACCAGGCTCACTGCTGAAAGATTTCTTTCGCGGCGACGACCGTGTTGCAGTGAATGGTGATGGTGTCTTCCACGTTCTGCGCGTACCCCCCAGCGAACGTCACCATAACGGGAGTTCCACGGGCGCGAGCGACGCGGAAGAGAAGTTCGTCGCGCTTCTTCAATCCCTCGATGGTTAAGTCCAGGCCGCCAAGTTGGTCTTCACGATAGGGATCGGCGCCGGCGACATAGCAGATGAGATCGGGTTCGAATTGGCGCAGGCCGGAACTGAGCGCGTTGTCGAGCCAGGCGAGGTAGTCGTCATCAGAACAGCCATCGGGTAGATCGACATCGATCGATGAAGGCGGCTTCCACAGCGGATAGTTGTTGTGCTGATGCAGCGAAATGGTGAAAACATCCCCCGCATGGGCGCCGCGCATCTTCCCCTGAGGGGCATTTTTGGGCGGCTCGACGGTCGAGGTCGACGACGAAGGCAGCAGCGCACTCGCCGTGCGGGTCCCCGCGAAGATGGCCGCCGTGCCGTTGCCCTGGTGCACGTCGCAATCGACGGTCATCGCGGTGCGGATCTTGTCATCCCGCTGCATCCGTCGAATGGCGACTGCCACGTCGTGGATCATGCAGAATCCTTCGCCGTGGTCTGGGAACGCGTGGTGAAATCCGCCGCCAATGCTGATGGAGACTCTGTCGGCCAAAGCTTGGCGCGCGGCCAGGATGGATCCGCCCGCGGCGAGCCAAAAGGCATCGACCAGGTCGCGCGAGTAGGGAATCTCCATCTCCATTTCTTCGCGTGGGCTTAACGTGCCGGTCGTCAGTTTCTGGACGTACTCGGGCTTGTGGACTAGAAGGATGTCCTGATCCGTCGCGGGCTGCGGCTCAAGGAAATCGGAGGCATCGGCCACGCCGGTTGCCATCAGACGATCGCGAATGCGCCTGTATTTTTCGGCGGGGAAGACATGATTGCCAATCGGCAGGTAATACGCGTCGCTGTAAATCAGCTTGAAGGGGAGCATTTCGCAGTCGGCATTCAGCACTCAAGGGGCGGGTGCTGGAAGACTTCATATGATACGCGTGGACCGGGGAATTCGCACTGCTGTGGCCAGGCTTCGGACCTCGGACCTTAGCCCTTAGACCTTGCACCTCAGCCCACTGCGTGCCAGATCGTCTCTCCTTGTTTCCTTGTGTCTTGTTGAGAGAGCATTATCGAGTCTTCTACAAAAACCTGTAACCACGCGAGAATTCGCCTACGGGTTTTGAAATTTCCTACTGAGCGCCGGCGCGGCCAGACGCAACACTTCACTGTTGTCTTCCTCGTTAACGTCGTGATTTTCCAATTGCGAAGGTGATCGATGTACTCCCGTTGCATGACCGCTTCGTTTTGGCGGTGAGTTTGCACTCCTCTAGGTCTCGCAATGTCGAGTATTTCTGAGGAGATCGGAAAACAATGAAGCCCTTCTTTGCTGTGCGTTTTGTGATTCTAGCGCTGTTGTGTGGCGTTGTGTTGTCCCTGCCACTGCATGCGCAAACTGCCGCGATCAGCGGAACCATCACAGATTCGAGCGGTGCCGTGGTACAGGGAGCGCAGGTGACCGCGCGTAACCTGGCGACGAACGTCGTGCGTGTTGCAACCAGCAGCGCGACCGGAGCGTACTCCATCACCAATCTGGACGTGGGGGCGTACGAGGTTACGGCCAAGAAAGAGGGCTTCAGGACATTTCGTCTTGCGAACGTCGAACTGACGGTGGCACAGGTGTCGACGCTCAACGCGGTCCTGAGCGCGGGCGCGGCCACTGAGGAGGTGACAGTGAGCGCGGAAACCGCTCCTGCCGTCGATCTCGAGACGTCGCAGGTCAGCAATCTTGTCGATCAGGAGCAGATGAAGGATCTGCCGCTCATCACGCGCGATCCTTACAGTCTAGTGTTGCTCTCGCCCGGAACGTCGCAGACCAACTCTGGCCTGGGCGGATTTACCGTGAATGGCTCGCGCGAGCGCAACAACAACTTCCTGCTCGATGGCGTGGACAACAACGACACGTCCGTGCCGGGCATTCCGGATGGCGCGTTGGGCGCGAACCCGGACTCCACGCAGGAATTTCGCATCATCACCAACAGCTTCAGCGCGGAATACGGACGGAACACGGGCGCGATCATCGACGTCGTAACCAAGAGCGGCACGAACCAGTTCCATGGCGGCGCTTACGAATTCGGGCGCTGGAACGGATTCGGCGGCGCGCGCGACTGGTTCAATCCAGCGATCGACGCCAGCGGCAGCCCCAGCAAGATGAATCCGTATGTGCGGAATCAGTTTGGATATACGATTGGCGGCCCGATTATCAAGAACAAGACGTTCTTCTTTTTCAACGAAGAGCTGGATCGTTTCCGTACGACGTTGACGAACCAGTCGATCGTGCCGACGGCAGCGTTCAAGACAGGGAAATTCAACCTGAACAATAATCCTGCAACTCCGGTGGATCTGAACAACGTTCCGTCGAGTGGCGGGAATAATGCGACGCCGACGCTCATCCAACAATTCTTTAATGACCCCACTCAGCCCCTGGTGGCTGCGGCCCCGCAAGACCCAACGATGCAAAAAGTCTTTGCCCTGTATCCGAATCCGACCATTGACAATGGCGATGGCTACACCGGCACTCTGCTGTTCCCTAGTGGTTCACAGCAGAACAGCTATAACACCGTGGCGAAGATCGATCATCACTTCACCGATCGGGAGGTCATCAGTCTTCGGTACGGTTACGACCACTTCTTTGATCCAAACCCGTTTCACAACGACCTTCTGCCTGGGAACGTTGGAGGCGTAGGCGAAAAGGCGATCAGTCAAGGGGTCGCTGCCAATCTGGTTTCGACACTAACAAACAATCTCGTCAATAGCTTCACTTTCGGATGGAACCACCTGTACTCGACCTTTTTCTGTACGGGAGTGAGCACACTGAACAGCCCAATTCCAGCGACGGATCAGTTCGGAAATGGCTGGGACTTCAACATGAGTCCCTTCACCAGTATTGGCTGCACCGCGCTGGTGTCAGATGGACAGTTCCGCAAGACGGGAACGACCAGCTACACCGACTATGTGAGTTGGGTACATGGAAATCACACCTTCAGGTTCGGTGGAGACTTCCGTGATGTGGGCGAACAGGGCGCAAACAGCTTCTTCTCTCGGCGTCAGGTTTCACTGCAGAGCACAACGAACCTTGGCGTTGACTTCGTGACGGGTGTAGCAGGCGCAACGACGGCCCTGAACGACGCAGCCTCGGCCTATTATGGCTTTGTATGGCAAGACTTCAACGGCGAGTTCTTTAACAAGGGGGCAGCGCGTCAGGGTACGGACGACAAGCATTTCCGCCAGCACGAATACGACTGGTATGGGCAAGACACCTGGAAGATCCGGCGCAATCTCACCTTGAATCTCGGGTTGCGCTACCAGTTGGACGGCGTCCCCTATGAAGAGCATGCGAACTTCTCCAACCTGTTGGTGGATCCGGCGTCGCCTGCCCCATTGACCATGTCGGTTGTTGGGCCGGGGACCGGACACCAGCTTTACAATAGCGATTACTCCAACATTGAGCCGCGGGTGGGATTCTCGTGGGATCCGTGGAGCAACGGCAAAACGGCCATTCGCGGTGCATTCGGTATTTTCCATGACCGCGTGTTCGGTAACCTGTTTGGCAATGCTCGCGGCAACCCGCCATTTGAGCAGGACTACATCTTGAACCCGGTCGACACGGCCAACAACTTCTACAACGGGCAGATCGCGACGGCTTTGGGAATTCCTTTCACGGGCGAACCATTTCCTCTTCCTGCTCCAGGGAATACGACGCCTTCGCCGATCATTCCGAACGGAGCGCAACTGGCCCCGGTTCTGTTTGACGTTCATTTCCGGAATACGGCAAGCAACAGTTGGAATTTCGGAATTCAGCGCGACCTGGGCGGCAATAATGTGCTTGACCTCTCCTATGTAGGCTCAGAGGGGCACCACATCTACCGACAGGTGGATGGCAACCCGCCGGTTCCGGCGCTGGTGAACCAACTTCTCGCGATTTGCAGCAGTCCGACCAACCCGCAGAACACAACGGGTTGCACCGACGATAATGTGATCAAGACGAATCTGTACCTAGGAGCCGACAGAGGAATTCTGCCGTTTAATGCTGTCAATTCCAACGCCCTGGTGCAGCCGTTCTATCAGCGGTCGGTAGGTAATTCGATCTACAACTCGCTGCAGGCGAAGTTCACGCGGCGTATGACTCACGGTCTGCAGGTGCAAGCGGCGTACACCTGGGCGCATGGGATCGACGACTCGAATGATCCGCTTGTTCCGGCGGCGGGAAACCGAGGATTCCCGCGGAACTCGCTGGCGCTTTCCGAGGAGAGGGGGAACTCAGACAACGATGTCCGCCACGTAGCGGTCATCAACTACATCTGGGAGGTCCCGCTTGGAAGGGGCAAGGGATATTTGAGCAATGGAGTGATCGGAAAGATCTTCGAGGGGATGCAGTTCTCGGGGATTACGACCGCGGAGACGGGGCACCCCTTTGACGTGTTCAGCAGCACGGACATGGAGCGGACGGGCTTGAGCGGACGTGCGGACCTGGTGGGGAATCCGTTTGGCAGTCCGGGTGGGAATCAGACCCCGGGGTTGAAGACGTGGTTCAATAACACGGCGTTGGTGGATCCGCTCAATCCGATTCAGTACGGTGCCTTCTCACTTCGGTCAACTGTCGTGAATATAGGTACAGCGAGCAGTCCCTCATTTGTGCCAACCGGTGCCCCGTTGTTCGATGGCCCGGGGAATGTCGGACGGAACCATTTCTACGGTCCGGGCTTTGTAGACTTCGATCTTGCGTTCTCCAAGACGATGAAGTTCACGGAGCGCGTCAACGCGCAGTTGAGGGTGGAAGGGTACAACATTTTCAACCATCCGCACTTCAACAATCCCGGCTCTGATCCATCTGTAATCGGCAACCTGGTGGGGTCGTCGATTTTCGGACAGATCACCTCGACTGCGACGCGGCCGGATGCAACGACCTCGGCGCGGCAGATGCAGGTGGCCTTGAAGGTGAACTTCTAGGGGTTTCAACGCGGTGTTTGATTGGAAGGCGCGGCTTTGAGCCGCGCCTTTTTTATTAGTGCGCCTTCAAAGCGCTGGATTCCGATGGGACTGGAGCAGAATCCCCACTTCTCCCAAACACAGGGAGAAGTGGGGCACCCACTTCGGTGGCACTCCCAGCAAAATGCACAGATCCTTCGGCCTGCAGAAGGCGCAGGCCTCTGGATGACAGGGTGTATGTGCGAGGAAGTTGCTGTTGTGACGCTGAGTTGTGGGTCGACGGAGCGGGTTAGCGTTTCTTGGTCGCGTTGATGGTGGGGGCGACCATTGGTCTGCGGACGGGGACAATGGCTCCCTTCGAGGGATCGGCGGCGGCGCTGGCGCGGGTCAGGACTTCCTGCTGGATGTATTGGACGAATTCCTGGATTTGACGCTGCATTTCTTCCATGCGCTCGCGCATCTGGAGGATGATCGCCATGCCGGCAATGTTGACGCCGAGGTCGCGGGCGAGCGAGAGGATGAACTCGAGGCGCTGCAGGTCTTCGTCGGTGTAGAGGCGGGTGTTGCCTTCAGTGCGCGATGGCTTGAGCAGGCCCTCGCGCTCGTAGAGACGCAGAGTTTGAGGATGGATGCCGTACATCTCGGCCACGGCCGAGATCATGTAGGCTCCTTTGGATTTGCGCTTAGTCACCAGGTTCCCTCGACCGGATTCTAGTGCAACCTTCGATTTGGTTGCTAGTTCTTCGCGGAATTCCCCACACGAAAAAGCTCGCCAAACCTGACGTAAGGGGTCGCATCGAATGGCCGGAGGATTTTATATGGACGAGAATAATGCGATCAGTGTAGTAGAAAACCTTATTGAAACTTCCAAGGACGGGCAAAAGGGCTATCAGGACGCGGCACAGCATGCGAAAGCGTCGGACCTGAAAGCGTTTTTCAACGAACAAAGCATGGAACGAGGGCGCTTCGCGCAGGAGTTGCAGGCGGAGCTGGCTAAGTTGGGCAAGCCCGAAAAGAAAGTCTCGGGATCGGCCGGCGGCGCAGTGCATCGTGCGTGGATTGATACGAAAGTTGCGCTGGGCGCTGGAGACAAGGCGATCCTCGAGTCCGTCGAAGCCGGAGAAGACAATGCCAAGGATACCTACGACAAGGCACTGGGCGGGAACTTGCCTGCTTCTTTGACGGACATCGTCCGGCGACAGGCGGCCAGCGTGCATCGGGCGCATGATCGGGTGAAGGCATTGAGGGATCAGGCTAAGGCGGCTTAGAGGCGGACCTTGGACTTTGGACCTTGGACTTTGGACCTTGGACTTTGGATCTCAACTTCACTCCTTCAAAATCCCCACTTCTCCCAAAGACGGGGAGAAGTGGGGTACCCACCTCGCGTGTGCTATCGGCAAGATACGTGGATCCCTTCGACATTCGTCTGAGGGCAGTTCTTGGGGCCGCGAAAGGCGCGGCCCTCTGGATGACAAGTCTGGAGAGTTATGGGGAACGATTAGGCTGCGGGTTGGGGTTTCTTCGCTGCCGGGACGGACCATCCTGAGGGCTTCAGGGCATGGTTCAGCCCATACGC
>Ga0209698_10004102_pt1 | contig 16106 bp, 11 predicted proteins | sample LitLauG_LLR_2012_FD_187203 | JGI IMG/M metagenome (GOLD analysis project Ga0209698, IMG submission 187203) | Freshwater sediment microbial communities from Pennsylvania, USA - Little Laurel Run_MetaG_LLR_2012 (SPAdes) (version 2) | ecosystem: Environmental > Aquatic > Freshwater > Creek >...
CGGCAGCTTCACCCGGCCCTTCAACATCGGGCTCGATTGCACGTTCAATACCGGCCTGGGCAATTGCGGCCACACCATGGGGGGCGTTGCCATCCCGGCGCCGGCCGCGACCGGCGCGACGGCCTTCGCGCCGGTGGTGGTCACCGTGGAACCCAGTCCGCTCAAGACGGCGCAGCTGTGGCTCTTCGTCTTCGAGGACAACAATCCCACCAACGGCGCCGTCGACGGTGCCGAGGAGCAGCAGGGCCTGGGGGGATTCCAGATCATCCTCAACGACATCGCCGGTGCGAGCGGGATCACGATCGGGCAGATGACGTACGACGTCTTCAACATGCCGCTTTCCAACGCGCTGAACGGGCGCATCGACACGGCAACCGGATTCGACGCCTGCTACCTCTCGCCCTCGCAGTTGATGGGGATGGTGATCACCTGCCCCAGCTTCGAGTACGACCACGTGCACAACGGCTTCACCACGACGCAATCGCCCCTCGCCGGCCAGGCGCTGATCCGCAATCTCTTCCCCAACCGCTTCGACGTGCTCGCGCACCCGGGCGCCGACCGCGTTGCGGCCGGCGAGAACTGGATCCAGACCTCGACGATGGAGGGTACGCACGCCAACGATGCCTTCGCGAAGGTCGGCGAGCCGGGATATTTCCAGGAATTCGGCGCGCCCGGATTCCACGCCTTCATCGGCTTTGTCAATCCGGCGCACATCAATGCGGTCAACGCGAGCCTGAAGGGCACCCACAAGGTCAGCGGCACGGTCACCAATCTGCACATGTCGCGGCCCTGGAGCGAGGCGCTCTTCGACAGCAAGTCGCACGCGGCTTTGGCCCAGTCGGTTTGCTATGTCGGCCTGAATTCCCAGAATGGGATCGGACCCAACATCGCGTTCGCGCAGTGCGACGCCACCGGCAATTTCACCATGACCGGCGTTCCCAACGGCCAGTACGAGCTCGTGGTGTGGGATGAATGGCAGGACCAGATCCTCGAATACCTTTCGCTCACCGTCAACGGCGCGGATGTCGCCATGGGCGACGCCCCGGTGTTTTCCTGGTTCCAGAGCGTCTATACCCGCACCTACCTTGACAACGGCGTGGACAACCCCGGCATCGCCCAGGTTCCCACGAACATCCGCTTCCGCGACGGACAGTTCTCCAACAGCCAGTTCACCGACAGCAGCGGCGCTGCCGTGTTCAGCGAGGTCTTCCCGCTGTTCAACTGGTATGTGATGGAGTCGGACTCGACGCGATACAAGGGGACCAAGGTCAGCATCGTCAACGACGCAGGCGCTGCCGTCGACACGGCCAACGCGACCGGCCCGGACGGCACGGTCTGGCCCACCGCCGGAGTGCTCAATTCGACCGAGACCTTCTCCCTGCCGGCCAACCGCCAGGTGCCCGGCGCCACCTACCTGTCCGGCAAGACGCTGCGCATCGACCCGGGCTCGACGCAGAGCGAGGGCTTCCAGGCGTTCATCAGCCAGCCGCAGTTCATCCACTGGGGCAAGGCGCTCTACTCCGTCGGCGAAAACGGCGGAATCCTGGGACACGTGGTGTACAGCTCGACCCGACCGTTCGACGATCCGACCCTTTTGTTCCAGAACCTGTGGGAGCCGCTCGTCCCGGGCGTGACGATCAACCTGTACCAGGAGGGCGTGGCCGCGGACGGCACGGCGAGCCTGACTCTGGTGGACACCACCCTCACGAGCAGCTGGGACGCCTGGGCCAACGGCACCAACGCGGCCGGCCTCCCGAACATGAACTGCCCGGGACAGGACACGGCGGATCCGTACTACCTGTACACCCTGGGGAGCGCCAATCAGTACAAGTGCTACGACGGCTTCCACAACTGGAACCAGGTCGAGCCGGCCCCGTACGATGGCCGCTACAACTTCCCGACCACCGCCTGCTCGATCTGCGTGGCCCCGAATCCGTCCAGCACCGCGGCCGTGCCCCTGCCCAGCCTGCTGCCCGCTGGCAAGTACGTGGTCGAGGTCGTGGTCCCCGCGGGCTTTGAGCTCGTCAAGGAAGAGGACAAGAACATCCTGATCGGCGACGCATATGTCGCCCCCGTCGCGCAGCAGTTCGGTCCGATGATCAACATCTTCATCGTGCCCGACCAGGCGTCGATCAATTCGATCAATCCGAGCTATACGGGTCCGGTGACCGCAGCAAATCCGATGGTCGCCGCCACTTCGAACAACGGCAATCCAACCACCAACATGGGCCGCACCAGCATCGGCGGCTTTGGCCCAAGCGAAATCGTGCAGCCGGCCCCGTGCGTGGGCCAGATGCGGGTAGTGCCGGACTTCATGAGCATCTTCCCGGGCGCCAAGCAGGCGGCCCCGTTCGCCGGGGCGACGCGCCCCCTGTGCGACCGCAAGGAGGTGGTGCTGACCGACCAGATGCAGGCCAAGGCCGACTTCTTCGTGTTCACGCCCACACCGGCCGCGTCCAAGTACACCGGCATCATCCTCGACGACCTGTCGTCCGAATTCAACACGACCCGGCCAGACTTCGGCGAGAAGTTCGCCATCCCCTTCGTGCCGGTCTCGTTCCGCGACTTCAACGGCTTCGAAGTCTCGCGCACCTACGCCGACCAGTTCGGTACGTTCAACGGAATGATCTACTCGACCTGGCAGGTCAACACGCCCAATCCGGCCGGCTATTCGCCCAACATGATGATCGCCTGCATGAACGATCCCGGGCCGATCCTCGACACGCGCCCGGGTTCGGCCACGCTCGGCCAGATGATCCCCGACCCGATGTACAACCCGCAGTACAGCAACTTCTGCTACTCGCTGCCCTACATGCCGGCCACCACCGACTACATGGACACTCCGCTCGTGCCGCAGGCGGCCTTCGCCGCCGGGTACAACCCGGTCGATTGCGCGTATCCCGACACGACGCCGGCCATCAAGCGGGTCGACGGGGACGGGCAGTTCGGACCGTGGGTTTCGGGTGCCGGAGCGACGCTGACCATCACGGCCCTGGGCGACCTGACGGTTCCCAACAACGCCTACGCCGGTCCTTCGACCACCGCGACCGGCCTTGCGAACCAGGCAACGATCAAGCGGCATTACGGCTTTGGCACGGCACGCGGGACGGTCCTGGTCGGCGGCGTACCGCTTGCCAACGTGACGTGGTCCGACCTTCTCATCACCGGGACGGTTGCGTCCGGGACCACCACGGGGGAGCTTTCGATCGTGGCGGCCAACGGGCGCGCGGCCATTGACACGGTCACGGTCAATGTCGGCGGAAAGACGCCGACCTACATCAATCCGCCGCCGCTTCCCACGTCCACCAAGCCCATCGTGCAGCTGCATCCGATCCAGGATGCGATCGATGCCGCGGTTCCCGGCGACCTCATCATGCTCAACGGCCAGGTCTCGCCGGTGGCTGCCGCTCCGGCGACGACCGCCTGCCTCGTTCCCAACGCCAACTGCACGGCCAGCACCGGTATCTATCCGGAGCTCGTCATCATGTGGAAGCCGGTTCGCCTGCAGGGTGTGGGCGCGGCCTCGGTGATGATCAACGCGGCCAAGTACCCGTCGCAGAAGCTGCAGGACTGGCGCGTGCGCATCAACGCCCTGTTCGGGCTGGACCTGCAGGGCAATGCCCTGCCCGGACTGCCGCAGGCGGATCCGCTTCCGGGGCAGGAGATCACCGGCGGCATCGTCCTGCTCGAGCCCTCGGTGCTCAGTACCGAGGAGGGCGCAGGGATCACCGTGCTGGCCAAGAACCTCCCGGCCGGCCAGTGTGCCGCGACCGGCATCGGAGCGAGCAACTTCCTTTGCACCCATGCACGAATCGACGGAGTGGGCATCACCGGCGGTGATGCCGGCGGTGGAATCTATGTCAACGGCTGGGCGCATGGCCTGGAGGTCTCCAACAACCGCATCTACGGCAACTCCGGCACCTACACGGGCGGCGTGCGCATCGGCCAGCCCTATCTGCTGGGCCTGACCGGGGAAGGGCCCTTCGGATTCGACAACAACGTCAGCGTGCACAACAACGCCATCACCACCAACGGAACGGTGGAAGCCAACAACGGCGCCGGCGGCGTCGGCGGCGGGCTCTCGATGAACTCCGGCAGCGACTCCTACTCCGTGCGCAGCAACTTCATCTGCGGCAACTTCAGCCTGGGTGACGGCGGCGGCGTGGGGCATCTCGGGGTCAGCTGGAACGGCGTGATTGCCAACAATTCGATCCTCTTCAACCAGAGCAACAACCAGAGCTCGACGGTCTCCGGAGGCGGTCTGGTGATCGAGGGCGAGGCGGGAACAGGAACCACCCTGTCCCTGGGCACGGGCAGCGTCACGGTCGACTCCAACCTCATCCTGGGCAATCAGGCCGAAGGTGGGCATGGCGGCGGCGTGCGCCTGCAGGATGTCAACGGCGGGGATATCCAGACGAACCCCAACCTGCCCGCGATGTGGTGGACCGTCACGCTCACCAATAACATGATCGTCAACAACAGCGCGGGATGGGCAGGGGGCGGGATCTCACTGAGCAACACCGTGCTGAGCAACATCATCAACAACACCATCGCATCCAATGACAGCACGGCGACGGTGGGTCCGCTCTTCAACACGCCGCCGTACAACTCGCCCACGCAGACCACGTTCCAGCCGGCCGGGATCAGTTCCGAGCCGCACAGCCCGACCCTGGCGGCGTCCTTTGGCGGCGCGGTTCCCGCGGGCCTGGAGGTGTACTCCAACCCCAGGCTGGAAAACAACATCATCTACCGCAACCGCTCGTTCCGGTTCATGGTCACGAGCGGGCCGGGAACCGGCTCCAACCCCGGCGTGCCGGCTACGTCGACGCTCCTGCCGGTGCTCACGCAGACCGTCGCCGGCCAGTGCCCCGGGGGCGCCAATTACTGGGACCTGGGCGTGCTCGGCCAACCGCAGATCGGCGGAGGGGGACCCAATGCGATGCGTCTGAATCCCACGTACTCCATCCTGACCACGCTCGCCGGCGGGTACGGCGGCGGCGCATCGCACAACACCGCGGGCAATCCGGGACTGCTGCACCCGTATTGCAACGGCTCGCGCGCCGACCCGGGAATCCCCGACGGCACCCCGCCGAGCCCGGCATTCACGATGCTCGTCGCGGGTGCGGAGGACGAGGGCGGGAACTGGGTCGATGTGAGTTTCGGACCTCTCTCTCTCTCGGGACCTGCGACCTACACCGTGGCGGGAGTGGCACTCACCCCGCTGGGCGACTATCGCATCGCCGCCAATTCGCCGGCGGTCGACAGTGGCAGCAGCGAGCTGGCGCCCAATCACGACTTTTTTGGGACGGCGCGTCCACAGGGAAGGGGATTCGACAAGGGGGCATTCGAGGTCGTCAAGGGAGGAAGCGCAGGGCAGCTGTCCGTGGCGCCGACTTTCATCGACTTCGGCAACCAGCAGATCGGCACCATCACCACGCAGACGCTGACGGTGACCAACGATGGCAATGCCGTGCTGGCCGGGCTCCAGGTGCAGAACCTGAATGGGCGAAACGCCAACCAGTTCACGGCCACGAGCCAGTGCGGCGTGACCCTGGCGCCGGGGGCGAGCTGCACGGTCACCTTGCGGTTCCAGCCGCCCTTCAACGCCGGTGGCCTGGGCAACAAGGTGGCGCAGCTCACCGTGACCAGCGCCAACGAGACCTTCACGGTGGCGCTCAGTGGCACCGGGCAGGCGCCCTCAGCCAGCCTCGTGCCGACCGCGGTCGCGTTCACGGGCCAGCTCGCCAATACCGTGAGCGTGCCCACGCCGGTGATCCTGACCAATACGGGCGTGGGACCGCTCGTGATCACGGGCATCACGGTTGCGAGCACCCCGGCCAACAACTTCAGCCAGACCAACACCTGCGGCGCCTATCCGGCCACGGTCCCGGTCGGCGGTACCTGCACGATCAATGTCGTGTACCAGCCCCAGGGGGTCGCGACGACCCCGGCAACGGGCACGGTGACGGTCCGCTTCCTCTCGCCGCTCACCCTGCCCTCGCAGAACCAGGTCGTGACCTTGAGCGGCACGACCCTGCTCGCGGGCTTCACCCAGGTGCCGCTCGCCTTCGGAACGGCGCCCCCGGCGGACACGCAGCTCACCGCGCAGGTCAACAACAACGCCGCAGCGGGAACGCTGACCATCACGAGCGTCGCGATCACGTCGGGCGGCGCATGGTTCTCGATCGTGCCGGGATCGAGCTGCGCAGTGCCGGGAGCCACGGTTGCGGCGGGCAATGGCTGCGATGTCAATGTCCGCTTCACGCAAGTCGGCGCGAGCGGGACGCCCCGCACCGGCACCCTGGTGATCGTGACCTCCGCGGGTTCGATCACGGTTCCACTGACCGGGAACTAGGATGCGAAACGGTTCGCACCAGGGCGGCGGGCCCGCCGGCAGGACACGCGCCGCACGGGCGCCCCTCGTCCTGCTCGTTGCCGGGGCGCTGATGGCGGGGGTCCTGGCGCCTGCCATTGCGGGGCCGGAGGTCGCCGCCACGGCGTACAACTGGCACCCCTTGAATGCGATGTTCTTCCAGCGCAACTGGGGCGTCGACATCGTCGGAGTCCGCACGGTCGCGTCGGGCGCGATGCTCGAGTTCCGCTACCGCGTGCTGGATCCGGCCAAGGCCCGCGCATTGAACGACTCCCGGTCGCCGCCGGCGCTGATCGACCGCGCGAGTGGCGCCCGCCTGCTCGTGCCCTCCATGGACAACGTCGGTGCCCTGCGCCAGTCCGCGCCGCCCAGGGCGGGACGCACTTACTGGATCGTTTTTGGAAATCCCGGCCACCGGGTCGTCCCGGGCAGCCGCGTTGACGTGGAAATCGGCGCATTCCGCGCCGAGCAGCTGGTCGTCAACTGACCCTTCTTCCCCGAAAACTCCCTGAGGCCGCCCTGATGCAAAACCCCATAATGTCGCGCCCGTTCCGCAGGCTGCTGCCGGCTCTGATCTCGGGACTGCTCCTGCCGACGGCAATCCTCGCCGCCGAACCCGGAGGCGCGGTTTCCGAACCGCTCTCCGCTGCCGTGATCATCGAGAAAAATGTCCAGGCGCGCGGCGGCGCCGCGGCGTGGCGCAATGCGCGCTCGCTGCTGCTGCGCGGCCAGATGGACGCCGGGGGCAGGACGCCCACGGCCCTGCCCGTGGTGCTGGAACTCAAGCGTCCGAACAAGGTGCGCGTGGCACTCCAGTTCAAGGGCAAGACGGCAGTGCAGGTCTTTGACGGCGAGAGCGGGTGGAAGCTGCGACCGTTCCTGGGACGCGACGAGGCGGAGCCGTTCACCCCCGAGGAGACGCGGGAGGCGGCGGCGCAATCGGAACTCGACGGCCCGCTGCTGGACTTTCGCGCCAAGGGCACGCAGATCGCGCTCGAGGGCACCGAACGGATCGAGGGCCGTGACACCTACCGGCTGAGACTGAGCCTGCGCGATGGCACGGTGTCCCACGCCTGGATCGATGCGGCGACCTTCCTCGAGGCGCGGATCGAAGCGGCCCCACACCGCGTGGATGGGCACCTTCGGCGCGTCATGACCTACTTCCGGGATTACCGCAGCGTGGACGGACTCGTGGTCCCCTTTGTCGTCGAGACCGCGGTCGAGGGCCAGAAGAACACGCACCGTATGAGCTTCAGCAAGGTGAAGGTGAACCTCCCGCTCGAGGATGCGCTGTTCGCGCGCCAGGGGCTGGAAATTCCGACGCCGGAGTTCCAGTGATGCGCCCGGGGGACACCGGAAGTCGCAGGTCGAGGGTCGGGTCGAGGGTTCTCGTGGTGGCCGCCGGCTGCCTGTGGGCGTGCACAACGGCGGCCGGGGCAGAGGATTCGATGGCGACCGCCGAGCCCCACCACCATGCGGAGGTCCAGACGGTCCGTACCCTGGTCGCGTATTCGGTACCGGACCTGACCTTGGTCCGCGACGACGGGCGCTCCGTTTCGCTGCGCCGGGAACTCGACGACGGTCCACCCGTCATTCTCGATTTCATCTACACGACCTGCACCACGGTGTGCCCAATGAGCAGCCGGACCCTCGTGCAGGTGCAGCGCCTGCTCGGCGCCGATGGGACGCGCATCCACCTCGCCTCGATCTCGATCGATCCGGAGCAGGACACGCCCGAACGCCTCGCCGCTTATGCCCGGCAATTCCATGCCGGGCCCCAGTGGCGCCAGTACACGGGTTCGCTGGAGGCGAGCCTGGAGGCGCAGCGGTCCTTCGGCGTTTATGGCGGCGACAAGATGGGCCACAACCCCGTCACGCTTCTTCGCGTCGCACCCGGCCGGGACTGGGTGCGATTCGATGGATTCGTCACGGCGGATGAGCTCGTGCGAGAGCTGCGCCCGCCGCAAGCCGTGCGGTAGGACGGTAGTGCGAGCGCCGTTCCTGCTGCTGGCGCTCGCGATGGCCTGGGTCTTGTGTCCGGTGGCCGTAGCGGATGTTTCGAATCCGCCGGGTGACGCGCTACCGGGCCAATCGCTCTTTCGCCGGGGAGTGCTGCTGTCGGGCGAGCCCGTGCAGGCGCACCGCGAAAACCGCTCCTCGGTCTCCGGAGTCGAAGTCGCCTGCGTCAACTGTCATCGGCGCAGCGGTCTGGGTACGGTGGAGGGCCGGATCGTCGTGCCCCCCGTCGACGCCAGCACGCTTTTTCACCCGGCAACGCGCAACCCACCGCATGGCGGCGGCGAGGCGCGGGAAGCCGACCCGCGCAATCAAACGGCCTATGACGACGCATTGCTCGCCCGCGCAATTCGCACGGGTGTGGGATCCGACGGCCGCACCCTGAGCGCGCTCATGCCCCGGTACGAGCTCGACCACGAGAATATGGCGGCCCTTCTCGCCTACCTCCACGGTCTCGGCGTCGCGCCGGTCCCCGGAGTGGAGGCGGAGACCCTGCACTTTGCAACCATCATCACATCCGACGCCGATCCCGTGGCCGCCAGGGCCATGCTCGAGGTCCTTGAGCAGTTCTTCGCCACGCGAAACGCGTCGTACCGGGGCGACAGCCCTCCGCTGCAAAGCGCGCGCAGGATCCACTTTCGCGTCCTGCGCCAGTGGCGTCTTCATGTCTGGCGCCTGACCGGCCCCAGCTCCACCTGGGAGCGGCAACTCGAGGCCCACCTTGAGGCCGAGCCCGTCTATGCCGTGATCTCCGGCATCGGCCGCACAACCTGGGACCCGGTCCACCGCTTCTGCGAGCATCAGTCCATCCCCTGCCTGCTGCCCAACGTGGACCTGCCGACGGTCGCGGAGAAGGACTTCTATCCAATCTACTTTTCGCAAGGGGTGCTGCTGGAAGCGCGGATGCTCGTCTACCGGATCGGCGCGGCAGCGGGTCGTCCGCGCATCGTGCAGGTCTATCGCACACACGACATCGGCGCGGCGGCTGCGGCGGCGCTGCGGGAGGCGGCACCGCCGGACATGGCGGTGGAAGATCGCGCCCTGCCGGAAACGGCCGGGATCGAGCAGCTTGCCGCGGCGGCGCGGGTCGCCGCCGGCGACACGCTCGTCCTGTGGCTGCGACCAGACGACCTCGCCTCCCTTCCGGGACGTGCACCGGATCAGGCGGTATACCTGTCCGGACTCATGGGCGGGCTCGACGAAGCGCCGCTTCCGGCGGCATGGAGGAACGAGTCGGACCTGACCTACCCGGTCGAGCTGCCCGACAAACGGCGCGCCCGGATGAACTATCCGCTCGGATGGTTCGCGATCCACAAGATTCCCGTCGTCGCCGAGCGAATCCAGACCGACACCTACATAGCCTGCACGGTCCTTGCGGAAGCGCTGGGGACCATGCGCGACGACTTCGTGCGCGACTACCTCGTCGAGCGGATCGAGAGCATGGTCAGCACGCGACTCCTCAATGGGTACTACCCAAGGCTCAGCCTGGCGCCGGGTCAGCGCTTCGCCTCCAAGGGGGGGTATTTCGTTCATGCGTTCGAAAAGGACGGCAAGTCGATGGTCGTTGCCGACGGGCCATGGACGGTTCCCTGGGGATTGCCATCCCCGCGATGAAGGACCCGGTTCCCGGGTGGCGCCCCTCCCAGGCTGCCTGCGCCTGGGGAGTCCTGCTGGGACTTTCCGTCCTGCCCTTTCTCCTGATGATGTCCAAGGCGTTTCCGAAGGAGGACACGATCTGGAATGTCCTGATGGCCGCCGCGGCGGCGCTCTTCTTCGCGTCCGCCCTCGCGTATTTGCCCATGCGCAGGAGCCGGGCAATCCCTCAAGAAGTTGGTGCGTCCGGGCCGCCCGCCGTTGCTCCGGAGCGAGCAGGGCCTGCCCGCCTCGAAATGGCGAAGGCTGGAGAGAAGGAATATGCCCGGGTCGAGCCGGCCCTCGCGGAACCGGCAGTCGATCCGCAGGAAGCTCTGGCCGCAATGGTCCCCGTCGAGCCCGCAAAGGATGCCGGCGAACCCGGCGCTGCGCCCGGGGACGGTGTCCCGGGTGCGGACGCCTCCCGTTCGAATCCGGAGTCACGGCGGCGTCGCAAGCGCAGATCGACCGGCGCCGGTGACAAGGTGCGAGTCCGGGCGAGTCCTTGAATCGTCAGGCGACCGCGTAAGCAGGTGCGCAATGAAACCGACATCGCCCGGTCGCAGCGATTCCCCCTCCCGATCCCGCGACCGCGCAGGACCCAGGGCCGTGGTTGCGAACGGCAAGGACGGCATGGAGGCATTCGTCCGGGATCCGGGCACGCCCGCTCCGATGTTCTCGGGAGCCTTGGACCTGCAGGTCGCGCTGGCCGAGGGAACGCGCAACCTCGACCTGGCGATTCAGCAGATCAGCCGGCTCCAGCAGGAGATCGCTCAGCTTTCGGCGAGCAGCGCGAAGGCACGGGATGATGCCTATCACGATGAATTGACTGGTCTACCGAACCGGAGGCTCTTCGTGGACCGGTTCCACCAGGCCGTTGCGCGCGGATCGCGCCACCACAAGCGGATGGCGCTGCTGTTCCTGGATCTCGACGGATTCAAGGTCATCAACGACTCGCTGGGCCACGACATGGGGGACAAACTGCTCCAGCAGGTGGCCGGGCGCCTGCTGGGCTGCATCCGTGCCTCGGACACCGTGTGCCGGTACGGAGGCGACGAATTCCTCGTCCTGCTGGTGGAAATCGACGGACTGAAAAGCGCCATGGCGGTAGCGGCGAAAGTCCGCTCCCATATTGCCAAGGCCTACTCGCTGCCAGGTACGGTCGTCCATCTCACGACCAGCGTTGGGGTCGCCATGCAGCCCGCCGAAGGGGGCGGGGTTGCGGACCTCATCCGGCGCTCCGACGTGGCGATGTATTTCGACAAGGCCCGGAGCGCAATGCGAACCGCGCCAGAGTCCGGAAACGGCCGGCCCGTCCTGACCGGGTGGATCGATCTGGAAACCCAGGGATCGCGGAGCGGACCGCTCGACGCGAAACCCTAGCGGGCTGGCGCGGGACGGCCGGAGTGTGGACCCGTCCCGGGGTTTTCGGCATCGCCACGGATCAGCCAACGCAATCCCGTCCCGGGCGGCTCGATGAGCCCGCTCTCGAGCGCTACCAGGGTCAGCTCCGACACGCTGCGCAGGCCCAGCTTTCGCATCACGCTGGCGCGATGCTTCTCGACGGTCTTGGGGCTGAGCTGGAGGAATCCTGCCATGGCCCGATTGGTCTGTCCTTCGGCCACCAGCTTGAGGATGCCACGCTCGCGCGCGGTCAGTTTTCCCCAAGGTCCAGCTCCCGGGTCCGGACGGATTTCCCCAAGGTAGTTGTCGACCACGTGTTCCAGGACCGCCGGTGAAAGGAATCTCTTGCCCTCGGCGACGCTGCGCAGGGCCAGCACCAGCTCGTCAAAGGAGGCCTCCTGGAGAAGGTATCCGTCGATCCCGGCCCGCAGGGCCTCGCGGACGTAGTAATCGGTCTTGTGGGGCGTCAATGCGACGATCCGGATCTCCGGACAAAGTCGCTTGATGCGGATGCTTGCCTCCCGGCCGTCGAGTCCCGGCATGCACAGGTCCATCAGGACGATCGTGGGCAGGAGTTCCAGCGCAAGCCGTACGGTCTCCTCGCCGTCGCAGCTTTCCCCGATGACCTCGAAGTCGGGCAGCGAACCGATCAGCGACCGCAACCCCTTGCGCATGAGATTGTGATCTTCGGCGACGAGAATGCGATGTTTCAGGGGGTGGCTCGGAAGTGGACGCGCCGCCTAGTGGCGCAACTGCGCCGTGGCGGGCACTGCGAAAGGGGGCGCCGTCACCGGAGGCGCGCCGAAACCCCCGGGCGGAAGGAATACGAACTGCCATTGGGAATAGTCCTCCGCGGCAGCGAAGCCCTGGTATCCCCGGGGGAAGTTGGCGTGCTTGACGGGTGCGAGGCGGGAAGTCGAGCGCACTCCGAGCAGGGCGTTGTTGACAACGATAAGGTCGAACTCCGCGTAGTCGGCGACTGGATCGCGGTAGGCCTGGCGCAGGTGATGCACCGGATTGGGAAACCGGTCGTCGTCGAGCAGCTGGTCCAGGGACGCCGGCAGGGCCTTGCGCGCGCCCGGCGTCATCTTCCAGTACGACTCGATGGCATGACGATATTGCTCTCCCACCCACAAAAGCTCGTCCTCGCGCTCGTGGCGGCGCGTGGAGGCCCACACTTCCGCAGCCGCCAGCGCTCCGATCCCCAGGAGGACCAGGAGGAGCAGCAGCGCCATGAGCACGGCCCCGCGGTGGCGCGATGCCACCGCAAACGCCGCCGCACTCGCTGCTCCGGATCTTCTATCCGCCATTTTCCTTCCCCTGCCGGGTCGCGGCCGGCCTTGCGCTCCTGACGTCGTAGATGCCCGTGAGGCTGGCATCGGTGGGAGGCAGGCTGACCCAGTCGCGGCCGTCCGTGAGCGGGTCGACCGGAATCTCCCTCAGGTAGTGCTTGTCGACGAGGTCCTGCAGCGTCACGGGATACCGTCCCTCGTCACCGAAGTACTTGTCGATGGCGTCGCGCAGCGCCGCGATGTTCTGGTGCTGCACCGAGGCCCTGCCGTTGTCGACGGTTGCGAAATAGCGCGGCACGGCGATGGTGAGGAGGAGCGCGATGAGCACCATGACCACCATCAGCTCGATCAGGGTGAAGCCAGCGTTGCCGCCGCCATCGCCCGTCCCGCCCTCGGCCCGAAAGATCATGTCACCAGTCCTTCAGGGGGATGCCATTGAGCCCGGTTGCGATGGAGCGCGAGGAGACGTCGTACACGTCGGATCCGCTGCCGAAATCCCCCCGCAGTGCGCCGTAAGCGCGCAGGTTCCACTGCAGCTCCGGCGCGACCGACTGGTCCTCGAAGAAGGGATCGCGCGGTACCTGGCGAAGAAAGACCATCCGGCCGGGCGAGGCATCGGCCATCGAGCTCGGGCCGCCGAGGGTGCCGACCATCCCCGGAGCACCATTGGCCGGCGCCGCGGCTGCGCCGATCGGGCCCGCGATCACGTCCACGCCGTCGACCAGGGTCTTGAGGTCGGGCGGGTAGCCCGAATCGGCGGCTCCCCTTGCGATGGCACCGGTATCGGCGGCAGCCTTGTAGGCGTCCAGGGCGCTGCGGATCTGTCGCAGCGCGGAGCGCAGCTCCGACTCGTGGGCGCGGGCGACCGTCACTTCGTAAAGGGGCACGGCCACGAGCGCGACGATGCTCACGAGTGTCACGGTGACGACGAGTTCGATCAGCGTGAAACCCGCGCGTGGGGCCCCTGAGCGGGTGGAGGTCGCCATCAATGGACTCCCGATGTGCCGGGCGCGCTCAGCGGCGAATCCGGCGCGGATGCAGGTGCGGGCGGAGACGGTCCCGCGGACGGCGGTGCCGGCGCAACGGGCGGGACCGGCGCCGGCGGTGCAGGGGTCACGGCGGACTGCGGCGGCTCGGGAATCACGATCACGCCCGAATCGCCCGCCCGCCCGCCAGGGGGCCACGCGCTGCCCGGTGCCGGCCTCTGGTGGCGCGGTGCCGTGGCGCTCACGCGCGGATCGGATGACACCGGCGGCTCCACGGCAGACGGGTTCGACGGCGCACCGCCACCTCCCACGAATCCGGGGACCACGGGCGCCGAGGAGGCGGCTTCCCCGCTCGAGGAGTTGCTCACCGAACCGACCGGGTCCAGGCGCAGGGGACTTTCGCGCACCGCGGCTTCGCTGCCGGAGAACACGTCGAGCATTCGCCGGTCGGCGATGGCCGGCGCGCGCAGCACGTGCGGCGTGATCGAGAGGACGATTTCGTCCTTGGAGTGATCGCTCTTGTCGCTGCCGAAGAGCTGGCCCAGGATCGGGAAGTTCACCATTCCTGGCACGTGGCTGTAGGCGCTCGTCGTCTGGTCGTTGATCAGGCCGGCGAGGATCTGCGTTTCGCCGTCGCGCAGCCGCAGGCTCGTCTGCGCGGAGCGCGTGCCGATCTCATAGGCCACCGATCCCGAGGCCGCATTGGTCACCTGGTTGATGATATTGCTCACTTCGATGCTCATCTTGATCCCGACGTCGCCCTCGAGGTAGACGTGCGGCTCGACCTCGAGCTTGATGCCCACGTCCAGGTATTGCACCGACCCGGTTACGACCGAGGAGCCCGTGGCCACCGGCGTAAGGGAATTGGTGATCACCGGAACCTTGTCGCCGATGAGGATCTTTGCCTTTTCCCGGTCCCGCACCCGGATCCGCGGGCTCGCCAGGATGTTGGAGTCGGTGTCCAGGGCCTGCAGATTGAGCGTTGCCGAAAGGGAGGAGATCTGCAGCTGGCTCAGTGGCAGGTGGGACAGTCCGCTCAGCGTCGAGGCCGAGGGGGGCGTGGATACGGTCGCCGAGGTCGGCCACTGGATGCCGATCTCGCTCGCCTTGTCGCGCGAGACCTCCAGCACCTCGACCTCGAGCATCACCTCCGGGTCCGGCAGGTCGTGCGCGCGGATGAGCTTCTCGGCCACCGCGACCATGTCGGGGGTGCCCCGGACGACAAGGATGTTCGAGTGTTCATCCAGGGACAGGTCCGCCGCCTTGAGCACCGTCTTGAGCAGCGTCAGCATGTACTTGCCGTCGACATTGGACATCGGGAATACGCGGATCTTCAGGTCCTGGTATTCCTTCTGCTTGGCGGAGGTCGACGGGTAGATGAAGAGCGTGTTGGCGTTGAGCACCTTCTTCTCGAGCTGGCTCTGGAGCAGGATCAGGTCGACGGTGTCCTCCACGGAGGCATCGCGCACGAAGATCGTGGTCTTGAGTTCGGGCTTGACATCGCGATCGAAGATCACGTTCAGACCGGTCGTTCGGGAAAGGGCCTCGAAGACGATGCGCAGGTTGGCATCGCGGAACTGCAGCGAAACCGGCTTTTTCATCAGGGAAGCCGCCGAAGTCGCCAGTTGCCGCGCGAGCTCGGCGGCTTCCTGGCGCTCGACCAGCTCGTTCCACAGTTTCTCCGCCGTTGCGTTGGCGGAGTTCTCCATGAGGATCTTGTGAATCCGCTCGCGCGCCTTCTCGAGCTTGCCCGCGTCCATGAGAGCCTGCGCCTCCACGAGCGCCGTGCGGTGGCGCTCGTCCATCTCGACATTGACGATGCCGCGCAGCGCCCCGTCCGAGGCCGGATTCACGCGCAGCGCGGCAAGAAACCATTTGCGCGCGTCCTCCGGGAGACCCTGGCGCCGGAATTCCTCCGCGCGCGCGAGCGCGTCGCGCTCGGCCATCGATTGCTGCTTGAGAAAATCGAGGCGGAATCTGGCGTTGCCCGGCTCTGCCTGGCTGGCCCGGGCGAGCAGCGCGAGCCCCTCCTCCGGATCCCCGCCGCTCATCTTGCGGATGCCCTCGGAGTGGTCGCGCTCCGCGGCGCAGCCCGCGAGCGCCAGCAGGAGCGCAAGGGCAAACTCCGCGTGCGGGCGCAGGCGCCAACGCGCTCGTCGCGGGACGCTTTCCTTCGGCTGGCGGTGGACCATGGCTATCCTCCCAGCACGCCGATCGTCTGGCGCTGCGCGAGTGGCAGGTACGTGACGACGACCTGTGCGGAATTGAACGAATCGACGCGATAGGTGTTTTCCAGCACGTCGCCCACGTGAACCACGAAGAGCGCATCGCCCTTGGTCAGGAAGGCGGCGGGCCGGGCCGAGCGGTCCTCGATCTGTCCGACGAACTTGAACGGAACGGGCG
>Ga0209698_10004104_pt1 | contig 16105 bp, 11 predicted proteins | sample LitLauG_LLR_2012_FD_187203 | JGI IMG/M metagenome (GOLD analysis project Ga0209698, IMG submission 187203) | Freshwater sediment microbial communities from Pennsylvania, USA - Little Laurel Run_MetaG_LLR_2012 (SPAdes) (version 2) | ecosystem: Environmental > Aquatic > Freshwater > Creek >...
GCGGAGGGGCGCTGGGGGGCTTCGGCACCCGGGTCGACTGGTTCGGCCTCGACAGCGCGCACGACTACGACGCGGTGTGGGCCAAGTGCGTCGAGCTGAAGGTGGCGCCGACGTTCCACTCGGCGTCGCCGCTGCGCGCCGGACGGTCGGCCTCCAACTACACCTACAACCACATCGGCTCCGTGGCCCAGGCGCAAGAGGGGCTGGCCAAGTCGCTGTTCCTCGGCGGGGTGACGCGGCGGTTCCCGACGCTCAACTTCGGCTTCTTGGAGTGCGGCGCGTCGTGGGCGTGCTCGCTGTACGCCGATCTGGTGGGCCACTGGGCCAAGCGCAACCTGCGCGCCATGAGCTACGTCGACCCCGCCGAGCTCGATGTCGAGGCGTTGATGGGCTACTTCGACACCTACGGCGACGCGTTCACCAAGCGCCACCGGGAGCGCACCCGGGGCTACTACTCCCGGGACTTCCCGCCCCTGCCCGAGCGTGACGACTTCGCCGCGGTCGAGATCGGCTCCGCGGAGGAGATCAAGGCGCTCTTCGTCGACCGCTTCTACATCGGCTGCGAGGCCGATGACCGCTCGGTGGCCTGGGCGTTCAACGACAGGGTCAACCCGTTCGGCGCCAGGATCCGGGCCATGTTCGGCTCCGACGTGGGGCACTGGGACGTCACCGATGTCGGCGACGTCGTGGTGGAGGCCGAGGAGCTCCTCGACGAGGGGCTGATCTCCGCCGAGGACTTCAAGGAGTTCATGTTCTCCAACCCCGTGGAGCTGCACGCCGGGGTCAACCCCGACTTCTTCGGCGGGACGAGGGTGGAGCGCGACGTCGAGGTGTTCCTGCGGGAGGGACGCGCCCGCTGAGGGGCCCTCGACGGGCCGGCGACCGGCTTCAGCGCGCCGGCGCCCCCGCAGCGAAGCCGTAGAGCCGCTGGGCGTTGCCGGCGAGGATCAGGTCGCGCTCGTCGCGGGGGACGCCGGAGAACTCCGCCTCGATGGTCCGCCACGAGTTGGGCCAGTTGGCCGGCACGTGGGGGTAGTCGCTCGACCACATGATCCGCTCCACCCCGATGTCGTGGCGGTTGCGGATCCCGAAGTGGTCCGAGATGTAGGTGAAGCTGATGTTGTGCTCGAAGTAGTGGCTCGGCGGCCGGGGCACACCGTAGGTCGTGCCGAGACGCATGCGGAAGTAGCGGTCGTCGGCCTGCTCCTTCATGTAGGGGATCCAACCGCAGTCGACCTCGACCATCACGAGCTGCAGGTCCGGGAAGCGCACGAACGCGCCGTCCCAGATGAGTTGGAGGATGCGGGTCGGCGCGTCGTAGAGGCGCAGGTCGCCGGGGACCTTGGTGCCACCCTTGCCGCTCGGGGTGCCCTCGACCAGCCCCACGTGGATGTGGAGGGCCACGCCGGTGTCGCTCAGGGCGCGCCACACCAGGTCGTCGTCACGGTCGGGCACCAGGCCGCCGTGGGGGTACTGGCCGATCAGCGCCGCCCGGGTGCCGGGGTGATGCGCCACCCGCTCGTACTCCTCGAGCGCGGCCGCGGCCCCGCAGTTGGGCAGGACGACCGCGGCACCGAGGCGGCTCGGGTCCTCGCTGCAGAAGTCCAGCAACCAGTCGTTGTAGGCCCGCACGAGGGCGAGGTGGAAGCCCGGGTCGGGGGTGCCGAAGACGGCGTGGGAGATCCGAGGCGTGGGGTACAAGATGGCGGCGTCGACGCGGTCGGCATCCATCTCCTCGAGCCGGGCCTTGGGGTCGTGGCCGCCGGGGCGGATGTCCTCCCAGCGCACCCACGGGTTGAAGTCGGTCGAAGGGATGCCGGCGGCCGCGTTGAGCCCGAAGTTGATCGGCGCGTCCACGCCGTCGAAGATCCACGCGTCGCCTTCATCGAAGCGCTGCATCCTCGGCGCCCGGTCCCGGAACCGGGCGGGCAGCCGCTCCAACCACAGGCCCGGGGGCTCGTTGACGTGCGAGTCGGCGTCGATCAGCTGGTACAGGCGCTCGGTGGCGGTCATCGTGTCGCTCCTCCCGTGTCCGGCGGGCCGTGGCGCCGACACGCCGTGCCGGCGGAGCGCGTCGCCGGACCCACCCTAGGTTCGGTCGCGCCGCGACGGGGGTCCCGCTCCTCCGCCACGGCGAGGCGTCGATCAAGGTGTCGCACGCTGGCGGGGGCGAGGACGGGGCGCCAAGATGGCGCGGGTGCGGGTGCTCGTGATGGGGGGGACGAGGTTCAACGGGCTGTCGTTGGTGCGCGAGCTCGTCGGTGCCGGCCACGACGTCGCGGTGCTCAACCGGGGTGTCACCGCCGCGACGCTCCCCGGTGGCGTCCGGCGCCTGGTGGCCGACCGCAGCGACCGCGCCCAGCTGCACGCCGCGCTCGGGGGTGCCGAATTCGACTGCGTGCACGACGTCAGCGGATACCGCCCCGGGGAGGTCTCTGCGACCATCGAGCTCCTGCAGGGGCGCGTCGGCCACTACGTGTTCGTGTCCTCGACGGTCATCTACGCCCCCTCGGACCTGCTGCCCATCACCGAGGACCACCCCGTCGACCGCTCGGCCCGGCAGAACGAGTACGGCCTGCACAAGCTCCTCTGCGAGGACCTCCTGTTCGACGCCCACGCCCGCGCCGGGTTCCCCGCCACCGTGGCCGCGCTGTCGATGGTCCTCGGCCCGGGCAACATCGTCCCCGACCGGGAGCAGCGGATGTTCGCCCGGCTCCTGGAGGGGAGACCCGTGCTCGTCCCCGGCGACGGCACCACCCTCGGGCAGGTGGGGTACGTCGACGACCAGTCCGTGGCGTTGCGCATGATGATGGGCAACGAGCGCACGTTCGGGCGCCGCTACAACGTGACGGGGGACCAGTACCACACCGATGACGGCTACGTCGCCACGATCGCCGACGTCGTCGGCGTCACCCCGACGCTGCTCCACCTGCCGGCCCGGATGATGGACGACCTCTGGGACGGGCGCATCCCGCTCGACGGCGGCGCGGTGGCGGTCGACGACGCGGCGGTGATGCGGCAACGCTGGCAGCTCAGCATGCTCGTCCAGCGGATGGCCCCCAACCTCCACCGCTGGAACCACAGCGTGCTCTTCTCGGTCGACCGCCTTCGCGAGGACGTCGGTTGGCGGCCCGCCCACCGCCTCCGCCAGATGGTCGAGGAGACCTACGGGTGGTGGCGCCACCTCCCGGCGGGCGAGCGCGCCACGTTCGACTTCGGCTGGGAGGACGCCCTGGCCGGACGGCTGCGGGGGCGGCCGGAGGGCTGATGCGCCTACCATCGGCCCTCGTGCCTCGTGGGGGACGCGGCACCTCGACCGGGAGGGACGGACATGGCGCAGGCAGCGGGACCGGCGGCCCACGGGCTGCTGGAGGGCAAGGTCGTTGTGATCACGGGCGCAGCCCAGGGCATGGGCCAGGGCCACTTGGAGCGGTGCGTCGCCGAGGGTGCATCGGTGGTCGCCACCGACCTGCAGGCGGAGGCGGGGCGCGCCGCGGTCTCGGCCCTCGGCGAGGGGGCCGTGTTCGTCGAGCACGACGTCACCGACGCCGGGGCCTGGGATCGCGTGGTGGCCACCGCCCTCGATCGCTTCGGGCGCATCGACGGCCTGGTCAACAACGCCGCCATCCTCCTCGGCACCTGCCGCTTCGACGAGGAGACCGTCGAGCGCGTGGAGCGCACGTTCCGGGTCAACGTCCTCGGCTCGTTCCTCGGGGTCAAGAAGGTGACCGACCCGATGCGCGACGGCGGCGGCGGGTCGATCGTGAACATCTCCTCGACGGCCGGCATCCGGGCCCTCGCAGGCTTCGCTGCCTACGGCACGTCGAAGTGGGCCGTGCGGGGCATGACCAAGATCGCGGCGATGGATCTCGGACCGCTCGGCATCCGGGTCAACTCCGTGCACCCGGGGGGGATCGAAGAGACCGGCATGTTCTCCCTCGGTGCCTCCACGGAGGAGCAGACCGCTCGCCTCGCGCACATCCCGGCTCGCCGGCATGGCGCCCGGTCGGACGTGTCGTCGGTGGTGACCTACCTGTTGTCGGATCTCTCCGCCTACGTGACCGGCGTCGAGCACATCGTCGACGGCGGCTCCACGCTGTGACCGCACGATCCTGACCACGCCGGGGGCCGGTGTGGAGCGCAAGACCTTCTCGTCGCTCGGCAACCGCAACTTCCGGCTGTACCTGGGCGGCCAGACCATCTCCCAGGCGGGTACCTGGATGCAGACGGTCGCCCAGGCGTGGCTCGTGCTGCGCCTCACCGACTCCGGGATCGCACTCGGGGTGGTCGTCGCCCTCCAGGCGGTGCCGGTCCTGCTCTTCGCCCCCCTCGGCGGCCTCGTGGTCGACCGCAGCGACAAGCGGCGGCTGCTCGTCGCCACCCAGACGGCCGCGGGTGCCCTGGCCCTGGCGCTGTGGCTGCTCGTCGCGACCCACTCCGTGCGGTTGTGGATGGTCTACGTGCTGGCGGCGGGTCTCGGCCTGGTCAACCTGTTCGACAACCCGGTGCGCCAGGCATTCGTGCTCGACGTGGTGGGGCCGACCCACCTGGCGAACGCGGTGACGCTCAACAACGTCAACTTCAACGCGGCGCGCATCGTCGGCCCTGCGCTGGCGGGCGTGACGATCTCGACCCTCGGGATCGGGCCCTGCTTCCTCTGCAACGGGTTGTCGTACGCCGCAGTCGTCGTCGCGCTGATGCTGATGCGCTCCGGCGACCTGTTCGCGTCGCCGGCCCAGGCCCGCGGTGCCCGTCAGTTGCGGGAGGCGATGGCCTACGTCCGGCGCACGCCCGAGCTGTTCATCCCCGTGTGCGTGATGATGTGCATCGGGTGCCTGACCTATGAGACCCAGGTCACGCTCCCGCTCCTCGCCAAGCACACCTTCCACGGCGGCGCGGGGACCTACAGCGCGATGAGCCTGGCCATGGGGGTCGGGGCGGTCGTCGGCGGCTTGAGCGTGGCCACCCGCCTGAGCGCGTCGAGGCGCAACCTGCTCGTGGTGACTGCGCTGCTCGGCGCGCTCATGCTGTGCTGCTCGGTGGCTCCGACGCTGCCGGTCGAGCTCGGCTCGCTCGTGGTGCTCGGCGCGGGCTCCCTCGCCTTCCTCGCGGTGGCCAACTCCACCCTGCAGCTGTCGGCGCCCGCAGCCATGCGGGGCCGGGTGATGTCGTTGTGGTCGGTGGCGTTCCTCGGCTCGGCGCCCATCGGGGCGCCGATCGTCGGTGCCATCGGCCAGCACGTCGACCCTCGTTGGGGCATCGCCGTCGGGGGGATCGCTCCCTTGGTCGCCGTGGTGTTCGCGTGGCCGGCCCTGCGGCGGCTCCCGGGTGGGCTGCGCACCATCGCCGGCGCCCACCTCGACGTCGCCGGCAGTGCGGCCTAGCCGCCCGGGCGCGGTTCCTTGGGGAGGCCGAGGACGCGCTCGCCCACGATGTTGCGCTGGACCTGGGCCGTGCCCCCCCAGATCGTCTCGGAGCGGGAGAAGAAAAAGGATGCCTGGAGGGCGGATGCGGGGTAGTCGGCTCTCCCGCGCCGCTGTCCGTAGCCCGGCACGTACTCCTCGGCGCCGGCATCGCCGCTGAGGATCTGGCCGTCCATCCCGAGGATGTCCATCGCCAGCTCCATGACGTCGCGGTGGTACTCGGACCAGAACATCTTGTTGGTGGCGCCGAGCGTGCCCGGGTACGTCTCGTCCGGCGACGCGCCGTTGAGCACCCCGGTCAGGCTGCGCCAGCCGTTGACCTCCATGATCTTGACCTTGGACCAGGCGGCGGCGAGGCGTTGGCGGATGAGGGGGTCCTCGGCGCGCCCGTTGGCCCGGGCCAGCTCGATGATGCGGTCGAGCTCCTTGCCGAAGCGCCGGTGGCCCGTCGTGGCCGAGGTGCCGCGCTCGAAGCCGAGGGTGGTCATCGCGACGGCCCATCCGTTGTCGACGCCGCCGATGACGTTGTCCCTCGGGCAGCGGGCGTTGGTGAAGAACACCTCGTTGAACTCGGCGGAGCCGTCGGGCTGCACGATCGGTCGCACCTCGATCCCCGGCTGCTTCATGGGAACCAGCAGATAGGAGATGGCCTTGTGCCGGGGCGCGTCGGGGTTGGTGCGCGCCAGCAGGAAGATGTAGTCGGCGTGCTGGGCCTGGGTCGTCCAGACCTTCTGGCCGTTGATGACCCACTCGTCGCCGTCGAGGGTGGCGGTGGTCTTGAGCGACGCCAGGTCCGATCCCGCCTCGGGCTCGCTGAAGCCCTGGCACCACGAGACGCGGCCTTGCAGGATGGCGGTGAGGAACTCCTGCTTCTGCTCCTCGGTGCCCCAACGCAGGATGGTCGGGCCGACGAGGGTGTCGCCGAAGAAGTCGGCGCGCAGCGGTGCCCCGGCCCGGGCGAACTCTTCGTTGAGCACCACGCCCTGCATGGTGCTGAGCCCCTTGCCCCCGTACTCGACGGGCCAGGTGGCGCAGATCCACCCTCCGGCGAAGAGCGTGTCGGTCCAGGACCGCATGAGCTCCGCACGCTCGGCCGGGGCCATCTCGGAGCCGGCTGTGAGCCACCCCGGAGGCAGGTGGTCCTCGAGCCACTGCCGGATCTCGAGGCGGAACTCGTCCGCCTCGGGGGGATAGGTGAGGTCCATGGATGGACGTTACCCCTGCCCGTCCCCATGGACCGGGCCGTGCTGGAGTACCGTCTCGACACCCGAAGACCGCAGCGGAAGGGGACGGCGTCGTGGAGCAAGGCCCTGCGAGCGGGCAGACCCGGGCCGCTCGCCGTCGCCGTCGCCGGACGGTGCGGCTGGTGCGCACAGGTGCGCTCTGCGCCGTGGGGGTGGCCGTCGTCGGCTACCTGCTGTGGCCCTCCGGTCACAAGGCGACCAAGACCGCCGTCGCCCGCCCGGCCGCGAAGTCGACGGTCGGGACCGGCGCGCAGACCACGGCGACCAGCGCGGCCGCGACCACCACCACCTCGACGGTCCCCCCGTTCAAGCGGGTCCCGGACCTGCCCCCGACCGACGGTCTCAAGCTGAGCCTGCTGCACACCATCGGCGGGGAGATCTCGCCCAAGTCGGTGGCCGCCTCCAACACCGGCCTGGTCTTCGCGCAGAACATGATGTACCGGCACACGGTCACCGTCTACGACAGCAGCGGCAATCCGGCAAAGACCATCCCCGACGGGGTGGACCTCAGCCAGTTCGGCGTGCAAGGGCATCCGGGTGTGAGCAAAGGGGCGCCGGTCGAGGCAGCCTTCACCCCCGACGCCGCCCACGTGTACGTGTCCAACTACTCGATGTACGGTGCCGGCTTCGGCCCCGAGGGCAACGACAACTGCACGCCGGCTTCCGCGCGCGCCGCGGGCGACACCGACAGCTTCGTCTACCGGATCGACACCAAGACCCTTGCCATCGACCAGGTGATCCAGGTGGGCCTGGTCCCGAAGTTCCTCGCAGTGTCGCCCGACGGCAAGTACCTGTTGGTGGCCAACTGGTGCTCGTACGACCTGAGCATCGTCGACGTGGCCCAGGGCAAGGAGGTCCAGCGCCTGCCGATGGGTGCCTACCCGCGCGGGATCGCCATCTCGCCGGACTCCGCGACGGGGTACGTGGCGATCATGGGCAGCGACAAGGTGATCAAGGTCAGCCTCTCGACGCTGACCGCGACCGGCTCCTTCACGGTGGGCTCCAACCCCCGCCACGCGGTCATGGACCCCGCGGGCAAGTACCTGTACGTGTCGCTCAACGGTTCCGGTCAGGTGGTCAAGGTGGACCTGGCCACCGACCGGGTCATCGCCACCGTCCACACCGGCTCGGACTGCCGGTCACTCGCCATCTCCGCCGACGGCCGCAGCCTCTACGTGGTCAACTACCTGTCCAACACGATCACCAAGCTGGCGGCGGCCAACCTGGCGATCCTGCAGAACGCGCCGACGGGCGTCCACCCCATCGGCATCACCTACGACGCGACCACGGGCGACATCTGGGTGGCGGTCTACTCCGGGCAGATCCTCGTCTTCGCCGACCGCTGATCGACCGGGCGGCGGCGTCGGTCAGCCGAGGCCGGCCCAGGCCGCGGCTTCGGCCAGCAGCGCGTCCAGGTCGCCGTCGACGCACTCGGCGTACAGCTTCAGCTTGGGCTCGGTGCCGCTCGGGCGGAACACGACCCGGTCGTCGCCGCGCTCGATGACAACGACGTCGGCGACCGGGCGCAGGTCGGTGGCGCCGGGACGGGTCCGGACGCGGGCCATGATGACCGCCTGTTGGGGGGGCGGGAGGCGGTAGGCGCGCTGGCCGCTGCGATGGCGGCCGTAGCGGTGGTCGAGCTCGTCGAGGCGATCGAGGAGGGTGCGCCCGCTGGCCTTCAGCGTGGCCGCCATCTCGGCGACGACGAGGGCGGCGGAGATGCCGTCCTTGTCGCGCACCGCGTCGCACACGGCGTAGCCGAGCGCCTCCTCGTAGCCGAGCACGAACTCCCATTCGGGGTGCGCCAGCGCCGGGCGAACGATCCACTTGAACCCGGTGAGGGTCCGCTCGCAGTGCGCACCGGCGTCGTCGGCGATGCGACCGAGCAGCGTCGAGGACACGATCGTGGTCACGACGAGGCGGCCGCTGCGGCCTGGTGCCGGCGGTCGGGCGAGAAGGTGGTCGGCGATGAGCCACCCGACCTCGTCGCCGCTCAGGCGGCGGCCAGCCACCGCGACGGCGAGGCGATCGGCGTCGGGGTCGTGGGCGAGGACGATGTCGGCCCCCCGCCGATCGGCGTGAGCCAGTGCGAGGTCGAGGACGCCCGGCTCCTCGGGGTTGGGAAAAGGTGCGGTCGGGAAGCGGCCGTCGGGGTCGCGCTGAGCCGCGACCGGGTAGACTTCCTCGTAGCCGGCCCGTTGGAGGGCGGCGAGGGCGACGTCACCGCCGACGCCGTGCAGGGGGGTGTAGACGATGGAGAGGTCTCGGGGGCCGGGGCGCGTCACCACCCCGATCGCGGCGAGGTAGTCCTCGACGATCGATTCGTCGATGACTGTGGTGTGCGACGAGGACGTGGGCACGGTCGAGAGGTGCTCGATGGCGGCCATCTCCGCGGCGATGGCCGCGTCGGTGGGCGCGACGATCTGGGCGCCGTCGTCGAGGTACACCTTGAACCCGTTGTCGCCGGCCGGGTTGTGGCTGGCGGTGATCATCACCCCGGCGCGACAGGCGAGGTGTCGGACCGCGAAGGCGAGGACGGGGGTCGGCAGCGCTCGGGGGAGCACGAGGACCTCGCAGCCGGCGCCCGCGAGCGTGGCAGCGGCCTCGGCGGCGAGCACGTCGGACTTGTGCCGGGCGTCGTAGCCGACGACCACCCGCCCGCCGCCGATGACCCGGCCCAGGCCGGCCGATGCCCGGCGGATCACCGCTCGGTTGATCCGGTTGGGTCCCGCGCCGAGCGCGCCCCGCAGTCCGGCGGTGCCGAACTCGAGGTGTGCGCCGAAGCGCGCGGCGAGCGCCGCGTCGTCGCCCGCCGCCAGCAGCGCCTCGAGCTCGGCGCGCGTGTCGGCGTCGGGGTCCTCGGCGAGCCACGCCCGCGCCCTGGCATCCCACTGGCCCGGCACCCGGCCAGCCTAGAGAGCAACGTGGCTGGCGCCGGTATGCTCGGGACGGCGGCGCCTGCAGCGCTGCAGCGACGTGCCTCCCAACTGACCAAGGGGGTCAGGTGTCCACACTCCCATTCGGGCTGTTCGACTGCGACAACCACCTCTACGAGCCGGCCGACGCGGTCACCCGTTTCCTCCCTCCGGATCAGCTCAACCGGGCGATCGCCCCGGTCACCCTCGCCAACGGTGAGCAGGGCCTGCTCGCCGGCGGCCGCCTGGTGACGGGCCTCGACCACCCCATCGACATGGCCCACCGGCCGGGCGCGCTCAAGGAGCTGCTCCGCAACATGAAGTCGGGGCAGCCGACCGGCGACTACCGGCTCGAGCCACTGCGTCCCGAGTACCTCGAGCGCGAGCCCCGGCTGGCCCTGATGGACGAGCAGGGCATCGAGAGCGCCATCATGTACCCCGCGACGATGGGCACGATGGCGGAGCACTATGTGCGCGGCATCGACCCCCTCTACAACAACGTCCACGCCTACAACCTGTGGTTGGACGAGACGTGGGGCTTCAACCACCGGGACCGGATCTACGCCCCCGCGCTGCTGTCGCTGCGCGATCTCGACCGGGCCGTGGCCGAGCTCGACCACGTGCTCGGTCGCGGCGCGCGCCTGGTCATGCTCAATGCCGGCCCCGCCTACGGCCGCTCGCCGGGAGACCCGTACTTCGATCCGTTCTGGGCCCGCATCGACGAGGCCGGCGCGAGCGTGGCGTACCACATCGGCGAGTTCTGGTACAACGAGCACATCGCGCCGGCGTGGGGGCTGGAGCCGGAGCCGGTGTTCTTCGAGATGTCGGCGTGGCAGTGGCAGAACATGTGGGGCGAGCGGCCGATCCAGGACACGCTGTCCGCGCTCATCTTCGACAACCTGTTCGGGCGGTTCCCCAACATCCACGTCGTGGTCTCCGAGTTCGGCGCCGAGTGGGTGCCCCACTTCGTGCGCCACATGGACAAGAGCCGGGGCATGGGCCGGCGCGGACCGTGGATCGGGGGCAAGCTGGCCGACAAGCCGAGCGCCATCTTCCAACGTCACGTGCGGGTGTGTCCCTACCCCGAGGACGACGTCGTCAAGATCGTGCGGGACCTCGGGCAGGTCGACTCGATCGTGATGGGTTCGGACTTCCCCCACGGTGAGGGCATGGCCCGGCCGGTCGAGTTCGCCGAGCTGGTCCGGGAGCTGACCGGGGACGAGCAGCGCAAGATCCTGCGCGACAACGCCCTCGTGCTGGTCGGTCGCGCCTGATCGGCCTTTCCGGCCCCTCCGCGCTCAGGGGGCTCCGTCGAGCTGGTCGTGGAAGCCGAACTGGGTGTGGGGCCCGAAGATGATCTGTTCGAGGAGCCCCACCCCCTCCTGTCCGTCCACGCGGGCCCGCACCGCGTGGTGGACGTGCTGTGCCGTCGGGTCGGCCGGATCCAGCTGATCCAGGCGCCACGTCTCGCGACCGACCGCGAGGCTCCCTTTCCAGTGCCCGTGGCCCCAGTCCGGATTGGAATAGCCGAGGCCCCGCATCAAGAACAGCGCCATCGGTTCGACCTCCAGCGCGTGCGCGTCGCCGTCGTCGCTCCCGACGTCGAAGCGGGCCCGGGTGATGCGGCGCGTCCCGGACGCGAACTCGAGCTGCTGGCCGAGGGGGTGCAGGCGCCGCACGCCCTCGTCGTCGTGGGCGGTGACATCGCCGACGGGGTCGACGACGGGGATGCGGAAGCCGTCGCCGCGCCAGATCGCCCCGCCCGGTCGCTGGAAGTAGCCGAGGCTGCGGCATTCGTCGGGGAAGTGGAGTGGGGCCCACAACCAGGCACTCGGGGCGCCGGCCGAGGGGCGCCCGACGGGGGGCGCTCCGACCGGGCGCACGCCCCAGGAGCGGTCCCGAACCCCGACGACCTGGCCCGGCTCGAGGTCGATGCGGGTGCCGTCGACACCGATGGTGCCCTCCCAGGTGCCGAACTGGACGAAGCGCTCCATGTCGACGATGACCCGGCCGCCGTCATCCATGACGGTGTGGTCCTCGAGCAGGGCGCCGACGCGCGACGTCCAGTGCAGATCGGCGCTCATGCCGGTCTCGTTGGGCTCGACGACGAGGCGCAGGCGGCGCATCGGCTCGACGATCTCGACGCGGAGCGGTCCGACGCCGGTCGCGGTCGGGTCGGCGGGCGCGGCGCCCGACGCGTGGAACGCCTCCTGCACGCCGTCGAGCGCGAACGACAGCGAGCCGTCGACGACGCCGAGGTTCGGGTAGCGACCGAAGGCACCCTCCACGATCAGGGTTCCGGCGCGGTGGTAGCCGCCGAGCCAGTACCGGCCGTAGGCGTTGCGGTCGGTGGTGCCGGGGACCGCCAGGGGTCGCGTGGTCTGCTGGAGCGGGTAGTCGTCGAAGCGGCTGAGCATGCTGCCTCCCTCGGTTCGGCGCCGACATTAGGGGTGCGCCCCGCACGGGCGCGCCGGCCGTGGTGCTCAGGCCGGGGCGGCGGTCACGTCGGCGAGCGCCTCGACCGCGTCGAACACGTCGACGTGGCGCACGTACAGCGGGGCGAAGCCGAAGCGCAGCAGGCTGGGCGGGCGGAGATCGCCGATCACCCTGCGCTCGGCGAGCGCGGCCATGAGGCGCGGGGCTCCGGGGTGGACGAGCGCGACGTGGCTGCCCCGTGCCGCGGGGTCCCGGGGCGTCGCGACCTCGAACCCCCGGCCGCGGAGGCGACCGTCGACCAGTTGGATGAACTGGCCGGTCAGCTCGCGGCCCTTGCGCTCCACCGCGGCGAGGTCGACGCCGTCGAATGTGCGCACCCCGCACTCGAGCGCGAGCAGCGACAGGACCGGGGGCGTGCCGCAGCGGAGCTGCCCGGCGCCCGGTGCGGGCGCGTAGGTGGGTGCGAACGCGAACGGCTCGGCATGGCCGAACCAACCGGTGAGCGGTTGGGCCAGGCGCTCGTGGTGGCGCCGGGCGACGAACGCGTACGCCGGCGCACCGGGACCGCCGTTGAGGTACTTGTAGCCACAACCCACGGCCAGGTCGACGCCGGCACCGGAGACGTCGACGGCGATCGCCCCCGTCGAGTGCGACAGATCCCACAGCATCACCGCGCCCGCGTCGTGGGCGAGGGTCGTGACGGCAGCCAGGTCGTGGCGGCGGGCGCTTCGGTAATCGACGTGGGTGAGCGCGAGGAGCGCGACGTCGTCGCGCACCGCGGCACCAAGCCCCTCGGGCGGGGCCAGCCGCAGCTCGGCACCGACCAGTTCCGCGACGGAGCGCAGCAGGTAGAGGTCGGTGGGGAAGTTGCCGGGCTCGGTGACGATGACGCGGCGGTCCGGGCGCATGCGGCAGGCGGCGACGGCGAGCTTGAAGAGGTTGACCGATGTCGAGTCCGCCACCGCGACCTCATCGGCGGCCGCGCCGATCAGGGGAGCGATGCGGGCGGCGACGCGCGCCGGCGCGTCCCGCCAGCCGTTGCCTTCCCAGGACCTGATGAGGTCCTCGCCCCACTCCTTGCCGACCGCGTCGGCGAGCCGGGCGGGAGCGTCGGCGGGCAGCGCGCCGAGCGAATTGCCGTCGAGGTACACGGTCCCCGCCGGCAGGCGGAAGCGGGCGCGGAGGTGGGCGAGCGGATCGGCGGCATCGCGCGCCACCCGCGCCTCCCGGTTGCGGTCCCCCCGATGAGGTGCTGGCCCGGTCGCTTCCACGGCCACATGCTAGGAACGTCGGGTCATGGGTGACACCGTGCACTACGACCTGGTCGATCACGTCGCGACCATCACCTACCACCGGCCGGAGGCGCTCAACGCCATCAACGGCCAGATGCGCGTCGACCTCAACGACGCCTTCGCCCGCTTCCGCGACGATGAGGAGGCGTGGGTGGGCATCGTCACCGGGTCGGGGCGGGCTTTCTGCGTCGGTGCCGACCTGCGCGACGGGGTCGGCTCCACCGGCGTGTTCCCGGGCACCTTCTGGGAGAAGCCGACGACCAATTCGTTCGAGAGCGGTTGGGAGATCTTCAAACCCGTGATCGCGGCGGTCAACGGGTACTGCCTCGGATACGGCCTCACGCTGGTGACCTGGTGCGACTTCGTGATCGCCAGTGAGCGGGCCGAGTTCGGCTACCCCGAGGTGACCCTCGGCGTGCCGACGATCGTCGGCGCCATCCGCCTGCCGCAGCGGATCGGGTGGCAGCACGCCATGGAGCTGCTCCTCACCGGCGAGCGCATCGACGCGGCTCGGGCGCACGAGACCGGCCTCGTCGGGTGGGTCGTACCCCACGAGCGGCTCATGGAGGAGGCGACGGACCTCGCGCGGCGCCTGCTGCGGGCGGCGCCGCTCGCCGCGCGGGCGACCAAGGAGGTGGCCGTGCGGGCCCGGACCCTCCCCACCGTCGAGGCGATCCGCTTCGGCGAGACCATGCGCAAGGTGGCCGCGGCCACGGAGGACGCGGCGGAGGGTGGCCGCGCCGCCGCGGAGCGCCGCCCACCCAGGTGGCAGGGGAGGTGACCCGGCCACCACGGCGAGTGGTGACGGGCAGGGAGCCCGACGTCGTGGGTGAACCCGGCGATCCCGGCCCGGCTGCGGCATCCGGGCACCGGGCGGAGCCCGGATGTGACGCCCGTCGCCCCTGCACGGGACCGGACACGATGCGTGCAAAAGGGAGCAAACGTTTCCCCTAACGTCATGACCTGGCCATCAGCCAGGCAGGGAGGCGTTGCATCGGCGGGGGAGGTGGACTACAGACTGACCGTGATGCGATTGCCACGGGTGGTGTCGAGGGCACCATCGCCCGGTGGCGGGGCCGCATGGTCGGGACGATCGGCGGCGCCGCGTGCCTCGCTGCGGCGGGGAGCTCTGCTACTCTGCGCGGTCGCAGCCTTCGCCTCCGTCGGGCCTTTCGCCGCGGTCGGTGCCGAAGCCGCGCCGTCGGCATCGACCAGTTGGGTGCGCTTCGGCCAGTTCGACGGCCTGGTGGGTCCCGTGCACCCTGCGATCGACGGTGTCGACGTCGGTGGCGACATCGCCTTCGAGCAGACGACGGCGTACCGGCCGGTTGCCCCTGGCAACCACGTCTTCACCTTGAAGCCGGCGACGTCGGCCGACGCCTCGGCGCCGGCCTCGGTGACCGTCAACGTGCCGGCAGGCGCCGGGACCACGGTGCTGGCTGTCGTGGTCGCGGGCCAACTCGACGCCCGCGCGTTCCTCGACGATCTCTCGGCCCCCGCCGCCGGAGCGGTCCGCGTCCGGTTGATCGACGCGCTGCCGACGCCCTCGGCGCTGGATGTGTCGGGGCTCGGTCAGGGATCGACCCGCCTGTCGTTTCCTGCCGCGACCGGCTACCTCACCGTTGCCGCAGCGGCCGCGGACATCGAGATCCGCGCGACCGGATCGACGACGGTCGTCTCCTCGCTGCCCGACTGGGCGCCCCAGCCGGGCACGGTGTCGACCCTGGTGGTGTCCGGGATCCCCCCGAACGTCGAAGTGATCCCCCTCGTCGATGCGGCCGGTTCCGGGCCCCTCGGTGCGTCGCTGACCACCGGCCATGCGCACCGGTCGGTCCTGCGCACGGCGTTGCTGGTGCTGCTGACCATCGCCGCGCTGACCGTGATCGGCGTGGTCCTGCGGGCCTTCGAGCACCGGGCCAAGGCCGAGCCGTGGCCCGAGGAGCAGCCTTCCCGGCTCGGGCTCGCTCCCGAGCCGGAGCCCTGGGACGATGCCTATGACTGGCCAGTCCTCGTCGACGTCAACGCCGAACGGCCGACCTCGACCTCCGGCGTGACCGCGGCCGCACACCCGTTGGAGGCGTCCGAACCAGGCGAGGGGAGCGGGCCAGCTCTGGAGTTGGGCCAGCCGGACACCCCGGATCGGCGGGAGCCCGCGCGGCCCGCGGGATGGCGTTGCGAGGCCGACGCCGAGGTTGGGGGCGTGGTGGAGCTGGAGCCGCCGGTGCGCCGCATCGGCCCGTCGGTCGCGTCGAGGCCGCCGTTCGCGGCATCGGCACGGGCCGGCGCGGAGGACGAACCCGACGTCGTCATCGACCTCCGTGACGGCGCCGAGATCGTCGAGCTCGACCTCGGTCCCGACGCCGGCGTGCTGCGCGTCACCGCCGGTACGAGTGGAGGTGGCGGGCTGAGCGCGGGTGGCGCCACGGGGGGCGGGGCACGCCACGGTTCGATCGGTGCCTCCGGTACGTCGACCGAGCGCGAGCCGCCCGCGGCGGCACGTGCGGCCGCGACGCCTCCGGTGGCGTCCACGCCGGTGGTGTCCACGACGCCTCCGGCGGCGGCCGCGACGCCTCCGGCGGCGGCCGCGACGCCTCCGGTGGTGTCCACGCCGGTGCCCCGGCCCCGCCTCGCCACGGGTTCGTCGGTGCCGAGGCTCCCGGGCGACCGCGTGGTGTCGTGGGTGGACGACCTCGGAGGCGGTGACGCGGCCCGTGAGCTGGCGCGCATCGGCGAGCTGCTCGCGTCCAACGCCCGCCAGGGCGGCCCGGCCTACCAGCGGCTCGTGGGGGCCCAGG
>Ga0209698_10004105_pt1 | contig 16100 bp, 13 predicted proteins | sample LitLauG_LLR_2012_FD_187203 | JGI IMG/M metagenome (GOLD analysis project Ga0209698, IMG submission 187203) | Freshwater sediment microbial communities from Pennsylvania, USA - Little Laurel Run_MetaG_LLR_2012 (SPAdes) (version 2) | ecosystem: Environmental > Aquatic > Freshwater > Creek >...
GAACTGTCGCGTACACCGCCTTCTCGAAATCGCCCAGCAGCCCGACCGCCTGATCGTCCACGAACGGGAAATACTGCATCATGACCGCGGCGCACAAATCGCGGCGCGGGTCGATCCAGTAAAACGTGTTCTCCACCCCCGCCCATGCCAGGCTGCCGGTCGAACGGCCGCCCGGGTAGTCCACGGTGTTGATCAGGAAGCCGTAGCCCCATTTGTCGCGGAAACCGGGATGGAGATCCACGTCGCTGCTGCGGTCCTTGCGGTAGCTGGTGAGGCGGCCGGCGCTGAGGTCGCCGATCTGGTTGGTCCCCATCATCGCAACGGTCTTCTGGGAAAGGATCGGCGTTTTGCCCGGCCCGCGGCCCTTTTGCAGAATCATCTGCATGAATTTCACGTAGTCGGGCCCGGTGGAGTAGAGCCCTCCGCCGCCGTTATACGCCACGGGCGGCGCCGGCTGCGCCCGTGGGTCTTCCTTGAGGATGCCGTCCGGTTGCTTGCGCCACGTGGAGACCAGGCGATCGAACTTGTCGGGCCCCATAATAAAGCTGGTGTCCTTCATTCCGAGCGGCTGGAGGATGTTGCGCTGGAAGTATTGTTCCAGCGTCAGGCCGCTGATCTTTTCCACCAGCTTCCCTGCCCAGTCCACGCTCGTGCCGTACTGCCAGCGCGTGCCGGGCTCGAAGACGAGCGGCGTCAGCGGCGCCACGGTTTGGGGCTTTAATATGGCCCCGGTATAAGTGTCGTACTTGAACATGTTGCCTTCCCACGTGTCGTAGGCGAAGCCGGACGTATGGGTCAGCAGGTGGTGCAGGGTTATGGGTTTGGTCGCAGGCCGGACTATGGGCTTCTTGTCCTTGTCGAAGCCTGTGAGGACGTCGAGCTTGCCGAGTTCGGGGAAGAATTTCGCGAGCGGCTCGTGCAGCGTGACCTTGCCCTGCTCCACCAGTTGCAGGGCCGCCGTGGTAGTGATCGCCTTGGTCATTGAAGCGATGTAGAAGATGGAATCCGGCTTCACTGCAACGCCGGATTTCGTGTCGCGCTTGCCCGTAGCGCCGGACCAGAGGGTCTTGCCTGAGGTAGCGACGATCGCGGCCACCGCGGGGATGAGGCGCCGGTTTGCGCTCTCGCGCAGTACGTCTCCCAGCACGTCGGCCGCCGCACTGGCGCGCACGCGCGTGGTAATCGCTAATGCCAGTGCGCCGAATTCTCTTCTGTTCAGTGTCGTCATCCGCGCCTCTCTGTTCTGATCCAGTATCCAACAGTGCGGCGCCTCCGGTCATCGGCCTTTCTGATCGAACGCCAGGTTCTTCGAAAAGAACTGCATAGTCTTCGTCTCGATTCGCAGCGGCACGTTACTGGTGTGAGTGCCTTCGTAGATTTCGAAGAAGTGAGGCACGTCGTTTTCATTCAGCCGCTGGTCGAGCACGCGGATGCTGGCCGCGATCCCCGTATCTTTATCGCCGGCGTCGAAGGCAATAGCGTGCAGGCGCTTGAGGTTCGACATATACTCGTCCACCATCGCGAGGGGCGAGTTGGCAACCCAGCGAGCGGCGACGTCGGGCTGGAACACGCCGCCCTTCGTCGGCAGGTCGAAGAAAAACGGCGGCTTCTTCGGGTTGGGCGACCAGGCGGCCGCCGAGGCTATCTGAGCCTTGGTACCGAAGTCGGCTTTGTCGAAGTCTTCTTTGGTCGTGATGGCTTCGGCTTTCGCCAGGGCACCATTCGGCCCCTGTGGCGCGGACATATTCGGCGTCAGGCAGCAGGGGCTCAGGGCATAGATGCTGGAGAACACTTCCGGATGCTTCATGCCGATGCGCAGCGTGCCGTAGCCTCCCATGGAGTGGCCCGCAAGGCCGCGGCTCGGCAGAGCCGCGATGGTGCGGTAGTGCGCGTCGATGTATTCCACCAGATCGTGCGCGACGAAATCTTCCCAGTTGCCGGTGGTCACCGAATTCGAATACATGCTGCCCGCGAAAGCGGTGAAGGCGTTGGGCATCACGACGATCATTTCTTTTGCCGCACCCGGTGCCCCGCCCGCTGCTCCGGCTATAAGGGATTTGTCGATCGACTCCGGCAGGTTGATGAAGTGTTTGATGAAGCCCATCCAGCGCTCTTCGCTGTCGGTGTAGCCGTGCAGCATGTAGACGACGGGGTAGCGGCGGCGTCCCGACGCAGCATAGCTCGGCGGAAGGTAAACGGCGACGGCGCGGTCCGGCGAGTCGCCTTCGAGATTGCCCTCGAGGGACTTGCCGTGAACCGTGATACGTTCCACCTTGCCGTGAGAGGCGGCGGGCTCGCCGGTCGCGGCCTGATTTGCAGCGGGAATGAAGAGCGCGGCGGCGCCGGCAACGGCGACTGCGAGGGGGAAGAGTTTGCGGGACATGGCGCCCTATACCGTAGCAGAGGCCGGCCCATCGGAACAAGCGGTTTCGGGCAAGCGGCACGCGGCCTGCGGCAATGGCCCCCCTTGCACCCGAGCACAATTTGTGTCATAACTTCACGGGCGGCTGCGGCGGCGCAGTGCGCTATGCGCGGAGGTTTTTACGTTGAGAAAGACTTTTTTAGTTTCAATGGCGGGCGCTGCGGCGGCACTGTGTTTGCTCGGTTTGGCCGCGATGCCGGCCATGGCCCAGGTCGGCGGCCCCGACCCTGAGAAAACGAAAAGTTCCAAACCCACGCCCCGCTGGTCCGACGGCCATCCCGATCTCGGCAACAGCAAAGGTTCGTGGTTCCCGCGCATTGTCGACGATATTTCCGGCAACGGCGGCGGCGAAAAAGATGCCGCCACGCGTGAGCGCCAGAAGAAGATGGTGGACGAACGCGTCGATGTCCAGTTTCTCCCCTGGACCAAAAAAGCGTACGAGGAGACCGAAGCCATCCTTTCCAAGAATGATCCCGAAGGCTATTGCCTCCCTCCTGGCATTCCCCGCATGATGAATACGCCGTTCCCGATGCAGATTTATCAGCTGCCGGACCGCATCATGATGGTGTTTGAGGGCGGCGCGCACATGTGGCGCGTGATTTATATGGACGGTCGGCCACATCCTAAGGGCGACGCGCTGAACCCCACTTATCTGGGGCATTCGGTGGGTCACTGGGAAGGCGACACGCTCGTAGTGGACGCCGTCGGCTTCAATGATCGTACGTGGCTCGATGCCGCCGGGCACCGCCACTCCGAACAGCTGCACGTGATCGAACGCTACACGCGCACCGACGAGAACACGTTGCACTATCAGGTGACGATTGACGATCCGGGCGCCTACGCCAAGCCCTGGACCGTGGGCTGGAAGGTCGCCTGGATGCCCGGCATGGAGCCGCTCGAATACGTTTGCCAGGAAGACAACAAGGACGTGGTCGAGAACGGCGGCCACATGGTCGGCCTGAAGCCCGGCGAAAAGCATCCGTAGGGCGCGATCGGGATTTTGCGGAAATTCGGCGCCATTCGGCCAGCGGTCGGTGGCGCCGTTTCAGCTTTTGCGGGGCCGGATGAGCTGAATCACCGGAATCAATGAGTTCTTCTCTTCCGTCTGAGCAATGCGCGGGCGGTTGGCCAGTTCCAGATTGAGGCCCTGCACGAATTCCTCCATCTGGCTCTGCATCGCCTCCATGCGGGCTCGCATGTTGAGGATGATCTCGACTCCCGCAAGATTCACGCCCAGGTCGCGCGTGAGGTGCAGGATCACTTCGAGACGCTCCAGATCCTCTTCCGTGTATAGACGCGTGTTGCCGTCGCTGCGGCTGGGCTTGAGCAGTCCTTCGCGCTCATAAAGACGCAGCGTCTGCGGATGCAGACCGTACTGCTCGGACACCGACGAGATCATAAACGCGGCGCGGGATTTCTCACGAGTGGACTTTTCGCGTCCCGTGGCCCCGCGCCCGCCTGTTCCGGATTCCGCTTTCCCGCGAGTGGTCTTCATGACGCCGTCTCAGCTCCCTCGAAAAGCGCCTTGCGCGGGTCATCCGTATGCAGTTGGGCGAGTTCACGGAGCAGTTCTTTGGTGCGTTCGTCCTGCACCACCGGGGCTTTCAGAACAACCTGCACAATCTGATCGCCGCGCGTGTTCTTCCGCGCATTGAACACCCCGCGGTCGCGCAGCCGGAACTTCTGCTCGTTCTGTGTCCCTGGCGGAATTTTGAGCAGCGTGCGGCCGTCAATCGTGGGGACTTCAATTTTGGCGCCGAGGCCCGCCTCCGCCACCGTCACCGGCACTTTGATGAGCACGTTGTCGCCCTCGCGCTCGAAAAGCGGATGCGGCTCCACGTGCGTTGTGATGTAGAGATCGCCAGGCGCTGCACCCATGGTTCCTGCGTTGCCCTTGCCCGCCACCCGCAGACGCGAGCCGTCGCGCGCTCCGGCCGGGATGCGGACTTCAACCGTCTCGGTGTGCGCAAGGCGGCCGTCGCCGCGGCACGTGGAGCAGGCGTTCTTCAGACGTCCCTTGCCGTTGCAGCGCGGACAGGTGAGGTTGAACTTCATGTTGCCGGCCATCTGCGTAACGTTGCCGCTTCCGGAACACTGGGGGCAGGCGATAGACCCGGCTTCGTTGCCGCCCGTGCCGAGGCAGGCGGGGCACTGCTCGTAGCGTGCGATTTCAATGCGCGTCTGAGTGCCGCGGATAGCCTGCCAGAAGCTGATGTTGAGTCCGTATTCGAGGTCGGCGCCCTTCTGCGCTTCACCCTCGCCCTGGGGTGCGCCCTCGCCGCCGCGGAAGAACTGGCTGAAGATGTCTTTAAACGAGCCGCCGCCACCGGCACCGCTGCCTTCGCGGCGACGCTGCGTTTCTTCCTGCGCGTTGCGGAACATTTCTGAAAAATCGAAGCCGCTGAAATCCACGTTGGGATGTCCGCGCCCCGCGCTGCCGCCGCTGGCGCCACCGGCAGGGAATCCGGTGTCGGAGTAGAAACCTACCTGGTCGTACATCTCGCGCTTTTTGGGTTCGCTCAGTACGTCATAAGCTTCCTGAACATTCTTGAAGCGGTCTTCGGCGGCCTTGTCGCCTGGGTTGAGGTCGGGATGATACTTGCGGGCGAGCTTCCGGTAAGCTTTGCGGATTTCGTCTTCCGACGCGCCGCGCTTGATGCCCAGAGTTTCGTAATATTCGTGTTTAGGCGCTGAAGGCATAGGAAAAAACAGGGGGCGAAGAGCACTTCGCTCCCCGCCCCGCTCCGGCTTTGAGCTACTTCTTAGCTCTCATTACTTCTTCTCGTCGACGTCGACAAACTCGGCGTCCACAACGTCTTCTTTCGCCTTGCCGCCGCCACCGTGTGCGCCGCCAGGTTGGTCGCCCTGCGCCCCCGGAGCCGCACCCTGACCACCCGAGCCCGGCTGATTCGCCGATGCTTTATACATGGCCTCAGCCAGCTTGTGGCTCGCCTGAGTGAGACGATCGGTAGCCGCGTTGAGCTTCTCCGGATCGCCGTCGTTGATGTTCTTCTTCACGTCTTCGATCGCCGCTTCAATGCTCTTCGCATCTTCGTCGCCGATCTTGTCGCGATGCTCTTTCAGGGTCTTTTCGACGTTGTAGACCATGGCGTCCGCACGGTTTCGCGCCTCAATCTGGTCCTTCGCCTTGCGGTCGTCGGCCGAGTGCGATTCGGCGTCCCTGGCCATCTTCTCCACTTCGTCCTTGGAAAGGCCGGAAGAAGAGGTGATAGTGATCTTCTGTTCGTTGTTAGTGGCCTTGTCTTTCGCCGCCACGTTCAAAATACCGTTGGCGTCGATGTCAAAAGTCACTTCCACCTGAGGCACGCCGCGCGGCGCGGGCGGGATGCCGATCAGCTGGAACACGCCCAGCATCCGGTTGTCCTTCGCCATGGCGCGCTCGCCCTGGAATACTTTGATCTCAACCGACGTCTGGCTGTCCGCCGCGGTGGAGAAGACCTCGCTCTTGCGCGTCGGGATGGTAGTGTTGCGGTCGATCAGCTTGGTGAATACTCCGCCCAGCGTCTCGATGCCCAGCGACAGCGGCGTCACGTCCAGCAGCAGCACGTCCTTCACTTCGCCGCCCAGCACGCCGCCCTGAATCGCCGCGCCCACGGCCACCACTTCGTCCGGATTCACGCTCTTGTTGGGCTCTTTGTTGAAGAGCTCCTTCACGATCTGCTGCACGCGCGGAATACGCGTGGAGCCGCCGACGAGCACCACTTCATCGATCTTGTCCGGCGTCACGCCCGCATCGGCGAGCGCCTGTTTGCACGGGCCCACCGAGCGCTGGAAAATGTCTTCGCACATCTGCTCGAAGCGCGAACGCGTCAGCTTCTGCAGCAGGTGCTTGGGACCGGTCGCGTCGGCCGTGATGAAAGGCAGGTTGATCTCGGTTTCGAGGAGCGTGGAAAGCTCCATCTTCGCCTTTTCCGCCGCTTCCTTCAGACGCTGGAGCGCCATCTGGTCGCGCGAAAGATCGATGCCCTGTTCTTTCTTGAACTCGGTCACGATGAAGTCCATGACGCGCTGGTCGATGTTATCGCCGCCGAGGTGCGTGTCGCCGTTGGTGGACTTCACTTCCACCACGCCGTCGCCGACTTCCAGCACGGACACGTCGAAAGTTCCGCCGCCGAAATCGTAAACCGCGATGGTCTCGTTCTTTTTCTTGTCGAGCCCGTACGCCAGCGCGGCCGCCGTCGGCTCATTGATGATGCGCTTCACGTCGAGGCCCGCGATTTTGCCGGCGTCTTTGGTGGCCTGACGCTGCGCGTCGTTAAAGTAAGCCGGAACCGTGATCACCGCTTCGGTAACCTTCTGGCCGAGGTAGGCTTCCGCCGCTTCCTTCAGCTTGGTCAGGATCATCGCCGAAATTTCCGGCGGCGACATCATCTTGCCCTGCGCTTCCACCCGGACATCGCCGTTATCGCCCCGGATGATTTTGTACGGGACCATTTTCTGTTCTTCGGAAACTTCTTCCCCGCGGCGACCCATGAATCGCTTGATGGAAAAGATCGTGTTTTCCGGATTCGTGATCGCCTGCCGCTTGGCCACCTGGCCAACCAGCCGCTCACCGCTCTTGGTGAAAGCCACGACGGACGGCGTAGTACGCGCGCCTTCCTGATTCGCGATCACCGTTGGCTGACCGCCCTCCATCACGGAAACGACCGAGTTGGTTGTGCCGAGATCAATGCCGATTATTTTGCCCATATAGTTACCTGAGGCTCCTTCACTCCAGAAATCTGCGGATTTCCGCTGGCCAGACGCAGCAGGATTCGCCCGGCGCGTTAGCTGTATATGATTATGAAATATGAGTGATGGATTGTCAAGTGTAGTGAGTGACACGTTCGGCAATTAAGCCCGGAATGAAGCCTCGCTCGACTCCGCTCAGGCCGATGTGTCCATATATCTATATGATAATAAATTACTTATTTGAAATTAATTACGCCTGCTCGTCGCCTTGGAGGCGGGTACCGGCCGAGTTACCGGCTACCTAAGGGCCGCCGCGAGCCGCGTGTGGTGGAAGAAAAGCGCCTGCTGGAGCGGCGTGCGGCCGTCGTCGTTCTTAATAGTGCGGCTGGCGCCGGCGCGGAGGAGGGCCTCCACCAGGCTGGTGTCGCCGAAATCGATGGTCGCCGCGTACATGAGCGCGGTGAAGCCATTTTCGTCCGTGGCGTTGACGGGAACCTTCGCTTCGGCAAGTACGGGGATGATGTCGGCGTGGCCGGTAATAGTGGCCCAGTGGATGAGGTTGATGCCGGTGCCTTCGGTGATGCCCGCGTTGGCGCCGGCCCGGATGAGGACGCGCACGATCTCCGGATAGCCGAACATGATGGCGGTGGCGATGGGCGTGTTGCCGGAGGCAGATGCGGCGGAGGGGTCGGCGCCAACCGCGAGAAGAAGTTTGACCGTGGCGAGGTCGCCGGTGCTGCAGGCGAGGACGAGCGGGGTATGTTTCACGCGCGCGCCCTTGGGCGGATCCGCGGGGGCACCTGCGGCGAGCAGCAGTTCAATGGAATCGGCGGTGTCGCGGTAAGCGGCGGCTGTGGTGACGGCGCTCAGGCCGGGATTTGCGCCGTGTGTGAGGAGCACGCGGACTTTCTCCGCTTCGTGTACCGAGGCCAGCAGCAGCGTGTTGGGGTCGGCGCCGGAGTCGAGCAGCGATTTCAGTTGTGCGGTTGAGCCGAACAGGGCGGTGCGGAGCCCGGCGTCGAAAAGACCGGACGCATCGTAGTTATGCGGTTTTGACGGCAGCGTTGAGAGCAGCGCCATCACGGCCCAGTTGGTACCCGCATAGGAAAGGTACTCATCATGCTCGTACGGCAGGCCGCTCGTAAAGTAGCGCGGGCTCACGTCGGCGGGCGAGATCATCCGCGTCGCAACATGCCACGTGCCGTCGGCGGCCTGCGTCGTAATCAGAAATTTTTCGCCTCGGCGCCAGGCGGCGTCTGTCGCCTGCATGCCCGATTCGTGCAGCGCGTAGAGGGCTTCGCCGGTCGAATACGCGTCGGCCGCGTATCCGGAAAGCTGGGGCCATCCGCCAGCCGTCAGTTGCATTGAAACCAGGGTGCTGCGCGCGCTTGCGAGTTCAGTGGCACGGGCGCCGGCCCACGCGAGCCCGAGAACTCGAAACGCGGCGTCTTCAACTGATATCGGTTTGGTCGCCAGCAGCCAACTGCGGGCGCTGGCGAATACGGCCTCGCGATCCACCGCGAGTTCCGGCGGCATGTAGAGCGCGATCGCGCGCACGGCCGTGGCAGTCGCAGTAAAGAGGCTGGAGGAGTGGGGCGGCCGGAAATCTGAAGTGACCCAGTGGCCGTCGCGCTGCCAGCGGGCCAGGCGGTTGGCGAGCACTTCAAGCGTCAGGTCGCGCGGCAATCCCGCGGCGCCGGCGGCCATCAGGAGCAGGCTGTCGTCCGGCGTGGGATCGTTGAGGTTGACGGCCTGAATGGCGTCGTCCAGAGCTTTGGGCCCGCGCAGCGTCACGAAAGTCTTGGCTTCCAGGGCGGCCAGTGCGGCAGTGTCAATAGTGAGGCCGCGCTCCTGCGCCATGTGTAGCGTCATGATCGGGAGCGCATTGTGGTGGCAGGAAAAGCAGGCGCGCTTTTCCACAAAAGTGGCGGCGGATTTGCTCAGGATGGGCAGCGCGCGCCCCACCGCCCGCTCCGCCTCGCGAGAGACTCCATCGGTCGCAGGAGGTGCAGCCAGTTGCAGACCGGCCATCACGAGTACCAGTGCGAGTAAGAAAGAAGTCCTCACCGGCGCGATGATAACATCTTCAGCTGTTGCGATATCCCACCACCGGACACAGGAACGCCGCGCGGCTCCACAGTGGCCCACAGTGGCCCCGGTTCGCAGCCCGGAATTTTGATATACTCGCGCCGGGATTCATTCCGGCTTTCCGGAATCCCTGAGTTTGGGCATCAGGAGGCTTCCGTGCTACACCGCATTCCACTCTTCTTCGCGCTGTCGCTCGTCTGGATTTCGGGCAGCGCTTTCGCTCAACAGAACCCTAACCTGGCCCCGGACGGCGCAACGCGTCCCGGCGCGGCGGCCCCGCTGTTCTTCCGCATCGACTGGCAAACCGTGCCGGGCCTGCCCGTGGAGCATCCGCTCGACCAGAAGGCGCTCGTTTCACCCAATAACAGCGTTGAACTGAAGCTGTACGGCCCCTCCGGCAAGGACATCCAGGAGAACGGCGTCCCCGACAGCACCAGCAATCCCCTGCACATCTGGACCGGACTCTGCGCCCAGGCCTGCGCCATGGCGCTGCGGGAAAAGAATAATTACGTCGATTTGACCGGCATGGCGAAGATCCGCTGGGTCACCAAGATCAGCGGTTTCCACCAGGTTCACCCCATCCTGAAACTGGCCGACGGCACCTGGATTGTCGGCGAGCATGCCGACGGCACCGTGTTCGACTACCACACCACCGACTTCACGCTTTCCGAAACGCGCTGGATGAAACTGGAGATCGATAAGCTGGTGACCCACGGGCGCTGGCTGGATAAAGTGGACCTGAGCAAAGTCGATGAAATCGGCTTTACCGATCTGATGCCCGGCAGCGGCCACGGCGATGGCGGCTACACGGACCTCGGGTGGATCGAAGTTTACGGCAAGCCGGTACCGCGCACCGCCGTCGCGCAAAAGTAACGTGTTGGCAAGGAGCTTACAGACATGAGAATCAGTTTTAGTGCTTCGATGATGACCGCAGCGGCAGCCATGCTGTTGTGGATGCCTGCGCCCGCCGCAGCCCAGGCGCCGGCCGCCAAAGCGCAGACGTCCGCCATCCCGCGCCTCGCGGACGGCAAGCCCGACTTCAACGGCGTATGGGACCGGCCGCGCGTGCAGGACATCAGCAAGACCGTGGACGAGTGCGGCAGCGGCAGCAAGGGCTGCAAGTCGGAACCCGGCGAGATTTCCATGACCGAGTGGGGCAAGGCGCAGTTCACGGCCAAGGGTAAGTTCGATTACGCGGGTTATTGCCAGCCCTGGGGCTACACGCGCGCATGGCAGACCGAGTACCCAGTCGAGTTGATGCAGACGCCGAATCGGGTCGCCGTCCTTTGGGAGTCGAACAACGTCTTCCACGTGGTTCCGACCGACGGGCGGGATCATCCGAAAAACGCCGACCCCACCTGGATGGGCAATTCGGTGGGCCACTACGAAGGCGACACGCTGGTGATCGATACGACGAACTTCAACGGCAAGACGTGGCTCGATACCGCGCAGCATCCTTCGAGCGACCAACTGCACATCGTGGAGCGCTTCCATTACATCGACTCCGACCACATCGCCTACGAAGTGACGTGGGAAGATCCGAAGGCCTACACCAAGCCGATCAAGAACAATCGCACATTCACCCGGATGAAGAAGGGCTCGGAGATCATGGAGTGGTGGTGCATGGAAAACAACCGCGACATGCTGATGGGCCACATGGTGGACGGCGGGAAGCCGGAGTAAAGCTGGCAGAAGCCGGGAGCCGGCGGTTAGTCCCGGTTATTTCTATCAGACCAGTACAACCGCCACTCACGTTAGCGGCTCGGCACGGAAACGGGTTGCGGCCCGATAAGAACGGGTTCGGTGGCTTGGGCGTGACGCGTCAAAATACCCTATCGCGTCAAAATACCCTATCAAGGTCCCGACTTCTCGGTCCCTATTTCCCGGAATGGGCTTTTTCTCCGGTTTACGGGCATTTAAATCGGGATCCGCTTCAACAATAATTTCGTGTGTGATAGCGTCCTTATGACATGCTATGGCCATAATCCCGCTTTCGACACTTATCCCGAATGAAAACGATTTTCTCACGTTGCCAATGGAGGATGTCTCGGGCGTCCTCCTCCTGTGTCTGAATAGCTATCCGGATGGGGGTAACAGCGTTGCCCAATTGGGCAGAATTAGCCAGCACGGCTTCTTTGATGACTCTCTCAACCCGCTGCCCTACTCCCGGCCAATTCGCCGAGTTTTGCTGGAAGCATGGAGCTGGCTGGAAAGCCAAGGGCTTCTTGCGCGCGAAACTGATACGGTTGGCTCGTCATTCTTCATAACGCGTAGAGGCAAAGGCATAAAATCGCGCGCCGACTTTGATTCATTTAGGAAGGGCGGACTGCTGCCAAAACATCAGCTGCATCCCCTGATTCCAGAGAAAGTCTACCCGGCATTCCTGCGAGGCGAGTACGACCTAGCCGTGTTTGTGGCATTCAGGGAAGTTGAGATTGCCGTTCGCGCAGCTGGTGGATTTCCTCAAGAGATGATAGGCGAGCCGCTAATGCGCGCCGCATTTGGAGAACGGGGGCCTCTGGCGGACAAACAACTGCCCGACGGCGAACAGCGGGCAATGGCGCATCTTTTTGCCGGGGCATTCGGTGTGTATCGAAACTCTACCGGTCATCGTTACGTACCCACTCAGCCGGAGCAGGCTGCGGAAGTCATAATGCTTGCCAGTCAGCTCCTGCGGATTGTGGATCGCGTCAAGCCTGCGAGCGGCGTGGCAACGACATGATCGCACTGACTGGTCGCGATGGGGGCAGGATGTCAGGATCCCGGAAATCACCGACCATGAGGCAGTTCGGGCGGCGGAACCGCTGCAATCATTGGAACGGCGTCTCCCGAAAGGCTTTTCTTCGCCGGCTGCTTTGATTGGGCAGCCCGTATGAACCGCCCGGCGGATAGAATCGTTCTATGGACCCTTTGCGGCGCGATGAGTACAAGCAACGGTTATTCGACCTCACACCTGCTGACGGAAAGAGCATTGGGAACGCAACCCTGAGAGAGTTGCTAAAGGCTGCCTTTCCGCAAGAAACGTTTGCGCAAGATGATTATTTCGATCTACGGAATTCTCTTCGCGCTGATGGCAGGATCGAACGAGGAAGAGGCAAAGGCGGATCCGTTCATCGACTCATTGGCGATGCCAACGCCGAGGGCGTCGCAGCCGCCGCGCCCGTTGCTCCGCTGATGGATCAGGTGGAACCGGCGGAAGCGCCGCCCGAAGCACGCGAAGCTGATCTCTATCAACCGTTCAAGATTGCCATTGAGACTGGCTACGTTCCCGACAATGACCTTAAGCCTTGGATCTGCGAGATCACCGCATCCCAAGGTAGAAAGAATACTGGCGGGCGCTGGACTCGCCCCGATGTGGCGCTGATCGCGCAGCAGACCTTTCCATATGTGCCGAATAAGATTTTTCAAGTGATTACGTTTGAACTTAAGCCGGATCTGGGAACTGCGCTAGATGGCGTTTTCGAGGCATCGGCCCATTCTGCTTTTGCCCACCGGAGCTATCTTGCCTTCCCTAACTCTCCAGATTACGATGACAGCCCGCTATATGACAGGATTCATGCGGAGTGTGAGCGATTTGGGCTGGGTCTGATCCTATTCGAAGATGTCCGCAACTGGGACACATACGATTTCCAAGTGCCCGCGAAGTTCAAAGAACCAGATCCGCAGGCAGTAAACGATTTCATCAAGACTCAGATTAGCGAAAAGAGCCGAGAAGACATCCAACGCTGGTTCCGGTGAGCCTTGTTCTTAGCGCGCGCCAGTAGGCCCTGTCCTTCGGAGACAGGTTTCGACGACCATTAGCTCGGAGCCCGGCTCTCTAGGAAGCCCGATAAACACCCTTCAATCAGTCGATCCACTTTGACGCCGTGTCCGCATCTCGGACAGTGGACCCGAAAACGAGGTTGAGAAAATTGGGAAGCACGTGCGCGCAAAGTGCGCAAACCACCGATCTGGCGCGCTCGCAGCTTCCGGTCCACCAACAAGCGGCCGGGCTTCAACCTACGCCACCACTCGGCCGTCGCTATTTCGATTCAGTACTCTTCGCGACGCCTTCTCCAGGGCCGGAGCCGCCGCTGAATAACTCGCGGCCATCGGGCAGAATAATCGACCGCCCATTCGCCACCGTCTCCTGAGCCTTGGCGCGGAATCCGGTGATAGTGACCTCAGTCCCCACCGGGATCGAATCCTTCTTCCAGCCGAGCCGGAACAGCGCGTTGGGCGGCCCCATTTCGAAGTGCCAGTTCACCACCTTGCCGTCGGCATCCTTGACGTCGACATAGAGCCAGGCATGAGGATTGACCCATTCGATCTTCGTGATGATGCCTTTGACCTTCACTGGCGTATTCACGTCGAACTCAGCCGCGAAGGCGTGGTGCGCGGCCAGCGGCGCGGCGCCCACAATCAGGCCGACTGCAATCATTAGCGCGGTTAGCTTCATATGATCTCTCTCCTTGAGTATATTTTCGTTACCGCTCTGTTACTGCCGCGGCTCGGTAAGATTTTTTGCAGGCGGCGTGCCGAACATGTTCAGCAGCGTCTCACTGCCTTCTGCGCAGGCGAATTCCAGCGATTGCGTGCCCTTGGGAACCCGCGTGAAGAACCCGGCCGTCTTCCACGGTTTCGTGAACAGGCCGGGATCGTCGATGGTCGCCTCGTAGTCGATCGAAACCGCATCGTTGATCGTAAAGCGCTCGGTCACGTGCAGCGCGTCCGTCAGATACGGAATTTCCCGCGCATACGAGGTGTGATCGTTGAAATTCGTCGTGTCCACCACCAGCGTGTTGCCTTCCCAGTGGCCGATCGAATCGCCCATGAACAGGCGGATATTCTTGCCAAGGTGCGGCCGGCCATCCAGATGAATGATGCGGCTCGTGTGGTTGTAGTCGTAGAGGATCACCACTTCGCCGGGGCGCTGCAGAAACTGGTAGGGGTTGTTGTTGTCCTCGCCCTGGAACAGGCCGGGCAGGGTGCAGCGGGCATTGAGTTCCACATGGTGCAGGTCGATCGGCGGATTCATGTCGAGCAGGAACTTGCGACGCTTGGCATCTTCTTCAGGGCGCCACGGCAGGTTCTTGTCCGCCGGATCCACGATGCCTGTGCGGTGCCCGGTTCGAGCGGCCCCGGCGCGCAGAGCTGTGCCGCCTTCGCCAAAGATCTTCGAATACGGACCCAGAGAATCGTCCGGCCGCGTGGAGACCGAGAGCGGGTTCTTACCGCTGGGGTCGATGGGATTCACCGGCGGCTTGGCTTCGAGGCCCACCACTCCGTTCCGCGTAAACATGCCCTGGAGATCGGGCTGGCCATCAGGCGTGTGCGCGGGGGTGAACGGTTTGGGCGTCTGCGCAAATACCGGCGCCACCGTAAGTAGCGTAACAATCAGTCGGGTTTTCAAGCTTCACCTCTTCTCACATCGGTTCTCACATCGGATCATTTATGAAACGGCGCGTCCCGGAACTGCTGTTCCTGGAGATAGAACACGCATTCGTATTCGAGTAATCGGGGATTCTTTTCCATGTGCCGGTAAAGCGGCATGCTGATTTTCCAGGGCCTCGTGAAGGTCTTCGGGTCTTCTATAGTGGCTTCGTACTGGATGTGATCGGCATCGCTGAGCGTGTATCGCTCCACCACGTGCAGCGCGTCGCTGTGGAAGTCGCCCGCGTGGTCGAACCAGGTCCGGTCGTTGAAACTGTTTACGTCCACCACCAGGGTGTTGCCCTCCCAGTGGCCGCGGGAATCGCCCATCCATGCGTCGGGAAGGCCGTCGGGATGCGGACTGCCATCCAGCGGAATGCTGCGCAGGGCATGCGCGAACTCGTAGGCAATCGCCACCTGATTGGGCGTCTGCACAATCTCGAACGGAAACGGCATATATGTGGCGCGCGGCACGCCGGGCAGGTAGCAGTGAGCTTCCGTGGGATCGGCGGCGGCGCGGTGCGCGAAGTTGTCCTTTTTCGTGGCTGCCGCGGCGGGCAGGTAGGGGATCTCGCCGCCTTCCACCACGCCCAGGCCCGGCGGCATACCAAGTTGGCCGGTGTGATCCTGAATGTCGAAGGAGGCGGTGTTCAGGGCCTGCCAGACGCCGCTGAGGTCGGGCTTACCGCCGGCCGGCTTGGAGTCGCGCGTCTGGCCCGCCACCGGGAGCACCCCTATATAGAGGAGGGCGACAACAGCCGTCAAGGCCGGGACTACTCGTTCGGAATGGGTCATTCAGCTCTCATCGCCTTCCCCGGCTGTCGGGAAAAGCTGGATGTGAGCCTATCGTTTGCGGACCGCGGATGCAAGGGGGTAGCCAGACCCAATCCGGCATGGAGGAACATTAATGACCGGGCAAGCAACCACAAGGTAGTTGGGGTGCGTCTCACCAAGTGAGAATAGAGGTATCCTCAAAGCGGAGTCCAAGTCTATGTCCAAACGAACGCTGGTTCTGTCGATGCTGGTTATCGGGCTGGGTTTTAGCACCGTGAGTTTCGCGGCTTCACGGGGCGGTGGCGGCGGATCGCGGGGCTCGGGCGGCGGCGCCAGAGGTTTTAGCGGCGGCGGGGGCGCTGCCCGCGGGTTCAGCGGTGGTGGCGCGGTGCGCGGCGGAGGCGGTTACGCCGGCGGCGCTCGCGGTGGCTACGGCGGCGGCTACAGCGGCGGATACCGGGGTGGCTATGGCGGCTACCGCGGCGGCTATGGCTATCGGGGCGGCTACGGCGGTTACGGCTATGGCTACGGGCTGGGCTTCGGCTTCGGGTATTCGCCGTGGCCTTACTACGGCTACGGATACGGCTACGACCCTTACTACTATCCGCAGTCCTATGTCGACCCTGCCTATGTGAATGGTTACGGGTATGGCGACGGCTACGGTTACGCACCCGCGGCTGGATACGGATATAACTACGCCCCCGCTTACGGC
>Ga0209698_10004106_pt1 | contig 16099 bp, 12 predicted proteins | sample LitLauG_LLR_2012_FD_187203 | JGI IMG/M metagenome (GOLD analysis project Ga0209698, IMG submission 187203) | Freshwater sediment microbial communities from Pennsylvania, USA - Little Laurel Run_MetaG_LLR_2012 (SPAdes) (version 2) | ecosystem: Environmental > Aquatic > Freshwater > Creek >...
CGGCGGAAGCGCCGTGTGGTAGCAAGGTAGCAACAGGAGGTTGTTATGGAGCAGTTTGCGCCAGTGAAACGCAGTAAGGACGGGCAGCCGGTCCGGTACTTGATCGTGGACGACTCCGTCTTTGCGCGCAAGAACCTGGCCCGCATGGTCGAGTCCTTTGGTGGACATCTGGCCGGCGAGGCCGGCGATGGCCTGACCGCCATCACCGAGTATGACCGAACCCACCCTGACATCGTGCTCATGGATATCACCATGCCGCAGATGGAGGGGATCGAAGCGGCGGAACGGATCGTGCAGTCGCATCCGGAAGCGCGCATCGTGATGGTGTCTTCGGTCGGCTACCAGGAAAACATCGTGGCGGCGTTACAGCGAGGCGCGCGCCACTTCGTACAGAAACCGGTCAAGCCGGAAGTGCTCTACGAAGTCATCAAATACGTCTTGGGCGACGACGGCGCTGTGACCACGGCGGCCGGCGCGGGAGCCTGATCTCATGAAGATGGAGTTGATCCAGCCGTTCATCAACTCGGCGGACGCGGTGTTGGCCCAGGGCCTGCAGTGCAGCACGGCCATCGGCAGCCTTAACATGGAAGAGGAAGCCTATCGCCGCAAGGGCGTGGCGGCCATGGTGTGGGTTACCGGCGACATCGAGGGGCGCATCATCATTGACCTCGATCCCGAGACCGCGGTGCGTGTGGCCAGCAAGATGGCGGGAGCGGAGCTACCTGAGTCCGACAGCTTGATCCGAGAGACTGCCTGCGAGCTCGCGAATCAGATCATCGGTAATGCGATCACGGCGCTGAACGACCAGGGCTTCCATTTCCGGGTACACCCTCCAGTGCTGCACACTTCAGAAGAGGGCATTAAGAGTAGCGAAGACACCGAGGCGCTAGTGATGTGCTTCGAGACTCCCATCGGGAGCGTGTTCATGAACATCGCGATGCGCTACAACCGCCGTCGGCACGCGGACCGGGCGGCAGCCGCAGGCAGCTGATTCTCCCTGGCGGAAGCTCGCCCGCGGAGAGCTTGCCGCGACACGACGGGTGGCACTCGTTTCCCACGCTCTTACCTTCTTTACGCAAGGCTGCGCCCTCGAAAACGAAAGCAACCAGCCTCTTCGGTTCCGAAGCAAAACAAAGCCCTACTGAGCTGTGAACAGAAATACCGGATTCTGCGGCGGCGGCTGAGCCGGCACGTTGGGATCGGTCTGGATGGGCGCATACGCGCTGACCGGCGCCGGCAGCGTCACTACGTAGGTGTCATTGGATGTGTTAATGGTGGCGACCCCGCCGGCATCGCAGGCGGCCAAAAAAACGCGGCTGCTGTCCGCGCCCGCTGCCATCGAAACGCGGAAACGAACGCTGGAACAATTCGCCTCCGGATGAACAGGGGATCCGGGCGGAACGGTCGCGGTGGCAGTCGGCACCGGAATCGGGTTCGGGGAGGTTGCCGAACTGTTCCGCAGAGTCAGATTGACAGCGTCCACAACCGTGACCTGGGTGAGGAAACAGTTGACCGCCGGGAGGCCGATGGGCTGGGTGCATTTCGTCGTGTCGGTGGTCTCAACCGCGCTGCCCACGTAGACCCGCGTGCCATCGAGCAGGGCCGCGACGGAGACCGGGACACACTGGGCGCAATTCCCTGCTCCGGGGATGGCAATTTGCTTCATCAGGAACGGCGCTCCCGCGGAGCCCGGGTCCACCGCAGTGTTGTAGACGTAGAGGAAGCCGGACGAACTGGTGACGTAGAGCCGGCTCAAGTGGCTGTCGTAGATCATGAAGTTGGCGCCGGAGTCCACGGTAGTGGCGCCGCCGTTGATGATGGAGTCGTCGAACGTGCTGATAGTCGTGATGCTTCCCTGATTCAGCACGTAAATACGCTGGTTGTCTCCGCGCGCATAGGCGAGCGAAGGCGAGGGACCCACGGGGATGGTGGGAACTACAACGGACCGATCCACGGTATGAATGTGGGTGACGTTGGCGTCGGCCTGGTTCACGACGTAGAGTTCCTGGCCGTTCGGAGTTTCAGCCATGGCAACCGGATTTCTTCCCACCGGAATCGACGCGCTCACAACGCTGTTGCTGGTGCCGATGGCAACGACGATTCCGGCGGCAGCGGTTGCGTTCGGACTGGCAGCGCTGGCGATGTACGCGGTTGCGCTTTCCGTACTGTGCACGAACACCGGGCTAAAGCCGGTAGGGAGATTGATGTCGAAGGACGCGCCGATGTTGCTGCCGGAGCTTGCGGGAGTAAATACACTCACCGAGTTGGACAGGTTGTTGGCTGCCCAGACCCTGGAGTTGATCAGGGCCGCATGCACGGGACCGAGGGCCACCTTGGTTACGCCGGCGTTGGAGTCTCCAGAGACGTCGACCTGCATGCCGGTACCGGGATTGAAGGTCGTATTCTGGTTCAGGGTTAGCACAGCGTGGTAATTCTTGGGATCGGGAGGCGGCACCGGGTTGGGGATGATAGTGGGCCGGTACACGTCGCCACAGGCGATACAGATCAGAAAACAGAACAGGAGGGCCGCGATCCGCCCATTACGCACCCAATTCATCGGCACCCCGGCACGCAGATTCATGAAGTTGCAAGGCTCTCGGCAGAATTAAACATTGTAATCGGGAATGGACTTCAGTGGCCAGTTGTTGACAGCAGTTCTCAGTTCCCGGTTCTCAGTTCTCTGTTGAAGGCGGCTGCGCCCCTCAGATTTAGTGGTTGGCCGGGGGCGCCGGGTTGCTTGCTTTAGGGAAGAATAGCCCGAGTTCCAAACCGTTCAAGCGCGCAGAAAGTCCACGGAGAGTGCCGACAACTCTGGAGTCTCAGGATTGTCTAGCGGCCTCGGCGAGGCTTACCGCCCGCCACTGCTGCTTCCGGGGCTTCCTTCGTCGTGGCGGCCGGCTTCTTCTTGCCTTCCATCTCCGCCAGGCTCTGCTTCAAGGCCGCCATCAGGTCAACCACCGGGGCCAGTTTCTTTGGCCGGTCGATTTCAACGACCTTGCCGCCCTCCAGTTTGGTTTCGATCAGCTTTTTCAGATTGTCCTGGAAGGAGTCGTGATATTTCTCGGGGTCCCATTCGGCGGCTAGCGCTTCGATCAACTGGTGCGCGACTTTCACCTCGGCGTCTTTCAGTTCAACGTCGGGCGCCCCGAACTCTTCGACCTGGCGGACTTCATCGGCGTAATACATGGTGTGCAGCATCATGCCGCCCGAGTGCGGGCGAAGGAACACGGTGTATTCGCGGTTGTGCATTGTCAGCTTCGCGATGGCGACGTATTCGCTCTCTTCGAGGGCCTTGGTGAGCAATGCATAGGGCCTGCGGCCGGCTTCGTCGGGCACCATGTAATAGGAAGACTCGAAGTAGACCGGGTCGACCTCAGGGGACTTGACGAACTCGAGGATCTCCATGGTCTTGGCCGTCTGGGGCTCGATCTTCTTGATCTCTTCGGGTTCGATGACTACGTACTCGTCCTTGCGGAACTCGTAGCCTTTGACAATTTCGCTGCGCTCGACCACGCGGTTCTCCGCCGGGCAGTAATATTGCTGTTTGACCCGCTGCAGGTCGGGCCGGTGGAGCATGTTGAAGGAAATGCCGTTGCTGCGGGCGCCTGAGAACAGGCGCACGGGCATGGAGATCAAGCCAAAGGTCAGATATCCGGACCAAACGGAGGCTGCCATAAGTTCACCCCGAACCGAGGAAAGGCGCCAGAGCCGCGCCCAGCGTCGAGAGTTTAACGTACATCCGGCTTTTTGATGCACGAACCTGGGGCCGGTAATCCAAAGAAAAAGCACGACGGGAGGGACTGGGACCGGGGCTGCCCCAAGCGCTGGTAGTTATCAATCGGATTCCACCCTTGCCGGTGTACGGTGAGGTTCAGGATGGCTTCGTTATGCAGTTGACAGCATTCGACTTAACACGGATTTCCGCCGGTTGGTGGGCGGTCACGCCGGTCCGTTTTGGGGTAGTTTGCGCGGTTACGACGGCGTTTGCAGCCCTGGGATACCTGATTCGGGGGGTATCCCGATCGGGAGCAGTCGCGGGTGCGGCGGTCTGCTTTGCGCTCTTTGCCGCCGCCGGTCCCGGCGCGTTCGCCGCGCTGTTTTCGGTGTTCGTGGTCACGTGGCTGGCCACGCGGATGGGGCATAGCCGAAAACTGCGCCTGGGCACGGCAGAGGGCGGCGCGGGACGGACGGCTACTCAGGTCTTCGCTAACCTGGGAATCGCAAGCGGGTGTGCACTCCTGTATGCCTCCCTGGGCGCCAAGGCGTTCTTGCTGGCGATGACGGCGGCGCTGGCAGAAGCGGCCGCAGACACGGTTTCGAGCGAGTTTGGACAGGCTTTCAGTGACCGGGCCCGTCTGATTACGACGTTCGCAACGGTGCCGGCGGGTACCGACGGCGGGATCACGCTCGCGGGCACCGCGGCAGGCGTGGCAGCAGCGGCGGTTGTTGGGCTGTCCTGCACCCTTACTAGCCTGGTCCCGATGCGGTGGCTCTGGGTAGGGGTTACGTGCGGCGTCCTGGGGATGCTGTTGGATAGCTACCTCGGTGCACGGTTCGAGCGCCGGGAGCGGCTCAACAACGACGCGGTGAATTTCATCGGCACGGCGGCTGCGGCTGCGTTGGCCGGTGTTTTCCTTGGTGTCTGATTGCCTGAACGCAGCGTGCGAGGGCAACGCCCCTTCGACAGGCTCAGGGCAGGCTCTCACGACAGCCGGCAAGATGCCGGCGCTACCAAACTCAGCTGGTCATGTCCGTCGGTACCTTGAGCAAGTGGTTACTGGCAGGCGACAATTCTGAGTACTCCCCTGGCAGTCCCTGCTTCCAAAAGCAGCTCTGGCCCATCGTTTCCCGACGGGTCCGTGCGACGGTTGGAAGTGTCGGCAGGAAGTGATGAAGATTAAGCCTCTCGTGATCGGATACGCTCTGGCGCTGGCGCTGCTTCTGTTTGCGCAGCACCACCCCAGCACGGCCCAACCCAGCGGATTCACTGGGGTGGTCGACTTGACGCACCCTCTGAGTAAGACAGCCGCGCAAGTGATGGCGGAGTCGGCGGTTGAAATCATCCGGTCCGCAACTCTAGTGCACAAGGATGCCCCCCGCCGGCTGGCGGCTTCGGCCTCGACCAATACGAGCATTGACGCGCCCGCGCAGTTTATACGGGGCATGTGGACCGTGGACCAGATCCCACCGGAAAGACTGATCGCGCCCCTGGCCGTGCTCGATGTAACAGCACAGACCCAGCGCAACGCAGACTATGAAGTATCGGTGGAAGACATCGCCCAGTGGGAACAGATTCACGGGGAAATACCGGCCGGCGCCGTAGTCCTGGCGCGCACGGGGTGGGGTGGGCGATGGACCTCTCCCACGGAGTACCGCAACGCCGACAAGAAGGGCGTGATGCACTTCCCGGGATATTCGGCCGACTCGGCGAAATTTCTGGTGGAAGGACGCGCGGTGCTGGCTCTTGGGATCGACACTCTGAGCGTCGACCCAGGCGCTTCCAAGACACTCGCAATACACCAGTACACGCTGGCTCACAGCGTGTATCACCTCGAAAACGTCGCCAACCTGGAACGCGTTCCGGACGCGGGGGCCGTGGTGGTGGTCGCGCCCATGAAGCTGGAAGGAGAAGTCGACGGGCCGGTGCGCATCCTGGCACTAACTCGACAATAGAAGACGGTAATGTCCTTCCGAGTAAGTGTCCTTCCGAGCAATTTCCTGCATGTTCCCTTCTGGACTACAATCTCTGTAACCGTAACCCCAATTTAGGACCGGTCAAGATGTTCCGCGTAGGCATCCTTCGCTGGGAAATTTGAATCCATCTTCGAATAACCAATGCAGCCCGCACAGATAAACCCTGAACGGAGTCGGATGGTGCAATCACTATTGAAGTCTGCCTGTTTCCTTCTCGTATTGGGCCTGACCCTGAACGCTTTTCCGCAAACCAAGGCTATAGACCGGATAACCCAGGCGATCGACGACCGCGAGACGGTCGTGCTGGAAGGGAACGTCCACAACCAACTGAAGGGAGCGCTCGACCAGGGGCGCATGGATGGGGGCGCACGGCTCGACGGCGTGTCCCTCGTGTTTAAGCGGACGGTCGCGCAGGATGCCGCGATGGAGAAACTACTAAAGGAGCAGCAGGACCCATCCTCAGCGAATTATCACCAGTGGCTGACACCGGAACAGTATGCGGATCGATTTGGTTTGACTGCGGCGGACGTGGCTGCGGTTACTTCCTGGCTGCAAGCGCAGGGCTTCGCGGTCGAACGGGTGGCCCGGAACCGCAGCCGGGTCTTCTTCGGCGGCTCAGTGTCACAGATCGAGACGGTCTTTCGAACCGAGATGCACCACTACCTCGTTCGAGGCGAGCAGCATTTCGCAAACGCGACGGAGCTGTCGGTTCCGGCGGCACTTTCGGGTGTGGTACTTGGCTTGGACCACCTCGACGATTTTCGTCCGAAGGCTCGCGTAAAGGGCCACACAGTCTCGGCGCAGGAGATCAAGTCCCACTATCTCCTGAACGGCGCCCACAACCTTGCGCCCGCCGATTTCGTGAAGATCTATGACATCCCCAGCACGCCGACTGGCTCAAATCAGAGCATCGTGGTGGTGGGGCAGGCTACGATCACCTTGTCCGACTTGGACGCGTTTCGAACCCAGTTCAGTTTGCCGGCCCGCACGACCAGCAACTTTCAGCAGATGCAAGTACCGAACACGGGATCGGCACCGGCTGTGAGCGCGGGGGATAGTGCAGAATCCAGCCTCGATCTGGAGTGGTCAGCGGGGGTTGCGACTGGCGCCAAAGTGATCTTCTTTTACGCCGGAAGCACCGGCTCGGCCTTCGACGCCATCCACTATGCGATCGAACAAAAAAGCGCACCGATTATCAGTACCAGTTACGGGCTGTGCGAATTGCAGTTCACCACGTCTCAAATAAGTGCGGTTGTATTAGACGGACAGACTGCCAATGCGCAAGGACAAACAATCGTCGCCGCGGCGGGAGACACTGGACCGGCGGATTGCGACGCACCGGGGTTGCCCGCGCAAGGCGGCCTGGCAGTCGATCTTCCGGGCGCCATGCCCTATACCACCTCGATCGGCGGCACAACCTTCAACGAAGGATCTGGTACCTACTGGAGTGCTGGTGGGGCTGCACTCAGTTACATTCCGGAAACGACTTGGAACGACACAGCGCTGACCCAGCAATTAGAAGCCACTGGTGGGGGCAAGAGTGCCCTGTTTTCCAAACCGGATTGGCAGGCGGGAACAGGCGTCCCCGCCGACGGCGTGCGGGATGTGCCCGACATTGCGCTGGCCGCGTCTCCGCAGCACGATGGGTACCTGTTCTGTGCCACAGATCCGACGACGAACACGGGCGGCTGCCCGAATAGCTTCACCATTGCCGGTGGGACCTCTTTCGGAGCGCCCACGTTTGCCGGTGTCCTCGCTATCCTGAACCAGAAGACCGGAGCAACCACAGGGCAAGGCAACATCAATCCCACGCTGTACGCCGTGGCCGCGAGCCATCCCGAGTCTTTTCACGACATCACCACCGGGAACAATATTGTGCCCTGCGGCGCCGGCACTCCGGATTGTCCAACGTCCGGGGCACTCCAGTACGGCTACAGTGCTGGTCCCGGCTACGACCTGGTGACCGGCTGGGGAACCATCGATGCCAGCGTTCTCATGACCAACTGGAGCAGCGGGAATCCGACTGCGGCGGATTTCACGATGTTCGGCGATACGGTGAGCATCTCGGCGCCGGGTGGGCAAGGCTCGTCAACGATTACGGTCGACGGGCGGAATGGTTTTAGTGGCTCGGTGAGCTTCACCTGCAGCGCACCGGCGACCGCCCTGATCACTTGTTCGGTCAGCGGGAGCCCGGTCGCGCTGAGCGCGGCGACGCCCAGTGGTTCAGTCACCTTAGCGGTAATGACCAAGGCTACAGCCGCGCTCGAGCCGCGCAGCGCTCCTCTCTGGCTTACCGGGAGCGGCGCGTTGTTCGCCGGCGTTCTGATGCTCGGCATCCCGGCACGGCGCAGGCGCTGGGCGGTGGCGCTTACTTTGGTTGTGTTCGCCTTACTAGCGGCGGCGGTCGGATGCGGCGGCAGCGGGGGTAGTTCCACGACCACAACTCCGGGAACGCCGGTTGGCACTTACAACATCACGGTCACCGGCACGGTCTCGGGAAGCGCGACAACACACACCACGAGTGTTGCTGTGCAGGTTCTCTAACCCGGATCTCTTTTGCGAGTGAAAAAGAGGAAGGCCTTACCGGCCTTCCTCTTTGAATCTGCGCTCGGCTTCCTGTGATCTAATGCGCGCAGGAGGCGAGGATGACGGACCCGCGGTATCCTATCGGCGAATTCTCGTTTGACGGCCCTCTCACTGAAGCGCAGAAAGCAAAATACCTCGACGATATCGAGCAGGCCCCGGCACGGCTCCGCGCCGCAGTGCGTGGACTCTCGGACCCGCAACTCGACACGCCGTACCGCGCGGGAGGATGGACGGTGAGGCAGGTCGTCCACCATGTGCCCGAGAGCCACATGAATTCCTACATTCGCTTCAAACTGGCGCTCACCGAAGAGGAGCCGACCATCCGCCCGTACATGGAAGATCGCTGGGCGAAGCTGCCGGACGCGACCACGGCCCCGGTGGAGTTGTCGCTCGTCTTGCTGGAGTCACTGCACAAACGCTGGACGCTGGTGCTACGCGCCATGAAGCCCGAGGAATGGAAGCGCACCTTCCGCCACCCGGAAATCGGCCTGATGACCCTGGAGAAGGCCCTGGCCCTGTACTCATGGCACGGGCGGCATCATGTGGCGCACGTAACTTCGCTGCGGGAGAGAATGGGGTGGTGAGGAGCTGTGAGCTCTGAGCCACGAGCAACACAGCGTCGAACTACGGGACGCGACTCCGACTCTCACATTGAGCTTGAGTCCGAATCATTGTGGTGACGGAGTAGGACCAGCTGTGAGAAGGGACTCCGTCGGGCGTTCCACTTTTCTCTAGCTCAAGGCTCAAAGCTCGGAGCTCAAAGCTACCTTACGCGGGAATATTCAGCTTCCACACCAGATAACTCATGGCCTCGCGCAGCACCGCGATCATTCGCTGCCAATGTCCTTTGGGGCGCGAACCGGTTCGAGGGGCAACGTAGACTCGCATCCCCTCGCGATCGAGCAACGCCTTGATGCGAAAGACGTGGTATTCGTCGCTGACCGCGAGGCAGGAGTGCAGGCCGTTCGCGCGCAGGATGACCCCCACGCGCTCGGCGGACTGGGCTGTATCGGACCCTTGGGTTTCGGCGATGAGGTCGCGTTCGGGGATGCCGCGGTGAACCAGATAGTCGCGCCCAACGCCGCCTTCGCTGAAACTGGGGTCAGCACCGGAGCCTCCGGTCGTGATTACCACCGGTGCCAGGCCGAGTTTGAACAATTCATAGGCCCGATCGAGGCGGGCGCGCAGAACCGGCGAGGGACGGCCTGAATATTCGGCGGCGCCGAAGACGACGATCGCGTCGGCGGGATGCAGTTCTTCCTTGCCGGCTTCGTGGACGATGCGCAGGCTGGTGACTAGGAGAAAAAGGAGAAACGCCAGCGCCGCACCGGCCACCAGCCACAGCAGCCAGCGGCGACGCGGGGACTGGTTCGCGGTCGCGTTCATCAGCCTTGGGCGAAGAACGTAGAAATCTCCTGGGCCGGGATCGCGCCTTCGCGAAGCACGCGCCAGCGCGCTTCCTCGTCGCTGAGATCGACGATGGTCGATGCCACGTCGCGGGGCGAGGTTCCCCCATCCACGATGATGGAGATGCGGTCCTGGAGCTGGTCGCGGACCTGCTCCGCGGTGGTGCACTCGGAGGCGCCGCTCAGGTTGGCGGAAGTCGCGGTGATCGGAATGCCCGCAGCCTGGATGACGGCAAGCGGAATCTTGGCGGACGGCACGCGCAACGCCACGTTGCCGGTGTTGGCCGTGACTTTCAAGGGCAGGCGCGAAGCCGCGCGCACGATGATGGTCAAGGGACCAGGCCAGAAGCGGCGCGCCAGATCGTAAAATTCTTTGGGCAAAGGGCGGGCGAGTTCTTCGGCCTGATCGACATTCTCGATCAACAGCGACAATGGCTTGTGCCGGGAGCGCGACTTGATTTCGTAGACGCGCTCGACCGCGCGCAGGTTGAGCGGATCAGCGGCCAGCCCGTAAAAGGTATCGGTGGGCATCCCCAGCACCTGGCCCGACTTGATCTGCTCGGCCGCGTATTTCACCAATGACGGTTCCGGGATGTCGTGATTGATCTTGATGATTTCCGCGTGCACAGCGCGTTCCTTCCGATTTTTCCTGTTGAAATGGCGAAAGCTACCATAACACGGAGGAGCGCTGCAAGCCGAACAAACAGCGTATGATGCTGCTTCGGACGCCTCGCGATGAGCCAATCTCGCCCTTCTGCCCGACCCCGCCACGACACGCCAGACCGGTTGCGCCGCGTCGAGGGCCGCCACAACTCCCTGGTAAAGGAACTGCGCAGCGCCTTCGCCCGCGCGGAGCTCACCGAGGCCGGAGATTGTGCCATCGAGGGGCTGAGGATCGTCGAGGAAGCCATTCGGAGCGGACTCCGGCTGCACGCCGTTTTCTTCAGCGAGTCGGCCGAGACCCGGGCAGAGCGATTGCTGCCGCAGCTCGGAGCGCACGTAGAGACCGTCGTTCTGCCCGATAAGCTGTTCAGCAGCGCGGTTCCGAGCGAGACGCCTCAGGGCGTAGCGGCCCTGGTGCGATACCGGCAGCACTCTTTGCAGGACGTTCTGGGAAGGATCCAGGCTGGCCCTGTGGTGGCGGTCGCGGGCGTGCAAGATCCGGGCAACCTGGGAACGATCCTGCGGTCGGCGGAGGCTTTTGGAGCGGCGGGCGTCCTGCTCGGGGAGGGCACCGTGAGCCCGTTCAATCCCAAGGTGGTGCGCGGTTCGGCGGGGTCGATCTTCCGCCTGCCTGTAGTTCGAGTCAAACTGGGGGATGCGCTGACCCTACTCAGCGAACAAGAGGTACGGCTGGTCGCGACCTCGTCGCACAAGGGTACGCCGTTGCCGGAGGCAAAGCTTGGCGGGCCGATCGCGGTCTTCATCGGCGGCGAGGGTGCGGGGGTCCCACGCGACCTGCTCGCGAAGGTGGATGAGATCGTGGCCATCCCGCATACACCGCAGGTGGAATCGCTCAACGCTGGGGTGGCAGCCAGCATTGTGCTGTACGAGATTGCGAGGCAGAGGGCACGGAACGGATGAGCGTTCGGCAATTCGCAATCAGCACTCAGCAGTCAGCCCGACTGCACTTGGCAGTTAGCACTTGGCATTTGACCAGAGTGAAGGTTTGCCGGAATGAGTTCTGTACTAAGTGCTAGGGAGGTAGTAAGTGCTAAGTGCCAAATGCTAAGTGCCTCTTGCTGAATGCTGAGTGCTGAGTGCTCCAATGAGTCTCTTCCAAACCATCCCCGGCGGCGAACGGTCGGACGGCACCCGGCCGCTTGCCGATCGCATGCGTCCGCGCACGCTGGACGAGTATGCGGGGCAAGAGCACCTGGTTGGGCCGGGAAAACCGCTGCGCACGCAGATTGAACGCGACGACCCGGGATCGCTCATTTTCTGGGGACCTCCGGGTACGGGCAAGACGACCCTGGCGAAGATCATCGCCCGCATGACCAAGGCGGACTTCATCGAGTTCTCCGCCGTGCTCGCGGGAATCAAAGAGATCAAGCAGGTGATGGCGGACGCGGAGCGCGCCAAGCAGTACGGCACGCGGACGATCGTCTTCATTGACGAGATCCATCGCTTCAACAAGGCCCAGCAGGACGCATTTCTCCCGCACGTCGAGAAAGGCAATATTCGGCTGATTGGCGCTACCACGGAGAATCCTTCGTTCGAAATCAATTCCGCCTTGCTGTCGCGCACGCGGGTCTATCTTCTGAAGCCGCTGACCGAAGAACAGATTGTGGGCTTGCTCCGGAAGTCGCTGGCGGACGAGGAGCGCGGGCTGGGGGCAATGAAACTGCGAGCGTCTGAGGAAGTCTTCAGCAAAATCGCCAGTTATTCGAGCGGCGACGCCCGCAGCGCCTACAACGTGCTGGAAGTGGCGGCGACGCTGGCCCAGCAATCGAGCGGCAAAGAATCCGGCGCTGAAATCACCGACGAGATTGTCCACGACGCGCTGCAGAAGCGAATCCTGCTGTATGACAAGGCGGGAGAAGAGCACTACAACCTGATCTCGGCGCTGCACAAGTCGGTGCGCAACAGCGATCCAGACGCCGCCCTGTACTGGCTGGGACGCATGCTGGAGGCGGGAGAGGATCCGCTTTATATCGCGCGCCGCGTGGTGCGGATGGCGGTAGAGGACATCGGCTTGGCCGAGCCGAATGCGCTCGCGCTTTGTATGGCGGCACGGGATGCGGTGGACTTCATCGGAATGCCGGAAGGCAACCTGGCGCTGGCGCAGGCAGTTGTCTACCTATCGGTTGCGCCGAAGTCGAACGCGTTGTACACCGCCTATGGCGCGGTGCTGGAGGACGTCGAGCAGACCGCGGCCGAACCTGTCCCATTGCATCTACGGAACGCGCCGACCGCGCTGATGAAGGGCATCGGGTACGGGCAGGGGTATCAGTATGCGCACGAACTGGAGAACAAGATCGCCGACATGCAGTGCCTGCCCGACAACCTGCGCGACCGCCAGTACTACCGCCCGACGAACGAAGGTGTAGAGCGGAGAATCCGCGAGCGGATGGAGGAGATCAAGAAGATCAGGTCGGGGCGTCCGCGGGGCTCAGAATGAGCGCAGCTCGTTCAGCCTCTCGTCACAGCCGAGTCTATGCCAAATAAGCGAAAGGGCGATTGCCTCAAGCGAAGCGGCCGACCGTCTCAAAGCACTGATGTGGGCGTACAGATTAGAAAGAAATCTTACCCCCTAATTGCCACCATCTGGGCAAGTGAGAGTTGGTCGCCAAACCGAAGTTTCCGTTGCCGACGCCTGCACGATCATCGAAGTTGCCATCAACATTGGTCAGGTTTGGGCGGTTAAAGAGGTTGAACACTTCGAAACGGAATTGGAAGGTCACCCGTTCGGTGATTTTGGTGTCCTTATAGAGGTTGATATTCGTTTCGAAGAAATTCGGTCCGTGGAACTGGCCCGGCTTTTCATTTCCTTCCGAGCCGAAAGTTGGAACGGAGAAGCTGGCCGTAGCAAGAGAGCCGGTGGTCAGGAAGGCCTTCTTACTCGTGTCCTGCTTATAGCTAGAAACGTCGGGAAAGTCATTATTGACTCCATCGGCGTTATAGTCGCCGCTGCTGGGAGCATAGCCGATCGCCGGATTTCCCGCGGAAGGGCAAGTCCCTGAGCCGCCGCAAACCGGACGGTAGTTATTGCCCGCCGCAACCGTAAACGGATTACCGGACTGGAAGGCGCTGGTGCCGCTGAGTCCCCACCCACCGGTCAGACGGCCGATGGGACCTGCCCCGCCGTTCAACCCCTTCAGTGAATAGTTGAAGCTGATCGAAACACGGTTCGGGACATCCCACAGGGATGGTCCGTAGTAGGCCCCAGGGTTAAACGGCGTCGGATAAACGCCGGCGTCATCCTTGGATGAGGAGTGCGTGTAGGAAGCGTCGACGAATCCACGCGAAAAGTGTCCCTTAAACTCAAAATAGACGCCTTCATAATTTCCGTACCGATCGTTTTGAGCGTAGGTAATCGCGCCGAAACTAGGGTTTAAGCGGGTTAGGTTAGTGGTTGAGTTGTTCAGAATCAAATCGTTATTCAATACATTGATGTTGACTCCATAGGAGACAGCAGTAGTACTGTTGCTACCACTAACAACGTTGTAGGAATGCGACCCTGAATAACCTACGGCGGCCGCAAAGTTATTGGAAATCTTCCGCTCCACTGTTGCAGACCACACATTCGCCTTCGGAGACTTCACGTTCGGATCAATGCCTCCAATGCTGAGGTTTGCCCCAACCTGCCCTCCTTGAGCGTTAAGGCCGCCCTGGAAAGTCGGAAAAACAAATCCAAACGGCGGCTTACTGGAGTTGCCTTGAACAAAAATAGGAGCTTGCGCGGTCGCTGTCCCGCCTCTAACAAATGTTGGGGTAACCAATCCTGGAGGACTTCCGCGGAATTCTTCCTGAATATTCGCGGAAGTCAGCCAGTTGTTATACACGCCAAATCCACCGCGTATGGCCCAGTTGCCATCTCCTTTAGGATCCCAGGCAAAACCAACGCGAGGGCTAAACAATTTGTTGACCGAGCTCTGTAAAGCATTATGTGTGGCCTTCGCGACCCCGCTCGCAACCCTCTGCTGGATGGTTGATCCTGAACCTAGGTAAAAGTTTCCGAAGATCGTCGTCGGACTCTTGGACCACGGGTTTCCGCTGTCGTCATAGCGCAGGCCTAAGGTTAGGGTCAGATTCTTTCTAGCCTTCCAAGTGTCTTCGGCAAAAAGCCCAAAGGTCCTGGAAGCTGCATTCCAATCCCACAATTTCTGGGTGCCGGTGGCGGGGTCATACATTACCCCGCTCTCATTGTTAGGATCATCCTGCGCCAGGGTCAGAATATTGTTAAATGAGAAACTTGGTGTTGACCAAGGCCCTTGGAAGGGTTCGACATCGTCCCCATACCAGCCTTCATAGCCGAACTTCAGGGTATGAGTGCCCCGCACGTGCGTGAGGACGTCGCGCCAGTGGTAGTTGTGTTGAATGAAGTCTCCCTGCGAAAAGCCTGCTCCCAATTGCTGGCTAATGCCTGCGCTGATATTAGGGACCGTGTAATCCTTGGCTCCGGTAGCCAGTTGGCCCTCTATCCGGTTCAAACCCGCACTGCCCTCATTTAACGTGGTGGGTGAGAAGGTGTGCGCCCAAGTTACCTGTCCCGCAACCTGCCAGGTAGGATTGAAGCTTGAGAATTGCGTCGAGGCGGACGCTGCACCGCTGAGCAGCAAGGTGCGATAAAAACTCACATATACCCGATCGTTCTGGAAGACCGGATCTAAACGGGCGAAGTACTGCGTCCCATTGCGAATTGCTGTTGCGCCAAATGTCCCTTTGTCGATCATGGGTGTTGCGCACGGAATGAAATTCGTGGCCGAAGTGTTGCAGCCGCTTGTACCGGTACCAAGAACACCCTGAGCTGTTTGGTTGACGGTTACGCCGGTCAGACCAGATGGACGGTAAGTGGTAAGGATGTGCGTTCCTACCGTGTTCGACAGACCATTTGCGGGGTTAGAAATAAAAGTTAGGAACGCGGGATCTGCAAAAGTGACCGGCCCGCCAGCGGCGTTCGATCCGCGCCTTGGTTCGGCGGCAAAGTAGAAGAAAAGATGCTTCCGAATCACCGGGCCACCGACCGCAAATGAAAAGTCGTTGGCGTGAAATTTGCTATAGGGATACGACTGGAAATGCTGGGCCGCATACATCCCTTGGTAGTTATAATAATCCGCCGCCGAACCATGGAACTGGTCGGTACCGGATTTGGTGGTAAATGCCACTTGCAATCCCGCGCCGCGGGTGTGCTCAACGGAAAACGTGTTCACCTGGACACTGGTTTCCTGGATCGAATCAGGCGTGGGAGTCAGATTTAAAACACCCTGGCGGATTGCGCTGGTGATATCGAGACCGTCAACCAAGTATTGATTGTTATCGGCGCCTTGGCCGTTGGCGCTGGCGTCATTTGCGGTTTCCGTGGAGAAATTGTCTGCGCCTGATCCCGGGGCTCCGGCAGAACCACTCGTTCCCAATCCAGACACGCCGGGTGCAAACGTCACCAGCGTGACTAGGTTGCGGCCCTGAATCGGCAACTGCCCCACCGCCTGATTCTCAAGAGTCAGCTGCGTACGGCTGTCGGCGGTGTCCACCACCGGTGCTTCGCTAGAGACGGTGAGCGATTCGATCGCTGAGCCAACCTTCAGGCTGATCGGCACGTTCAGGTGCTGCTCGGTCAGAAGAGTGAACGTCGCTTCTGCCTTCGAGAAACCGGACACTTCCACGCTGACCTTGTATCGCCCCGGCGCCAGGCTGGGGAAGCTGAAGTTCCCGCCCGTATCGGTGGTAGCGTTCAGCGACACATGAGTGTC
>Ga0209698_10004107_pt1 | contig 16097 bp, 24 predicted proteins | sample LitLauG_LLR_2012_FD_187203 | JGI IMG/M metagenome (GOLD analysis project Ga0209698, IMG submission 187203) | Freshwater sediment microbial communities from Pennsylvania, USA - Little Laurel Run_MetaG_LLR_2012 (SPAdes) (version 2) | ecosystem: Environmental > Aquatic > Freshwater > Creek >...
CGCGACGGCGGTTGCTTGTCGCGTCCGCGAAGCCGCGCATCGCCTTTCTGACGAGAACCGCCGCACCCCCTCGGTGTCGGTGGAAGAGTTGGAGAAAGTGATGGGCATGGAGTGCCGTTCACCACTCACACTCCTCATGCTTCTGCGGGATCTGATCCAGCGCCACAAGGAGGGCGACCATCAAAATTAATTGCCCTCTAGATTTCTTTTGATGCCCTGAGGTATAATAATATAGATGATGAAAAAACACATCAACATACCAGCGAGAGCGGGTGTAGGCTTTGTTACAGCTGCAATCGCTGGGCTCGGAGCAGAAATGATCTGGGATCTCAACGTCTATTGGTTCATACCAATCACGATCTCGTTGCTTATCGGAACCCGTCTTATAGAGACAAAGGAAACTGAAGAATGGAAACAAAAGCACTTTCTGAACTAAGGATCGCAGAAAGAGCCTACATCGATGGGCTAAGAGCGTTTGCCGACTTCCTTGAAAAGAAGCCGGATCTCATTCCAATATCCAAGTTCAATCCCTACATCTTGTGCGATACGGCAGAGGAGTTTGCACTCTTCGTTCGTAAACTCGGACGAGGAGAAAAACAAGCAAACGATACCGCGATGAGAGTGAACCGGATGTTCGGACCTCACATGCTTACCATTTACATCAGTCGCGAACAAGTTTGCACTAAGGTGAAAGTAGGTACTCGTAAGGTATTGAAAGAGGTTCCTACCTACACGACCCAAGAGGTGGAGGAGGATGTTTACGAATATGAATGTAAGCCAGTCCTTTCCCTTCCTCAGGTAACTGTTACGGAGTAGACGAACAATGCCATACTGCGGACGCTGCAAACAACCTTGCGAAGTAGTATGGCAGCATGAGGATATTGGTATCGGTCCCTACGAGCACTTCGGTACTCGGGGGGTCGATATCCAAATCCAACACATTCCGGAATCGGATTGCTGCCACGCGATTGTTTACTACGATGAAGAATGTACCCAGGAGTACGACGATCTCTTTAAGGAAGAGGATTAGCCAATGCCTGACATGATTCTGTATAAGCACTTTGAAATCGAACCTAAGCCGATGGTCACACATGGCTCTTGGGGACAACATGATGTAGGCACTCATGCCTCAACGATGGACATCTACTGGACACCTAACCTGAAAGGAAAGGTTACCCGTGAGAAGATACGTAACGGCCACGGCATGATTGAATGGAACATCGGGACCCTAGATGAGTGCGAGCACATCGGCATCTGGACAGAGGAAGGAAACCTAACCGACTACGATGGCATCATGGCACTACCTCTTGAGGCAGCTGAGATACTTGAAATGATCGGCATCAAGGTCTCTGAGGAGTTCAAAGATAAGTGAATGGAAGAACCATGAGTACGGGTTTCTAGGAGGCTTCGTTAGAGGCTTAGCCGTAACAGCAGCCCTGCTCTTCATAGGCTGGATCTTGGTTTCGATCTTTACACAATGACCATTACAGTAAGCCAAGACGACATCGACGAAGGTAAGAGGAGACAGGTAGGTTTCTGTCCTATCGCCCTCGCCTTAAAGCGTACCGGTTACTATGAGGATGTAGCGGTCAGCGACGCTTACATCTTTACAGAGTACTGGGCAATACTACAAACCTGGAAGCTAAGACTTTGGCGACTTAACTTTGACAAAGGTAGGCGCGTCGGGGAGATCAGCTTTGAAGTTCCTGATCCCTAGATAGCGGTACGCATAGGTAAGGACGTGCATAAGAGCATCGCCGCCGTGGGAGTAGGCATGCGTACTACCCCCGATGTGTTCAAAGGGCTTGACCCATTCAGGCTTCCTTACCTGAATGAATCGCCTCTGATCGGGCATTTGTTTCTTCCACAGGACACTATGCATCTCACACAACTGCTTAATGGCGCCTATGACCTCGAGAGCAATCAACTTGACACCAGCGGGTGAACGTGGCCCAATGGAGAAGTCTTCGAAGATGACTTGGTTGCTATTCTTGATCAGCGCATTCAAGCGGTCCCTTTCGGGGAACTGTCCAATGTCCAACAAGCGACAGTCTTCCCCGTTGACCTCTACCAGGGCAAAGCCTGTTTGTCCTCCTGGGTCAAGGCCAAGCAAGTGAATCATGCTACGGCCTGTACACCGTAAGCATGCTGAAGGGTCGAAGGATCACCAGGGAAGCTAATGGCTTCGGCGATCAGTTTAAGCAAAGGCACCGGAGGCTTATCCTCTGCCCCGATCTCAATGTTGCAGATTCGAGGCTGGGATACTCCAACAAGCTTACCCAGTTCACCCTGAGTAACGCCTGCCTTCTTCCGGTACACCATCATATTAGAGGGGTAACCATTCATTGTGTTATAGGCTCTCCTTTCGTATTAAGCCTGTATTATTATCGCATAAAGTATTAGGATAAAGCACCCTAGATTTCACTCATATTGGTTCAGTATAATTATAAACCTGTCTATGAAGTATTACGCCTTCTACTCACAATACCTTGAGCTGAAGGAACCTCCTCCGAATAGCAAGAATAAGTTTTGGGCATGCAAGTGTATATTCCATGATGATCGTAAAGCGTCCGCTGGTGTTGATGTCGAGACCGGTGTCTTTAACTGTTTCGGCCCCTGTGGCACCTTCTCTCCAGCAGCCTTTCTACAAAAACTTGATCCCGACCTTAGCTATCCGGAAGCCAGTGCCCTTGTGGATGGTTTCAGAAGAGAAAATGGTCTCATTGAAAAGCATGAGACTTTCAGCAAGGTTCGTAGTCGTGACCCTCGTATGGATAGGCTCTACCAAGAGAGCCTTAAGGAGAACCTAGAAACAAATGAACTCGCCCAAGAATACGCTTCCTCAAGGGGGCTCACCATCGCTACTCTGGCTTTCAACGGAATCGGATTCCTACCAGCTGCGCGTACTCATTGGAATCGCGACAGTCTCGTTTTCCCCTATTTCTTTAATGGACACGTCGTGGGAATCCGTTACCGAGATAAAGGAGGGTGTAAGTCAGGTGAGCCTGGTTGTTACTTTACCATCTGGGGAATCGATGCACTTGACGCTGGAGCAGATTCAAGAATTGCTATTGTGGTGGAGGGAGAGTCCGATAGACTTCGTACGCAGCAGGAGCTCGGGAAGACTAGTTTTCAAGGAGTAGTCGTAAGCACACCCACTTCTTCATTCAACAAAGAGTGGGCGCGCGAGTTCGATGGCTACTTCAGAGTAGTACTAATTACTCAGGCTGACAGTGCTAGCGGAAAGATCATTCCATTAGCGCATGCCGCCTTAGGAGAGAAGCTGGCAGTACTAAACCTGCCATGGAGAAGGAAACAAGTTGGCAAAGATGTCTGCGACTGGTTCAACTACAATACAGGGGAAGACCTACGAATACTTATTGAATCCCTTGTCGGAGATACGAGTAGGCGTTTCATGTCAGGATCCGACTTTAGCGACATGGCTTCGGAACCCCGAAGTTTCCTTATCAATAAACTCCTCGCTCGCCGTCAGGTTTGCGTTGTCGCAGGACCTCCAAAGGCAATGAAGACATGGGTAATGCTTGCGATGATCAAGTCGCTCATTACCGGAACAGAGTTCCTCGGGATACCTAACATGACTGGAGTAGGAGGGGCCCGGTGCTTAATCATTGAAGAGGAAGGTGACGCAGAGGAGTTCAAACAAAGGATGGATATGGTGTTCGCCGATAGTACCATAGACTGGAGGGAGTTCGTAGTTATCGGCCATCACTTAGGGGTCAAGTTTGACTCTGATACATGGGTTACCGAGGTAGAAAATGTTATCAACCAACATCGAATCGACGCAGTGTTCGCCGATCCTTTTCAACGGCTCCATTCGGCTGACGAAAACTCAGCCAGTGAGCAAGGACCGATATGGACTAACGTACACAGACTCACCACCCGCTTTCCACGCCTTGGGGTCGTGCTCCTTCATCACTTCAACAAGACGGGAGACATTAATCTTGGATGGAATGCCTTTAGGGGATCTTCTCGCATGGCTGGAGAGGTCGATCTTGGCATCTTCGTTGAGCGCCGACCGAAGTCAGAAGCTAATGGTGCAAAGCTCAAGTTTGACGGAAGATCAATTCCAAGCATTGAAACGCCAGACGGAAAGGATATCTTTCGTCTTAAGTTCCACGAGCGCGGGGGACTCTCCCTCGACGTCGGCTTAGCCGTTGACAAGCGCAAGACCTTCCTAGCTGAAACCTTGCTGCGACCTATGGGATGGACAATCTCTGAAGCAGCGGCCTACCTTGGCTTGGACACTACTAGGATCCGTAGTTGGGTAGCAGCAATGAAAGAGCTCAGGCTACAAGGCGACATCATTCTGCCTGCCCAATAAAATCATTTTGCCCTCTAGATTTCCTTTAAGGACATGTAGTATAATTATATTAGATGAAACAACTTTTCATCAAGGAGACTGAATGTCATGAATAAGGAACTTAACAAAACGGCGCCGATGCTTATTGACCCTGAAACGTTTATGCTGCAGCTAGTGACGACGCTGAAGCTCCCCATAGTACATGCCGTGTTGAAGCACTCGCCGTGCGACGATACCATGGAAGCGAACATCACGTTTCTAGTGAGTCAGATACTTGCCAAGAGTGCCATCGGTGAATCGAGACCTCAGGACATTTCGAAGTGGGCTTCGAGCATCATCAAGTCGTTCGATGATGAGGTGCTTGAGAACGAATTGGATTCCCTGAAAGACGACCTTGAAGATACGCTGATGGCGTTCTCTAGTATCAACGCTTCCTCTATCTTGCAATCCATCCTGAAGGGAGACCTACATGCCTGATCATGACACGTCAGCAATACCAAAGCACTACACAGATCATAAGGTAACTCCGGTAGAGCTCATTGCTGCCTACGACCTTAACTTCCCTCTGGGCTGTGCTATCAAACACATAACCCGGCACAAAGAGAAACTCGGTAGGGAGGACATTAAGAAAGCCCTTTGGTATGTCCTCTTCGAACTAACCGGCGATGTAGGTTATTGCAACTACATGGTACAAGAGGTGGAAGCATTTGCTAATCCAAACACCTAAGGGCAAGCTCGATGTTATCCACGTTACTGATCGGAGAATCTTCAAGGAGTGTCGTGCCCACTATAAGTATCAAATTGTTGACAGACTGCGACCGCTTGGCGATATCGTTGACGCCCTATATATCGGAACAGGGTGCCATCATGTTCTTTCGGTCCATTACCAAGCCTGTATGGATGGCCGGTACACTACCAACCTTGTGGATGAGTTTGAAAAGTGGGTCTTAGAGCGGCAAACCTATCTGCGTACCGATAAGCGCCCTACGGAAGAAGAGACCGAGATGATCCACGGTATACTTCGGGGCTACAAAGAGAGGTATGAAGAAACTGATCGTGACTGGCAGATCCTGGCCGTCGAGTCCAACTTCAAATACAAGGTGCCGGGAACTAATGTTACCCTAAGCGGCACCGTCGACCTTATTGTAAAGTATCACGGCTACGTATGGATCGTTGACCACAAGTTCCTTCGTTCCATTAGTCCTGCCCTAACGCAGCAGTTGGAGATGGATGACCAGATGACAGCCTATCTATGGCTTGCCAAACAGCATGGCATCGAGGCGAGAGGTTGCATCTACAACGTTATCAGGAAGAAAGCCCCTACGGTGCCTGCCTTGTTGAAATCAGGAGAGCTCAGCAAGAGGATGGACATTGATACCACTTGGGGTACATACATGCAGGCGATAAGGGACAACGGATTAAATCCTGATAACTACGAGGAGATCTTGGGACACCTGAAGGATAAGCCAATGTCCTTCTATCACCGTGAACTGGTCGTTAGAAACAAGCACGAGGTCAATATGCTTGGCAACGACTTACCCTTTGAGATCAAAGACATGACCTCACCGGATACTAGGTTCTACCCTTCCCCAGGCCAGCAATGTGGTTGGTGCAAGTTTCGATCCCTTTGTAAGTGTGAACGAGAAGGCGGTGACGCGAAGTACACCCGCGAACATCTTTACCGAGTAAAGGAAGACGATGAAAGATAAAAGGACCGGAGGAAAAGCTTTAGGGAATAGTAGATAATAATATTATGGCAAAGCCTGAATATCTAATTAAGCCGGGAGCAGAGATTCGTTCCATAATCTTTGGTAACTCCGGCGTTGGTAAAACCAATTTCCTAGGATCTGCAATTGACGATGATCGTACTTCCCCAGTGGTGTGGCTGGATCTTGAGGGCGGAACGAAGTCCATACAGTCACGCTGTAGGTTCCTTGACAATATCAATGAGCTCGGTGATCCTCAACCCGGCCTTATCGACGTCATTAGGGTTAGAGCCTGGACAGACGTACAGAGCGTTTATGATTTCCTGTTTAATGCTCGGCACCTTCAGAAGCGTACACTTTATCGTTCCGTGGTGATGGACTCACTCTCCGAAATCAACTACGCGTCCCTGAAGCATTGCATGAAGGAGATAGGTCCAACGCACCGAGCAGAAGCTGACGTGCCGGAGCAGCGAGACTATCTCCGCACAAACTCCTTGATGAAGGACATGCTAAGAGCATTCCGAGACCTCGAAGGAGTACACGTTTTCTTCTCCGCCTTGCCTCAAGTGAAGGCCGAGAAGGACATTAGCGAGATCTCCTATCTGAAACCAAATCTGATAGGTAAGCTTGCTGATGAAGCCGTTGCCATTGTTGACTACGTGGGTTACCTGCGTGCCAAGATGGATAAGAAACGGGAAATGATCTTCCAGCCTGAGGGGAAGATAATCGCCAAAGAACGGTCAGAGTTCGGCCATCACATTGCGAAGTTGGAAGGTAACCCGATAACAATGACCCAATTCATGAACGCCATAGAAGGAAAAACAAATGCAAGCAATTAGAGTTGACTTTACGTCCACGAATGATGATCCCATCCCGGCGGGAGCGTATAACGCAGTAGTCGCGGGAGTCGAAGAGAAGGTCGCAGGCGAGAACGCCAAGAACCCCGGAAGCAAGATGTTGCTCTGGACGTTCGAAGTGCAGGAGCCACCTGAGTTTTCTGGCCGGAAGCTCTGGGTTAATACCTCTCTTCTTCCTCAGGCCCTCTTTACCTTGCGCAATCTCTTGCGTGCCGTTGATCCCGATAACGCTAGCGACTACGATTCGGAGCTCGAGTTCGAGCCGGAAGATTTCGTCGGTCGCGGCTTGACTCTTGAGGTGATTCAGAAGAAGCACTATCAGGATGACACTCGGATGGTTAACGAGGTGAAGAAGTTTCTCCCTCTTGACTAGCGGGGCGCCTGAGAAGGTTACCCCCGCAAAAGCCAAGAAGAGCCGACGCTGATCGGCAACGCATAACACTCTCCAAAATGGCCGGTAGTCTACGCACGCTACCGGCACTTTTTCCCTATCATGAAACACATAGAACCCGTACCGATACCTCCGATCTGTTTGATCGAACATTGTTTCAAGTACTTTAAGTACCACTTCTGTCTGACGCATGAGGCCCGTAAGAATGAACTCTATCGGCAACTCTACGCCGACATCGGTTTCCATGAGGAGAAGTACCTCATCATGGATAACGGTGCGTTCGAGAATGGTTCCTCTGATGTCCTAGCTGACATCATTGAAGGGATCGAGACGATGCACCCGCAAGAGGTAATCCTTCCTGATAGGATGTTCATGTCTGACAAGACTATCGAGATGACCGCTGATGCATTGCGGGTTCTAAAGCCGAAGTACCCTGGGATGAACTTCCAAGCCGTTGTGCAAGGTCGTAACTACCATGAGATCCTTGATTGCATTCAGGCTTACAACTACATGGGGATAAGCATCATAGGTGTCCCAAAGGATTACGAAGCCTGGCCAGGAGGGCGAGAAGTAATCTGCTCCTTAATCAGAGGAGAGTACTGTCCTCCCTTTGATGTCGACATGATTCACCTTCTTGGAATGGAGAAGGATGTCCATACAGTAAGGCGTTGGCGTAACTGTAACAATATCCGGTCAATGGATACGGCTAAGCCTTACATCATAACGGCAGAGAACAGAAACATGTTCGACTGCAAGATCCCTCGCCAGAAGGATTACTTCTACCTCTCTGATAAATTCTTCGACGACGTTATACTACTACACCAAAATGAAAACTATTTCAGGCATCTCCTTAGCGTTAGCACGCCCCCAGTGTCCAAACTGTACGCTGATCTCTGAGGGTGGCAAGCGAATCGTTTGGGGAAACGGTTCGCCTAACCCAAAGATCCTTATCATAGGCGAAGCACCTGGTTACGACGAGGCATACAAAGGAAAACCATTCGTTGGACAATCCGGACAGTTACTACGGGCTACCCTTAAAGCGGCTGATATCGACGAGGAGGAATGTTACTTCACGAATGTCGTTATGTGCCGGCCTCCGGGTAATAGAACTCCCACTAAGGGTGAGACCCATTGCTGCAGAGGAAGACTTGATTCCGAGATTGCCTTGCTTAAGCCCAGGCGTATCCTTGCTCTCGGCACCACCGCAACAGAAGCTCTGTTGGATAAAACCATTTTCCAATGCCAGAGTGTTTACCATTACTACCAGGATATCCCAGTTATGCCTGCGATACACCCGGCGTATGTACTTCGTTTTCCAACCGCCTTCAGAGATCTAGCCTTTGCCGTTGATAAGCTACATAAGGAACCCTGCAAGATGTACGACCTCGGGTATGTTCCTTACTCAGTAATTACAAACGAATCACAGGCAAGGATCTACCTCGAGACACTAAGGGATTCAAAGGTAACGCTCGACATTGAAACAGGACATGTAGGCCATACGACTCCTCTCTTGGCTGTAGGATTAACTGATAACATCTACCATGCAACTATTTTACCCGGCAAGTTGTTTGACTGCGGATCCATACGATCTGCATTTGAAGCTATGGTTAGGCGTAACTCTATCACCATCCAGAATGCTGACTTTGAGGTTACCCAATTCATTCAACGGATGGGCATTGAAATCGAAACTGGCTTTGATACCTTGCTGGGGCATTACATCCTTGATGAACGCTCCGGCGATGATGATAATGCCAGTGGCGCTGGCCGAGGCTACCACGGACTCAAGACGCTGGGCGGTTTATACTTTGACGCGCCCGACTGGTCGAAAGCGATGGATCCTTACAAGGCCGACTACTCCCTTGCCCCAACTGACACTCTATACCGATACCTCGCCCTCGACCTTAGCGTGACCCATAATCTACGAGAGGTATTTGAGCGAGAGATTATAGGGTCCAATATGTTAGACCCGCTGCGTAACGTTATCTTCCCTGCGATCAAAACTCTTACGAGAATGGAAGTTAGAGGAGCTAGAATTGATCTAGACTACTTCGACAAGTTGGACGATGAGTGGCAAGGCATCATCAACGAGAACACAGAACGCCTACAGCATGGCTTAGGCAAACCTAACTTCAACGTTAACTCCCCTAAGCAGGTAGCGGAGTTGCTGTTCGATGAATTCCGAATGAAGAAGATCGACGGCAGGTCAACGAATTCAAAACACGTAATCCCAAAACTATTGGAGCTATACCCAGACAATGAATATCTCAAAGCTATTGCAGACCTTCGGAAGACGAAGCACATCCACGCAACCTACATTAGAGGTATCCCCTCACTCGCAGACAGTAATGCTCGAGTTCACACCCGATTCCTCCTTCACGGTTCGGATACAGGAAGGCTCGCGTCGCGTGGTCCAAATCTTCAGAACATACCCTCACGGATCGGATCGGCCATACGAGATGGTTTTATTGCTACCGAAGGGTACGACTTACTCAACTGTGACTACAAACAACTTGAATTCAGGGTTCTTGCTTACTTCTCACAGGACCCCCAGCTAATCTCCTTCATCCAATCAGGGCGAAGCATCCACTACGAGGTCGCCTGTCAGTACTTCAACTGTACCGTTGCTGAGGTAGATAAGAGCCGATTGCTCGATGCTAAGGCTGTTGTCTTCGGCATTATCTACCAACGCACGATTGAAAGCATCTGCGAGGAATTCAAACTGACCCGAGAAGAAGGTAAACGTAGGGTAAACATTATTAAGGAAATGTTCCCTAAAGCCTTCGAATGGATAGAGGAGACCAAAGCAAATGCCATTCGTGACATGCAAACTCTTACAACTCCCTTCGGGCGTATAAGACGTTTTCCATTAATCACCAATCGAAACCGGGAAGAGATAATGCGACAGGCAGTTAACACCCCAATTCAATCTACAGCCAGCGACATTTGCCTAACGGCATGTAGGAGAATAGTAGATAAAGATATTGAAGGTGTGCACCCAATTATCCTAGTGCATGACTCTATCCTAATGGAAATACCAAAACATAGCCATAGATATATCCCGCTCATCGTTGATATAATGGAACAAGATCCATTTCCGACTCCCGTTAAGTTCGCTGTTGAGGCTGAGATAGGCGAGCGATGGGGAAGCCTCGAGAAGATCAAATGAAACAATCGGTAGTATGTATCAGCGGTGGACAAGACTCCGTCACAACTTATTTCGCTGCTAAGCACGAGACAAATGTCATCGGCTTGATCCGGTTTACGTACGGACAACAACACAACGAACCAGAGGCATACGCTGTTTATCAGCTGGCGACTCGAGAAGCCCATCATGGGGTACTTCCTTACGATTGCGTCAAGGAAGTTGACATCTCATCCCTTAGTGCCGTAACCGTTTCGGCCCTTAACAGTACCGCGAAAGGCATTAATGTCTCGGAAGCCCATCCTCTTAATCCTTCTCTACCTGCTTCTTTTCTCCCAGGAAGGAATCTCATCATGCTTACTTTGGCTAGCGTGTATGCTCAGTCTGTTGGCGCTCAGGAAGTATGGGCCGGCATGTGTGAGACAGATTACAGCGGCTATCCAGACTGCCGGGACAAGACGATCCAAACCTTAGCCTTAGCTGTTAGGCAGGGACTTGATTACGAGATCGACATCATCACTCCGTTGATGTTTAAGGACAAAGCCGATACCTTCAAGATGGCTTATGACCTCGATGAGCTGCCTTGGATCCTTGAACATACTCATACTTGCTACGTTGGTAACCACACCGTGCGACACGATTGGGGTTACGGATGCGGCGTGTGCCCTGCGTGCGAGGTACGTAAGAAGGGCTTCGAAGGGTTTCAGATTCGCTATCCTGGATTGTAATGATGTACACCATATCAAAAGAGTTTCACTTCTCGGCATCTCATCAGCTAACCCACCTAGCTCATGAACAACCAGATCATCCCTGTGCGAGGCTGCACGGACATAACTATGTAGTCCGTGTGATACTAAAGGGGTATCTAACTGATGCTAATGGGTTCATTGTTGACTACAATGAACTTAATTGGTTTAAGACTATCATTGATACCTTCTACGATCATCAACACCTTAACGATGTCTGCGGCGGTGACCTAGAGACAACTGCTGAGCACCTTGCTAAAAGGTTCTATAACATAGTTGAGACATGGATGAAGGAGAGGCCCGACTCAGAAGACATTTGGGTTGAAGCAGTGGAGGTACAGGAGACTCCTAAGACGTGTGCACGATATGGATCCTAGCAAGACATTCCCCGTAATCGAAATCTTTGGTCCGGTTATTCAGGGTGAGGGTATCATGGCAGGTACCCGAACCCATTTTCTTCGCCTAGGGGGTTGCGACTTTAAGTGTACATGGTGTGACACGATGTACGCAGTGGACCCCATTGAGGTAAAGAAGAATGCTACTCGCATGACATCATCTGAGATCTACGGATCTCTTTGTCGGCTTGAACCGCACGGCAAGATTCTAACGATCTCCGGTGGCAATCCTTGCATGCACGACCTTGACGATCTAGTCTTTCGGTTGATTACGACTAACTGGACCGTCGCCGTAGAGACTCAAGGAACACTCTGGCAAGATTGGGTAGCCAAGTGCCAGGTAGTTACCATCTCACCAAAGCCTCCCTCTTCATCAATGTCGTTCGATGCAACAAAGTTTGTCAAGTTTGTTAATAACGCTGCCCAGTGCGATACTTGCATCAAGGTAGTTGTATTCACAAGGGACGACTTCGAGTTCGCTCTTTCCATTCGAGAAATGGTTCGCGCGATGAATAGTCAGGCTCACTTCTACATCCAGCCCGGTACGAACATTAATGCAGTCGGCTTGGCTGAACAACGAGATCAGATCCTAGATGATACCCGCAGTGTCATCGAATGGGTCCTTGAAACCAATCATGAGGACATTATGGTAATGCCACAACTTCATTCACTTGTTTACGGATCAAAGGTGCGAGGCGTATGACACGAGCAGCAGCCGAGGCAGCAGTAGATACACTGCTAGAATATATCGAACCTAAGACCTTTGAAAGAGAAGGGCTACAAAGAACCGCCTTTCGGGTCATTAAATCCTTTGAGGAAATCTTCGAAGGCTATCTAATGGATCCTAGAGATATCCTCAGTAGGGTATTCGAAGAGGGTCACGACTCGATGGTAATCGTAAGGGATATCCCCTTCTACTCTACCTGCGAACATCATATGATACCCTTCTTCGGTACTGTAGATATTGGATACGTACCCGATGGAGGAAGGGTTGTCGGCCTTTCTAAGTTAGCACGCCTTGTTGATTGCTACGCAAAGCGTCTTCAGGTACAAGAGCGTATGACTGGACAGATAGTAGATGCCCTAGAGAAGTACTTACATCCTAGAGGCTCGATGTGTGTCATACGTGCAGAGCACCTATGTATGTGTGCCCGTGGAATCAAGAAGCCCGGCTCACAGACGATTACTTCTTCGGTACACGGAGTCTTTGCTGAGAAGGGAGATCCACGTTCCGAGTTCCTTCACCTTACAGATACCCAAAGATGAACGCAGCACAACGGCAAGTACAAGACTTCATGCAGGAGGCCATCATTCACGGTGGCCAACAACTCATTAGTGCTACTCCTGAATTAGTTGATACAGAGTTACGCCTATCATTGATCAGGGAAGAGGTAGGAGAACTTGAGCAAGCAGTCGCCGACAACAACCTGGTCGAAGCCATTGATGCCCTATGTGATCTCTTGTACGTCACATACGGAGCAGCCTGTACCTGGGGGATCGATATCGAACCATTCTTCGATGAAGTGCACCGCAGTAACATGGCAAAGTTTGGACCTGGTTTCAGTGTACGAGAAGACGGAAAGTACATCAAGCCCAGCGATTGGCAGCCACCCAACCTTAAGCTTATTCTTGATACTCACCCCTCAAGACTAGAGCTAACAGTTAAGGAAGTAGATCTCTTGAACTACCTCTCAACGAATCAGGCTTCTGTCATAGATGATTTCAATCCTCGAGTCGGGGCTTACCGTAGAGATAATGGAGAAAGGATTCCGTTCGAACTCCTGGAACGTTTAGTCACTGCGGGCCTGATTGAGGAGCATAGAGGTTTCAGCGGGCGAGCCTGGACGCTCAAGGAAACTGTAACGGTTGACCCATAGAATTTTTTGCCCTCTTGATTTCATTTATGAAAGTGTTGTATAATTATAAATGATGGAAGAAGAGATTACTACAATCCAAATTGATCCTCCTTTGGTTGTAATGAAAGATAAGGATCGACTCGTTCACATTAAAGAGATTCATAGCGGTAAGGATTTCTTCATAAGCCTAGGAGAACTCGTTGGAAGATTAAACATGGTTCATGAAGCATGTAGCGATCTTGTAGCGATGATAAAGGAGCTAGGATGAGAGAGAGTTACATACGCGCAAGTGTCTATGATGTTGAATGGCAATGCCTTCGAGTTCATCTTCTCGCTAAGAACAACGATTGGGGTGGATTTGGAACCGAATGGGGATGCATAACTAACTTTCAACATCTAAGGAAGTACGCGTTAGCCACAACGAACCTTTATGAAAGGTACTTAAGGTATTATCGCATCACCAACCTACTCTCAGCGACGCTCTTTGGTTATGGAAAGAGGAAGCAGTTCGAGACGTGCTACAAGATGGTTACAATAGAGCTCGAAGCATATCAGTCGGCAATGACAAGCACGACCTCGATGCAAGCACGTCAACAGATGATGCAAGAGGAAACTTGGGACTGGGATAAGACGAAAGCGGACTTGCAGAAGCTTTACGACAGTGGAGAGATTGAGTGGGAGTGGATATGGGATAACCTTCAGGAGAGGGTTCGTATCTCAAACAAGAAGCCATCTAAGATGCTTCATCGTCCGGAGCTCGTGAGGTTCATAGCTCTTATGAGGGAGATTGACAATGATCTCTGATGCGTTACATCCATATCAGCGAGAGGGCCTAGAATTCTTAGTAGGTAAGAAGCGCGCGATTTTAGCGGACCCCATAGGACAAGGCAAGACGGTTCAAGCCATTGCGGCAGCGATTGAACAGGATGCTAAAAGGATTCTCGTTGTATGTCCTTCAAGCGTGCGCATGACCTGGCGGGATGAGATTACTAAGTGGACTGATTGGAAGTACCAGATTGTAGAAGGTAATCCGATCAAGCGCAAGGAGATCATTCTTAATCCTTGCCAGGTAACTATTATCCACTACGACATCTTAAGGATGCACGTCTCAGCCCTTGAGTCCGTTAAGTGGGATGTCATCATCTGTGACGAAGCTCATCGCCTAAAGAACCGTAACACTAAGATGGCTAAGGCCATGACAAAGATATCACATGCCAACAAAGCATGCCATGTATATCTATTGACGGGCACACCGGTTATGAACCGTGGTGAAGAACTTTGGTCACTACTTCATGTCCTTAACCGTGAACGCTTTAGCTCATACTGGAAATGGGTAAACGAACACTTTCATGTGATTCAAAAGGATTTCGGTAATGGATTTCCAGTTAAACTCATAGGTAGTGTCAAGCGACCGACAGAGTTCAAGGAATACATGAGCTCTTATTTGATTCGCAGAGAGCCTTCAAAACAGAATGAAATAGAGATAATTCATAAGGTTATACGAGTACCTTTAGCGCCTGCTGAGAAGAAAGCTTATCTCACAATGTATGCCCAAATGTACGCTGAAATCCGGGACGACCTTGAGATTACAGTAGACAATGCCTTGGCTAAGTTAATTCGCCTAAAGCAAATCGCCATCTCGAAAGCCTTACTCGATCCTACCGCAACGGTGATCTCCGGGGCAAAGGTAGAGACCATCGTTGAGTTCCTTGAGGACTACGAAGGGAAAGTACTTATCTTTTCCCAGTTCGCAACGGCCATCAATAGGCTCCACAAGCTTCTTCATTATCAGTTTGGGAGCGCTGCGTTTACTGGTGAAACACCTTTCGTCAAGCGCCTCGAAGCTATCCAGGAATGGAAAGGGAACGAGAAGTGTCAATGTCTACTGACGACGATCCGGGCAGGGGGAGTTGGCATCGATGGGCTACAGCATCATGCCAATGTAGTCATCTTCTTGGATAAGGATTGGAACCCTGCAATGAATGCTCAAGCGACCGGAAGGCTTGCTCGCAAAGGACAAGAGCTCCCAGTTACGGAAGTAAGTATCATTGCTGATAAGACGGTTGAGGACCGTATCGAAAGGCTACTCGCATACAAGATCCGTCAAGCGAAAGACACTGTTCCGAGGATTACCCTAGAGGACCTCAAAGACATTATGGACGAATCGCCTAACGGAATTTTTATTTGACCAACATTTTTTTCATTACCACTTGATTTCCATTAGGGTCCTTCTATCATAATATAATTGAAGCTAAATGAAATTGCAGCTTCAGGAGAAATATGGCTAAAGGTAATCGCAAAGCAGCTCAACTTGAGCGACTCGTCACTTGCAAGTCCAACTTGACGAAAGTCGATTGGCAGTTCCCCGGAGAGACGAAGAGGATGATCGCCAACATCGCCCAGTCGGCTCGTTCCGGTTTTGGAGTTCTTGCTGACGCACTTGACGGTCTCGCTCCGTTGAAGGCTCTTGGTGAGGAGCTCAAAGACATTAAGCGTCCGGATTTCGACAGTGCGGATGCTTTCACGAAGGCTCTTCAAGAGCATTGTGATCAGATTGAGATTGCAATCGACAACCTCATCGAGGAAGTTGAAGCTCTGGAAGATGAAGCGGGTGATCCCGATCCGGTGACAGGTAACCTCGGAACTCGAACCAAACTGATCTTTAAGGTTCATAAGGGTGGGG
>Ga0209698_10004108_pt1 | contig 16094 bp, 12 predicted proteins | sample LitLauG_LLR_2012_FD_187203 | JGI IMG/M metagenome (GOLD analysis project Ga0209698, IMG submission 187203) | Freshwater sediment microbial communities from Pennsylvania, USA - Little Laurel Run_MetaG_LLR_2012 (SPAdes) (version 2) | ecosystem: Environmental > Aquatic > Freshwater > Creek >...
TTCTGGTCGAGCAGGGCTCACTCTACCCGGCCCTGCACCGACTGATCAAGCGCGGATGGATCGGCGTGACCGAAGGCACCTCGGAGAACAACCGCCGGGCGAAATACTACCGCCTTACGGCGGCAGGCCGGAAGCGACTCACAGTGGAAACCACCCGGTGGGATAAGCTCGCCCGCGCGATCGCCCGAATTCTGCGTCCCGCAAGCGAGGAAGGCCGGCCGTGAGTCATCCGCTCGATAATCTCGGTGACGATATCCGCGATCACATCGAACGCGAAACTCGGGAGAACATCGAACGCGGCATGTCGCCCGAAGATGCCCTCGCGGCGGCGCTGCGCAAGTTCGGCAACGTCACTCGGGTAATGGAAGAAACGCGAGCGGTATGGATCTCGGTCCGGCTGGAGCAACTCCTGCAAGACATCCGCTACGGTGTTCGTGGGCTGCGACGCAATCCCGGCTTTGCCGCGGTGGTGGTGCTGACGCTCGCCTTGGCGATCGGCATGAACACGGCGGTGTTTAGCCTGGTCGATGCCATCCTGGTCCGTCCACTGCCCTATCCCGATCCCGATCGCCTCGTCTGGCTGGGCAACTACAACCGCTTTTTCAAAGCCGAAATGGTGAGCTCACCGGACTTCGTCGATTGGAAGGATCAGGCGGATTCCTTCTCGGGAATGGTCGCCTACGGAGCGCGTGGTTATACCCTCGCCACCGCTGAAGGGGCCGGGCATCACGTGCTCGCCGATGTGACCAGCGATTTCTGGGGTATATCCGGCGCTCGTCCGGCCCTCGGCCGTTTCTTCGGGCCGGGGGACCGCGATGGAATCGTTCTCTCCGATGAGCTGTTTGAGCGCAAATTTCGTCGAGACCCGCATGTAGTAAGCCGGAGTGTGATTGTGGACGGCCGCACCGTGACGGTTCTGGGCGTGCTTCCGAAAGGTTTTCGATTCCTCCTTCCGGCGAGCTTCCTCCTTCAAACCGGCAATGCCCGGGAGATCGAAGGCTACATTCCGAACCCTGTCGCGTGGCAGCATCCGTCGCGGGGCAGGAATCTCTCGATCCAGTTGGTGGTCGCGAAACTCAAGCCGGGCGTTTCCATCGAGCGTGCCCGCTCGGAACTCGCAGGCATTCAGGCCCGCATCGCCGGGGAGAATCCGAAGGCTCGTTATGATGTGCAGTCGCTCCGGGTGACGCCGCTCCAGGAAAAGCTGGCGGCCGGCGCCCGGCCCGCGCTCCTGGTTCTGCTCGCGGCCGTAAGCTTTGTGCTGCTGATCGCATGCGCCAATATCGCGAATCTGCTGCTGGCGCGCGGCGCCGCGCGGCAGAAGGAGATCGCCATTCGAATCGCGATTGGCGCGGGAAGGGCGCGTGTCATCCGGCAGTTTCTGGGCGAGAACTTCGCGCTGGCTCTACTCGGCGGAATCTTGGGCCTGGTGCTCGCACGTCTCGCGATGCCGGTGATCGTGAGGCTGGCGCCACCGTCGCTGCCGAGGCTGGGCGAGACCACAATAGACAGCCGTGTGCTGCTCTTTGCCTTGGCCGCTACTCTGGCCACCGGATTCATCTTCGGAATCACCCCGGCGATCTTCCTGCGTCGCTCGAAACCCTATGAGGTCTTGAAACAGGGAAGCCGCACGTCGTCGGCTGGCTCGGCCGGCTTGCCGCTGCGCCGGCTGCTGGTGGCCGCGGAACTGGCGCTGGCACTCGTGTTGCTGACCGGCGCCGGACTGATGGTCAAAAGTTTTTGGCGCATGAATGCGCGTCCGCCTGGCTTCGATCCCGAACGCATCCTGGCCTTGCAGGTTCCGTTCTCCGGACCGCAGTACCGCGCAGTCGCGCAGCAGAGGAGATTCGCTCAGGAGATGCTGGAACGCGTCGAGCAACTTCTCGGCGTCGAAGCCGCCAGCCCGCTAGCCCAGGGCGAATTACGCGGTTCGGGCACCGCACCACACGACCCAAACGTGACGGGTCTAAGTTCTGCTCAGGTGATGCACCTTCCCCACGTGACGTTCAGTACGGTTTCATCAGGCTTCGACCGCGTGATGGGCCTGCGAGTGGTCCGCGGTCGCTGGCTAGCCGAAAGCGAACCCGGTCCGGCCATCGTCATAAACGAGAGCATGGCTCACGAGCTCTTTGGCGAGGGCCAGGCGGTCGGCAAACAACTCGGGCTGGCGGACAACGTGGACGATCCCGCTACGCTGGCCTTGATCATCGGCGTTGTCAGTGACCTGAAGTATTCTCGCCTGGATGCGCCTGCGGAGCCCGAGGTCTACATTCCCTATCAACTCTCGTCATCCCTGCTGGGCATGACGGTCATGGTTCGAACCGCTAAGGATGCCACAGCGATGGCGCCGGCAATTCGCAATGCGATTGCGAGCGTCGATAGAACTCAGCCAGTGGCGGAAGTAAAGACTCTCGAGCAAGCTCTGGCCGATTCCATCGCCCCGCGCCGTTTCAATCTCTACCTTCTAGGGGCCTTTGCCACCTCTGCGCTTCTGCTGGCGCTGATTGGGATCTATGGCGTGATTGCGTACGCCGTAGCGCAGCGGACCCAGGAGATCGGAGTGCGCATGGCGCTTGGCGCGCAGCGCAGCCAAGTGGTGCGGTTGGTAGTGCGCGAAGGTATGAGGCTGGCGGCCGTAGGGATTACGGTGGGACTCGCGGCGGCGTTCGCCCTGACACGGCTTATGGCCAGCCTGCTGTACGATGTGAAGCCAACCGACCCATCGACCTACGCGGCAGTCGCCGCGGCCCTTGCAGCAACTGCATTGGCGGCCTGTTGCAAGCCGGCGCTGCAGGCCGCCTGGCTAGATCCAGCCCGCGCCCTGCGGCAGGAGTGAGGCGATCACTCCCACCGTGTCCTGATATTTCGGTCATCCAGCCAGCTGGCGTGAGGCACATGTCCTCTGGGGATTAGGACCGACAAGCCGGCTTGTAGCACCACATGGCCGAAGAACGCGCAAGTCATCGAAGTGCCGCGGCCGGTTTGCTCCTAGATTAGATTGTCGGCTACACGGAAGCGATCGACCTTGATGGTCTGTCCCCGAATCGTGAAAGTGCCGAAGACGCGCGCTCGGGCCGCGATCACTGGCTGGTAGGCACACGCCTTGGAGCCTCATCGGCTGGCCTCGCCCTAGCCAAATAGACCATAACCTTGCCAACGGCAACATGATGGTTTAAGTCACACGGAAGCCCATCGGTGCTCGCCGCTAATGCGGTATTCTGCGGTATTGGTTCTTGGTGATGCCTGTAAAGTGTTGAAACATGGAGCGGGAGACGGGGATCGAACCCGCGACCAACAGCTTGGAAGGCTGTGACTCTACCACTGAGTTACTCCCGCTGGCTGGCTCCTCCCTATTCTAACAGCCTCGGAGGCGCGGGGGCTATGCTACGCTCGAAACGTATGCTGTTCGAGTCCGACAAAGTGATGTTCGAGATCTATCGCGAAACCGAGTACACGGGCACGTACCGGGTGGTGTATTTCACCGAACTGCAGGACCACAACAAGGAAACCGAGATCAACCACGCGCTGGCCGGCGAACATTTCTACGACGGCTTCATCAAGAACTACGGCAAGGACGAGGCGAAGGAGATTATCAACTCCCTGCTCCACCGGTTGAACGATGGCGAGCGGGTGGGCGCCGATGAAGTCGAGCGGGCGCTCGGCGAGCATATGGCCTGAGGCTGCGCATTGCGCATTACGCGTTACCCCAACCTGACCGGGCAGCAGTTCCTGGGTTGCGTGGCCGCGTTCGTCGATTCATTTTTCGGCGAGCTGAACTCGGCCCTGATCGCGCTACGGCGGCTGGAAAACCAGCCCAAGGGAGCAGCCTTCGCGCACGAAATGGCCCTCGACACGCATCGCTATGGCGCATTGATCGTTCTCGACCGGTGGGCCACGCTGGTCGACGCGTTCGGCCCGCATCTCAGCCTTGCCAACCGCCAGGACATCGTTGATGATGCGCCTGGACGAGTGCTGACGGCGGAAAACATTCTGGGCCGCGTGAACGATCTGATCGATGCCTCGCCGGTATACACAGGGGAATTGGTGGGGGCCTGCCTGATGGCGTTCCGGTCGCTCGAAACGACATTCGCCGAAGAGCGGCAATCGGCCGGGCAAATGGCGCGACTGGGACCCATGCTGGCGGACGACTACAAGGAAGCGCGGCGGATTTTTTTGGAAGATCTGGCTGCGCGCTAACTGCCCGCGCCGATCGCCAGCGGGTCGTATTCGCGCTCCACGAATTGCGCGGTGAACGCGATAAAGCGCATGCGCGCCTGAAATTGAACTACCGCGTCGCTGGTGCCCGAAACCTGGAAAGATGCCAGGAAAGCGGCGAGATTCGCGGTGGCTTGCAGGCTCTCGAACGTCCGGAATTTCAGATACGCGGTGCCGGTTTCGCGCTGGGTGCCATCCGCCAGTCGCTCGTGGACATGGCAGTAAAGCGTGGTGTAGTCCTGTAACAGGTCGGCAATCGCATTCTGCCCGGCCACCGCATCCTTCTGCATGTACTTGGTGCCGTCCAATACGAAGCGGCGGCCGTCCGGGCTGAGGAATTCGATGTGGTACTCCATCTCGGCCTCACGGGTGGCCGGGTTGATGCGCAGATAATGGAACCGGCTGTTGGCTTCGTCGATGGCAAAGGTCGCATCGCCGAGATCTTCGAACTGGGCGAAATGGATGGTGCCCTTGAGGGCGGCCTCGTGCTCGTAGCCATCGACAAATTCGTTGACATCGCCAATGGTCATGCGCGCGCTGAAATCGCAGGCCACCGATCCGGGGACGCGCGCCGCCATGGTGAGGTCGCCCTCGCGGCCGGGAGCGGGAGTGCCCTGGCCGGCAAAGTACCAGCCGTCCATCTGCTCGTCGAAGGTCATGCCCACGCCATCAGGCAGGCGCACGTCGAGAAATGGCCGGAGAAGCGTATTGGTGGGCAATTCGCGGCTGGCCACGCGCGTGAGCATGTAATTGAAGCCGAACTGGCCGTCCGCCTCGGAATGGAACAGCCCCAGCGAGGAATTGCCGAGCAGCGCGGCCACGCCGGCGGGCAATGTAAGAATATACTTGCCGACCAGGAAATCGTCGCTGACCTTGCGGATCTCGTCGTGCAGCGGTGTGAAGTCGTTCAATTGAAAATGGTCCTGGACGAAGCTGGGTACCACCAGGCCTTCCATGACGCCCATGAGCTGATAGCGTGCTTCCTCACGGCCATCGGGCTTGCTGTTCACCTGGAGATAAGCGACCCCAGCCGCGTGGTTGGCGTTGGAAATCACGTCCATGCGCCAGACGCCTTCCATATCGGCGGCATTGGGAGCGGCCGCGTTGGCGTAAAGCGAGGCATGGTCGCTCACGGTCATCTGGGCAAAGCCGTAGCGCCGCGACATGGGGAACGTGAACACGCGCGCACCGTGCGGGTAGCTGCCGAGGTACACACGGCCGATCAGCAAGTCCTCATTGATGACTTTGAATATGTCGTAGAAGCCCTGCCAGGGCGGGTCGAGGTACCGGAGGAGTATGTAGCGGCCGGGTTCGAGCGTACCTCCATCGTCGTGACCGATCACGATCTCTTCCAGGCTGTTGCGGGCGTGAATGCGGTCGTCGGTATCGCTGGTGATGCCGGAGAAGTGCCCGTTGTTTAGCGAAAATTCCTTCTTGAATCCGGTAAAGATAGCGGACGACATGGCGTTCAACACGTGCCCTTCGGGAAAGAAGCCTTTCCAGTAGCGGTCGTTGCGAATGGTCTGGTGGACCGTATCGACAACCGGGTCGCCGCCCTGGTTGACGAGCACATCAATGCCGAGGGTGGGGCAGCGGCGGAACAGCGCCTCGAGTTGCCCTTCGTTGTAGGCAATCACATCGAGCGGGTCGATCAGCGCCATGCTGACGGCGGGGCTGGGCGCGGGATACTCGTCGCCGCCGAGCTGCTGAATCTTGCGCGCGGCAAAGCGCTCGGTTAGCGCCGAAATCGTGAGGAAGGGATTGACGCCGAGCGCGCTCGGGATCACGGAACCGTCCGTAACGTGCAGGCCCTGGTGCACGGTGCCATCGGCGGCAAAAACCCGGCCGTACACGTCGACAGCGCCTTGCAGGTGATCGTCGCCCATGGGGCAGCCGCCCAGCGGGTGCGCGGTAATCAAATGGCCGAGATTGAAGAAGCTCCAGGTGGGGTTGGAGATGAAGCTGCTCTGTAATGCGCGGGCATGGCGGCGCAGCTCTGCATTCATGCGGGTGAAGATCTGCTGCTGGCCGGCGCCATCCCAGGAAATACGGATACGGCCGTCCCGCTCGGTAAAGGGCGCTTCGAAGAGAATGGTGCCGCGGGCGTTGTCCTGGCCCATCACCAGGTAGAGCATGGTGTGGTTGAGGGCGCCGTTGGGATCGTGTAAGCCGCCGGTGGGGTCGAGGTCGCGCTGCAGGCGTTGGAGCTGCGCATCCTCGTTGCCGGCCACGGTATCCTGCCCGCGGATGGCGGCGAAGACGGCACGGGCCGCCGCCACCGATGCGGAGGGGAACGAAAAGTCCTCCACGGCGATGCGCTGCGCTTCGGGGAGAGTGCCGTTGTAGCGCACCGCGCCGACAATGTTCGGCCCCGGCTCGGGCGAATCGGAACTCGCCGCCGTTTCCAGGTAGGGGTAACCGAGCACGTCGGTTTCGTAGGCGCCGTTGTAGGCCAGGCCGAAGAAGTCGCCGTTGCCGTTGAATTTGGTGCCGAGGGCGGGCGATACCGAAAGACCATGCATTTCCGAGCGCAGCAGAATTTCGGTGGAATTCAGCGAGCCGGCGGAGAGGATCACCTCCCCGGCATCGAGAGTGAACGATTGATCGTCACCGGAACCCTCCACGTGCTTCCCGTGAATCCGCCAACCTCCGCTGGTCAGTTTTTCCAGCCACTCGACCTTGGTTTGAGTGTGGATGATGGCGCCCGCGTTTTTCGCCATGGGCAGATAGTTCATGTAGAGCGTATTCTTCGCTCCGATGTTGCAGCCGGTGACGCAATTGCCGCAGTTGGTGCAGGGCTTCTGCGGGACGCCGTACGGGTTCGTGCCATCGATCGTGAAATTGACCACGATGTCCAAGGCCTGGGCGGAGGTGCCTAGCTCCTGTGCGCGGCGATTGAGCGCCTCGACCTTGGCGAGGCCCAACGCGCCGGGGTGCGGATTGGCAGCGAGCACGCCGGCGGCCTGGTCGTAGAAGGGAGCGAGCGCGTCGTAAGTGATGGCAGTGGGCCAATGGAACTGCTCGAAAACCTCACGGTCGGGCCGAATCGCCACATTGGCGTTGATGAGCGACGTTCCTCCCAGCCCCGAACCCTTGATTACGGAGATATCGGGGTAGTTGAGCAACTCGTAGAGGCCGAGCGGGTTGAGGTCGCTACGCACTTCCGCGGCGACATCCAGAGGGGCTTCCGGGTAGTCGCCGGGCTGGCGCTCCTTGCCTCGCTCGAGGATGCAGATCGAGCGTGGGGGATTCAGGCCGGCGGTGGCCAGGCGAGCCGCCGTAATCGCGCCGCCGTATCCCGAGCCGATGATCACGATGTCGTATGCATTCCGGCGATCTTGCCACGGTGTTTGTAGCACGGTTCCTCCTAAGTGAGTCGTTTCACAAGTTCGGTGACGCTCCCGCGTCATTCGCCCGCGGCGCTGCCGGCCACGGCCAGCAGTTCGCGAAAGTAATCGTTGAGGAGACGGCCGCCGGGGTCGAATGACTGGCGCGCCTCGGCAAAGGCCTGCAAACGGGTTCCCAAGGCCTTCTGGACTAAGGGCCGGGTGAGGCCGAAGGTTTGATTCATGAGCGGAACTCCGCCGTGATCGCTCGAGAACTGGTTATAGGCGCCGAGAAAAGTCACCCACGCCGCGCCGCCGGTGGAAACGGGATCGATCGTGATCATGTTGCCATCGTAAGAATACGAGAGCAGGGAAGACTGATCCCGGGCCACGCGATATCCCACGGTCAACATGTTGATACGGTATCCCGTGCCCTGGAAGTACTTTTTGGAAAAATCAAAGTAGTCGGCCAGGACCGCCGGATAGGTTTCTTCGGGAAAAGCCCAAAAGCTGAAGGTGTATTTGCTGTTGGAGGTTGTGGGATAACGGATGATCTGGTCGGTGGCGACGGTGTAGTCGCTTTGAATGAGGTTTTCGAGCTTGAGGCGCCAGAGGGCGTTGAAACCGTCGATCACGCCGTATCGAATGTCCGGATTATCGATTTCGGCTTCGGCCTGGGCGCACACGGCCGGGCCGGCCGTGGCCCAGAGGTAGTTCCGGAGGGGCCAGATAAAACGATTGGGATCGCCCGCTGCTTCCGGGTTGTAATGGCGGAACTCCACCGTGATGAGATTGTCGAACGGGAAGATATAAAGCATCAGGGACTCGGCGCGGCCCGCGAGCCCGGCAAATTTCTGCGTAAACTCGGCCAGGCCGAACGTTTCGTGATGCACCGCCATGGGCGCGATGGGACGCACGCGAAAGGTGGCTTCGTAAACGACACCGAAGGCCCCGTAATGGGAGCGGACTTTTTGCATAAGCTCGGGCTGATCGTCGGAGACCTCCAGCAGATCGCCCGAGGGCAGCGCCATTTTGATGCGGCTGACGTAGGAGTTGACCTGCCCGAATTCGCCGGGCATGGAACAGTCCTTGGTTCCACAGCACGCGGCGCTGCCGGCAGTAAGGTTACCGATCTCGGTGTTGACGTAAAACTGTAGTCCCTGGCTCTCGAGCTGCTTGGCGATATCGACATAAAGGGCGCCGGCCTGCGCGGTCACAGTGTTGTTGGAGATGTCCAGGACCTGGCTCATGTTGGACATTTTGATGACGGTGCCGCCATCGGCCACGCCGCAGCGCTCCGTGGAGTGGTTGGAGCCGATGGCGCGCACGGGGGAAGGGTAGCGGTCCGGGTCTTTCAAAACAGCCACGATGTCATCGACGGAAGCCGCTTCGACGACCACCTTGGGGTGCGACGTCAGATCTCCAAACCAATTCGTGACGACGGGGTCGGGCATGGACGCCTCCTAAGTGACAATGTGCGGTATTGTATCTGAGCTTTACACCGGGTGCACGGGGGAGGAGACGGGAGAAAGGCACACTGCGGCCGGGAGGCCGAGTCGAAAGGTGGCGTTGCGGGGCGGCCGGGCTTCGCGGACTTATCGCCGTGCGTTTCGGCCGCCCAATGGTTGGAACCGTATCTACGAGGGCATTGGCCGGCTGTATAGCCTGTATACCCCTTCCGTTTCGATACTTGGCTCTCTGATATCCCACGGGACGGCTATGCGAGCTATCCGTTCACCGCAGGGTGTGATAGGAGATCTCCTAAATTCTTCCCGCCGACATCATCCATTGGTGATGCCGTACAGGCTTTCAGGGCCTTACGGGAAGTTCATTACCACCGTCATGCAACGCTTGGTGCGCACCAAGAAAACGGTTGGCCTGCGCGGTGGAAGCGCAGGCTTCTTATCCGATTTCACGGTAGCAGGCGGATGGCATGAGTTCCGGGCCGGCGCGAGCCAAGTGATTGAAAGATGGGACCAAAAAAATCTCGGTAAGCGGAACCGGGCAGCACGCCCCGCCGCTCGATAAAGGGCACACAGTCTGATTTCGGGGGTTCTAATTCCATGCCGGGTAATTCTTATAGATCGGGCGCCTTCCCTGCCAACAGGTTGCAATCCGTCTCATGGACTTCTTACGTTGTTTTGGAGGTGAATACATGCGACAATGAGGTCGCAAATTAGTGTGATTTCTATGCGCGTCCCGGTGGGCCTCGACATCCGTCCAGGGAGTCTGTGATGCCCCAAGAGAAAATGGAGGATGCCACGCCCCGTTATGAACGCTATCCGAAGAATTTCGGCGAGCGGAAATACGTTTTGCGGCTTTATGTGACGGGCGCCTCGCCGGTTTCCACGCGCGCCATCGCCAATTTGAGAGCAGTGTGTGAACAGAGCTCGCGGGGCCGGTTCCAACTGGAGGTCATCGATATTTTCCAGCGGCCCGGGCTGGCGAAAGGCGCACAGGTCATCGCCGCGCCCACCCTGGTGAGGCTGTTGCCCGTGCCGATGCGGAAACTCGTCGGAAACCTGTCGCAACTGAACGGCACGCGATTCGGCCTCGACATACGGCTGCGCCCCGAGGACCCGTAGAGGTAGCCGGTCTGCCATCGCCTGTTCCGTGGAACCCGGGAGCCAGGCTATAGACCTCTCGCGGTTTGCTTAGACGCCCCCTTTGACATCCTTGTCAATTGGCGGAATAATGTACCAGCGAAACCCGGGGATACCGGGGTTCAGCGTGTTTGGAGGGGGTTACCGAACGAATGCGAAATCGGTTTGTCAGTTTAATGTCGGCTTCGGCCGTAGTGGTAGGCGGCCTCTCATTGATGGCAGTTCCGGCAGCAGCCCAGGCGCAGTACCGGGCGCCCCGGACGGCGGATGGGAAGCCCAATCTAAACGGCATTTGGCAGGCGATGAACACCGCCAACTGGGACATCCGTCCGCACGCCGCGGCACAGGGTCCCGTACTCTCTTTAGGGGCTCAATTTTCTATTCCTCCGGGGATCGGAGTGGTGGAAGGGGACGAGATCCCCTACTTACCGGCAGCGGCGGCGAAACAAAAGGAGAACTTCGCCAAGCGGCTGACGCTCGATCCGGAAGTCAAGTGTTACCTCCCGGGCGTTCCGCGCGCCACATATATGCCGTATCCATTTCAAATCGTGCAATCCGCCAAGACGATCATGCTGGTATACGAGTACGCGGGCGGCGTTCGCACCGTTTATATGGACAGCAATTCGAAGGCGCCGGCGGATAGCTGGATGGGTTGGTCGAACGGGCACTGGGAAGGCGAGACGCTGGTAGTGGACGTTACCAGTCTGAACGAGGACACGTGGTTCGACCGGGCCGGGGACCACCATAGCGACGCGCTGCACGTGGTGGAGCGGTACACGGCGCGCAGCGCCGACACCCTGAACTACGAGGCTACCATCGAGGATTCCAAGACGTTTTCGCGTCCGTGGAAGATCAGCATGCCGCTGTACCGGCATGTGGAGAAGAACGCGCAGCTTTTGGAATACAAGTGCCCCGAGTTCGCCGAAGAAGTACTGTATGGGCCGCTTCGTAAGAAGCCCCTGGCAAGCAAGTGAACCAACGCAGAGGAGGTTTTGAATGACACATCGATTTTCCGCCCGTTTTTTGGCGGTCGTGATGGCAGCCCTGTTGCTGACGGCCCTTCCGGCTCTCGCCCAAATCCAGTCGGTGGCGGCTAAACCCGCAACCGCTGCAAAGCCATGGACGCCCCCCAAGACAGCGGAAGGCGTGCCGGACTTCCAGGGAGTCTGGACGAACGCCACGAACACACCTTTGGAGCGGCCGCAGAAACTGGGCGCGAAGGAGTTTTATACCGAAGAAGAGGCGGCCCAACTGGACAAGGCTGAGGCGGAAGCGGCCGAAAAGGCCGCGGAAGGTCGCCAAACCGAGCCAGGAACCGCGGCCGACGTTCATTATGATCTCGGCCAGTTTGGTTTGGCGCGGTACCAGGCGAAGTCGATCAAAAACCGGCGCACCTCGCTGATTGTGGGGCCCGAGGGGCGGGTCCCGCCCACGTTGCCGGAGGCGCAGAAGCGGCAGGCGGACCGCCTGGCCGCGAACCGCGGACACCAGTTCGATGGGCCGGAGAACCGGCCATTGAGCGAGCGCTGCATCGTACAAGGGCATGAGGGCCCGCCGATGCTACCGGCGGGCTATAACGCCAATTTGCAGATTCAGCAGGGGCCGGGCTACGTGGCGATTATGCACGAGATGGTGCACGACACGCGCATCATTCCCACCGACGGGAGCGCGCACCTCGCCCCGAGCGTCCGCCAATTTCTGGGCGATTCGCGCGGGCATTGGGAAGGCAACACGCTGGTGGTGGATACGACCAATTTTACGGACCGGACGGCGTTCCGGGGGTCCGGTGAGAAGCTACACGTGGTAGAGCGGTTCACGCCTACCGAAGATGGGATCCGTTATCAATTCACGGTGGACGATCCCTCGACTTGGGACAAGCCTTGGTCGGCGGAGATCCCGATGACCAAGGTCGATGGCAGGATCTATGAATACGCGTGCCAGGAGGGGAATTACGGCATGCGGAATACACTCCATGGCGCGCGGACGACCGAGCAGGAAGAAGCGGTGAAGACGTCCGGGAAAACGGAGTAGGGAGGCCTGTCCCACAGCCCCATGAAATATCGCATTCTGGCCGTGATGGCCGCTATGGCAGCGGTGAGCCTGCCAGTTCCCGCCCAGACCAGCGCTGCGAAGAAATGGAAAGCGCCGCGTACTCCCGACGGGCAGCCAGATCTACAAGGGGTATGGGCGAACACCACGTTGACTCCCTTGGAACGGCCGGCGGAGTTGGCGGGGAAGGCCTACTTCACCGAACAGGAAGCGGTGGAATACGAGCAGCGCACCTTCGCCAACCTGACCGGTGACCGGCGCGACGGGGGGCAGGCGGCAGACGTGGCGCGGTCTTATAACGAGTTCTGGCGGGATCGCGGCAACCGGGTCATCGCCAGCCGGCGCACTTCGCTGATTGTCGAGCCGCCAGACGGGAAGGTGCCGCCATTGACTGCGGCGGCGATGAAGAAGCAGGAACAAGCCCGCGCCGCGGCACGGGAACATCCCGCCGATGGTCCCGAGAATCGAAGCCTGTGGGAGCGCTGCCTGACTCGCGGGATGCCGATGCTTCCGGGCCCTTATAACAATGATTTTCAGATCGTGCAGACGCCCGGATACGTCGTCATTCTGCACGAGATGATTCACGATGTCCGGATCATTCCTCTGGACGGGCGGCCGCATGTTTCCGCCAATATCCGCTCGTGGATGGGAGATCCGCGGGGACACTGGGAGGGCGATACGCTGGTGGTGGACTCCACGAATTTCTCCGAGAAGACCAACTTAAGGGGATCTTCCTCGGGGCTGCACCTCACGGAACGGTTCACGCGGGTGGACGCCGATACCATCAGCTACGAATTTACCGTGGACGATGCGGATACGTTTACCAAGCCCTGGTCGGCGCAGATTCCGATGAATAGGACGGATGATCTGGTCTTCGAATACGAGTGCCAGGAGGGGAATTACGCCTTAAGGGGCATACTGGCCGGAGCGCGAGCCGACGAGCAAAAGGCAGGGAAATGAAGCTGGGATATTGGCTGGCGGTGATCTTGTTGGCGGAGGCGCCCGCCGTAGCGCAGAAGTGGAGTCCGCCGAAGACTCCGGATGGGCAGCCGGATTTGCAGGGGGTTTGGACCAACGGCACGGCCACGCCGCTGGAACGGCCGGCGGCACTTGCGGGGAAGGAGTTTTTCACGGAGCAGGAAGCGGCCGCCTATGAAAAGGAGCTGCGGGCACGCACCGATGCGGACCGGCGTGACGGGCCGGTGGAGGCAGACGTCGGCCGCGCGTACAACGATTTCTGGTGGGACCGCGGCAAGAAAGTGGTGGGGAGCCGGCGGACTTCGCTGATCGTGGATCCCGAGGACGGGAGGATTCCTCCGCTGACGCCGGAGGGGAAGAACCGGGCCGGCGCGCGCGCCGAAGCGCGGAGGCGGCATCCCGCCGACGGGCCCGAGGATCGGCCTCTGGGCGACCGCTGCATCGTGTGGCAGAACGAGGGTCCGCCCATGATTCCCAGCGTCTACAACAATAATTATCGAATCGTGCAGACGCCGGGTTACGTGGTGATCCAGATCGAGATGATTCACGACGCGCGCGTAATTCCGTTGGATGGGCGCCCGCATTTGCCACAGAATGTCCGCCAGTGGTTGGGCGATTCCCGCGGCCATTGGGAAGGGAATACACTGGTAGTCGACACCACCAATTTCACGGATAAGACGAATTTCCGGGGTTCGGGCGCGGGGCTGCACGTGGAGGAGCGCTTCTCGCGCGTCGATCCGGAAACGATCCTTTACGAATTCAAAGTAGAGGATCCGGCGAATTGGACGAGTTCGTGGTCGGCGCAAATACCAATGAGCAGGACGTCGGATTTGATTTTCGAGTACGCCTGTCACGAAGGCAACTATGCCATGGCGGGAATTCTGGGCGCGGCGCGGGCCGAAGAGAACGCGGCCGCGGCGAAGGGATCGAGATGAGGCGACGGATTCTGGCTTGGGGCGTGGCGGCGGCGCTGTGGGGAACGGCCGCTGCGGCGCAATCGTGGAAGCCGCCGCGGACCGCGGATGGCCAGCCGGATCTGCAAGGTGTCTGGACCAACGTCACCATTACGCCATTGGAGCGGCCGGCCGACCTGGCGGGAAAAGCGTTCCTGACCGAACAGGAAGCGGCCGAATACGAGAAGCGCGTGGTCGCGGCCAACAATGTGGATCGTAAGGACCTTCCTCCCGAACAGGACGTAAACCTGGCTTACAACAACGCCTGGTACGATCGCGGGACGAAGGTGGTGGGGACGCGGCGTACTTCGCTGATCGTCGACCCTCCGGACGGCAGGATTCCCCCGTTGACCCCCGAGGCGCAGAAGCGGCAGGATGATTTGCGCGCAGCCGCCCGCGGACACCAGAACGACGGTCCCGAGGGCCGGTCGTTGGCGGAGCGGTGCCTGTTATGGCCGACCGCCGGCCCGCCCATGCTTCCCAGTTTCTACAACAACAACTACCAGATCGTGCAGGCGCCGGGATATGTGGTCATCATGGTGGAAATGATTCACGATGCGCGCATCATCCCGCTGGATGGACGCGGGCATCTCCCGCAGAATGTCCGGCAGTGGATGGGGGATTCGCGCGGCCATTGGGAAGGCAACACGCTGGTCGTCGATACCATCAATTTCAGCGATAAGACGCGATTCCGGGGGTCGGGGGAGAAGTTGCACCTGACCGAACGCTTTACGCGCGTGGACGCGGACACGATCCGGTATGAGTTTACGGTGGACGATCCGGCATCGTTTACGAAGCCTTGGACCGCCCAGATTCCCATGAAGAAATCCGAGGGCTCGGTTTTCGAGTATGCTTGTCACGAGGGCAACTACGCGATGGCGGGCATGCTCGCCGGAGCGCGTGCCGACGAGAAAGCTTCCGAACAGACGGGTAAGAAGAGTTCGAAATAACTAAGGAGAGAATGCGATGCGAAAGCTAGCGATGATATTGGCAGGAGCGAGTCTGCTTCTGGCGGCAGTGCCGGTGTGGGCGCATCATGCCTTTGCCGCCGAATTTGACGCGAACAAGCCGGTGAAACTGCGCGGCACGGTTACGAAGATGGAATGGATCAATCCGCACGCGTGGATTCACATCGACGCGAAGAATGCGGATGGCACGACGACCGCCTGGATGGTGGAAGGCGGCACGCCGAACACGCTGTTCCGCCGCGGATTAACCAAAGACTCGCTGCTGCCGGGGACCGAGATCGTGGTGGATGGCTACCAGGCCAAGGACGGCTCGAACCGCGCGAACGGGCGCGACGTGACGTTCCCGGATGGCCGCAAGCTCTTCCTGGGGAACAACAACTCGGACGCGCCGGGCGGCAGCGGGGAAAAGAAGTAGGGCCGCGCAATAGAGCCACTTCGCGGTAGCCGGACCGATGCGGCCCGGCATAGCGGTGGAGACCGCGCGACGCGCCTCCGTGCGCCTGCCGGTACCTGCCGGGAAGGGAAGCCACAAACACAGATGAGGCTTAGGGGGCAAACGATGAGGCTACGGTTCGGGCGAGGGATCCTTGTGGCCGCGGGAATCGCGGTGGTAGGGCTGACGGGCGCTGGCTTAGCGGCCGCCCAGCCTGCGTCACAAGACAAACCCCTTCTGGCGGAACAGGTCTTCAAGAACATTCAGGCGCTCAAGGGGATTTCCGTGGACGATTTCATGGAGACCATGGGCATCATGACCGCCGCTCTTCAGTTCGACTGCTCCGATTGTCATGCCAATGCCGGTACCGACAAGGTGGATTGGGCGGCGGACACTCCGAGAAAGCGGACGGCGCGCCGGATGGTGAACATGGTGCTCGCGATAAATAAGGAGCACTTCGGGGGACGCCAGATGGTAACGTGCTGGAGTTGCCATCGGAACCGCGACAGGCCCCTGACCACGCCCACCATGGAAACCATCTACGGCATGCCAAACTTAGAGCCGGATGA
>Ga0209698_10004110_pt1 | contig 16088 bp, 17 predicted proteins | sample LitLauG_LLR_2012_FD_187203 | JGI IMG/M metagenome (GOLD analysis project Ga0209698, IMG submission 187203) | Freshwater sediment microbial communities from Pennsylvania, USA - Little Laurel Run_MetaG_LLR_2012 (SPAdes) (version 2) | ecosystem: Environmental > Aquatic > Freshwater > Creek >...
CCTGCTGGATCTGCTGGACAGCCCTAAGGACATTCCTTTTCTGAGCGGTCTAATTCAACGCGAGATCATCTATCGCGTCCTGCGGGGACGAGTGGGAGCGCGCTTGCGGGCAGTAGCAACACTCGGAGATCAAAGCCATCGCACAGCAAAAGTGATTGCGTGGATCACCGCGAACTATGCCAAACCTCTACGCGTGGAAGAACTTGCAGAGCTTGCAAGCATGGGCGTATCTGCTCTGCACCATCATTTCCGGATGCTGACCGCGATGAGCCCGCTTCAGTATCAAAAACAACTCCGGCTCCAGTCAGCGCGAACCCTGATGCTGAACAATGGTCTTGATGCAGCCACCGCGGCTTTTGAGGTGGGCTACGAGAGCGCGACGCAATTCAGTCGCGAATACAGCCGCTTCTTCGGCCAGCCACCTATGCGCGACATTCGAAAGCTTATTTCCCCGGGTGCTCCGACACTAGAATTGGTGGGGGTAGTCTCTGAATCAGCGTCGTCGCCTTCATCTATAGCTTCAGGCCCTGCGGTCTGAGGCCTCAGAACTACTTCTTGGCGCCTTGTTTCAGATGGGCTGGCTCTTCAAGGATATCCAGAAGAGCGGTCGCGCAATAGACTCGGTCGCGCTTCGCATCGCCTACCCGCTTTACGATACTCCCACGTTCCAGTCGTTCGATGGCGCGCTGCGCGGTCGTAAACGCAATCGCCAATTTGTCCGCCACGCCTTTTGTAGTTATGAAGGGATTTGTCCCCAAGACTTCGACTACACGCAACGGGTTGTTGCTCGATTCCCCGGAGACTTTCTTCTGCCACTCAGCCAGTAGTCCGTTGATGCGCATGGCTCGACTCAAAGCATCCTCGGACATGCGCGCGACTCCCAGCAGGAAATACTCCAACCAATCGTTCCATGCCCCGCGTTCGCTGATCCCGCGCAAACCTTCGTAGTAGTCTCGCCTTGATGCTTCAAAGAACGCCGACAAATAGAGCAGAGGTGTAGGAAGGATCTGGCGTTCGATTAGAAACAAGGTTATGAGCAGGCGTCCGACTCGGCCATTGCCATCAAGAAACGGGTGGACGGCTTCGAACTGATAGTGAGCCAGCGCAATGGTCACGAGAGGCGGTAGGCTCGATTCATGCAGAAACTTTTCCCAGGCCGCGAGACACGGCTCGACCTCTCCTGGAGGGGGTGGGATGTAGGAAGCAGTTGCGATAGTGCTGCCAGGCTTGCCAATCCAATTCTGAGTCTTGCGAAAACGTCCGGGCGCAGCCTGGTGCCCCTGAACGCCGGTCATGAGCTTTTCGTGCAACTCGCGGGTAAGCCTGACACAAATAGGAAGTTTCTTGAGACGCAAGATTCCGTGCTCAAGGGCAACTACGTAATTACCAACTTCCCGAAGATCCTCGGGACTGCGATCCACGATCGCTCCCGCCTCAGCGGCAAGCAGCTCACCCAGCGTGGCCTGTGTGCCTTCAATCTTGCTTGATAGAACAGCTTCACGCTGTACGAAAGGTCGGATCAAGATATGGGGATTGGGTAGCCGGCCGCCCTCGCCCGCTAGTCTTCCGACGAGTCGGTCCGCATCCGAGAGTGCCCCAATCAGCCGCGGTGTCCAGTTCAGTTCAGGAGGCAGGGGTGCTGGCACAAAGGCTGAATAACTACCTTGCGACACTTTCTGGCCGGGAATGTGGGTAGCGTGGGGCACATCCGCCTTCTTAGGGTCGAAAATAGCGTTCCGCGCTATTTTCACAATCTATGATAATCGAAAATAGCGAGATTAGCTATTCGCCACCGCGTCTTGGCCAAGTATCGGTGAATGACATTTCCGAGAACATGTGGCGGTTTAGGAGGCTGGTAGGAGGCTGGTCATTACCAAGAATTCAACAAACTTTACATGTTAGCCGTTGCGGGGGGTGGATTTGAACCGCCGACCTTCGGGTTATGAGCGTTTCGGTCACCGGTAACATATTGAATTTACGGGCACGAGTGGCGCTCCAAGAACCCCTAAAACACAGTCGGAAACGCTTAATGGGGCCTAAGAGGGGTCTGTGTTTTCTGTAGCGAATTCTGTTTCTTTGTGCAATGGCCCTTCCGAACACTCTCCTTCTCTAACAGAGACACGCGCTCTACCAGAGACACGCGGCGAGGACAATTTTCAACACGTCCAGTGGGTAACGTGCTGTCGCTGTGAAAGGGCACAACTTCGCGTTAACTACTGAAACTACGCGACACGGATGGCTACCAAAAGCGGTTTCAGTAAGGGATGGAAGCTGTTCGTGGATCATGAACGGATCAAGAATTAGCTAAAAGTCGCTGTGCTGAAGCGCGCTGCGCACACGGAACGCAAATCCCTCGGTGCCTTTCACGAATGAAGGTGTTCACCAAAGCGCAGACCTCGCAGTTCCAAGCATATTGTGCCCTTGCCACGTATTCATGAGGGGTGCAGCCTCTCCCGAGGCTGCACCGGGTACTCCGCTACATCGAGATATTGATCGCAATTGCGACATCGGGATACCTGCTGTTGAACAGGTAGTAGCCGTTGTCGACGTAGCCGACATAGACGTCGTCGGTGTCGTACCAGTCATTCGCCCAGTATTCCGGCCATGGGTCGACGAGAATGAACCAATAACCACCGTACTGGAAACGCGGGTATCCACCTACAACCAGGAAGGGCAGTCCGTACATGCTGAAGCCATGGTCTGGACCAAAGTATCCGCGGAACCGATCATCAGGGATGCGGTAACCGTGGTAGCCGCCACGTTGTTGCCAACTGCGGTGGTCTGACTGCCAGCTTTGCGCACGATGCTGTTGCCATGCGGTTTGCTCGACGCGTTGCTGTTCCTGAGTGCGCTGGGGCCGTTCGTTTCCCCGTTGTTGCTGGGCGCGCTGTGTCTGCTGTTGTTTTTGGTCTGACTGCCGCTGCTGTTGAGCCTGCTGTTGTTGCTTCTGGTCTGATTGCCGTTGCTGCTGAGCCTGCCGCTGTTGTTTCTGGTCCGACTGCCGTTGCTGCTGAGCCTGCTGTTGTTGCTTCTGGTCTGACTGCCGCTGCTGTTGAGCCTGCTGTTGTTGTTTCTGGTCTGACTGCCGTTGCTGTTGAGCTTTCTGCTGCTGCTTCTGGTCTGATTGCCGTTGCTGTTGAGCCTGCTGCTGCTGTCTCTGATCTGACTGGCGCTGCTGTTGAGCGTTCTGCTGCTGTTGCTTCTGGTCTGACTGCCGTTGCTGTTGAGCCTGCTGCTGTTGCTTCTGGTCTGATTGCCGTTGCTGTTGAGCTTTTTGCTCTTGGGGCTTGGCTTGATCGGACTTGCTCTGTTTTTCTGCGGGCTTCTCTTGCTTTTCGCCCTGCTGCTCATGCTGTGCGTAAGCGGGAGCAGCGATTCCGAGAAGTAAAGCCAGCGTCGCTGTGCTGATGATCCCAATTATTTTCATACGTGCTATCTCCATTACTGCTGGTTACGTACGCTTGCTCTAGCGCAAGCTTCCTGTCGTTGCGTTGACCGGGTTGCCGATGGCTTCACCGGATACGAGAAGTTCCACTCTCCGGTTCTGCTGCCGGCCGGCGGAGTGATCGTTGGAGGCTACCGGCAACGTGTTGCCGAAACCTTTTGCGCTGACTGAATTGGTCGCCACTCCTTGTTGCACCAAGTAATCACGCACCGAGCCGGCTCGGTTCTCAGACAGTGTTTGATTCATTTCATCGGCGCCAACATTGTCCGTGTACCCGCCGACTTCGATGTTGAGCCCAGGATAGGCAAGCAGAATACCGGCGACTTTCGCCAACTTCTCCCGTGCACCCGGCCTCAACGAGTATTTCCCGGTGTCAAACAAAACATCCGACATGCTGACGATGAGCCCCCGAGCGCTGTCGCGAGTCTGGAGAATGGAATTCAACTGCTCAGACAGACGCGTGCGCATGGCGGCTTTGTCGCCTTCCGCTTGTTGAGCGCTCAACTGAGCCTGCTGTGCAGCCAAGCGGGATTGTTCCGCATCAGCCTGGGCTGCAGAGAGCGCATTGGCGGAAGAAGCCTGGCTGTCCGCCAGATCTGCTTGAGCCTTCGCGGTCGCAGATTGTGCATCCGCAGCGTCGGACCGGGCCTTGGCTGCATCAGATTCTGCCCGGGCCTTGGCGGCCTGGGCGTTTGCGGTATCCGATTCCGCTTGAGTTGTTGCCGCTTGAGCTTTCGCCGTGTCGAACTGGGCTTGCTCTTTCTGTCGAATCGCGTCGTCCGCCTGCCCTTGCGATTTCGCCTGCGCATCCGCTGAAGCCTGGCGGTCGTTTGCCAGGCGCTCCTCGTCTATATTCTTGACTGCGATCGCGCGTGCATCTTCGGCGGTCTGTACTGCCTCGCGGGCGACTGCGATCAGAGGTTTTTGCGGCGTATGGTTTTGCACCGCGTATTCATCTGCGTTGTTCATCAACTGAACAGCGTGCTGATAGGTGTCGCTGGCGTACCTTTCGGCTCCCTCGGATTCGGCAATGCGCAGTGCATTTCGCGCCTCGAAGTATTCGAGAGGTAACCTGGTACTCACGATCACAGGGTCGAACCGGTAGCCCGTGGGAATATAGCCGCCCCGTTCCATGAGCTCATACTTTGAATTCACTGCCTCGGTGGTTCCCTTGGTGTCGGTGCGCACAACGTTTTCGAGCACCACTACATTGCTGGGTTGGCGCACCGCATAATAAGGTTCCGCGGTAACAATCAGAGCGAAGGCCTGAAGGTCCGTGGTGACGTCCAGCTTGCTGCGATGATTGCCGCCTACCAGCACTTCGCCCAGGTTCACTGCCCGGCCCTCGGGCGAAACTGCCCAGAGGATGTAGGTCAGGTACTCGTTGCCGAAAGTCGTGGGCGTTTGCAAATTTCCAAATTCCACCTCGATTTCGATATAGCCTTTTTTGCTTTCCACTTTGGCTTGGCCGTTGGCCCCCGGCATCAAGTCCGTACCCGCGAAATCCAGCTTCGTGGCTCCGCCGCGATGTTTGTAGTTGACGGCCTGGACGCTGCGGCTGACCACGGTCACTCGGAACGTCGGCGTCGGACTCATGGGTTCGACGGCCATAGTTGTTTGAGAACGGGATTGAGCAAACGCGCTCAAACCGAGGGTGATTCCAAATGCCAGCAAAAGCTTAGTTTTCAAAATATCTCCTTGAGGCAGACGTCTGCCGTGTCGCGCGATCTAGATTGTGAATTTCGTGGCCGAGCGTTTCTCTAAAATGGCCTCTCGCCAAACGTCATCCTTTCCCGAGGCGGATTCCGGAAAGAGTGTGAAACAGCCCAAAAACATTCAGTAACCACAGAACCACTCCAATAATTACGACGCCATTCAAAATTGACTTGATGGATGCCTGCATTGGGACGAAGCGATTCACCAACCACAGGAGAACGCCCACCACGATTAGAACTTCGAGCAATTGAATTAAAGGCATAACCTTTGACTCCTTAGTTTCGCGCGCTACCGCCTCTCATCGGCCCGGAGGCGTTGCGCCAATCTCAATTGTTCGAGAGGTTCTAGGGTCGAATCGTGTTCTGCCGCAAGGTTTCGCGGTATACACACAGATGAGGAATCGCCGATTGGCTGAATGTGGTCGCTTGGCTGTGACCTGATCAAGGTCCCCAACCCGCAGCGACCTAACAATAAGAGCTACGAATCAGCGGTCGCAGTTCCGTCTACACACTCAACAGAATAAATAATGGCAGGTGCGGGCTTTTCACGTCTGAGCAAGATAGCTCACATGCAGAGATTAGGATTTTCGGAAGCGTACCTGGATTGATTTTTGAACCGAGCAATCTTGAACGGAGCCGCCCGGCATCACCCTGTTTTTATCGTGTGCTGAGCTTTGTTTCTGCGGCCTCGGCTGCAGAGAGCTTCCGGTCTCGGTGTGGCTCGCTGCGTGGAGCACCCGTATGTAGTTCACAAACTTCCCCGATCGCTGCACCACACGTAGTACAAGGCACGGATAAGATCTGTTTAGGGGTGAGTTCGTTGCTTTTCACTTTTGTATCATGCAACGTTTAGACAACTGGACAATGGTCAATATTGCTCATTGTCCACAGTTTATTTCGCCAAGCGGCAGATTTCATTGGGCCGCCATCATTTTTACCATTAATGAGCAAAAGTGCACATCTTTCGTGAGCATCCATCTGGCAAAATTTCTAAGAGTGTAATTCGCCGCCCAGGAGAAACGATTGATGGCATCCGCTGTGCCAACCAGGAAAACGCACGACTTCGATCCAAGGAAATTCCTTGCCACGATCGGCGAGGGTAGGACAGTCGTGGTTTTTCCCAAGAAGCAGCGAATCTTCACGCAAGGGGATGCTGCTGACGCAGTTTTTTACATCCAGGAAGGCAAAGTTAGCCTCACAGTCGTGTCCAAGAACGGCAAGGAAGCAACCCTGGGAATATTGAATGAGGGACAGTTTTTCGGAGAAGGTGGGCTGGCTGGACAGCCTTTGCGTATGGGTTCTGCAACCGCAATCACGGATTGCGAAGTTCTGCGTATTGACAAGAAGGCAATGATGCTTGCCCTCCACCGGGAACACAAATTCTCGGATCTGTTCGTAGCGTATCTGCTGGCTCGGAACATCCGGTACGAAGAGGATTTGGTAGACCAACTCTTCAATTCCAGCGAAAAGAGACTGGCTCGGCTCCTGCTCTTGCTGGCTCGTTTCGGCAAGGAAGGCGTGCCCGAAACTGTAATTCCCAAGATCAGTCAGGACACCCTCGCAGCCATGATAGGAACAACCCGGTCCCGGGTGAGTTTCTTCATGAACCGGTTCCGAAAATTAGGCTTCCTTGACTATGGCGGGAGCGGCCTGCAAGTTCATAGTTCACTTCTCAACGTCGTTCTCCACGACTAGCTTCCGCGGCGAAATGCCACAGCCCAGCGCAAGGACACCAATGAGCAGATCAGGCTTCTGCCGGATCTAGTCCGGCGAGCGTCCCCATCTTCGTGGCCACCAGCACCTCCAACAGAGTTGCCGTGTTACGAACGCTTCCCGAGATCATGAGGAGTGCTTCGGAGACGACAGGATGTTGCTCCGCGAGCGTGTCAAGACGAGCACCGACCTGGTGGAGTTGCTCAGCTTCGTACAGGATCTCATTCGAAGGCATTGGGTACCCGATTTCTAGAGAGCCTAAGGAGAGAGGGAACTTCAGATGGGCTGACTTAGTTCAGGGAACCTGAAAGAGGAGAAGGTGGTAACCACCTCAATTCCATTCTATCACGCCACCCCTCTCACACATTCGGCTCAATTTACCAGACGAGCAATTCTGACCAGTTTTCCGGAGCCTAGAGTTTGATACTGGCGATTGGAACGGTTCTGATGGCAGAGAGAATCGGGACAGATAAACGTCAGAGCTGCAGCCTACAGGTTCGTGATGGAGTCCGCCAGCGCACGGCGACAATTTGATTCGGAAAGGAGCACATATGTCGACCGATGAATCGGAGGTTGAACGCCACGGGCGGGGATTGACATGGTTCCCATTGGCGAATCGTTTGAAACGCATGCGGGGCCGGACGACGGCTCTCTTGGTTCTTTGCCGCTACTTTGGGCACACAACAGAGTCTTCGCGCCACGAACGCTTCCCGAGATGGTGACGAGTGCTTCTGAGGCTAAGGGGACGCACGATCAAGTCTGACCAGTTTTCTGAAACCCAAAGTTTGATACTGGCGATTCACAAGGTTCTGACGGGTTGAGGGAACTGGTGGACAAATATAGTTTTGTAGACATTCTTGATACAGGGAGCTTTCAATGAATCTAAGTCTGATGGATCCAAAGCTGATTGGAATTGCCACCGTGGCGATCCTGATTATCGCGGCGGTTGTATTGCTGTACGTGCGAAAACGGAAGAACGCAACCGCAAACCTCCGGCAGAAGTTTGGCACCGAGTACGATCGGGCGGTGCTGGCGCATGGGTCAGAACGAAAAGCAGAAGTGAAATTGACGGATCGCGAGAAACGGGTTGAAAAGCTCAACATTCGCGATCTTGATCCGACGGAACGCGAACGTTTTTCGAAGCAGTGGGAGTCTGTACAGTCTCGTTTCGTCGATTCCCCAAAGGGAGCAGTCACAGAAGCCGATGACTTGGTGTCGTCTGTAATGAAAACCCGGGGCTATCCCGTATCCGATTTCGATCAACGTGCCGCCGACATTTCTGTCGACCATCCCCGGGTGGTGGAGAACTACCGCTCTGCGCACGAGATTGCCCTGCGGGTTGGGAAAGACGCAGCAACTACGGAAGATCTGCGAACGGCAATGATTCACTACCGCTCTCTATTTGAGGAACTGGTCCAGCTGCCGGTGGTTATTGAAAAGAAAGAAGTGGCGTAATGGCTGAACTGCAGACACCAGGAGGCGAGCTTACGGTCGCCCAGCTGGCGACCTATGGCATTGAGTCAAAGCAACCCGACGGTCCCAAGCTGGTGGAAGCCCACGAACGGGAGACTATCGACCCAGCGGCTGCTACCTTGGAGCCCATGCCCTTGTTTTCTGAATCGGTAATGCGAGATTTCCGATCGCAGTGGAGCAAGGTACAGATTGGCTTCGTGGACGAGCCGCGCCGGACGGTCGAAGACGCGGACAGGCTGGTCGCTGCGGTGATGCAGCGACTCGCGGAAGGTTTTGTCAACGAGCGATCGGGCTTGGAAAAACAAGTAGGACCGTAGTGACAACGTGTCCACCGAGGACCTGCGCCTTGGCCTGCAGCGCTATCATTCTTTTTTTGACAGATTGCTCAACCTATAAGGACAAACACGCCTTCGGGTGCAAGAAAGAGACCTCGACATGAACATACGCGGATTTATCCTTTTGTTGCTGACGATTGCCGGCATGACGGTCCTACCAGAGTTGGCAGGGGCGCAATCACTGGCTGATTCGGGCAACTCCTCCAGCGCCGAAGTTTCGACTTCCCGAGTAACGACGCAGCCCCAACTAGTTTTGACGTACTCTCGTCCGACAGAGAAAACAAAGCTCCACAACTACTTCTTCGACACGTTCGGCCCCTATCCAATCGTCGGCGCCGCGGTTGTGGCTGGCATTAACCAGTATGAGGGGACTCCGCCGGAGTGGAACCAGGGCGCGGAGGGCTATGGCAGGCGGGTTGGGTCCAACTTCGCCATCGCAGGGATAAGCACTACCACACGCTATGCGCTCGCGAAAGCTTTCCGGGAAGACACGTTGTACTACCGCTGCGAGTGCAAACACTTCTTTCCGCGGCTGAGCCATGCCGTGTTGTCGACCTTCACCTCACGCCGCGGTGACGATGGTCATCGCGTTTTTTCGTTTCCTGCTCTCGTGGCTCCTTATGCCGGCACCATGACTGCCGCCTATGCGTGGTATCCGGACCGCTACAACGCCAAGGATGGTTTCCGAATGGGTAACTACAGCTTGCTGGGGTATATAGGCGGAAACATCGCCCTCGAATTTCTTTATAGCGGGCCACACTCATTGATTTCTCGCATGCACCTTAACAATGGTCACGGAGCGCCGGATCCCGGTTCCCCGCGGTAGTCGGCCGTCAGTTGTTCGTAAATGACGAAGAGACGTATCAACAATGGCGCGTCATGAAAACGAAGGAGACTACCACGTCACAAACCGTAGTGGAAAGAACGGCTGAACACGTTGCCGAATCAGCTCGCCGGGCGTCTCGCGCCACCCGCGCAGCCGCTGACACAATCATAGAGGATGGCGTAGGTGTGGCGAGGCGTGCCGCAAAACAGGGTGGCGATGCAGCGGAAGAGTTCCTGAATGACACAACTGAGCGCCTCCAGCGGCACCTTGTGCTAACCGTCGCGACTACCTTTGCAGTGGGTTTCACCGCCGGGGCTTTGGTCGGGTGGATGATCAAGCGAAGGTAGATCAAGCTACGAAGAAGTGATATGCAGCGTCGGAGTATTGCACGCAGCACCGCGCTCAGACCACCGGCTCACTCGGATCGTAACGCTTCGATTGGATCCAAATAAGCAGCCTTTCTCGCCGGATAGAATCCAAAGGTGATACCCACCAACGCAGAGAAGAATACTGCAAGCGCAACCGCACCGGGACCAACAGCGGTTGCCCATCCCGCTAGCCGCGAGATCAGCAGTGATGCGCCGATCCCGAACACGATTCCAATGAACCCACCCGCGATCGAGAGCGTTACCGCCTCAACCAGAAATTGCGTGAGAATGTCGCGGGTCTTGGCGCCCAGCGCCTGCCTCAACCCTATCTCTCGGGTTCGCTCTCGGACAGAGATCAACATGATGTTCATGATCCCGATGCCACCCACCACCAGCGAGACCGAAGCCACGGCCGCCAGCATGAGTGCCATGATCTTCGAGGAAGCCTCTTGGGCTGCAAAGAGTTCTTCCAGGTTACGGATGGAGAAGTCGTCAGCGTCGTCGGCCTGCAGATGGTGGCGTTGCCGGAGGAGGGCTCTCGCCTCGTCTTGCGCAGCTGGAATCTGGGCGCCGGATTTCGCCTGCATCATGATCGTATCCACGGCGTCTGCGTTGGCTTGCTTGACCCCAATCACTTTCCGCTTGGCGGTTGAGATCGGAAGCAGAATGACATCGTCCTGGTCCTGCCCCTGGGACGATTGGCCTTTCCGAGTGAGCACGCCGACGACCGTGAACGGGACATTCTTAATGCGGACCGCTTGGCCGATCGGATCGGCGCCATCGAACAGGTTATCAACCGGAGTCTGGCCGAGGACAGCGACTTTGTTGGCGCCATCCACATCCTGCTGGGTAAACTCAGCCCCATCGGCGACGGAAAGCTCGCGAATCGTCAGATAGTCGGGAGTAATGCCAAAGATGCTTGTCGCCCAGTTATTGTTTCCGTTGACCACCTGGGCTCCGCCTCGTACCACTGGGGCCGCAAACTCAACATCCGGGCACTGCGCTTCGAGTTCCCTTGCGTCCGCTTCTGATAACGTAACCGCATTGCCGGTGCCCAGGCGGACTCCGGAACTACTCATGCTCCCCGGGATCACGATAATGATATTGCTTCCGATACTTGCGATCTGCTGCTCAATGCGCTGGGTAGCACCTGAGCCGATGGCCACCGTCGCGATCACCGAAGCAACGCCGATCACAATACCCAGCATAGTAAGTGCGGAGCGGAGCTTGTTCATCTTCAACGCCCGGAACGCGATGCGCATGGACGAGATCAGGTGCTTCATGGCGATACTCCGGCAGCAATATGCGCCGCGGCCGCTTCCGCGGGCGGTATGGCCAGTTTCCTCACCTTCTTATCGCTGACGATCAGGCCATCACGAAAGCCGATGATCCGGCCCGCGTATGCGGCGATCTCATCCGAGTGCGTAACCATAACAATCGTGATTTCCTGAGAGCGGTTCAGGTGCTGAAAGATGTTCATGATTTCGGCGCCATTGTGGGAGTCCAGCGCGCCCGTGGGCTCGTCTGCAAGAAGAATTTCGGGTTTATTGATCAGGGCACGCGCGATGGCTACCCTCTGTTGCTGTCCACCCGACAGTTGAGCAGGAAAGTTGAGTTCCCGACCGGCCAGGCCAACATCGGCCAGGGCGCGCTGGCCCAGTTCGTCTCCATTGGGCGTTTCACTGTCCTTGTAAAGCAACGGCAGTTCGACATTCTCGAGCGCGTCCATTCGCGGGAGCAGGTTGAAGTTCTGGAAAATAAACCCGATCTTCTGATTGCGAATCTCGGCGAGCTGGTCGCGGTCCATGGTTTCGACAGGTATGCCGTCCAGCAGATAGCGGCCTGAAGTCGGCCGGTCCAGGCAACCCAGCAGGTTCAGCAATGTCGACTTCCCCGAACCAGACTCTCCCATGATTGCGACGAACGTGCCTCGCTCAATCGCCAGGGTCACACCTTGGAGCGCATTCACAACAATGTCCCCCAGCAGGTAGGTCTTCTTAAGATCTCGCACGTCGATGAGTGTTGACACTTACATTTTCCTCAGAAGACTCACACTCCAGGCACTCGGCGCGTGGTACTTGGACCGGTTGGCGAAGGAGTACTCGTCGTCGGTGAAATCGCACCCGTGCTAAACCTCACTACGACCTGTTCTCCCGTTTGCAGATCGCCGGAAGTTACGGCTGTGAACTGGCCATCGGAGATCCCAAACGTTACTGGGACAGCTTTGACCTTTCCGCCCGGCAATACATAAACCTGCTGCTTACCTGCCGGCGCAGACGAGAGCCCGAGCTTCTTCAGCACCGCTGCGGACGGATGAAGGCGCAACACCGCATTCGGCACCTTGAAGGTGTCGTCGAGCTTCGTCGTCAGAATGCGGGCATTGGCGGTCATCCCGGGAAACAGTTTGAGATCGGAATTGGAAACGGCGATGACGACATCGTAGGTGACGACGTTTTGTGTAATGATCGGCGCCTTGCGGACGTCTGCCACTTGGCCCCGAAATGTCGTTCCCGGATAGGCATCAACTGTAAAGGTCGCGATCTGGCCAGTTCTGATATTCCCGACATCGGACTCGTCCACGTTGGTATCGAGTTGCATCTTCGTCAGGTCTTGTGCGATCTCGAAAACGGTAGGCGCCGCAAACGAGGCCGCTACCGTCTGGCCTACATCCATGCGGCGAGCAATTACAGTACCGTCGACTGGGGCGGTGATGCGAGTGTGCGCAAGATTGATCTTGGCCTGATCGAGTACCGCACGGGCCTGGCGTTCTTGGCCCTTCGCCGAGCCCAGCTGCGCTTGGGTCACGCCGACTTGATCCTTCGCCGACTGGATCGTTTGTTTCGATGCGTCGATCAGCGCCTGGTCCGCAGCTACCTGGGCGTCGGCAGCATCCATGGTGGCTTTCGCCAGGTCGTCGTCCTGTCGAGAGATAATTCCTTGTTTGAAAAGGCCGTCGAGCCTCTCCCACTGGTTTCGCGCGTTGAGTGCGAGGGCGCGGTCCTTGGCCATCACGGAGTTCGCGCTCTTTTCGCTCGCGACTGTCCCCGCAAGATCCGAGTTCGCTTTCTGAACTTGTGCGCCCGCTGTGAGAACAGCAGACTGCGCCGAGCCGAGCGCAGCCTGGGCTTGATCCACCTGGGTTTGGAACACAGCAGGGTCAATTAGGGCGACCAGTTGGCCTTTTGTCACTTTCGTATTGAAATCAGCGTAGAGAGCTTTGATGTTGCCTGAAACTTGACTGCCGACCTGCACGTCGACAACAGCGTTGACCGCGCCTGTCGCGGTGACGCTCGCTTGTACCGGTCCGCGCTCCAGCGATACGGTTTCGTAGGTAATCGCGCTCTGCGAATGCATCCGCCACAATTCCCCAATCACGGCAAGCACGATGATCAGGCCAATTGCCAGTGCCCATTTGGTCCAGTTATATCGACGGTGCGCTCGGATTGGTATCGCAGGAGTGGGGACCGGCGGGGTGGAAACGAGAGGGAATGTAATGGGTTGTGCGCGAACCGGATCCACTGCCGTGGCCATAAATTGCGATTCCTTTTCTGCCCAACGAGGCGCTGGACGCAGATCTCAGCGGAGGGAGAGAATACCGCGTTTTGGATCAACCGACCCATGCACTCCGGATGAGTCCCTACATCGAGAGGGCAGGCAGCTAGGTTCGACGTCAAACTGCACTCTTGGGACATCCATAGGATCGTTCATTTCCTTTGGCAATACTGAGCAAAATGGCTCTTTCATTCGGGAACGCATGCCACACGCCGCACTGGTGGCTAAATGGATTGCGCAGTACGTAGGGAGAATTGCTCATGGCATTTTTCGCGCTATAACGTGAGCGCTGGTGGGCCCAGTCACGGTTGCCGATAGTCTCTGTGCGCGCGAACCACAAATCTCTTCGGTGCAGGACCCACAAATGAGAACGGGTAACAGGTCACAAGGGTCAGAATTGCGTCATCGGATTTGCCCAGCACTCGCGTGTCCCCGGGATCAACTACCATGGCGGAATCCACGCGATAACGATAGAGTCCAGTTAACGTTTCCAAAGTGATCTCATCATCTTCGTGGATTTTTCGCAGCGCTCGGAAGAAAGTGTCCCGATGCCCTGCGAGGGCGACGTTCCCTGGCTGACCTGGGAGCGGGGTACCCGGAATATGCCCGACCGCCCGGCGCAACGTCCGTTCATCGATGCCTTCCAAGATCATCGCCGAGAGGCCGATCGTGCTTATCTCGATTCGGCCCAGCGGAGAGCGTCTGCTGTCAGACAGACCAACGCTCTCAGTTCTCGTAGGCTTTGCTTCCTCCAGTGGCGGAAGCTGGGTGTGGACAGGCTCACTGTTGACGTTCGATCGCGAGTCCTTCAACTCTTGTTCAAATCGCCGAGTTTGATACGCCTGATAGAGCCTTGCGTCGAGCAGAACGTAACCGCAGTAGCTCAGCGCAAGGATGCCGATGACGAAAAAGAGGTATCGACTCCCACGGAAAAACGCTTGGATTCGCGTTGAAAACTTTTTTCGTTCAATTCTGAACTTCATGCTTGATTGCTCTCGTTGCTGGCGATGATTGCGTTTCCATGGGTGCGTAGTAACCGGTGCGCGCGCGGACCGACAAACGTCCATGACCCGGCGCGCTTGCTTTCACTTGTATGACCCGATAGGTTCCATCCCGCTTCCTGTTCGTGGGAACGTAGCCAAGGGTGTACTGATTACGGATGTCGTGAGCGATCCGTTGACAGATCGGGACAAGCTCATTTAACGATTCTGGCAGGAAGGCTTCGCCGCCCGTGTTCTTCGCAAGCCGCTTGAGCACACCAGGGTTTCGATCGCCATCCTGCTCATCGAAGATGCCGATGGTGTAGATAATTGCGTCAGGCTGTCCTGCGAGCACCGTGATTTCGGCCAACTTATGTTTGCTGGCGTTATCGCCTCCATCGCTGATTACGATCAGCACTTTTTTGTCACGATTACCCTTCTTCAGGTGTTCAAGAGCAGCAGCAACCGCATCGTACAGCGCCGTCTCACCTGTGGCTTTGATTCTGGAGAGGGCAATTTCCAACTGAGCCACCTGGTCTGTAAACGGTGTGTTGGCCGGAAGACCAAATGAAACCTTTTCATTGAAGTTGACTACGAACATCTGGTCTTGAGGGTTGCTGGAGCGGGCAAAGGCCAAGGCGGCGGCGATAACGTCAGGGCGCTTCGGGCTCATGCTTCCACTGTTATCGACGACGAGACCGACTGTGACCGGGATATCCTCGTGGCTAAAATACTTGATCTGTTGAAGCACTCCGTCCTCGTAAATCTGGAAATGGTCTTTGTCGAGTCCAGAAACAAGAATGTTCTTGTGGTCTTGAGCGGTTGCATGCAGGACTACCACGTCAACATTCACATTAATCGTGTAGTCATCACCTGTGAGGTTCGGCGGTGGAGAAGATTCTTGAGGCCGACCTAAGCTTGGTAGTGCAATCAGGATAAGAGATGCAACCAGTAATCGGAGTGAAGAGGCAAACTCCTCCCTGATGCGTATTCCTGTGGCAGCACGTTCTGTAGCCTGCCGCCCGAGTTCGCGTTGCAGATGCGGCGCGGATGAGGGAAGCCCTGTCATCCGTGGAGTCCTTTCATGTCGCGCAATGTGAATCGTGCCCGGAGGCCGGACGGGCGCAGTTCGCCGTCCGGCCTTCGGTCACCTCAAACTGGATGGGTCTCGCTCGCAGATCCACCCGTTCGCTTGACTTACAAAGCTCGCTTCGAAAAAGCCGAGAGAGTAAAGCCGACGCCAATCGCCAGCAGCCCAATCAGGCCAATGAGCGGCACCGGGCTGGCTGTTTTCGGCAGAGTCTCGGCGGTCGCCACCGTGACTGGTTCAGCAGCCGCTGGGGGTGGTTCAACGACCTGGGCTAACTCAAGTCGTTCGCCCTTCGGGTCGATGGCTTCCACAGGCGCGGTTTTCAGAGCCTCGATGGGAGCCGACGCGAGTTCGATCGGGGTCGTGAGCACGGGCTCGTTCGTTTCCTTCGCCAACTCGACGGCCCTCGACTTCGCATATACAAATTCCTCGCCCCATGCACGCCCGGGGTAAAACCATGCCTTCAACGCTTCGGGCTGTCCAGCGGGCCGCTCGCTAAACGTGATTACCGTCTTGTCAGTCGTCTTCAAGCGGTAATTCGGGATTGCGAGGATGGTGGTGAAGACATGGGTTTTGTCCTGGTTAAAGATC
>Ga0209698_10004111_pt1 | contig 16088 bp, 10 predicted proteins | sample LitLauG_LLR_2012_FD_187203 | JGI IMG/M metagenome (GOLD analysis project Ga0209698, IMG submission 187203) | Freshwater sediment microbial communities from Pennsylvania, USA - Little Laurel Run_MetaG_LLR_2012 (SPAdes) (version 2) | ecosystem: Environmental > Aquatic > Freshwater > Creek >...
CCGCGCTCCGCGGCTGTTTCAACCCTTCTCTTGGTTTCTCGGTCCTTTATCTCCTCAAGACCAGCTATCCGTTCTGACTCCGTCTTTGCCGCGCGACGGATATCCTCGAGAATCGCCGCAAGACCATCGGGATCGGCCTTCTCACGCGGCGCGTTTGCTTTTGGGATTTCTACGCCCTTCAGGGCATTTTCATCAGGCGATGACGGTTCAATCTTCTTTGTAGTCGCAAGTTCTCGGCCGTTTGCCAGGTGGGACGAATTGGATTCATCTGTCCCGGGTGTCGGTATACCTTTTGTGATCTCGGGTTCGGTGTGTAATGGCGATTGCGAAGACCGGACATGTGATTTGTCCGCCTCAATAGCAGGCGGGATTGTCTGGTTCATGAATCCATCGTCTGTTCGTGGTGACTTCACATTCGCTTTCGGTAACGGACGCAGACGAATGTTCCGATAACGAACATCAGATCCACTCCAACCGTTTATACTGACATGGAAGATTTTAGAATCATTAGTTCTCGCTTGATTGACCTTCTTACCGTTCAAGAAGAAGGTCAGTGTCGCGCCACTAGCCAAGATCTCGATGTCGTTCCACTGGCCGATCGGGTTTTCGGCGTCCTGAAGGCGGTCCCGACTCGGGGGAAACGAAGATAGATTACCTGGTATGCCAATGCGTAAGTTGCCAGCTTCACGAGGTCTTACGATAAATGCAATATTCCGACCTGTTGGCTCAGTATTTATCTCAAGCCCTTCGACTTGAAGCAGGGAGTTTTCCGTTGGCAAACACGAGAGTTGGATTGCGCTATCAACATCAACTGCCTCAACTGGAATTCTGTATTCAAGTTTTAAGATAAAATTTTGGTAGCCTGCGATCGTAGAAATGTTGGATCCGAAAGCTCGAGGGCTGTGGAGTTCTCCCCGATCGATGAACAAGTCTGAGTTTCGTAATAGGTGTTGACGGTCTGCTCTCGCCGTCCACCCTTCTAGATTTTTACCGTTGAACAATAGAATCTCCGTGTCTTCGGCCGCGGGTGATATGGGGGACTTGCCGACGGCTGGATTTCCGGACTCATTTCCAGTCGTTGGATGACCGTTGACGACCACCGATTCCGATCCACCGATCGGCGCGAGACCATCCTGGTTGGCCTTTTCACGCAGAGCGGTTGCTATTGGTTTTTCGGCGTCCGGAATGGTGGTTTCGTCAGGCGATGACGGTTTCATCCTCTTTGTAGTCGCAAATTGTTGGCCGTTGGTTATGCGTGTACCCTTCGTCAGGCGCGACGGTTCGCTACCATTGCGCGCCTGGGCACCGAGTTGTTGCCAGTCCTGTCGCGTCGCCCGACCGGTTACAAAGCTGATGGTCACTATTACGACGAGCAACGGCACCAATAGTTTCATGGGAAGCCGCCTCGGCCGTTCCTGGACGAGTATGATCTTCGATTTATCGCTTGGTACAGTCGATAGTTCTGGTGCTTCGAAAGTCCTTGAGAGGACGTCACCTGGAGTAAGGCCGTCACCGTCGTCAATGTCGGACATTGTAGTTTCCCCATAAACAGGCGCATCACATCGACTATTATGGCCAACGTATTTGAGCCGTGACAAGTACCGCTTCCAGCCTTTTTCCTGCCAAAAGCCGTTTCGCCCCCTCCGGAACGTGCCCAGGGCCAACGAAGGCCCGCTTGCTCGAACCTGACCTGACGCCCGCAGCCGATCAAGGGCAGCGGAGGGCAAAAGGTCAGGCCGCACATCGTGCGGCAATTCCTATCCCCTCAATTCGCCGGTATCAACTCGACATAAAATTCATTTGCACGTTTGACGATTGCGTATTACCAAGGTCAAAACAGCGACCGGGTAGTTCGCGTTCGGCATGGCACGGCACAGCACACCGTCATTTCTGCCGCTGGATTTTTCCGAGAATCCAGGCGATGCCGCTCCGCCGCCATCAGCCCCAACCCCGAACCCAGGAGGCAGCCATGCAATACAAAACGATCACCCTGGGCCTGATCCGGGAGCAAGCGGAACTGTACGAGCGCCTGCGCAGCACCAAGCGACTGCTACCGGCGATGGATTCTTACGCCGTGGAACTGAAACAGATCCACGAGGAGTGGAAAGAGCAGCTGGCGACAGCGAACCCGCACAGCGACCCAAGCCAGGTGGCGGCGGCCGCGATGGAAATGGCCATCGAGAATCTGCGGGAGATTTTGTCCTGCGCCTCTCCGGCGAGCGCGGTCGAGCCGCTCTTTCTGGACGCCGCGATGAGCTTCCTGCAACATTCACCGCACGCGTAAGACCGGCGCGCGGGCAACCGACCCTTCCCATGTTCGGCCAGCCCTCCGGCCGCACGTCCCGGTCATCCCTTCCCGGCGAATCTCTCCCCTCGGCACCTGTCCCCGACGCGCGGGGCCTTCCTCAGCCGACGCTACAGGCGGAGCCGCCCAAGGCAAGGGAACAAACCGCTTTCACAAACGATGTTTTTCAGAAGGGTGAACCTTCGGTTTCTTCCCTTGCCTTGGGCACCGGCGGCACGATGCCGCACGGTGGGCTGAAGCCCGTCTCGCGCCTGCCTGCTGGCTGCGAAAGTCCCCGGCTGTCGGGGACTCAGCAAGCAGAAGGAGTTCACCCCATGGAAGGAATCACACCCCAAACAGAGCCCATCATCTCCCTCCGCCAAGGCTTCGGCGGACAAGTCGGCGGACAGGTCGCCAGCGGCGAAAAAGCCAAAGCCCGCGACATCATCGCCGCGATTCGCACCTTGCAACAGGTCGAGCGGGAAAAGCGTGCCGCCACCCCGGACGAGCGGCAGGCGCTCGCGCGCTTCGGCGGATTCGGAGCGGTGGCCTTATCGATTTTCCCCGACCCGGTCAGCGGCCGTTTCAAACCGGGCTGGCAGGAGATCGGCGAGGAACTTAAGTCGCTGCTGACCCAAGCCGAATATGATTCGGCCAAGCGCACGACGTTCAACGCCTTCTATACCTCGCCTATCGTCATTCAGGCGATGCACCAGGGGCTTACACGCCTCGGCGTGCCCAACAACGCGAGCGTACTGGAGCCCGGCTGCGGCACCGGTAATTTCATGCGCCTTGCCCCGCCGGGCATGCGCTTTACCGGCGTTGAGCTGGACGGGATTTCCGGGCGGATCGCCCGCGCGCTGCATCCCGAGCACGATATCCGCATCGAGTCGTTTCGCGATACGAAACTGGCGGAAAACAGCCTCGACGCGGCGATCGGCAATCCTCCGTTTGCCGATGTCCGGCTCGATTATCGCGGCATGAAGATGCCGTTGCATGATTACTTCATCGCCAAATCGCTTGATGTGGTGAAACCCGGCGGCGTGCTGGCACTGGTCACGACGCATTACACGCTCGATAAGCAAAATGCGGCCAACCGCGAGTATCTGGCGGGTCGGGCGGATTTCCTGGGAGCGATCCGCCTGCCGTCGGACGCCTTCAAGCGTGAAGGCACGTCGGTGGTGACCGACATTTTGTTCCTGCGCAAACGCGCAAACGGCCAAACGCCGAACCACGTTGACGCCGACTGGCTCAAAACCGCGCCGCTGGATGTCGAAGGCGCCCAGGTCGCGGTGAATCAGTATTTCCTCAATCACCCGGAAATGGTTATCGGAAACTGGAGCCGCAAGGACCGGCTGTATGGCGGGGAAGGGGGCTACAGCATCACCAGTAGCGGCGACCTCGCGACGCAGTTGGGCGAGGCCATCCGGCGGCTACCAGAATCCACGCTTGTCATTCCGACTGCATACAATGCTACACATGTCATTTCAACTGCATACAAAAACTCGAATGCTACGCTGAGCCTAACGCAATCTGCATCACAACCGGCATTCCCTCCCGCCTTTGTCCCGCCGCCGCCGGAGAAACACATCACCGAAGGCAGTTTCTTCATCGGCGACGACCGCACGCTGTATCAGCTCGAAGGCGGCCGGTCGCAGCCAGTGACCTATGGCGGCACGCTGCTGAAAGCCGACGGCACCATGACCGGCAAGCGCCTGGCCGCGCTGGTGGGGTTGCGCGACCTCGCGCGCCGCGTGCTCCAGTCGCAGAACGAGGGCTGGCCGGAAGCCAACCGCAGCGCCGCCCGCCGTGATTTAAACCGCGCCTACGACCTGTTTGCGAGCCAGTACGGTCCCATCAACAAAACGACCTTCAGCGAAACCGCCGACGGCACGGTCAGCCGCCGCATGCCCAACACGGTCAAATTCCGCGAAGACCCGGACGCCATGCTGGTTATGGCCTTGGAAGATTACGATGAGGTGACTGGCAAAGCCGCCAAAGCGCCGATCCTGCTGCGTGACGTCGTGGGCAAAACCCCGCCGGTGACGCATGTCACTAGCGCCGAGGAGGGCTTGCTGGTCAGCCTCGACCGTACCGGCGGCATCGATTTGGGCTATATCTCAACGCTCTACGGCAAGCCGCAAGACGCCATCATCGCCGAGCTGGGCGAGCTGATTTACCACGATCCGGCCAGCAAAAGCTGGCAGACCGCCGATGAATATCTCTCCGGCAATGTGCGCGACAAGCTCAAGATCGCCGAGCAGGCCGGAGCGGGTTTTACCCGCAACGCCGAGGCGCTCAACGCCGTTCAGCCCGAGGATGTGCTGCCCGGCGACATCGACGCCAATCTGGGCGCGCCGTGGATACCGGCGTCGGACATCCAGGCCTTTGCCGCTGAACTGTTCGGCGTCGAGCCCTCAGCCGTGCCGATTGGCCACTTGAAGAAAGACGCGGTATGGAGCCTGGAGGCCGGGCATGCCGCCAGCGCTTCGGTGGCCGCGACCGCCGAATACGGCACGCCGCGCGCCAATGGCACCTGGCTGTTGGAGCTGGCGCTGAACATGAAAACCCCGGTCATTTACGACACGATTCAAGGGGTAAACGGCGAGGAGCGGGTAGTCAATCAGGACGATACGCTCGCCGCCCGCGAAAAACAAAAACTCATCAAGGAGAAATTCAAAAGCTGGGTGTTCGCCGAGCCCGAGCGTACCGAGCGGCTGGTGCGGCTGTATAACGACACCTACAACAATTTGCGCCCCAGGCTGTTTGACGGGTCGCATCTGGATTTCCCCGGCATGACGCAGGGTATCCGCCTCAATCCGCATCAGAAAGACGCCGTCTGGCGCGGGATGAGCAGCGGCAATACGCTGCTTGCCCACTGCGTCGGGGCCGGCAAAACCTTCACCATGGCCGCCACCGGCATGAAGCGCAAAGCCGCCGGACTCGATAACAAGCCGCTGTATGTCGTACCGAACCATATGCTGGAGCAATTCGCCCGCGAATTCATGCAGCTCTATCCCAACGCAAGGCTGCTGGTCGCCGCCAAGGAGGATCTGGCCAAAGACCGCCGCAAGTTACTCACCGCTAAAATCGCCAGCGGCGAGTGGGACGGCATCATCGTCACCCATTCGAGCTTTGAGCGGATCGGCATGTCAAAAGACTACCAGGAGCGCTTCCTGCGCGAGCAGATCGGCGAGTACGACCAGTTGCTACGCGAGCACGCCGGTAGCGGCACGCCGCGCAACCTCATCAAAACCATCGAGAAACAGAAAGCCCGCCGCGAGGAACGGCTCAAAGACCTGATGGCCGAAGGCAAAAAAGATGACGGGCTGGTATTTGATGAGCTTGGAATCGATCATATTTTTATCGACGAGGCGCATTTCTTCAAGAACCTGGAAACGCCCACGAAAATGGATCGCGTCGCCGGCATCCAGACCGGCGGCAGCGAACGCGCCTTCGACCTGTACATGAAAGCCCGCTATCTGGGCGAGCAACATCCCGGTCACGGGGTGACGTTCGCCACCGGCACGCCGATATCCAACACCATGGTCGAGTTGTATACGATGCAGCGCTTCCTCGACCCCGAAGGCCTGAAATCGCGCGGCATCGAGCATTTCGACGGGTGGGCGGCGACCTTCGGCGAAGTCGTCGACACCATGGAAATCTCCCCCGACGGCGCTAGCTTACGCCCGCGCAGCCGCTTCGCCAAATTCGTCAACCTCCCTGAGCTTCAGCAGATGTTTCGGGCATTCTCCGACGTGCAGACGGCGGAAATGCTCGACCTGCCCAGGCCGAAGCTCGAAGGCGGCAAGCCAATCATCGTCGCCTGCCCGATGTCCGACGAACAGGCCGCCCTCCAGCAGACGCTGGTGGCTCGCTATGAACGGCTGCGCAAAGAGAAAGTCGATCCCCGCGAGGATAACGCCCTGGCGATCACCACCGACGGCCGCAAGCTGGCGCTTGACGCACGGATGCTGTCGGGCAATGCCCCCGACCACCCCGACGCGAAGATTAACGCCCTGGCCGCCAATGTTGAGCGCATCTGGCGGGAGACCAGTGCATCACGCGGCACGCAGATGATCTTCTGCGATATGGGCGTCAATCCGACATCCTGGGGATATTCGGCCTATGACGATGTAATTCAGAAGCTCATTCAACGCGGCATCCCGCGCGAACAGATTGCCTCTATCGGCGACGCCGATTCGGACGCCAAGAAACAATCGCTCTTTGAGCGGGTGCGCCAGGGCGCGGTGCGGGTGCTGATCGGCTCCACCCATAAAATGGGCACCGGCACCAACGTCCAGAAACGGCTGGTTGCCCTGCATCACCTTGACGCCCCGTGGAAACCGGCGGAAGTCGAGCAGCGGGAAGGGCGGATTCTCCGCCAGGGCAATGGCAACGACCAGGTGGCGATTTACCGCTATGTCACTGAAGGATCGTTCGACGCCTATATGTGGCAAGCCCTCGAAACCAAGGCGAGGTTTATCGCGCAGGTGATTACCGGCGAAAATGCCGCCCGCCGTGCCGAGGACATCGGCGGGCAGGAACTCTCCTACGCCGAGGTCAAAGCCATCGCTTCGGGCAATCCGGCGGTGCTCACGCTCGCCGAAGCCGACGCCGAATTGCAACGCCTCTCTATCCTCAAGAAAAACCACGCCGACGAGCAGTATCTCGCCCGCAGGGCGCTACGCGACCTGCCCGACACCATCCAAAGGCTCACTACACGCATCGCCGAACTGTCCGCCGACATAGCGACGCTCGCCGCCCATGAGCGCGATCCCGTCACCATCGGTGATCGCCGCTACAACCGTAGCGATGTCCTGGACAACCTGGGTCAACGCCTCGATACCCTACCCGAGAAGGTGAGCCAGACGCGGCGATTTCCCCTCGGGCAGGTTAAAGGCCTTTCCTTCGGGTTGGTGTTGCATCCCGGCGGTGCCGCCGACATCGTCCTCGAAGGGAAAGCTACCCGCCATGCCATGCTGGCACGCTGGCCGAGCGGCCCGCGCGCGGTGATGAACGCCGTCGAGCGATTGGCGGAAAGTTACCCCAGCCAATGCGAATCGACGCAATCCGACCTGAAAATCGCCCAGTCGCAGCTGCGCGACCATGAAGCCCGTCTCGGCAAACCTTTCCCGCACGATGCCTACCTGGCGGAATTGACCGCTCTACGCGACCAGTTGAAAGCCGGATTGTCGCAAGCGACACCGGAACCCGGTGCCTTGCCCGTCGCTGAACTGGCCGAGCGGATCAAGACGCTCAGAGCCGCCCACACCATCGACGCCGCCCCCGAGCGCACCGCCACGCGACGTATCGCCGCCGAGGTGCCGGTCACCGCCCGCATCCGCAGGCGGAGTGAAACGTTGCCTGCCGTTGAAGCTCAGGATGAGCCGGAGCCTGCGGCCCTGCCGAAGCCGATGACCGCTGCACAGGCCGTTGAGCAAATAAGCCAGGAGGAAATCGCGCAGCCTGCGGACATTGTTAGGTTTCCGAAGGCAATAGAAGACGAGCCGGTCCACTCCAAACCCGCCTACCGGCAGCAAGTGGCGCGCAACCGTGGGCAGGATGGACGGCAGCTCAGCTTGTTTTGAAAATGCCGCACAAGAGTTGTCAAGTAATCCGGTGTGACGCTTACCTCCGAAGTAGCCAACGAAATTGACAGTTCACACTCTCGACTCCGCCGCCGATCCGTGGATAGTTCTGGAACCAGCCCCGCCCGCCAAGGGCAATGACCGGATCTTTTCTGGCAGGACTCTCCGTACGAATTCGCGCAGAATGTGGCGGAAATAACATTTGCCATTCTAATAGATTTATATTATTGATATTGCATCATTGAGTCGTAACAGGTTTATGAATAACGATTTGCAACCAAACTTTAGTCATTTCAGACGATGGATAGCGGGCAGGATTCAGACAGTAAAACGCCTTCTAAAGAGCCTCAACGCCGCGGTCGAACATGGACAGAACGATATAGCGGACCGCTCAGATATCGAAAATTCACCGATACAGATGCGACAGGCAAACAGTGTATCTTCTTTAAATTTGACTTAGACCTTGGGAATGCCGCCTTGGTTCAAGCGGTTCATGATGTCCTTCACGAACTCAAATATCTTGACCGCGAGAGTGGTGGTAAACATCGCTCAGGACTGACCTTTAAAAACGATAAACTTCGCGGCAGAGTCTGGAAATTACCCAACGACCAGACCGGACGCACTGCCGCTCAAATCATTGACGCGAAGCTGTCCGAGCTCGCTGAGAAGAACAGTGGCGAGGTGGAGAGAGTACGCTGATCTACTCGGATCTATCAGAGGCACAATCCGCCCTCACTTTCCCACCGCGCGATTTCCTCGTCCTCGCTAAAGAGATCCGATCCCTCGAGGCTGTGCTCCTTGAGCAGGGTCGCAATCTGGGTATCCGTCATGGCGAAGATGGAAAACTCGGAGATCACGACGGCGAGAAAGTCGTGCTCGGTTGTCAGCCGTTGGGCGATGTAGACAAGGTGCTGATCCTGCGGCGGACCGCTGAATAAAACTAACGGGTAAAATCTGTCGTGCATCATGGCCTAAGTCTCTCGATGAAAGTCAGGGGGAAAACCCTTGAGTCCGATGCGGATTCAGTAAGAAAACCGCCCGGGGCGAAAGCTCTCGTTCTTGGGAATACCAGAGGCGATATTTATGCGCCAAGTCGGAACTTATGTCTTTCCAATTGGATTTTCCAGGTACCGGTTGATCACGGATTCCTCACCGGTTATGCATGAAGTTAAGCACCGGTTAGCGGTCCGGTTAACCACGGGTTAACGACCGAACAGAGAACCGAAACTTTCTTATTTTCGGCCACTTACAGCGTTTGTTTTCGCAGAAAGGTCATACGATGACGAAGAATTACACGGTAACGCGGCGCGAAGTCTCCACGCTTCTTTCCGAGTATACGAATAAAACAGCCCGCGCTATCCATCGCAACGCTGATATCAAAGATAAAACGGACGTGATTATGGCCATAATTAATGTTATTAAAAAAGCGGTGGAATCCATTCAACTCGACGATGAGTTGATTTCGGAAATCACGCTTGCTATCGCCAATCCAAAAGGAGGGCATTACGAACGTAAGTACGTGCGACGCATGTTAGGTTCAGTCAACGCATGCTTTGAGTTGCTTTCCCGTACCATGGCCGTTTCAAACGACCCTGGCGAATTTCGACATTCATGTCTTCATGTGGAAGCGGTGGATGGCGGCAATAAGGCCAGATTATGCTGGATACCTTATCAGAAATCGGGCGTGCCGATGCCCCGGCCCGGCGCACGGCAACGGGTCGTAATTCTGGGCAGACTCCTGAAAACCTCGTTTTCAACAGACCTGATGCGCGGAGCCAGGAGTATGGCGCGAGAACTCGGTGCCGTACTAGACGATCACCGCACGTGGGATGACACCGTCGAAATGAACCATCACGTACAATCGGTCGCCTTATCTGGCAATCCTAAAACTGATGTCATTGTGTTCTATTTCGTACAACCTACTAGCGAAAACGTTGGGTGCATCGAGCAACTTAGTACATTTGCCACGCTCCACGCGGGCCTTGACCGCCCCGAAAGTATCTCGATTGATTATGGTAAATCCGCACAGATGATCGTCGAGTATCTGGCGTTGAATTGTAAGGCGGAAGGGAAAAACAGCGATTCGTTGGTGGTATTGCCGGTGTTCGATGGACTAGATAAGAGCCATCCCATTGAGGTCAGGCAAGCGATCTATCGACATCAGATCGAGGCTGGGAAGCAGTTTTCTGTGAAGCAGCTTTCGCTCACCTACGATTTTGAACATGATTCGACAGATGATAGCGGATTTCGTGCGATTGAGCAGGCCGTTGAGGACGATGGCGAACACAAAATCGTCGCAATCTTTGGCCGTTCCCATCAAATAACCCTAGGGGCGATCAAGGCGGTAAAGAAATGTAAGAGGGGTCCCGAGAGCGAATTTCCCATCCGAGTGTTCGGAGAAAACATCACGACAGATCTCTTAGTCAGTCTGAACGACAGCACAGACCCGCTTGAGGCTATTTGCAGCGCGGATCCTTATTACATGGGTAGGTATATTGTACGTGCCGCGCTAAACCAACTGCAGGAACATAATGGCAAAGCAATATCAAGGCTTTACCCAAAAGTCCCCCCTTTATTAATTACGAAGCCTGTGGTCATGAAGAACGGCAGTTTATTTACCATTGACCGACTTCCGGATGTATACAACGCCGTTGACGTGATGCTCGATAGCGAACAATTTTCCTGGCATGACTGGATGATTGATCATTGTCCCTCAACTTTCGGGCCGTCACACATTCCAACTTCGACATCACTAGCGGGTCAATATTCGTAGGCTGGGAAATTTACAAGATGCCGTGTCGAGGTTTCACCTCGGTGATCGGCCTGTCTCATACAGGGAGCTCTCCACCGATGAATTCAATCACCTACCAGCAGGCTTTGCCGTTTCCTGATCGTCCTACCGTACACTACAACACACTCGGCCAGGTGCCCGAATTGTCCGGATCTTCAAATCCAACGCTGGAAGTCATTGCCGATCTCTATCATTTCCGGGCCAACAATTACTACACCCGTCTCATTAACTGGTTAGATCCGGATGACCCGCTCAGGCGAATGATCGTTCCTCACGAAGGCGAGCAAGCCGAATGGGGGAAAGCGGATCCCAGCGACGAGGCTTCAATCACAGTTGCCCGTGGCGTCCAGCATAAATATCGTGATACCGCACTATTGTTGTGCAGCGACGTGTGTGCCGCGTATTGCCGATACTGCTTTCGTAAGAGGATATTTAAGGACGACAATCAAGAGGTTAGCATTGATATTGCGCATGGGGTCGAGTACATACGCAACCACCCAGAAATTACTGATGTTCTACTCTCAGGGGGAGATCCCCTGATGTTGAGTACTCGTCGGTTGACTGAAATCCTTGGGTCTCTGCGTTCAATCGCCCACGTTCAGACGATCCGCATCGGATCGAAACTGCCCGCATTCAATCCTTGGCGCATCCTTGACGATGCCGAGTTGCTGACAACACTAAGTCGCTACTCAACCGCATCGGCACCCATCTATGTCATGGCGCATTTCGACCATCCCCGCGAATTGACTGACCCTGCCCTTGCCTGTATCGACCGGCTGACGCACTCCGGGGTTCGGTGTGTGAATCAGTGTCCGATCATTCGAGGAATCAATGACGACGCCGTAATTCTCGCGGAGTTATTCTCACTGACTGCCCGCGCCGGATGCCCTCAATATTATGTTTTTCAATGCCGTCCGACGTTCGGAAACCAACCCTATACCTTACCTTTGGTGCAAAGCTACAAGCTGTTTCAAAACGCGACTCGCGTGAACGGCGGGCTGGCTCGTACCTCCCGGTTCATCATTTCTCATACCTCAGGCAAGGTCGAAATCGTTGGCATCGATGAAGAGCTGATCTACGCTCGATATCATCGGGCTAAGAACTCGGCCGACGAAGGCAGAATTCTTCTTTATCATCGTGACGATGAAGCCTGTTGGCTCGATGATTTGGTGTTTTGCGGCCAATCCCATTTGGGGCGGAAGTGCTAACCACCCAACTAAAGGTTTCAGGGTAAAGCTCATACACCCTCATGCTGTGCCTAATCTCTTGCTCGAAGCCTGCCCGCTCAGCCGTAGCGATCCACGCGGCGAAGGCCTGAGCGGGCAGGCTCGCACATCGTGCGGCACTGGTCCCATTATCCCGTCAGTGATGGTCCTTCCTTCCAGCTTTGGTCACCCACGACATCACGAGCATTTCAGGGTTGCAGTCGTAGTTTTGCGCCTTTCCTGCCGGTATTCCTTCCGATAGCCATAGAGAGGCTTTCAGCGGGGTTTGCCTGTCGCAGGCCGTGACAGATTTCCCTTCGCCTTGATGAAAACAACCCGACGCAATTCAGCCTTACTTACCGCAAACTACCGTCGCCGCCGGGCCGGTCAAGCACCGGCTTTACGTTGCGAAACAGCGGCGGGGCTAGGGCGGCAAGCCGCCGAGCCCGCCAGGCTGTTTCGGCCGCACCCGGAGCTTGACCGTCGCAAGGGCTCCCGGACTAGGCGACGGTGAGTTGCTCGCGTAAGGCCCGATTGTCGGGCCGGTAATCAAGGAAAGGAAAATGTTTATGTCACAACCCGCTTATAAAATCCGCTTCAGCAACCTCTCGGTCACGATTTGGCGGAACACCAGCGATAAAGGCGTCTGGTACACCGTTAACCCGAGCCGTTCATACAAGAAGGGTGATGATACCTGGAAGGAAACGGACAGCTTAGGGTTGGACGACCTGCTGCCGATGGCCGAGCTGCACCGCCAGGCATTCGTTTGGATCTCCAAGCAAGTGCAGGCCGATTCCAAGGCTCGCAAGGCTCGGGAACAGGCCAATACCAGCGAAGAATAAATCAACCGGGCGGGCAGAAATGCCCGCCCTCTCTTTTTCATCAACCATTATGGAGTTAATACAATGGCTACAGTCGTTATCGCGATCGCACGTCCGGCATTCCCGCTCGGAAACGTCGTCATCACCGCCCAAGCTCAATCCCGCCTCAACCCTGCCGATGTGCAGCAGGGACTCAGCCGCCACGCCCGTGGCGATTGGGGCGACATACCGCCCGAGGACGTCGCCGTCAATGAACACGGCCTCGAATTCGGCGATCGATTGCTTTCCGTTTACGGCGAAGGCGAATCACGCTTCTGGATCATCACGGAACGCGACCGTTCGGTCACAACCGTGCTGATGCCGGAGGATTACTAAGCACACCGGGGCAGGGTGCAACCTGCCCCGGCATTATTCAACTTAACCTTATGGAGACTTATTTATGAAACAGTCGATGATTGAAGTCAACCGCCTTGAGCACTCGCCGCTCAATGCACGCCGTACCACCAGCAAAGCCGCGTCGGAGGAGATGAAAGCCTCTCTTCTCGCACACGGCCTGATGCAAAACCTGGTCGTCACCGATGCCGGCGACGGCAACTACCAAGTGATCGCCGGAGGCCGCCGCCTGGCGGCGCTGCGCCAATTGCAGCAGGAAGGCAAACTGCCGGACAATTACGCCGTGGCGTGCCAGATCGTCACTGACGAGCACGCCCTGGAGCGGAGCCTGGCGGAAAACACCGTCCGGCTGGCGATGCACCCGGCCGATGAGTTTGAAGCTTTCGCCAAGCTGATCGACGGCGGCCAAACCGTCGAGCAGATCGCCGAGCGCTTCGGCGTCACCGCCAAACACGTCCAGCAGCGGCTGAAGCTCGGCAAGGCCGCGCCCGAGCTGCTCGACGCCTACCGCGCAGAGCAAATCACGCTTGATGATCTGATGGCCTTCACCATCACCGACGATCATGCCAAGCAGTTGCAGGTATTCGCGGCGATGGAGAACTGGCACGGCGCCAGCGACATCCGGGAAATGCTTACCGGCGAGATGGCTGAGGCGAGCAGCAAGCTCGCCCGTTTCGTCGGGCTGGATGCGTATCACGCCGCCGGCGGCGTGTCGCGCGCCGATTTGTTCGGCGACCGGCTCTATCTCGAAAACCCCGATCTGTTGCATCAGCTCGCCGCCGAAAAGCTGAACGGCGTCCGGCAGGCGCTGGAGGCCGAAGGCTGGAATTGGGTGGAGGCCAGCCCCGACATCAATTGGGACGTCATGCACGGTTGTGGCCGGATTTACCCTAAGCCTTTGGAAGTGCCGCAGGAACTGATCGACCTGAAAACCCAGGCCGAAACCGAACTGGAAGACATCCGGCAATCGCTTGAAGAGACGGAATCGGACACCCTGATCGACGCGCTGGAAGAAGCGGAGGCGAAACTCGCCGGAATCGAGGAAAAACTCGAATCCTTCGTCGCTTACGACCGCGAGCAGATGCGCTGCGCCGGTTGCTACGTCTCCATCGGCCATGACGGCGAGATTTCGCTCGCCAAAGGGCTGGTCAGGCGTGAGGGCATAAATCCACTCGCGGCGGGCGTTGATCCCCGCCCTGCGCGGCCTAAAGGGATGCCGGAGTCGCTGAAGCGCGACCTCGAATCCTACCGCTTGCAGGCAACACGGGTGGAAATTGCCCGCAACCGCCTGCTTGCCCTCGATCTGCTGGCCTTCACCGCCGCCCGCAGCGTGCTAACGGGAAACCAGCCGGCCGGGCTGGACGTGATCGTCAGGTCGCCAAGGCTCAGCGACAGCGTCGAAAATGACCAGACCGCCGCCGGTGACGCGCTGGAGGCGATACGCCAGGGCTTGCCGCTGGCCTGGCTGCATCAGCCGACCGAGGGCGAACAATTTCAGGCGTTTATCAGCATGTCGGACAAGGACAAGCTCGACCTGCTGGCTTATGGCGTCGCCGCCAGCCTCAAGCCGCAGCTCTCCACCGGCCATGAAATGACCGCCTATGAGGTCGCCCTGGCGTTGACCGACGCCAGCATGGCCGCCCATTGGCGTCCAACGCGCGGCAATTATCTCGGGCGGATCACCCGCGATCAGTTGCTTGCCCTCGGCCGCGAATTGCTCGGTGACCAATGGGCGCAGGCCAGGAGCCGCGACAAGAAAGGCGAACTGGCCGATGCGCTCGAACGCGCCTTTGCCGATCCGGGCAAACTCGCTTGCACGCCGCAGCAGCGTGACAGGCTGAAGAGTTGGCTGCCCGAAGGCATGGCGTTTGACGGCGGCGAGTCGCCGGAACCGATGGCCGAAGCCGACGGTCGGCAAGCCGCGTAAATCATTAACCGGGCGGGCTTCGGCCCGCCCACACCTGAAAGGATTCAGATGATGACTCATTATATCGTTCATATCTATCGCCAAATGCGCCTGAGCTATACCGGCATCGAGGCCGACACGCCGCGCGAAGCCGCCTTCATGGCACGCCGCAAGCCGACCGACGCGGCCGACAATGTCGAGGATTGCGACGGCGAAACGTTTTCTGCCCTGGTCGAACCCGCCGGTAACGACGATCACCGGCAGTCCGTGACCATCGCGTTCGATATCGATATCGACGCCCTGCTGGCGCAGCGCGGCGAAATCGCCGTGCCCTGGAGCATCGCCGACGTTAAGGATGTTCGGCCTGACCTTAGCGACGAGCAGTGCTGGGAAGTGCTGGAGAACGTCAAGCGTAAGCACGATGCCGAATACGGCATCAGCTGGACGACGCTTGCAAGCTGGGCCGACCTGCTGTTCGGACGTGCCCCCGAAACCGACGTAGCAGGGGAGGCTTGAGCATGGAAGCGATTGAAACCACCACCATCGAGCGCGACGGCCAGACCTTCCGCATCGGTATTTATTACGATTCCCACGCGCCCAATCCGCTGGAGGATTGGGATGAAATGGGCACCCTGTTGAGCTGCAATCGTCGGCATCGAAACTTTGACCCGACGCGTATCGAGAAATCTCTGAGCGACCCCGACGCCGTGCCGCTCAGTTACTTCGAGCACGGGCTGTGTTTGTGGTCGGTCGCCGGGGAATTACCGGCGATATGCCGTTGCCCATGGGATTCGGTGCCCTTCGCCGGGCTGTGGATTCCCGACGCGCTGACGCTGGAATCGGCGCGCCACTACGGCGGCCGCACCCGCATTCATTTCATGCGCAAGCGCGCCCGCCAGGCCTGCGAGCTTTACACCCAATGGTGCAATGGCGAGGTGTACGGCTACCGGCTCGACCGAATCCACACCTGCCCGTGTTGCGGCGAGGAAAAAGCCGAATCGGTCGATAGCGGCTGGGGATTTTTCGGGCGGGACGAGTGCCTGAGCGAAGCCCGCTCACGCTGCGGCGATCGCGGTGAAACATTCCCCGAGCCGGAC
>Ga0209698_10004112_pt1 | contig 16087 bp, 15 predicted proteins | sample LitLauG_LLR_2012_FD_187203 | JGI IMG/M metagenome (GOLD analysis project Ga0209698, IMG submission 187203) | Freshwater sediment microbial communities from Pennsylvania, USA - Little Laurel Run_MetaG_LLR_2012 (SPAdes) (version 2) | ecosystem: Environmental > Aquatic > Freshwater > Creek >...
CGGGGCGGTGGGGTCGTCCTCCATCGCGCGCCATCCCTCCCCAGGGTGTGAGCCCACCGACGTCGACCGGCAGGTGCCGCGGCAGCGCGGCGCGGGTGCGTGTGGTGGTGATCAAGAGTACCGGGGACCGCGCGCGCGGGCCCGGTCAGTCGCCCCCCGGAGGCTGAGAGGGCCCTCAGGTCGGCAGGGGCCGCGCCGGGCTAGAAGGCCCGGCGCAGGTAGCGGTCGAACTGCGGCACGGTGAAGGCGACGCTGCCCCGTCGGGGGCTGTACACGAGCCCGCGGTCCACCAGCCGGGCCTGCGCGGAGGCCACCTTGGTGGAGCTGTCCGCGTCCATGGCCCGCGCCACCGCCGCGACCCCGTGCTCGCCGGGACCCAGCCCGGCCAGCGCCAGCAGGTAGCCCAGCTCGCGGTCGGGCAGTCCCGCCACCCGGACGGAGAAGAAGTCCTGGTCGAGGATGGCGTCCACGCTGGTCCGGGTGTCCACCGCGTCCTGCAGGGTGATCGGTGACCCGGCCGCCGCGTCCCAGACCGCCCGGCCGTACTCCTGCAGGAAGTACGGGTAGCCCTCGGTGTAGTCGACCATGTAGGCCAGCGCCGTCTCCTCGATCAGGACCCCTGCCCTGCTCGCCGGGGCGAGCAGGGCGAGCCGGGCGTCCACGTCGGGCAGGCGGCCGATGCGGGGCCAGTGGAACATCCGCTCGGCGTAGGTCTGCGCCTCGGTGGTCAGCGCCGGTAGCTGCGGCAGGCCCGCCCCGGCGATCACCACCGGCAGGCCGCGGCGGTTGAGGCGGTGCTTGGCCATGACCAGCGCGGACAGCTCCGAGGAGTCCAGGTGCTGGATCTCGTCGACCAGGAGGACCACCACCCGGTGGTGGGCGCGGGCCGCCTCCCCCAGGGCCTCCATCAGGTCGGGCAGGTCGGCCACGAAGTCCCCGGAGTCGGCCACCCCCTCCACCGCCTCCAGCTCGGCGCCGTCGAAGGACACGCTCCACCGCCCGTCCGGGTCGAACTGGGCCTTGAAGCCCCGCAGCACGCCGGCGGCGCGGCGCGCGCGCTCGCCCCAGCGGGCGGCTGGGCTCACCTCGAGCAGCGCCTTGCGGGCCAGGGCGGGGAAGCGGCGGGTCAGCGCCCCGGCGGTCTTGGGCACCTCGTAGGCCACCACCACCGCGCCGCGGTCGCGAGCCAGGGTCTCGAACTCCCCGAGCAGGACGGTCTTGCCGACTCCCCGCAGCCCGGTCACCACGTAGCCCTTGTCGGTGCGTCCGGCGGCCAGGCGGTCCACGACCAGGGCGAAGCGGTCCAGCAGCGCGTCGCGGCCGGCGAGGACCGGTGGCCGGGTGCCGGCGTTGGGGGTGAACGGGTTGTGCACGGGGTCCAGGGGCGACACGGCACAGGACCCTACCGGGATTTACCGGGTTACTGGTAAATCCCGGTAGAAGAGCAGCCGACGGTCAGCGCCCGGCGCAGGACATGCACCGCACCGCCCACGGCAGCGCCTCGAGGCGGTCCGGCGGGATCGGCGATCCGCAGCGGTCGCAGTACCCGTAGGTGCCGTCGGCGACCTTGACCTGGGCGCGCTCGACGTCGCCGAGCAGGACAGCGAGCCGCTCGTGGGCGGCCACCTGGGACAGCCGCTCCACCGCGACGGAGGTCGAGTCACCCGCCCGCTTGCCGAACGGGATGGACCCGCCACCGGGCTCCAGTGGCGCGGTCAGACCGGCCAGCTCCGCCTGCAGCTCGGCGCGCTTGTCCGCCAGCACGTCGGCGATCCCGGGCGCGGTCATCCCCGCACTATCGCACCGCCGGACCGACGTGGGCAGGGCCGAGTGACCCGGCCTGCCCCATCGGCGCGCCGCCTGGGGCACGATCATCCGGTGAGCACCCCCGCGGCCGGACCTCCCGGCGCGCCCCCGACCACCGCCGCGGTCATCCTGGACATCCTCGCCGCCGCGGGCGTCACCACCATGTTCGGCCTGCCCGGCGCCCACGTGCTCGCCGTCTGGGAGGCCCTCGGCCCCGGCCGCCCCGGCATGGTCGGGCTGCGCCACGAGGCCACCGCGGGCTTCGCTGCCGACGGGCTGGCCCGGGCCAGCGGCGGGCTGGGCGTGGTGGTCACCACCAGCGGCCCCGGCGTCGCCAACGCGGTGGCCGCGTTCGGCGAGGCCGCGGCGGCGGGCACCCCGCTGCTGCTCCTCGCCTCGGAGGTCCCCGGGGGGACCGGGCCCGGTGGGCCGTCGCGCGGCCTGCTGCACGAGTCGTCCGACCAGGGCGGGATGCTCGCCCCCCTCGCCAAGGCGGTGCTGCGCCCGACCAGCCCTGCCCAGGCCGTGGCGGCAGCCGCGAGCGCGGTGTCCATCGCCCTGGCCGCCCCCCGCGGGGCGGTTTACGTGGGCGTCCCCGCCGACGTGCTCGCCGCGGCGGCCCCCGCCGGACCGGCGCCACGGCCCGTCGTGACGGCGCCCGCCGCCGCTGACCCCGAGACGCTGGACGCTGCCGCCGCCGCACTGGCCGGCGCCCGCTCGCCGCTGGTGTGGGCCGGGGGCGGGGTGGTCGCCGGGGACGCCGTCGACGCCCTCGTCGGGCTGGCGGCCCGCCTCGGCGCACCGGTGCTGACCACCTTCGCAGCCCGCGGCCTGCTCGCCCCCGGCCACCCGCTCGCGGTCGACGCCCCCCCGCACGAGCCGGAGGTGGGGGCGCTGCTCGCGGAGGCGGACCTGCTGCTCGTCGTCGGCTCCGCGCTGGACTCGATGACCACGAAGAGCCACACGCTGCCGCGCCCGGACCGCCTCGTCGCCGTCAACGCCAACCCGGTGCACGCGGCCCGCTGGGAGGCCGACGTCGCCGTCGTCGGCGACGCCGGGCCGGTCTGCGACGCGCTGGCGGTCCGCCTCGCCCAGCGCGACCCCTGGGGCGACGCGGTGTTCCTGCTCGGCGACACGGTGCGCGACAGGCTCGCCCGCGAACCCGGCACCGCCGACGCGGCCGCCTTCCTGGCGTCGGTGGACACCTGGCCGGACCGTGGCGTGCTGGTGACCGACATGGCGGTGGCCGGGTACTGGGTCGGCGGCTACGCCCGGCGCGCCCAGCCGCGCCTGCTGTACTACCCGGTCGGCTGGGGCACCCTGGGCGCGGGGCTCGGCGCCGCGATCGGCGCTGCCCACGCCCGCCGCGGTCCGGTCCTCGCCGTCGTCGGCGACGGCGGCCTGTCGATGGCGGTCGGTGACCTGGCCAGCCTGGTCGAGCAGCGGCTGGCGGTGACGGTGCTGCTCGTCGACGACGCCGGCTACGGGATGCTGCGCTACGACCAGCGCCGCGGCGGCCTGGCGCAGCGCGGGGTGGACCTCGCCGGGCCGGACTGGCCGCTGCTCGCGCAGGCCTACGGGCTGCCCGCCACCGTGGTGAGCGACCCGGGCGCGGGGCTGGCCGCGGCGCTGGGAGACGCCGCGCGGCGGGGCGGGCCCAGCCTGGTGGTGCTGTCCGCGGCGCTCACGCCGCCGGTCACCACCACGCCGCGCTGGCCAGACGGGTCCCCATCACGCAAGATCGTGGGATGAGCCGCCCCCGCCTGCTGGTCCTGCTCGGCTCCGGGGAGACCTCTCCGACGATGGTCACGCTGCACCAGCAGGTCCTCGCCGCCCTCGGGGGCGAGGTGGACGCGGTCGCGCTGGACACCCCGTTCGGCTTCCAGGAGAACGCCGACGAGCTGTCGGCGCGGATCGTGACCTACTTCGCCGACAGCGTCGGGCGCCGCGTGGAGGTGGTCAGCTACCGCTCGCGGACGGTCGCCGTCGACGACCCCGACGCCGCGGCCCGGGCGTGGGCGCGGGTGGCGCGTGCGGACTGGGTGTTCGCCGGGCCCGGCAGCCCCACCTACGCGCTGGACACCTGGCGGGGCACGCCGGTGGTGGGCGCGCTGGACGACGTGCTGGTCCGCGGGGGGGCGGTGGTGTTCGCCTCCGCCGCCGCGTTGACCCTCGGTCTGCTCACGGTGCCCGTCTACGAGGTCTACAAGGTCGGCGAGGCGCCGGTCTGGCGCGACGGCCTGGACGTGCTGGGCCGGGCGACCGGGCTGCGGGCCGCCGTCGTGCCGCACTTCGACAACGCCGAGGGCGGCACGCACGACACCCGCTTCTGCTACCTGGGGGAGCGTCGCCTCGCCGCGCTGGAGACCACGCTGCCCGACGGGGCCTTCGTGCTGGGCCTGGACGAGCACACCGCCGCGGTGGTCGACCTGGACACCGGCAGCGTGCGGGTGGCCGGTCGCGGCGGGCTCAGCGTCCGGGCGCACGGGCGCACCACCGTGACGCCGACCGGGCAGACCACCGACCTGACCGCGATCGCTGCCGCCGCCGGGGTGGAGGCCCCGACCGGGCCCAGCGCGCCCCCCTCGCCACCACCGGCCGGCGACGACCCGGACGCCGCGCTGCGCGCGGTGCGGGCCAGCCTGGGCGACGGGGACCTCGCCGCGGCGGTGGACCGCCTGCTCCCCCTGGAACGGGCGGACGGCGACCGTCTCGCGCTGCGCACGGCCATCGCCGAGGTCGCCGAGGTCGCCCGGGACCGTCCGGTCGACGTGCGGTCCACGGTGGCCCCCTTCGTGGAGGCGCTGCTGGCCGCCCGGGCGGCGGCACGGGCGGACCGTCGCTTCGCGGAGGCGGACGGGCTGCGCGACCAGCTCAGCGGTCTCGGGGTCGAGGTCCGCGACACCCCGGACGGGGTCAGCTGGGAGCTGGCCGGACAGGAGGCACGGTGAGCCAGGACAGCGCGACGGGGGGTCCGGGGCCGGTCGCCCTGGTCGGGTCGGGGGAGTACCTGGAGTCGATGGCGGAGGTGGAGGCTGGCCTGATCGCGGGGCGGGCGCCCCGCTACGTCCAGCTGGCGACCGCCTCGTTCCCGGAGGGGCCGGACGTGGTCGACCGCTGGCACTCCCTGGGCCGCGCCGCCGCGGCGCGCCTCGGCGTGCAGCCGGTGATCCTGCCGGTCGGCACCCGCGAGGAGGCCAACGACCCGGCGCTCGCCCAGCAGGTGGCCGGCGCTGGCCTGGTCTACCTGTCCGGGGGCAACCCGGGCTACCTGGCCGACACCCTGCGCGGCACGGCGGTGTGGGAGGCGATCCTGGCCGCCTGGCAGGCGGGGGCGGCGCTGGCCGGCTGCAGCGCCGGCGCCATGGCGATGACCAGCTGGGTGCCGTCGATCCGCCACCCCACCGGGGCCGGTACCGCTGGCCTGGGGGTGCTGCCCCACCTGCGGGTGATCCCGCACTTCGACGCGTTCGCCGCGCGCATCCCGGACCTGGTCACCCGGTTCCTGGTGCCGCACGACCCGACCGTCACCGTCTTCGGTGTCGACGAGCGCACCGCCCTGGTCGGCGGCCCGACCGAGTGGCAGGTGCAGGGGCACCAGTCCGTGTGGCGGCTGACCCGTGACGGGCGCGACCAGCTGACCCCCGGCACGCGGGTGACCACCCCCACCGTGGCCGACGACGCGGGCGCCGACCCCGCGGCTGCGCCGACCGACTGAGGCGCCCGCGCCGGGTTGCGTGCCCAGGGCGGCGCGACGCGCCCGCAGCGGGCACCATGGGCACTCATGTGGCTGCCCTGGACCGACGCGGTGGTCATCGCCGTGGTCCTGGGCGTGGTGGGGCTTGCCCCCCCGCTGCGGCGGCGCTACCCCGGGCTCGCCCCGGTCGCCCGCGAGGCGGCCATGGTGTTCACCCTGTACGCGGTCTGGCAGCGCGCGGGCGCGATCGCCACCCACTCCGTGGCCGGCGCGTTCACCCGGGCGCACGGGCTGTGGGACATCGAGCGACGCCTGCACCTGCCCAGCGAGCTCACCGTGCAGGGCTGGGTGCTGCCGCACCCCCTGGTGGTGCAGGCGGCGAACATCTACTACGCCACCCTGCACGTGCCGCTGCTGATCGGGACCCTGGTCTGGCTGTTCTTCGCCCACCGCGACGCCTACCGCCCGCTGCGCCGGGTGCTGGCGCTGGCCACCGCGATGGCGCTGGTCATCCAGATGGTGCCGGTGGCCCCCCCACGGATGCTGAGCGACCTGGGGATGGTCGACACCGCGCTGCGGTACCACCAGTCGGTGTTCGGGCCGCCCGGGCAGGGCATCTCCGACCAGCTGTCCGCGATGCCGTCCGTCCACGTGCTGTGGGCGCTGCTCGTCGCGCTGATGGTCCTCCGCGCCGCGCGCAGCCCGTGGCGCTGGCTGGTTCTCGCGTACCCGACGCTGACGATGCTGGTCGTCGTGGTGACAGGGAACCACTTCTGGGCGGACGGGATCGTCGCCGCCGGGCTGCTCGTGGTGGCGCTCGCGCTCGAGCGCAGCGGCGCGGCTGTGGGCCGGGCGGTGGTCGCGGCGTCACGGTCGCGGCTCCGCGTCCCGACCGTGACCCCGGCCGCGGTGCCGGCGCCGCTGGCCGAGCCGGCGGACCTCACGGGCCGCCCGTAGCACGTCGACGGGGCCGACCAGCGGACGGCTACCCGAGGCCCCGGCTACCGCGACGAGCCCGCGCCCTCGCTTGCCACCGCCGGCCGGCGACTCCGCGGCCGAGCCTCCCGCACGGCCCGCTTGAGCGCACCTACGGCCCGCCCGCCGGCGACGCGCCCACCGGGTCTGGTCGCGGCACCTGTTCGCCCCCGCCGGTCGGGGGGGCGGACTAGGGTCCCAGCACGTCGGGCCATACCGCGCACTAGGAGTCCGCCATGACCTCCGTCCGCGTCCTCGTCGGCACCCGCAAAGGTGCGTTCATCCTGCGCTCCAACGGGGCTCGCGCCTCGTGGGAGGTCGACGGCCCCCACTTCCCGGGCTGGGAGATCTACCACGTCACGGCCTCCCCCGCCGACCCCCAGCGGCTGTACGCGTCGCAGAGCAGCGGGTGGTTCGGCCAGGTGGTCCAGCGCTCCGACGACGGCGGGCGCAGCTGGCACCCCGTCGGCAACCGGTTCAGCTACGAGGGAGCCCCCGGCACCCACCTGTACTACGACGGCACGCCCCGGCCGTTCGAGTTCACCCGGGTGTGGCACCTCGAGCCGTCCCCCGCGGACCCGGACACGGTGTACGCGGGCGTCGAGGACGCCGCGCTGTTCCGCAGCAGCGACGGCGGCCAGGTCTGGGAGGAGCTGCCCGCGCTGCGCGGTCACCGCACCGCGACGGACTGGCAGCCCGGCGCCGGGGGCATGTGCCTGCACACCATCCTGCTCGACCCCGTGGACCCCCAGCGGATGTTCGTCGCGATCTCCGCGGCCGGCGCGTTCCGCACGGACGACGCCGGGCAGAGCTGGACGCCGATCAACAAGGGGCTGCGCTCCGACGGGATCCCCGACGCCGACGCCGAGGTGGGTCACTGCGTGCACCGCCTCGCCATGCACGCCGACCGCCCCTCCACGGTGTTCATGCAGAAGCACTGGGACGTGATGCGCACCGACGACGCCGGGGGGACGTGGCGGGAGATCAGCGGGAACCTGCCCACCGACTTCGGGTTCGTCATCGACGTGCACGCCCACGAGCCCGACACCGTCTATGTCGTCCCGATCACCAGCGACTCCCAGCACTTCCCCCCTGAGGGCCAGCTGCGGGTGTGGCGCAGCCGCACCGGCGGGGACGAGTGGGAGCCGCTGACCCGGGGACTGCCCCAGCGCGACTGCTACGTCGACGTCCTGCGCGACGCGATGGCCGTGGACAGCCTTGAGGACTGCGGGGTCTACTTCGGGACCACCGGCGGCCAGGTCTACGTCTCGCCCGACGCCGGGGACACCTGGAGCGCGATCGTGCGCGACCTGCCGGCGGTGCTGTCCGTCGAGGTCCAGACGCTGCCGTGAGCCTGCCGGAGACCCCCGACGCCCGCCCTGTGCGCGTCGTCCTCCCGGCGCACCTACGGGCGCTCGCCGGCGTCCAGGGGGAGGTGCGCCTGCGCGTGGACGCGCCGGTGACGACCGGCGCGGTGCTCGACGCCCTGGAGGCGCGCTACCCCATGCTGCGGGGAACGATCCGCGACCAGGACACGCTGCGCCGCCGCGACTTCGTGCGCTTCTTCGCCTGCGAGCAGGACCTGTCCCACGACGCCCCCGACCGACCGCTGCCCGCAGCGGTCGCCGCGGGCAGCGAGCCCCTCCTCGTGGTCGGGGCGATGGCCGGCGGCTAGCCTCGCCCCGCGCACGTCCGCGAGATCTGCAGACGGGCGGGCACGGCAACGCCGAACACTCGGTGAACAGAGGGCGCCAGGCGCCCGTTCGCGACACCCTGGCCCCATGACCGCAGCCAGCCACCGCCACGACCACGACCCGCACGCCGCCACGGCCCGCCACACCGGGGGTGGCGACCCCGCCACCGCCGAGGCGGCGCGGATGGCCACGGTCGGCAAGCTCGAGGACGCCCTGGACGAGGGCGGCCCCTGGTACGTCTGGGGGCCCTACCTGGCCGAGCGCGCCTGGGGAACGGTCCGCGAGGACTACTCCGCGGACGGCAACGCCTGGGAGTTCTTCCCCCACGACCACGCGCGCTCGCGCGCGTACCGCTGGAACGAGGACGGCCTGGCCGGTCTGTCGACGATCCGTCAGGACATCTGCCTGGCCCTGTCGCTGTGGAACGGCGCCGACCCCATCCTCAAGGAGCGGATCTTCGGCCTGACCGGCCCACAGGGCAACCACGGGGAGGACGCCAAGGAGTACTGGTGGTACCTGGACGCGACGCCCAGCCACTCCCTGCTGCGGTGGCGCTACCACTACCCGCAGGCGGCCTACCCCTACGAGGAGCTCATCGCCGAGGCGGCACGGCGCACCCGCGACGACCCGGAGCAGGAGCTGCTGGACACCGGGGTGTTCGACGAGGACCGCTACTGGGTCGTCGACGTCACCTACGCCAAGGCCGACCCCACCGACATAGCGATGGCCGTGCAGATCACCAACGCGGGGCCCGAGGCCGCGACCCTGCACGTGCTCCCGCACCTGTGGTTCCGCGACACCTGGAGCTGGGGGGCCACCCACGCCGAGCCGAAGCTGCGGATGGAGGGGGGCGACCTGCTCGCCGAGCACCCGCGCGCGGGGGTGTACCGGCTGGCCGCCGCACCGGGCCCGGACGGCAGATCACCGACGCCGCTGTTCTGCGACAACGCCACCAACGTGACCCGCCTGTGGGGTGCACCGGCGACCACGCCGTACCCCAAGGACGGGATCAACGACCACGTGGTGTCTGGCGCGACCACGGTGAACCCCGCCCTGGAGGGCACGAAGGCGGCCTGGTGGTACCAGGTGACCCTGGGACCGGGCGAGTCCACCACGCTGCGTCTGCGGCTGTTCAGCCCCACGGAGGGCAACGCCCCCGACCCCGCCTGGGCCGGGGAGGACTTCGACGCACTGCTGGCGCAGCGCCAGGTGGAGGCGGACGCCTTCTACGCCACGCTGATGCCCGCGGGACGCAGCGCCGCCGAGGCGGTGGTGGTGCGCCAGGCGATGGCCGGGATGATCTGGTCCAAGCAGTTCTACCGCTACGACGTGCCGCTGTGGCTGAACGGGGACCCCACCGAGCCGCCGCCGCCGGCGCAGCGCCACGACGGGCGCAACGCGCACTGGCGCCACGTCGACGCCTACGACATCTTGTCCATGCCGGACACCTGGGAGTACCCGTGGTTCGCGGCGTGGGACCTCGCCTTCCACACCGTGGTGCTGGCCCACGTCGACCCGGCGTTCGCCAAGTACCAGCTGATCCTGCTGTGCCGGGAGTGGTTCATGCACCCCAACGGCGCGCTGCCGGCGTACGAGTGGTCCTTCGACGACGTGAACCCCCCCGTGCACGCCTGGGCCGCGCTGAAGGTGTTCCACATCGACGGCGGGCGGGACATCGCGTTCCTGGAGCGGATCTTCCAGAAGCTGCTCCTGAACTTCACCTGGTGGGTGAACCGCCAGGACCCTGACGGCAACAACGTCTTCCAGGGCGGCTTCCTCGGCCTGGACAACATCGGGCCGATCGACCGCTCCCACCTGCCCCCGGGCTGCCACCTGGAGCAGACCGACGGCACCACGTGGATGGCCTTCTACGCCATGACGATGCTGCACATCGGGCTGATCCTCGCCGACCACGACGAGGTGTACGAGGACCTGGTCACCAAGTTCTTCGAGCACTTCGCGATGATCAGCGAGGGGGTGAGCTCGCACCACCTGTGGGACGCCGCCGACGGGTTCTTCTACGACCAGCTGGTCACCGAGGACGGCACCCGCACCCCGCTGCGGGTGAAGAGCCTGGTCGGGGTCGTCCCCGTGCTGGCCGCCCTGGAGATCACCCTGAGCAGCAGCGCCCAGCGGGGTCGGCTGCGCAAGCGGTTCGCGGACTTCCTGAACCGCCGCGGCCTGGTCGCCGGGGTGGACGACACCGCCGACATGGGCTTCGCCCTGCCGACGTCGGAGGACCGCGGCATGGTCATCACCGTCGTGGACCCCGAACGCCTGCGCCGGGTGCTGGCCGAGGTGCTCGACGAGGAGGGCATGCTCTCCCCGCACGGCATCAGGTCACTGTCCAAGAGGCACGCCGCCGAGCCGTTCTCGGTCAGCGTGGACGGCCAGACCTACACCGTGGACTACGAGCCGGCGGAGTCGACCAGCACCCTGTACGGGGGGAACTCCAACTGGCGCGGGCCGGTCTGGTTCCCCATCAACTATCTCGTCGTCGGCGCCCTGGCCCGCTACCACGAGTTCCTCGGGGACGACTTCCGGGTCGAGCTGCCCACCGGGTCCGGCCACATGGCGACGCTGGCGGAGGTGTCGGAGGATCTGCGCCGCCGGCTGGTGTCCACCTTCCTGCCCGACGCGGCCGGGCGGCGACCGGTCTACGGGCAGACCGAGCGGTTCCAGACCGACCCGCGATGGAAGGACTCACTGCTGTTCTTCGAGTACTACCACGGCGACAACGGGGCGGGGCTGGGGGCGTCCCACCAGACCGGGTGGAGCGGGCTGGTGGCCGACCTGATCCTCGGCAGCGCCGCGGTGGGCACCCGGTTCGGGGAGCTGGTGCGCCCGCCCGGCGAGCTCGACTAGCCCGGCCACGGGGACGACGCGGGCCGGCGGGGTCGGCAGTGGCCGCGGGGGTGCCGGGCGACCCGGGGAGCGCCCCCGAACGGGGGCGCTGCCGGGCACCGCAGGCGCAGGTCGGGTCAGCGGCACGAAGGGGGTACCTCGTCGACCTTGCTTCCCGCAGTCCCCGTTGCGGCGGGGGCAGCGGGCGCGCTTAACGCCGTGACAAGAACGCTACTGCGCCATCCTGAGGAGACCCCCATCGTGGGCTAAGAGAAGGCTGCGCACCTGGCCCGTCCCCGCCCAGGGCCCGAGCGGTCAGGCCCGCGGGGAACCGGCACATCGCGGCCCGCCGGACGGGGCAGCCGGCGCGGCGCCCGTCCGCTCCTGCCCCGCCGGGCACACGCTCGGCCGGCCCCGACTGCGCCCGCCACGGGGGCGGCTGCCGCTGGACAAGCCAGACGCCTCTCGCCGCCGCCACGCAGGCCGTGGCGCGCATCGGCGCTGGGAGACTGCGCGCATGACGACGCCCTCCTTCCCCGCTACCTCCCGCACCGTCGTGGTCACCGGCTGCTCCAGCGGCATCGGCCTGGCGACCGCTGTCGAGCTGGCCCGTGCCGGCTGGACGGTGGTCGCCACCCTGCGCGACCCCCGCCGGGGCGACGCGCTCCGCGCCGCGGTGCGGGAGGCGGGGCTCACGGTGGACGTCGCCGAGCTGGACGTGACCGACGATGCGTCCGTCGCGGCCTGCCTGTCCGGCGTGGTGGCTCGCCACGGCCACCTGGACGCGCTCGTGAACAACGCCGGGCAGGGCCACCTGGGCACGCTGGAGCAGGAGGAGCTGGCAGCGTTCACCGCGGTGATCGACCTGAACCTCGTGGGCACCGCACGCGTCACCCGCGCCGCGCTGCCCCTGCTGCGAGCCAGCGCCGGCCGGGTGGTCAGTGTCACCAGCGTCGGCGGGGTGGTCGGCCAGCCGTTCAACGAGGCCTACTGCGCGGCGAAGTTCGGGGTGGAGGGGCTCATGGAGAGCCTTGCCCCCCTCGCCGCCAGCGTCGGCGTACACGTGGCGGTTGTCGAGCCCGGCGCGGTGGCCAGTGCTTTCGTGGCCAACGTGGGGGTCGAGAACTCGGCGCTCGCGGCCAACCCCGGCCCCTACGCGCCGGCGCTGGCCGCCTACCGCCAGCGCACCGCCGCCGCCTTCGCGGCCGCGCAGGAACCGGTCGACGTGGCGGCGGTGGTCCGGCGGGCGCTGGAGGACCCCCATCCCCTGTTCCGGTACCCGACCTCGGCGGGGTCGGCGGCGCTGACCGCCGTCAAGCTGGCAGACACCGACGGGCAGGCCGTGCAGGCGTTCACGCGCGGCTGGCTCCACTGAGGGCCGGCGTCGCCCCACCGGCCCTGGGGGACTCCAGGGTGCCTGGGGGCCGGGAGGGGCTGCGAGTCCTGGCGGGCGCGACAGATTCGCCCGCGACGGATGTCCTGGGGACGGCATGCTGTTCGTCCAGTGGGTGAGAGACGGTCGACGGGACCGTCGAGAATCGGGAGGACGCATGCCGCAGTACGCCGCGCTCATCTGGAGCACCGACCTGGAGCCGTCCGACCCCGCGTTCGCGGCGATGATGCCGAGGTACGACGCCTTCACGCACGAGGCCGAGGCGGTCATCCGCGGGGGGGCCGCGCTGTACAACAACGCCACCGCGACGACCGTGCGGGTGCAGGGCGGCAAGGGCGGCGACGTCGTGACGACGGACGGCCCCTACGCCGACACCAAGGAGGCGCTGACCGGCTTCTTCCTCGTCGAGGCGGCTGACCTGGACGAGGCGGTCACCTGGGCGTCCAAGATTCCGGCGGCGTGGGACGGGTCGGGCTGCGTCGAGGTACGCCCCGTCCTCGACGTCGGCTGACCGGCGGGCCCCGTGACGGCGCCGGTCGACGCGGTCGAGCGCACGGTCCGCGACGAGTTTGCGCGGGTCGTGGCCACGCTTGCCCGCGTCACCGGCGACGTCGGCCTGGCTGAGGACGCCACGCAGGAGGCGGTGGTGCGAGCCCTGCAGGTCTGGCCCCGCGACGGGGTGCCCGAGCAGCCGCGTGCGTGGCTCACCACGGTCGCCCGTCGCTGCGCCATCGACCGCATCCGGCGGGAGAGCCAACGCGAGGGGAAGGAGGCGGAGGCGGTGTGGTTGCTGGACCCCGATCCGACGCCGCCCCCCGAGTCTGTCGTCCGCGATGACGTGCTGCGGCTGGTGTTCACCTGCTGCCACCCCGCGCTGTCCGCCCAGGCGCAGGTAGCCCTGTCGCTGCGCACGCTGGGGGGCCTGACCACCGCTGAGGTGGCGCGCGCCCTGCTGATCTCCGAGGCGACGGCGGCGAAGCGGCTCACCCGCGCGAAGCAGAAGATTGCCGACGCCCACATCCCGTACCGCGTCCCGTCCGACGTCGAGCTTCCCGCACGGCTGAAGGGCGTGCTCGCCACCGTGTACCTCATCTTCAACGAGGGGTACGCGCCGTCGGCCGGCGACTGCGTCGTACGCCAGGACCTGGTCGATGAGGCGCTCCGGCTCGGCCGTCTGCTGCACGACCTCATGCCGGACGAGCCCGGGGTGATCGGCCTGCTGGCTCTGATGCTGCTGCTGGACTGCCGGCGCACCACCCGCGTGGCCCCCGACGGGACAGCGCTGCGGCTGGTCGACCAGAACCGAGGCGCCTGGGACGCGCGGATGGCGGCCGAGGGCGTGACCCTCGTCGCTGAGGGCGTTCGGCGCACGCCGACCCTGCCTGACCCCTACGTCGTGCAGGCCGCCATCGCCGGCTGCCACGCCCTGGCGCCCTCGTACCAGGAGACGGACTGGGACGCGATCATCAGCTGGTACGACGTCCTGCTCCTCGTCTCCGACACCCCCGCCGCCCGGCTGGGCCGGGCCTCGGCCATCGCGGAGCGGGACGGCCCGGCCGCAGGCCTTGCCGCGGTGCTGGCCGTCGAGGGCCTGGACCATCACGCGTGGTGGCACGGGTCGCGCGCCGAGCTGCTGCACCGGCTAGGCCGCGACCAGGAGGCGCGCGCTGCGCGGGACGAGGCTGATCGACTGGGCCTCAACACGCCCGCCCTGCGCTCGCTTGACGCCTCGCTGTCCCGTCCCGCGTCCCCGTGACCGCGCGGGCGTCACGTCCGGGCCGCTGCCCTGGTGCGCCCCTGCCCGGGACCGAGCCGGGGCGCGGTGACGGGGAAGGGCGGCCGGCGGCGCCACGAGCAGGGCGTGTGGGAGGAGACGAGGCGCCTGTCCCGGCGGGGATGTCCTTGTGGGTGCGCGCCGATCGTCCAACAGGCGAGACGTCCGATCCGCGGCGGGCACCGAGCCCGTGCTCCGCCCGTTCCAGCGAAGGAGCGCCATGACTACCGAGGGACAGTTCAGCGTCACCGTCAACGCCGCGCCGGAGCAGGTGTGGCCGTGGGTGGTGGACCTCACCAAGCATGCCGCCTGGTCCCCCGAGCCCTACCGGGTCGAGCTGGTGGGTGGCGAAGCCGGCGCTGTGGGAGCGCGGTACCGCTCCGTCGGGCAGCTCCTGGTGAACAAGAACAACGTCAACGACGTGGAGGTCAGCGAGGTGGACGCCCCGCGCCGTCTCGTCCTGCTCGCCCAGGACAAGTCGGGCACCTTCACCAACCGCTACACCCTGCGTCCGGTCGGCAGCGGCACCGAGGTCACCTACGACCTGGTGTTCCCCCCGATGAAGGGGATGGCCGGCGTCGTCGTGCCCAGGGTCTTTCCCCTGGTCGTCAAGCCGCGGGTCCGCAAGCGCATGCAGCTTCTCAAGACCACGGTGGAGGCCGCGCCCAGCGGCGGCTGACCTCGGGGGTGCAGGCGGGCGGAGGCCTGGCGCCCCTACTCCGCTGGCACGCTGTCGCGGGAGGATGGACCCCTACCCCCCGGCGGAGGTGACCTGATGGGCCGGACACCCGCACGGGCGGGGGTGGACCTGCTCTGGATCCCCCTCGGGGCCGGGGCCACGGTCCCGCTGGTCCGCTGGAACGGACGTCTGTACGAGGCGATCATGGCTCGCCGCGAGGGGCGCGCGCCCCAGGCCCTCTACCACGCGGCGCTGGAGGTCCGAGCCGGCGGCGCGGCCTACGTCGTGGAGATGACCCCCGCGTGGGGGTCGAGCCACCGGCCGGAGGGAGCCGTCGCATCCGGCCCCGTCGGACTGCGCACCCTCGGGCGGTCGCGTCTGTTCCGCTACGAGGTGCACTGCTGGCGCGGCGGGGTGATCCCCGATCGCGCCTACGCCGTCGGTGGGCCCCAGCACGTGACGGCGGATGAGGATCGCGCCCGACGGGTCCTCGACCTCGCCCCCACCTTCCCTACCGCCGTCTGGGGGCGTGACGAGTTCAGGACGGGTGACATGTGGAACTCCAACTCCCTGGTCGCCTGGCTGCTCGCCGGCGCGGGCATCCCGCCGGAGCACCTCACGCCGCCGCCCCACGGGCGCGCGCCGGGATGGCGGGCCGGCCTCAGGGTCGCAGCCACGCCGGCGGGCCGCTGACGACCGCAGCGAGGCGCGGCGGTCTCGGCCGGTTCACCACGGACCGGCTGACCCGACCCGTCCGGGGTCACACCCTGTGCAAGCCCCGCCTCGGGCCTGCACTAGCCGCCCCGCGCCGAGAGGCCGGCCTGCCGCAGCCGGACGGCGATGAGCTTGTCGACCAGCACCTGCGGCAGGGGCTCGTCGACGGCGAAGTGGAGGGACCCCTTGGTGGCCTCAAAGCCGGCGAGGTCGTCGCTGAGCTCGGCCAGCACCGAGCCACTGTGCGGCAGGTAGGCAAGGTGACGGCGGAACGCCCCGAACCCCGCCACGGTCGTGCCGTCCACCTGGAACGCCGGCAGCCCGTAGGAGATGCCCTCCACGGCCCGTGGCACGGCGCGCAGGATCGAGGCCCGCAGCGCCGTCAAGGTGCTGCGCTTGGGCTCGTCCAGCGACTCGAGGTAGCTGTCGATGTCCTCGAACCCCATGCAGGGAGTCTGTCACCGCCACCACAGCCCACCGAAGGGCGACGCGGCCGACGCCCCCGCCCGGG
>Ga0209698_10004113_pt1 | contig 16085 bp, 11 predicted proteins | sample LitLauG_LLR_2012_FD_187203 | JGI IMG/M metagenome (GOLD analysis project Ga0209698, IMG submission 187203) | Freshwater sediment microbial communities from Pennsylvania, USA - Little Laurel Run_MetaG_LLR_2012 (SPAdes) (version 2) | ecosystem: Environmental > Aquatic > Freshwater > Creek >...
TTTCGAGAAAGCGCTCGTCGGCATAATCATCCGCCTCTGCGATCCACACGTACTGCCCGGTCGCCAGCTTCAGTCCTTTGTTCCATTGCTTGAAAGCGCCGCCGGAATTTTGCTCATTGCACACCAGCTGACAGTGATTTTCGCGGGCAAATCGTTCCAGCACCTGCATGCTGCCGTCCGTCGAAGCGTCGTCGAGCAGGATAATTTCGGAATCTTTGTAGGTCTGCCTTGCAATGCTTCCCAGCCGCTGATCCAGAAAGCGCGCGTAATTGTAATTCGGCACGAGGATCGAGACTTTGGGCATGAGGTACCGGTGTTCTCCTTCAGGCGCACAAACGAAGGCTCGTCGCCAAGGGTAGAACGTCCCAGGCTCAGCTCGCCAGTACTCGCCTGTAGACGCCAGTAATCGTTTGCAGGTACTTCGTCATCCCACAGTGATCTCGAACCCACTTGACGCCTGCGGAAGCCATCGTTCCTCTGAGTTCCGGGTGTAAGAGCAGAAATTCCACGTGGCCCGACATTTCCAAAGCATCGATACCGCGACACAAGATCCCACGCTCGTTGTGACCGATGATCTCCGGCATTCCACCGATCGCAAAAGAGACGACGGGCGTACCACAAGCCAGGGATTCAAGCGCGACATAGGGCAAGTTTTCCCCCAGCGAAGGGAGCAAAGTTATGTCCGCCGCCCGGTAAGCGCGCGCCAGAGTGGCGTCGTCTCTTGCCTGCAGGCAGACGGATGGGGTTGGCCGAATCAGCTCCTGGATGGTCTCGGCGGAATTGCCCAAGAGTACAACCTGAATATCACGGCGGGTTCCGGCCTCCTTGATGGCGGTAACTCCCAAGCCGATCCCTTTGTGAGCTTGCGCAAGATCGGCGGATATCATGAGGAGCGTGGGACGATCCGCGCTGAGTCCGAGCGTAACTTTCGCTGCGGCCCGGTCCATGGTCGTCTCCGGCAGATCAAGCATCCGGGTGCCGTTTGGGATGTGGACAATTTCCGAGCGTGGGAACACACCGGAGGATCGAGCGAGACCAGCCATATACTCGCTGGGACAAATGACAGCTTTCGGTTGCGGCATGTAGTGATCGAGGAAGTTGCGGGTTCTTCGCCACTTGTAGTTCTCGTGATAGCGATGGTACGGGATGTAGCGGATGGGTCCATGCGAAAGCCGCTTCACATCTGAAGGCGACATCTTCCCGGTCAAATCGTAAGTGAGCCCGCGTTTGGCAGCCCACTCGTCGTGCAGCGTCCAAACGCATGGGAATCGTTCCGTCAGTTCTCGCACAGCACGGATCGAGATCCAGCCGCTGTGAATGTTGTGGATGTGAACAAGATCAAACTCCTTCGACGAGATCGATCGCAAAGCGGCGATGGACCCGCGATGCCGCCAATCGGTAAGGTCAGGAAACGTCTCGAGCGGCGCCAGGCACCTTTCCCACGGAAATTGAATCGTTCGCACGCCGGAAGGAGTCCCCGCGGTGCGCCCGCTGACCCACATGGCCGTTTCCACCCCCCGTTTCGGCAGCTCCTCATACAGTTCTCTGGCGCAGCGGTCCGCGCCGGTCCCCGAGTAGTCAATATTGAGTTGGAGTACCCGCATTTATTGAGGACTCGGGTGAAATGTCGACTGTTTAATCTTTTCAGCTTCACCCATGAAGTCGAGATTTTCGACGATCTCACAGGAGCCGGCGGGGGAGCGCGAGATTACCGAGAAGCAATCGTTGGGGACATCGCCGCCCCAATTCACAATTTCCTGCCGCACACAATAAAGACTATGTTGCCGGCACAGCTCGCGAACGATGTGGGCGGAGACGGATTCTGCCCGCCAGTGGTAATTCGGCTTGACTCCAAACATCCCGCTTCGCCAGATCAAATGGCGAACGACAGGTATATGGGTGAGACTGGTAGCGAACGGACCAGCCAGACAGTCCGCGAAGTTCGAGTGATGGATAAACGCCGTTCCTTGAGGAGTAAGAATACGCGCGAACTCCGCAAGATAACAATCAATGACCGCCGCCTCGACGTGGACGAGGGAATCAAAACTGAAGATGAAATCAATCGCTCCGTCTCCCGCCATCGGGAGAGACTTACCGTCGTTGACGTAAAACGACATCGCAGGATCGCCTCCAAACTCTTGACGGCAACGATCGATGCAGTTCGTATTAAGGTCAACGGCGATCAACTGCTGGCAGTGCCCGCGCAGAAAACGTGTCCATCGCCCGAATCCTGGGGCGATTTCGAGGATTGTGTGAGCGGGCAGATAGGGCTGGATGCGTGGCAGGATGCTCCCGTGCCACTGTTTCTCGGCTCCGCCCCACGCGACCGACCATTCATTCCCGGCATCGCTCCAGCTGCGGTCCACACCCCATTTCGACACGTTCTGTTTAAGCGTCGGCATCGCCACCAGCATAGCAAAGGTCCGAAGCGCAGCTTTGGAACTCCTCCTACCGTTCCCTGGCGTACCGGTATCCCGGAAAGATAGCCGGTGCGGCCGCCCCAGTCCGCTAGAATTCTCGGCATGGAGACCAAACACGATGCTTAGGCGTCTAGCTGCCGAGCTTAGAGCCCGGACCCTCGGGCAAATTCAGCAGGAGTCCCGGGATGCCCTGCTCCTCCAGGGCCGAATCGCCAGCTGGCTTGTGCGGGCAAAAGAAACCATTGCCTCGCTCCGCGACGTGGAATTTAAGGTCTTTTCTCAATTCGGTGAGGACGGAATCATAGACTGGATGATCGAACGATCGCAGATCCCCGATCGCTTGCACAGTTTCATCGAGTTCGGCGTGGAATTGTATGACGAAGCGAACACCAGGTTCCTGCTCGAAAACCGGAATTGGCGCGGCCTGATCATCGATGCCAACCCGCAGCTTGAACCGAAGCTTCGCAATAGTCCTCTGGCGTGGCGGCATGTTCTGAAAGCCAGGAGTGCCTTTATTACCAGGGAAAACATCAACCGGATATTCGAGGACTGCGGATTCTCGGGAGAAATCGGCCTCTTGAGCATTGACATCGACGGCAATGATTACTGGGTCTGGGAAGCCATCGAGTCGGTGACCCCGGTCATTACGATCTGCGAATACAACGCTGTTCTCGGAGACCTGTATCCCATCGTCGTTCCGTATGATCCGGCCTTCACCCACGCCCGGCCCAATTACCACAATCTCTATGGTGGCGCATCAATCGTGGCCTTGCAATCCTTGGCAAAGCGCAAAGGATACACGTGCCTTGGTTCCAACTCCACCGGCAACAATGCCTTCTTCATCCGCAACGATTACGCTTCACGATTTGGACGGACGGTGATCGCAGACGTCGCTCCTTCTCCGTCCAAGCTGCGAGAATCGCGCGACCCTTCGAACCATCTCACCTTTGCCGAAGGAATCGCGCGGCAAACCCTGATCTCTTCCTTGCCGGTGGTCAACATCGAGACCGGAGAGTCGATGACCATCGGCTCGCTCGGAAACTTATGCAGTGAAGACTGGCTCCGGCTCGCGCGGCGTCCTGTCGCAGTGCAGGGCGCGCCGGCTGAAGGTACATAGAACGACAGCCGGAGCAACCGCCCCTTCCGCTAGAATCTTGCCATGCAATGCCGTGTTTGCGGTGGCGCTTCGCAACCTTTCGGGTCTGCAATTGTGTTGTCTAAGTATCCGGTCCAATATTTTCGCTGCGGAGCGTGCCGGTTCATTCAGACCGAGACTCCACATTGGCTGGAAGAAGCATACGCGGAATCGCTCGGATCACTGGACGTCGGCGTGATGTGGCGTAACCTTCACAACGCCGGCATAATTTCGGCAGTCATATCGCTGCTCTTTCCGAACGGCGCTCGCTTCCTGGATTACGCTGGCGGCTATGGCACGCTGGTCCGTCTGATGCGCGACCGGGGCTTCGATTTCTACTGGTACGACCCTTACGCCAAGAACCTTCATGCCCGCGGGTTCGAGCATGTTCCGGGTACCCGATACGACCTCCTGACGGCGTCCGAGGTTCTGGAACATCTGCCCAATCCGCTGGAAGACATCGCGCGCATGTTGGAACTCTCCGACAACGTTCTGGTGACGACCGAGTTGTTGCCGGAACCCGCGCCCGCGCCTCCGAACTGGTGGTACTACGCCGTGAAGGGTGGCCAGCATATCTCGTTCTATAGCCCGGACTCTCTGCGGAAAATTGCCTCCCACTTTCACGTGGATCTCTTGTCGAGCGGTTCTTTCCACCTGTTCACGCGAAAGCCGCACAGCAGCTTACGGTTTCGGATCGCAACCAGCGACCGGGCCGTACCGGTCGTGAACTGGCTTTACAGGCGCGAAAGCCTGATGCAGGCGGACTTTGACCGCATGGCAGCTTAGAGTACCCAACCAAACCTCCATCCCGGCAGCTTGAGTACGCTCACTGCAGCTTCGCGTACTCCGCCCTGGTTTCTTTCAGGATGGGGATGTCGGGGTCGGCGTCTTTCCAGAGGGTGAGGAAACCCTTGTACGCGGCGAGCGCACGGACGCGAGCGGCATCGGCATCCGCTCCCTGCCCCTGTCCTTGAAAGGTTCTCGACTGCAAGGCATGCGCACGGGCCACGCCCAGATGCGCCAACGCTCCCGTCCAGCAGTTCCCGACGATGCCGCTGTGGTCGATGATCTTCTGAAACTCGGCGGCGGCTGCGCTGCCCTGTCCGGCTGCCAGGTAGGCCTCGCCGCGAATGTACGTCGGGTAAAGGCAGGACATGTTCGCGACAAAAGAAATCTGCGCCAATTCAATCGGTGAGGCAGCTTTCAGGACATCCAGGCCAGCAGCCGGATCATGCCGATTCAGCGCTAATTGGGCGCGAATCGCAGGCAACCAGAGAGACTGCACCTGCGTATCCACCGGGTAACGCTTGTTCACGTCTTGCGCCAGCGACTCGGCTCGCGCTCCGTCACCCGCGAGCGCAAATGCCAGCGCCGCCTCCACCCCTGCCCCCTGACTGGTCGGATAAAGCTTCAGCCCCTGGGCTGCTTCCCGCTTCGCATCCGTCACATTACCGAACACGGCTTCCCGCTGAGCCGCAAGCTCAGTCCAGATCGCTCCGGATTCTTTGCTGTCGGCGCGAACGGCAGAATCTACCGCCTGCCGTGTCAGTTCGCGCGCTTTGCGCAAGTGACCAGCGTAGGCTTCCGTATCAGACGCAAGCGACAATCCGAAGGTCTCGTCAGGTCTGCCAGTAAACCATTGCTGTTGCTCCGCTATGCCCTTCGAATCGCCCCCAACGAAAGCCGCAGCGTACAAAGCACTGCGGAGGACGGAGTCATCCAGCTTTCTCATTTGCGCCTGCTGGGCTGTCTGCCGAACTTCGTCGAAGCGTTGTAAGGCAAGCAGGCTATTGGCGAGATCATCGTAGGGGGCAATATTGTCAGGCGCGAGGCGCAGAGCCTGGATGTAGGCCTCTCTCGCCTTCTCCCACTGGGCCAGCCCGGTGTATACGTTGCCTAGATTGAGGTACGCCCGGTAGTCCTGCGGGTAACTTTGAATAAACTCCTGGTAGGCTTGGATTGCTCTATCCAGTTCCCCGGTCACACTCGAATAGTAGCTAGCCGTGATCTCCAACCGCTCGCGTTCGCTGGCGTGCTCGCGCAACTGGAAGGCCTTGGCGTAATACTCGGCAGCGCGCCCTGTCTCTGCCAAGCTGGTGTAATCATTGCCCACCTGCTCGTACGCCATGGCAAAACTGGGATCGAGTTCGATGGCTCGCTGGTGGTAAGGCACGGCATCGGGCGAACCTGACTCGGCGAACGTTTTTTGGCCGAGGCTGTAGGCTTTCAAGGCTTCGAGGGACGCGGTGGTGGCTTGCGCAAGGGGGACATCAAACTTCTGTACCGTCGCCAGCGATTCCCCCAGTTCACCGCGCAGCTTCGATGCGGCTTCGCCCAACGCGTCCAGCACTTTTTCTTTGGCCGCCGCCGTGACCTGCTCCTGCACCAGCGTTTCCCCACTCTGGCAATTCACCGCCTTTAAACCCAACACGTACTGGCTGCCCAGGCTGCTGATCGAACCAGCAACGTAAGCTTTACTCCCGGCGCGCTGACAGACCTCGCGGACTACCTCCGTTGTGAGTCTGGTATTGGCCGGGCGAGTCATCTGTTGCAGTGTCGCAACCACTTTGTCGTCCGAGAGCACGTTCAGAAAAGGCGATTGCCGCAGGGAAACCGTGAGCGCCGTCTTCAGCGTGTCGTCGAAGACTGAATCGCCCGTTTTGTTATCGAAGTCGGAGAGGACAATCGTGTCTTTTTCCGTGAGCCTGGCTGCTGAACGGTGCGAGAAAAGATAGCCTGCCGTCGCCAGCGCTGCCAGCACGACGACGGCCACGATGGCCCATTTGCCGCGTCCGGTCTTGAGTGCAGGTCTTTCTAACAGACCGGACGCGTGCGATTCTGTGTCCCGCTTCAGCCGTTGCAAGTCCGTTCGCATGTCGGCTGCATGCTGGTAGCGCAGGTTCCGGTCTTTCTCCAGCGCCTTGTTGATGATCCGTTCCAGTTCGGCTGGCACGTCGGGATTCAGCCGCACCACTGGCGTGGGAGCCGCGTCCAGAATGGCTTTGAAGATGACTCCCGAACTTTCCCCACGGAAGGGCAGCGTGCCTGTCGCCATCTCGTACAGCACTGCTCCGAAAGAGAACAGATCGCTCCGCGCATCCAGTTCTTTCGCACGCACCTGTTCCGGCGACATATAAGCGAGGGTGCCGAGCGTCGAACCGGGACTGGTCAGATGCTCCGCGTCCGCCGAATCTGTCGCTGTGTTGAGCGAAGCAATGCTGCTTGAAGAACTGCTCGCCAGACTCACCTTCGCCAACCCAAAGTCCAAAATCTTGGCGTGCCCGCGCTTGGTCACGAAGATGTTCGCGGGCTTGATGTCGCGGTGGACGATGCCTTCGGAGTGAGCAGCATCCAGCGCGTCGGCAATCTCAATCGCCAGCGACTGTCTCAACTCGGTTTCCATCGGTCGCCCGCCGATGCGGTGCTTCAGCGTCAGCCCGTCCAGAAACTCCATGACGATGAACGAACGACCATCGTGCTTGCCGATCTCATGGATCGTGCAGATGTTCGGATGATTCAGGGCAGAGGCGGCACGCGCCTCCCGCCGAAAGCGTTCCAAAGATTGTGGGTCTTGGGCTACGTCCTCTGGCAGGAATTTCAACGCGACGAACCGGCCAAGCTCGGTGTCCTCGGCCTTATAGACGACGCCCATCCCGCCGCCGCCGAGCTTCTCGACGATGCGGTAGCGCGAGATGGTCTGGTTGATCATCCGTGGGCACAGGACTCAGGGTGCCATGTTAGGGATGTGAGGACGGCAAAGTCAACGAGTGGCAATGCTGAGTTTCAAACCGCCCCCCAATCGGCTCGCACGCGCCCGCCAGTTCAGCTGACGGGAACAGCTTTCCCATCACTGCGACTCGTAAGGACGAGTTTTGTTAGGCTGTCGGAGAGGACCGCGGACGCCTTCTTACTGCTTCCAGAACACAAGAAAGACCCCAAACCGCGCCGCCAGTGGGAACCTGCGCGCCACCTCGCTCTTCACCTCGGGACTTGTCTGTGCCCCGGGAAAGTAGGGAGATTCAAACAGGACCACAACCCTGACGTCGGTTGACCGCAGCGCCTTCAGCACTTCCTCGGGCGGCGCTCCGTTATCATCGCGGGTGATGTTCTTCAGTCCCGTCAAAAAGTAAAGCTCCGGACAGTCATTGCCTGCATACAGCAAACCGTTCGGGGCCCGCTGTTGCACGAAAACCGTCAAAGCCTCGAAAAAGGGCTCGTCTTCAATTTGCAGGCCTCCGCGCGGCACGCGGAGCAACTCCTTGCGGCCGGCGGCATGCGAATACTCGGCGACATGCTTCGGAATCAGGCTGACCACCGCGAATGCCAGGTAAAGCCCCGCCAGCGAAACCAGCACGTAGGTTCCACGCTGCTTGCGGACGGTTGTCACAATTGCTACCAAAGCCAGCAGGGTTAAGGGCAACGCGTAGCAAAGATAGATAGGGACAGGAAACGGATACTGCACCAGCGTGCAGGTTGCGGCCAACGCCGTTAACAACACCAATCGCTCTCGCTGCAGTTTTGAGACCCCATCTCGCGAGCGCACCGCAAGAATCGCGGCCACACCCGCCGCAACCACCACCGGTGTCAGCATCGCCACCGAGAACCACACCCCCGAGTAGACGCCCGCAGACCGCGTTGCTCGCACAACGACCACAACAGCGAGCAGGGCCACAGCCGCGCCCACAACCCGCCCCTGGAATTGCTTCCAGAACATACCAGCCGCCAACAACGCCACCAGGGGCAGGACAGCCACAATGTACTGCGGCGGTGCGGGCCGAGCCTCGGCTAAGTCGATCGCGTGGGCGATTGCGCTGGAAGTGACTCCAGGAAAAAAGACGCCGACCGAGCCTGCCAGCGCATACGGGATCAGGAAAATGACGATGGGAATTAGCGCGCCACAAACGAATGGAATCACCAGCCGCAGAAGTGCGGCAAAGCGCTCCCCGGTGCCGGCGCCAGCCTTCCGTTCCCCAAGCAGAATCATCCCAACCACCGCGAGCGAGGGCAGCAGAAAATGGTAGAACTCCCCGGCCGCGAGCCGCCGGTACAATACGGAAATCAACGTACCCAGAAACGCGAGCAATGCACCCACCGTGAACACGCGGTAGCCCCAGCTGTTTTTCTCGGTTCCCTGTTGCTCATTGTCACTCTGTTCCAGAAAAGCCAGGAACAGCAGAACGCCGGCGATGTAGTAGAACCCGATCACCTTGATGAGAATTGAGATTCCGCCGCACAGTCCCGCGACGAACAGCCAGCGCCTGCTCCGTACCTCGAGGTAATGGAGCAATGCCGCCGCGCCGAACGTGGCGAAAAATAGGTTGTACCAGGAAGGCATTGCGGCTTCATAGTTCGGAAAGCTCCAGGCAATCGCCAACAGCGTAACCATTCCCGCGGCCAGCGGAGGCGTGAAACGCAGGGCAACGTAATAGACAGCCGGAACCCAGCTCAGAAAAAATAAAAACACGCAAATCCGCAGCGACAACAGATTGACTCCGAACGCGCGCAGGGCTGCGGCATGAATGAAGCTGAGACCACCCGTATAGATTTCAACAAAGTCACTATGTGGCAGCTGGCCCTGAAGGACGCGCACCGCACTCTGAGCCAGAATTCCATCATCGACTGCAATCCAGCTCTGATTCACCCGGACACCCACGTAAGTTCCGGCGATGACCATTACCAGGCCGAGAACGGCCAGGCGAGCCAGCGAGTCATTTCTCAAAGAAGCCGCCAGCATGGCTGTCCAGGCCGTGGTTGCTGGCTGGTCAGAGTCCGCCTCCCGAACCTTTACCTCGACACGCGGAAGCGTTTGCCTCGGCCTGCTGCAGGCCTGGTAGTTAATCTTGTTGTCGCCGGTCTGCTCGCTCACTTTCCCTCCAGTGCCGTCAGTCCTAGCCGGGCCTCGACGCTTCCCTGGTTCAGTTGCAACGCCTGCTGATACTCCGCGCGCGCCGCCGCAATCTTCCCGCTTCGCTCCAGCGACTGCGCCAGCCAGTAGTGGTAGTCCCACACCTTCGGATCCAGCGCCGCCGCCGCCTGCAAATAGGGCTGTGCCTCTTGCACCCGCCCATCCAGCAGAAGCGTTCGGCCCAGGTAATGTTTCGGCCCCGCCTCCTCCGGCACCAACTGCACTGCCCGCGATAGCAGTTGCTCCGCCGCGGCATACTTCCCTGCCATCATGTGAATGTTTCCGCAGTTATAAAGCGCGGAATACAGATTCGGATCTTTCGCCAGGATCTGATCGCACAGCCCCAACGCCGGCTCGAAGTCTCCCATCCGCCCATAGAGCCCGGCCACCGTTGCCATTCCCGTCTCCGACGTCAGGTAGTCCGGATGCGCCGCCAGAAACCTCTGCAGCCACGTCCGCCCTTCTTCAAACTGCCCCGCCCGGATCGTCGTCTCCGCCATTGCCAGCACCGCGTAGGCGTACTCCGGATGCTCCCGCACGCCCTCCCGCGCCAGTTCAATCGCTTTCTCATGAGCGCCCCGCTCGCTGTATTCCGCCGCGAGTCCAACTATCACACTTGGGTTCTCCGGATAAAGCTTCTGCCCCCGCAGCAGCAACACAAAACCATTCCCCCAGTACACCTGCTGCGCCAGCGAAGCCACCACGTAAAAACTGCACAGCGCCACTGTCGCGCACATCTGCAGATTCTTCGCTCTCCACCCCTCGATGGACGGCAACCGTCGCAATCCCTTGGCCGCCAGAATCGCAAAGCCGATGGAAGGCAGATAGATGTAACGGTCCCGAACGAAATCCCCGTTCACGAAGTTCGGCAGGTACAGCGCCGGAGCCAGTCCTACCAGCAACCACAGCCCGGCGAACGCTATTGTCAAATCCTTCTCACGCCGGCTCCAGTACCACAGCCCAACGCCCACCGCCGCCAGCACCGCTGCCGGCAGAACAACGTTCTTGAAGATTGCCCCGGTAACATACGGTGTGTAATAGAGACCGGTAAGTCCGACCGGTACCAGCAACTGCCGCAGATAGAAGGTCAGGACCATCGGCCATGTCCGGACCAGATCCATCATCCCGTGAGCGGTGTCAAACTGCCCTGTCGAGTGGATCAACGCATGCTTCCGCAGCAATACGTACCCCAATGTCACCGCCGCGTACGGTATCGCCTCGATCACCGCCCCGCGAAACCTGCGCCCCAGCGACGGCTTCTCGCCCGCCGGATTCAGCCACGCATAGATCCCTGCCAGCGCCGCAAATGTCACCGCCATCTCTTTCGTCAGCAGCGCGCACATCAGCAACGCCCACGAGGCCATCCGCCACGCAGTTTTCCTCTTCCCCGCCTGATCCCGTCCGCTCAGGTATGCCACAAACGCCAGGGCTGCGAACATCGCGACCATCGAGTCCGAAGCCGCGGAAATCCACGCGACTGGCTCAATATGGATTGGGTGCAGTGCGAAGATCAGCGCCGCCAGCGCCGCCGTCCAGTATTCCAATTTCAGCTTGCGCGCCAGCCAGAAGACCGACACCACGGCCCCCACATGCAGCACCACCGCTCCCAGGTGCCATCCCCACGACTGCAGCCGGAACAACGCGAAATTCAGCATCGACCAGACTACGAAAAGTGGCCGATAGTACACCTGGTTCCGGGCCACGTGATACCACAAATCGCTGCTGAATGCCCGCGGCAGGTTGCTCCACGAGCGGATGATTGGGTTATTGACGATCTGCGGCCAGTCGTCCCACACGAACTCAAAGAAGAGCGTGCCGCTGTAGAGTACTAGAGTAACCAGTCCGAGAGTCGGCACAAGGACCCACGGCCTTCCCAGATACTCGGCAAGTAGCTCCAAAGCACTAGGTTGTGGCTGGCTGTGCGCCTCGCTCATTGCTTGCGCCACGGGTGGGCATTCCTTTCGCGGACTCCATCCGGACGCAGATCGTCCTGCTCCAGATTGGCCCATAGTAACTCCGCCTCTCACCTCGCGCATGTTACTCAGGTTACCGTCGTGCACCATTTGGCCCCCGGGGTTTCCCTCTCCTGTATGCGACCATCAGCTCATGGGATCTGTCACCGGAGCCAAGCTCGCGAAGGCGCCATCCCCGGTTCTGTGTGTGGACCTGGACGGCACTCTGATCCGCGGCAACCTCCTGTGGGAGTGTGTCCTCGCCCTCCTCAAAACTCATCCCCTTACGCTCTTCCTGCTTCCTTTTTGGCTGCTTTCCGGCAAGGCCTCCGTCAAGCGCAGACTGGCCAGAAAAACGCGGCTGGACCTTGCGCGCCTTCCCTATCGTCAGGAAGTCATCGATCTGCTCCAGCGGGAACGCGCCGGAGGCCGTCGCATTGCGCTCGTCACCGCGGCCGATCGTGAACTTGCGGACTCTATCGCAGAGCACCTCGGTCTGTTCGACGAGGTCCATGCCAGCGACGGTCAACTCAGTCTGAAGGGAGAAGCCAAGGCCGCATTTCTAGCCGAGCATTTCAGCGAACCGGGTTTCGAATATGTAGGAGATTCCGCAGCCGACCTCGATGTTTGGCGCAAAGCCCGCGCCGCCTACGTCGTAGGTTCGAACCGTCGGGCCCAGCAAGCCGCTGCCGTCACCACACTCAAGGCGGCCATCGTCGATGAACCTGCCTCGCTCCGCACCTGGATCAATGCCCTGCGCGGACATCACTGGGCGAAGAACTTCTTGCTCTTCCTGCCCCTCGCGCTCTCGCACAACCTGACCCTGGAACCGATCGTCCGCACCTTCCTCGGTTTCGCGCTCTATGGAGCCTGCGCTTCCGGTCTCTACATCCTCAACGACCTGCTCGATCTTCACTCCGATCGCCAGCACCCATGGAAGAAGGAGCGGCCTTTCGCCGCCGGCGAGATCTCGATTCCCCAAGGCTTGCTCGCCTCATTTCTTCTTCTCTCGCTCGCGTTCGGACTCGGATTTCTGCTCGACCTCCGGTTCGCCGTCGCCTTGCTCGGATACGCCACCCTCACCCTGTGGTATTCGCTTCATCTCAAGAAGATTGCCTTGCTCGACGTCTTCGTTCTTTCCAGCTTCTACAGTTTTCGCATCCTCGCCGGAGCCCTGATTTCCGGCACGCTTCTGTCGCAGTGGTTCCTGGCATTTTCGTTGTTTTTCTTTCTAAGTCTGGCCATGGCCAAGCGCTATTCCGAGTTAGTCCATGCCACCGATCTCCTCCAATCGGGGAACTCGGGACGCGGCTACCGCACCGATGACCGCGAACTCCTGTTATCTCTCGGCGTCGGCAGCAGCTTCGCTTCGGTCGTGATCCTGAGCCTCTACGTTCACAGCCAGGAAGTGCGCGTTCTTTATCGCTCGCCCGAGTTTCTGTTTCTTCTCTGTCCCATCGTTCTCTACTGGCTCAGCCGGAACTGGCTGCTGGCCCACCGCGGAGAACTCAAGGAAGACCCCGTCACCCTCGCCATCCGCGACCGGGTCAGTTACGGGGTGGCATTCGCATCTTCCATCGTCATCGCCGCGAGCATGCTACACGTGAGCCTTTAATGTCTGGTCAATCGGCAGCATCGTTGCGAAAAAAAGTCGTCGTCGCCTTGCCCACCGAGCAATATCTTTCGTGGGGCCGTTACCCGAGGACCGTCCACCAGCACGTCCACCGGCCCGCATGGAACGACCAGTTGCCGGGAATTCTTCAAACCGCCGCGCCCGGTTCCCTGCTCTCCTACGGCCTCGGACGCAGCTACGGCGATTCTTGCCTCAACGCCGGCCGCGAACTCGTCGTTTGCCGCCGCCTCAATCGCATTCTCGGTTTCGATGCGGACACCGGCATGGTCCGCTGCGAGAGCGGTGTTACTCTTTCCGACCTCATCGAGGTCTTTTTACCCAAGGGCTGGTTTCTTCCCGTCACGCCCGGCACGCGCTTCGTGACGGTGGGTGGCGCCATCGCCAACGACGTTCACGGCAAGAACCATCACCGCGCCGGAACCTTCGGAGCGCACGTCCGCCAACTCGGCCTGCACCGCACTCACGATGGCCTGGTCGTGTGCAGCCCCGACGAACATCCCGACATGTTTCAGGCCACCATCGCAGGTCTCGGCCTCACCGGTGTGATTGCCTGGGCCGACCTTCAACTCAAGCGCGTGGGCGGGCCTTGGATGGACACGGGCAACGTTGCCTTTCATTCGCTGCAATCCTTTCTCGACCTCAGCCGCGAAAGCGATGGCCGGTTTGAATACACGGTCGCATGGCTTGACTGCTTCGCCGGCAGAAACACCCGCGGCATCTTCTTCCGCGGCAATCATTCCGAGCAGCGGGGCAGGAACTCCCGGCCGAAATGGAGCCCGAAATTACCCTTCGCCCTGCCCGCCCTGGCGCTCAACCGTTACACGGTCAAAGCATTCAACAGCCTTTACTACCATGTTCATGCGGCCGACACCTCTGCCTCTCTGGTTCCCTACGACTCGTTCTTCTACCCCCTCGATTCCATCCGCCAATGGAATCTGCTCTATGGCAGGCGCGGCTTTCTGCAATATCAGTGCGTCATCCCGGAAAATAATCTCGAAGCGCTCGAGGAGATCCTCGATCGCATCGCCCGTTCCGGCATGGGCTCATTCCTGGGAGTGCTCAAACAATTCGGTTCCGCACCGCCCGCCGGCCTGCTTTCATTCGCGCGCCCTGGCCTGACCCTGGCGCTCGACTTCGCCATGCGCGGCGAGTCAACGCTCCAACTGCTGCGCTCCCTTGATGAAGTCGTACGCCAAAGCGGCGGCGCTCTTTATCCCGCCAAAGACGCGCGCATGAGTCCCGCTCTGTTCGAAGCGTCGTTTCCGCGCTGGCGCAGCTTTGTTCCTTTCATCGATCCGGCGATGTCCTCATCCTTCTGGCGGAGGGTCACCGAAATCCAATGATGACCATTACCACACGCTCTTCGGCTCCGCGCATCGCTCGCATGCAGAAGATCGTCGTGCTCGGAGCAACCTCCGGCATCGCGCTCGAAATCGAACGTCAACTCGCGGCTCAGGGACGCGAATTGCTCCTGGTCGCGCGCTCCCCACAGCGTCTCTCCGAACTCCAATCGGACCTGCTGGCACGCGGCGCCCGGCAGGTCCTGACCATCGCAGCCGACCTCGGCCAACTCCAGCAGCACACCCAGGTCTTCGACTTTGTCCGCCGATCTTTCGCCAATTTCGATACCGTCCTCCTCGCCTACGGCAGCATGGAAGACCAGAAGGATTCGGAATGGTTAGTCGACGTGCTGGTCGATGAACTGAACGTCAACTTTGTCAGCGCCGCCGCGCTTCTCACTCTCTTCGCCGCCGATCTCGAGCAGCGCCGCACCGGATGCCTCGCCGCCATCACCTCGGTCGCCGGAGACCGCGGCCGCCGCTCCAACTATGTGTACGGCTCCGCCAAAGGTGCCCTCTCGCTCTTTCTCCAGGGACTCCGCAGCCGTCTTCATCCCGCCGGCGTCAAAGTCATCACCATCAAGCCCGGTCCGGTCCAGACTCCCATGACCGACCACCTGGCAAATTCCGCCCGCTTCGCCCAACCCGAGCGCGTGGCGCGCCGCATCATCCGCGCCTTGGAACGCCGGTCCCCTGACGTGCTGTACACCCCGTGGTTCTGGCGCCCGGTAATGAGCGCAGTCCGGCACCTGCCCGAAACCCTCTTCAAACGCCTAGCCTTTTGACGATCGTGTAGCGCGGACACTCCTGTCCGCGCCGTTGGCAGCACCACTCTGTGTGGGCCCGTCCAGCCTGGGCGTAAAGAAAAAGGCCGCGATCGCTCGCGGCCCCCTTTCCCGGCGAGCAACGAGCAACTCTCTGCCCTTGACTCCCCGTGCTATCCTTTCCTCGTACCTCGCGGGACCCGCGCGCCGAGTCATCGGCGCCACCCAAAATGAGGGTTCCTACCTGCGTCCTTCCTCGCAAGGGTCGTGGATGGAGGAGATGCGAGCACACCGGAAGTGTGCGGCCATCGTCCTTCATGCCCTGCACCGTCCGGATCAATTCACGAACCTGAGAGGAGAGAACCATGCAGATCAAGAAACTTACGCCCAATCTAGTTGTCGGCAGCGTTGAAGCCAGCCTCAAGTTCTATCGCGAGATCCTGGGCCTCGACACCGCCATCACCGTCCCCGACCAGTCGCCCTACGTCTTCGCATCGGTCTCCAACGGATCGGTGGAAATCTTCTTCAACGACCAAAAGACGGTCGCCGCCGAATATCCTCAACTCGCGGCAACCATCGGCGCGAGCCTCACTCTCTACCTGGAAGTCGACAGCCTGCCGGAGGTCCTGGACCGCGTCCAGAAAGCCCGAGCCAGGATCTCCATGCCCGTAACCGACCAGTTCTACGGCATGAAAGAATTCGCCTTCGAGGACCCCGACGGCTACACCATCACCATCGCCCAAAAGATGCAATAAGCGGGTTCATGTGGGGACGGGCGCCCTCGCCCGTCCAAGCCGAGCGAAGCTCGGCAGCTCTTCCGCCAGCAAAAAAGGGCCGCGATTTCTCGCGGCCTTGCATTTTTCGACAAGCAACTAGCAACCAGAAACTAGCAACGATTCCTACCGTCGCCCTCCGCGTCCGCCGCCACCCCCATGG
>Ga0209698_10004114_pt1 | contig 16084 bp, 14 predicted proteins | sample LitLauG_LLR_2012_FD_187203 | JGI IMG/M metagenome (GOLD analysis project Ga0209698, IMG submission 187203) | Freshwater sediment microbial communities from Pennsylvania, USA - Little Laurel Run_MetaG_LLR_2012 (SPAdes) (version 2) | ecosystem: Environmental > Aquatic > Freshwater > Creek >...
AAGCCGCCGAAGCAGCGCAACGGAAGACCGAGGAAATGCCTTAACCTTGAACCTGGACTTCTTGACGATCAATTGGTACGGCTAGAGGGGGCAGGTCAGGGGTCGTGACCGAAGAAATGTTGCCGCTAACCGCCTGAAGATCCGATGTCAGCAATGCGTTGGTCAGCGGACGAAATTGGTATCAGTAGTGCACACGGGCATCGAGGGTCCCAGGCCGAGGAGTCGCAAGACTGCGAAGGGGAGCCCTGCTTCGCGTTTTGGGAGGGGCTTGTTCTGCGTAACGCGTAGCGCGCAGCGCGAAGCAGAAAGGCGGGGGTCGGAATCGAACCGGCGTACGCGGATTTGCAGTCCGCTGCATGACCACTCTGCCACCCCGCCACGCGCGCGCAATGCGACGGCACCGGGGGACGTGGTCGCCCGGTGCCGCTGACCGACAGGAGACCGCCGGAGGGCCTCTGAAGGGAATCTGGAGCGGGAAAGGAGTCTCGAACTCCCGACCTCAACCTTGGCAAGGTTGCGCTCTACCAACTGAGCTATTCCCGCAGGTGGATCTTGAATTATAGCGGGCCGGGCGGGGCTGTCAAAGCCGGCGACCGGCCCGTGGGCATTCCAGTCGTGCCTCTAGCGGGATCCCCGGTCGGCGTCCCGGTCCGGGGCGGCCAGGTGCGGCCAAGACAGGCGCAGGTACAGCAGCATGGAATAGATCGTCAGGATCGCCGCGACGTAGATCAGGACGGTGCCGATCGCCGCGATCGGCAGGCCAAACAGGCTGTCGTGATAGAGCAGCACTGGGATGGCGACCATCTGCACGATGGTCTTGAACTTGCCGACCGAATTGACCGCGACGTTGTGCGAGGCGCCGATCTGCGCCATCCATTCGCGTAGGGCCGAGACCGTGATTTCCCGGCCGATGATGACCAGCGCGACCAGCGCCTCGACCCGTCCGAGTTCGAGCAGCACGATCAGGGCGGCGCACACCATCAGCTTGTCGGCCACCGGGTCGAGGAAGGCGCCCAGGCGGCTGGTCAGGGCGTACTTGCGCGCGAAGTAGCCGTCGAAGGCATCGGTGATCGCGGCCACGCTGAACAGCACGCAGGCCAGCAGATTCTTGGCGTGCGCGCCGATCCAGTCCTCGGGGAAATAGAACACCGCGACAACGAACGGGATCAGGAAGATCCGGCCCCAGGTGAGCAGCATCGGCAAATTGAAAAAGCGGCTGGACATCGCGGGATCCGGGAAGCGGCGCGCGGGGGCGCCGGGCCAATGATCGCATTCACCGTGCGGGAACGCCAATCGGGCCGGGCCGTCGCCGCTCGCGCCGTGCCGGCGGCCGGCGCAGCGCGCGGACTCGACACGACGCGACCCAGTTGAGCACGGCCTTCGGCTTCACGCCGCGGGGTCGTCGCCCGCCACGTCGGCGCCCGCCGCAGGGGGCGCGCCCGTACCATGCAGCCCGGCGTGGATCTTCTGCGCCAGCGCGCGCGAGATGCCCTGCACCTGCGCGATGTCCTCGACCGACGCCCCCATCAGTCCGCGCATGCCGCCAAAGCGGGTGAGCAGGCGCTGGCGGCGCTTGGGTCCGATCGACTCCATCTCGTCGAGTTGCGACACCTGGCGTGCCTTGGCGCGCCGGGCGCGCATGCCGGTGATCGCGAAGCGGTGCGCCTCGTCGCGGATCTGGGCGATCAGCATCAGGGCCGCCGATTCGGGTCCCAGCCGCAGGGGGGCGCGGCCATCGGCGAATACCAGCTGCTCGAGACCGACCTTGCGTCCGTCGCCCTTGGCAACGCCGACCAGCAGGGCGGGATCGAGGCCGAATTCCTCGAAGACCTGGCGCGCGACCTCGACCTGGCCGGCGCCGCCGTCGATCAGCACGAGCCCCGGCATGGGCGCCTCGCCGCGCGCCGCCGGTGCGTAGCGGCGCGTCAGCACCTGGCGCATGGCGCCATAGTCGTCGCCGCCGACCAGGCCTTCGATGTTGTAGCGTCGGTACTCAGCGCTGCGCAGGTCGTGGCCAAAATAGACGACGCACGAGGCCTGGGTGGCTTCGCCCGCGGTATGGCTGATGTCGAAGCACTCGACGCGCAGGCGATCGGCATCCTCGACATCCAGGCCCAGCGCCTCGATGAGTGCCGCCGTGCGCGCCTGCTGCGAGCCGCGCTCGGCTCGCCGGCGTGCCAGCGCGAGCCGTGCGTTGCCCAGCGCCATCTCCAGCCAGCGCCGCTCGGCCGGCTTCCAGCGCCCCTGCCCGGGGGCCAGTACGCGCGCCGGCCTGCCGCCGGAGGCCAGTACGGCGCGCAGTTCGCGCAAATCCGGCGCGACGTTCACCACCAGCAGCGGTGGACAGGGCTGGTCGACATAATGCTGCGAGAGGAAAGCTTCGAGCACTTGCGCCCGCTCCGCCTCGGCGGCCGCAGCCGCTGCGATCTCGCTGAGCGGTGGACCGCCCTCTGCGCCGAGTCGCGCATCGGCTGCATCGGCACCGTCCAAGGCGTCGCGAACGGCTGCGCCGATGGTGACGCGCGCGGCTTCCGCGGCGCCGACTGGGGCGCCGATGGCGGCCCCCGCGCCGCCATCGGCGTCGGTTTCAGCATCGGCAACCCTATCCAGCGCCGCATCGTCCTGCGCGCCCGCGCCCTGCGATGCCAGGGCGGCGGCGTCGGCACCGGGCGACGCCGCCGGGAAGAAGGCCTTGTCGCCCAGGTGGCGGCCGCCCCGCACCATGGCGAGGTTGACGCACACGGCGCCGTGCTCGATGGCCACGGCGACGATGTCGGCATCGGCATCGGAGCCCGCCGTCTCGACCGACTGCTGGTGCATCACGCGGGTGAGCGCGCCCAGCTGGTCGCGCAGCAGCGCCGCCTGCTCGAACTGCAGCGCCGCCGAGGCGGCAAGCATGCGCTGTTCGATCTCCTTGGTGATCTCGCTCGCCCCGCCCCGCAGGAAGCGCAGGGCCGCCTCGACCGATCGGTCGTAGGCCGCGGCGTCGATCAGCCCGACGCACGGCGCGCTGCATAGCTGGATCTGGTGCAGCAGGCAGGGGCGCGAGCGGTGGCGAAACACGCTGTCCTCGCAGGTGCGCAGGCGGAACACCTTCTGCAGCACCTGCATGCTGTCGCGCACCGCCCAACTGCTCGGGAAGGGGCCGAAGTAGCGCGCGCGCCGGTCGGTGGCGCCGCGGTAGAACGCCATGCGCGGGAACGGATGGTCGGTGAAGCGCAGGTACGGATAGGACTTGTCGTCGCGAAACAGGATGTTGTAGTACGGCGCGAGCGACTTGATGAGGTTGTTCTCGAGCAGCAGGGCATCGGCCTCGGAGCCGGTCACCGTGGTCTCGATCGCGGCGATGCGCGCCACCATGAGCGCGATGCGCGGTCCCTGCACACGGCCGAAGTACGAGGCGACCCGCTTGCGCAAGTCGACCGCCTTGCCGACGTACAGCACCTTGCCATCGGCGTCGAGCATCCGGTACACGCCCGGCAGGTGCGGCAGGCGGCGCACCACGGCCTTGGGATCGAAGTGCGCCGGGTCGGAGTCGGTCATGCGGGTTCCGTGAGGGATCGCGGGTGGGCCCATGGCGGCTGGCTGCGGGTTGCTGGCTGTTGTCGGCTGTCCGCTGTCGGCTGTCCACTGTCGGCCGTCGGCCGCCGCGGTTCAGTCCGGCACCATGGCGCCGGCAACGGGACCTGGCAGCAGAGCCCGCAGCGCCTGCAGGGCTGCGCGATAGCGCGGCTCGGCGTGCAGCGCCTGTGGCCCCGGCGCCGGCCCGCGCGGCACGAGGCGCGCCATGCGCCCGGCATGGGCCGCTCCAGGCCGCCATTCCAGGCTTTCGAGAACCTGGTCGGCCGCCGCCGGGTCATTGCACACGAGCACGAGATCGCAGCCCGCCGCCAGGGCCGCCTGCGCGGCCTGCAGGACGTCGCCCGCGGCACGTGCGCCGGCCATCGACAGATCGTCGCTGAACACCGCCCCGCTGAATCCGAGCCGGCCGCGCAGGATGTCCTCGATCCAGCGGCGGGAGAATCCTGCGGGCTGCGCGTCGACCGCGGGATACACCACGTGGGCCGGCATCACGCCATCGAGGACCAGGGCCAGGCTGCCGTAAGGCATCGCATCGGCATCCAGGATGCGCTCCAGCGGCCGCTCGTCGAGCGGCAGCTCGAGATGCGAATCGGCCCCGGCCCAGCCGTGCCCGGGAAAGTGCTTGCCGCAGTTGCTCATGCCCGACACCGCCAGCCCGTGGGCGAGGCCGGCGGCGAGCAGGGTGACGACGCGCGGGTCGGCATGCAGCGCGCGATCGCCGATGACCGCGCTGCGGCCCCAGTCGAGGTCGAGTACCGGGGTGAAGCTCAGGTCCACGCCCACGGCACGCAGCTCGGCGCCCAGAACGAAGCCCGCGGCGCACGCGGCCCGGCAGGCCTCCAGGACGTCGCGTTCCCAGCAGCGACCGAGTTCAGCCATGGCCGGCAGGCGCGTGAAGCCGTGTCGGAAGCGCTGCACCCGCCCGCCTTCGTGGTCGACCGCGATGAGCAGCGGCGGATCGCGCAGGGCGTGGATCTGGTCGCACAGCTCGCGCAGCTGCCCGAGGGATTCGTAGTTGCGTGAGAACAGGATCACCATGCCGACCAGCGGCTGGCGCAAGCGGTCGCGTTCGGCCGCGCTCAGCCGCGGCCCGGCCAGATCGACGACCACCGGGCCGTTCATGGTCAGGCCGGATCGCCGGCGTCGACACGCTCGGCGATGGCGTAGGCCAGCGCCAGCGCGTCGATGTCCGATACCGAGACATGCAGGCGCAGCCCGCGCCGGCGCAGGAACTCGGCCATCGCCGCATCGGCGACGACCTCAGGGCGGCCCGATGGCCCGTTCAGGATCTGCACGGCGCGCCAGTGCATGGGCTGGCGCATGCCCAGGCCCACGGCCTTCGAGATGGCCTCCTTGGCGGCGAAGCGCGTCGCCAGGTACAGGATGCCGCGGTGGGCCGACCGCGCCGCGCGTGCCGCTTGGACCGCGCGCTCGCGCGGCCCGAGGATGCGCTCGATGAAGCGCGCGCCGTGGCGGGCGACGCTCGCCTCGATGCGTGCCACCTCGATCGCGTCGGTGCCGATGCCGAAGATCATCCGAGTTCGCGTCGGGCCAGGCCGGCGTGCCGGATCTGCGCCTGGTAGCGGCGCACCGTCTCGGCCAGGCCGAACTCGAGCGCGTCGCCGATCAGGGCGTGGCCGATCGACACTTCGCGCACGCCCGGCACGGCGACGAGGAAATCGGCCAGGTTGAGCAGGTTCAGGTCGTGCCCGGCGTTGACCTCCAGGCCGGCACGCAGCGCCGCCTCGGCGGCCAGGCGGTAGCGCTCCAGGCTTGCGGCTTGCTCCGGTCCGCCGTGGGCGCGGGCATAGGGTTCGGTGTAGAGCTCGACCCGGTCGGCGCCGATCGCCCGCGCCGCCGCCATGGCCGCCGGGTCGGCGTCCATGAACAGGCTGACCCGCGCGCCGGCCTCGTGCGCCCGCGCGATGAGCGGCCGCAGGCGCTCGCCGTCGCGCGCGAGGTCCCAGCCGTGGTCCGAGGTTGCGGCGTCGGGCGCATCGGGTACGAAGGTGCACTGCTGCGGCCGCACAGCGAGCACGTGGTCCATGAGCTGGTGCAGCGGATTGCCTTCGAGGTTGTACTCGGCGCCCGGCCAGCGCTGCAGCAGGCGGGCCACCTCGCCGACATCGGCCGGCCGCACATGGCGCGCATCCGGCCGCGGATGCAGGGTGATGCCGTCGGCGCCGGCCTCGAGCACCAGCGTCGCTGCGTGGCATAGGTTGGGGATGTCAAGCGGCCGGGAATTGCGCAGCAGCGCGACCCGGTTCAGGTTCACGCTCAGGGCGGTCATGGCGTCATGGAACATGGCGATTCAGATGCGGCGCAGGTCGGCCAGGATGCGGTGGGTATTGAGCGGGCGCCCGCGCAGATGGTAGCCGATCAACTGGCGCAGCAAGGCCCGGGCCTCGGGTGCCGCGGCCATCGCCGCCAGGTCGCGGCGCGCCAGGGCCTGCATGACCGGGCCGCGCACGCAGTACTCGGCGCCCGGTTGCGGCTCGGCAATGCGCTGCACGCCATGCTCCGGATCGACCCGGTACCAGGCGTCGGCCACGGTCGGCGCGCCGTCGCTGCCGTGCTCGAAGGACGGCGCGACGCCGATCGCGCGCAACAGGTCGAGCTCGAAGCCGCGCAGCGCCTGCTCGCCGCGCGGCGCCTCCAGCGAGAGCTCGCGCAGGGTGCGCGCATAGGCGAAGAAGATTTCTTCGTGCGGATCGCCGCGGGCCAGCAGGCGCACCAGCAGCTCGTTGAGGTAGAACGCCTCGAGCAGCCGGTCGCCGCGCAAGGGCACCAGGCCGCCGACCCACTCGGCACGGATCAGCGTCTTGATCTCGGCGCGCCCGCTCCAGGTCGCGCTGAGCGGCGAGAACGCGCCGAGCAGGCCGCGGAACTGCGAGGTCGGCCGTTTGGCACCGCGCGCCACGACCGCCACGCGGCCGTGGTCGCGGCTCAGCAGGTCGACGATCAGGCTGGTCTCGCGCCAGGGGTAGGAATGCAGCACGAAGGCCGGCTGCAGCTCGACCCGCGCATCGGGTGCGCGCCGGGCGCGCGGCGCGCCAGCGCGGCGCGGCGCGACGGCGGTCGAACCGGCCGCGGCCCGTGCAACCGGATCGCCATTCACGAGCGCGGCGACTCCACGCCCAGGCGGTCGAGGGCCCGCGGGTCGTCGCTCCAGCCGGCCGCGACGCGCACGTGGGTCTGCAGGAACACCTTCTTCTCGAGCAGCCGCTCGATGGCGGTGCGCGCCTTGCTGCCGATCTCGCGCAGCTTGGCGCCGCCGGCGCCGACCACGATGCCGCGCTGCGACTCGCGCTCGACCACGATCTGCGCCGCGATCACGGCGCGCCCGGGCGACTCGTCCCAGGACTCGATCGCCACCGCCAGGCCGTAGGGCAGCTCGTCGCCCAGCAGGCGAAAAGCCTGTTCGCGCACGAGCTCGGCGGCCAAAAAGCGCACGCTGCGGTCGGTGATGTCGTCGGCATCGAACAGCGGCATGCCGATCGGCAGCAGGCCGCGCAGGACGCCGAACAGGTCATCGAGCTGCCAGGCGCGCGCCGCACTGACGGGCACGATGGCGGCGAAGGGATAGCGCGCACTGGCCTGCGCGATGAACGGCAGCAGGGCCGACTTCTCGCGCAGCAGGTCGGTCTTGCTGAGCGCCAGCACGACGCGGCTGGGCGGTGCGCTGCGCCCGTCTTCGGCCGGCGGTGCGGCGCCCGGCGCCGCGGAAGGAGCGCTCGGTTCGGCCGCGGCGGCGGCGCGCGGCAGCAGGCGCAGCACGGCGTCGTCTTCGTCGCGCCAGCCTTGCGCATCGGCCACCATCAGCACCGCATCGACGCCCTGGATCGCCGCACCGACGCCGGCATTCATGCGGCGCGTCAGCAGATTGCGGTGGCGATGCTGCAGGCCCGGCGTGTCGACGAAGACGAACTGGGCGTCGGCGCGGGTCGCCACGCCCAGCACCCGGTTGCGCGTCGTCTGCGGCTTGCTCGAGGTGATGGAAACGTGCGCCCCCACCAGGGCGTTGAGCAGGGTCGACTTGCCGACGTTGGGCCGGCCGACGATGGCGATCATGCCGGCACGAAAAGGTGCGCCGGGCGGCGCAGCCTGTTCGGGCGGCCCGGGATCGATCTGGCCGGGTGCCGGGGCGGCGGTCAACTTGGCGCAGCCGGCTCGCCGGCCAGCGCTTCGGCGACGCCGGGCGGCTTGACCGGCACCGCCACCGCGCCCGCCGCGCCGCCCTCGCCCGCCTCGGCCGGGCCGGCGCTGGGCGTGCCGACCTTGCGCTTGGCCCGCCGCAGCGCCTGCGATGCCGCCTGGGCCTGTTCCAGGGCCAGCTTGGCCGCCGATTGCTCCGCGCCGCGCCGGCTGCGGCCGCTGCCGCGCACGCCGACATCGAGCTTGGGAATCGAGCACTCGACCTCGAATTCCTGGTTGTGGGCCGCGCCGCGCGTCTCGACCACGGTGTAGACCGGCAGCGGCAGGCGCTTGCCTTGCAGGTACTCCTGCAGCAGGGTCTTGCTGTCCTTGCCGAGCGTCTTCGGGTCGACCGTCTTCAGGATGGGCTCGAACAGGCGACCGATGACGGCGCGCGCGCCCTCGAAGCCGCCGTCGACGAACACCGCGCCGAAGACCGCCTCGAGCGTGTCGGCGAGGATCGAGGGGCGGCGGAATCCGCCGCTCTTCATCTCACCTTCGCCCAGCCGCAGGAAGTCGCTCAGCCCCAGCCGCTCGGCGATCTCCGACAGCGACTGCTGCTTGACGAGGTTGGCGCGCAGGCGCGACAGGTCGCCCTCGTCGAGCCGGGCGTATTTCAGGAACAGCAGCTGCGCGACGACGCAGTTGAGCACCGAATCGCCGAGGAACTCCAGGCGCTCGTTGTGGACGATGCCATGGGAGCGGTGGGTCACCGCCTGCTGCAGCAGTTCGGCGCTCTGGAACCGGTATTGCAGGCGCTCTTCAAGCGCGGCGAGGTCCATGGATGGCTGTGCTGCGGGCCGCAGAATCTCACTGTTGCATGTTCCGGCCGGGATGGTCGCGGTTGGAACCGGCGAAATCGATCACGATGCGCACGCTGTCGAGTATCGGGATCGAATATGTGTAGGAATACGACACGATGACCTTGTCGCCGTCCTTGGTGATGTCCAGATCCTTGCCGGAAATCGACTTGATGTCATCGACCGAGGCATAGCGATTGAAGGCGTCGCGGATGTCGCGCACGGTCTGTCCTTCGGTTGCAATCTTCTGCACTGCGCGGTCGACCGCGAAATACTCGGTCATGGCCGGTACCGCCTTGGCGCCGATGACCAGCAGGAAGATGACGATCAGGCCGACGAAGATGAGGCTGATCAGGCTCAGGCCGCGCTGGCGGCTGCGCCGCGCCGGAGCGTGCCGGCGGGCCGCCCGCCATGCCGCTGCCTGGCCGCCGCCCGGACGGCGGACCTGCGCCGGCACGGCCGGCGATCTAGTGGAAATTGCCGATTCTTCGAACATTGCCGAAATTCATCCAGATAAAGAATGCGTGGCCGACGATATTGCGGTCCGGCACGAAGCCCCAGAACCGGCTGTCTTCGCTGTTGTCGCGATTGTCGCCCATGACGAAATAGCTGCCCTCGGGTACCGTACACGCGACGCCCCCGTCACTGTAGACGCAAGCGCTGGCGCGCGTTTGTTGCATTGCATCATAAGCCTGGGCACCGTCGCCATCGGCCCAGATGATGCGGTGCTCGGTCTCGCCCAGCTTTTCCATGTACTGCTGGTAGGTTTGGGCGCGGCCGGGTTCGAAATACCGGTCCATGGGAGCCAGGGCAACCGCACTGCCGTTGATTTTCAGCGCGTGATTGCGGTACTCGATCCGATCGCCCGGCAGCCCGACCACGCGCTTGATGTAATCCTGAGTCGGATCATGGGGATACCGGAACACGATGACGTCGCCGCGCTGCGGCTGGCCGATCGGCACCACAGTGCGGTTCAGGATCGGCAGGCGTATGCCGTACTGGTACTTGTTTACCAGGATCAGGTCGCCGATTTCCAGGGTCGGGATCATCGAGCCCGATGGAATGCGGAAGGGCTCGAACAGGAACGATCGCAGCAGAAAGACGACCAGGATGACCGGGAAGAAGCCGGCGGTGTATTCGACCCACCAGGGGCGCACCGACAGGCGGTCCTCCATGATCTGGCGCTCCTTGGCCACCTCGGCCGGATTGCGCCCGGCGGCGGCCGGATTGCGCCGGTCGAACTCGAGCAGCTCGGCCAGCACGGCGGCCCGCCGCCGCGGCACGAAGACGAAGATCTCGGCGGCGAAGTACAGCCCGCTCACCACCGTGCACAGGAACAGGAACAGCGCGAAATCGGTCGGCAGCTGGCCCATGAACATCGCCAGCACGTAGGCGCCGAGCGCGCCCAGGATGACCGCGGTCAGCGCGCCCATGGCTCTGCCCTCATCTGAACCCCCCCGTTGCGCGCGACATCCGGCGCGCTCACTTGTCTTCCACCTGCAGGATGGCCAGGAAGGCCTCCTGGGGAATTTCGACGCTGCCCACCTGCTTCATGCGTTTCTTGCCCGCCTTCTGCTTCTCGAGCAGCTTCTTCTTGCGCGTGATGTCGCCGCCGTAGCACTTGGCCAGCACGTTCTTGCGCAAGGCCTTGACGTTCTCGCGGGCGATGATGTTGGCGCCGATGGCCGCCTGGATGGCGACGTCGAACATCTGGCGCGGGATCAGTTCGCGCATCTTCGCGGCGACCTCGCGGCCGCGGTGCGCCGAGTTGGCCCGGTGCACGATGACCGAGAGCGCATCGACCCGTTCCGCGTTGATCAGCATGTCGACCTTGACCACATCGGCCGCGCGGTACTCCTTGAACTCGTAGTCCATCGAGGCGTAGCCGCGCGAGACCGATTTCAGGCGGTCGAAGAAATCGAGCACGATCTCGGCCAGCGGCAGCTCGTAGGTCAGGTGCACCTGGCGCCCGTGGTAGGCGAGATTGATCTGCACGCCGCGCTTGCCCGTGCACAGGGTGATGACCGCGCCGACGTACTCCTGGGGCACGAAGATGGTAACGAGGACGATGGGCTCGCGGATCTCCTCGATCCGGGCCGGCTCGGGCATCTTCGACGGGTTCTCCACCGTCACCAGGCCGCCGTCGCGCAGCAGCACCTCGTAGACGACCGACGGCGCGGTCGTGATGAGGTCCATGTCGTACTCGCGCTCGAGGCGCTCCTGCACGATGTCCATGTGCAGCAGGCCGAGAAAGCCGCAGCGGAAGCCGAAGCCCAGGGCCTGCGAGACCTCGGGCTCGAACTGCAGCGCCGAATCGTTGAGCTGCAGCTTGTTGAGCGCGTCGCGCAGCGCCTCGTACTGGTTGGCCTCGATCGGGAACAGGCCGGCGAAGACCTGCGGCTTGACCTCCTTGAAGCCGGCCAGCGCCGCGGCCGCCGCGCGCGGCAACGAGGTCAGTGTGTCGCCGACCCGCGCGTCGCGCAGCTCCTTGATGCCGGCGATGACGAATCCGACCTCGCCGGCGCACAGCTGCTGGCGCGGCTGGGCCTTGGGCGTGAACACGCCCAGCTGCTCGCACAGGTGCACTGCGCCGGTGGCCATGAGCTGCAGCTTGTCGCGCGGCCGCACGCCGCCGTTGACGACCCGCACGAGCATCACCACGCCGACGTAGTTGTCGAACCAGGAGTCGATCACCAGCGCCTGCAGCGGCGCCGATGGGTCGCCGCGCGGCGCCGGCACGCGCTCGATGATGCGCTCGAGGATGTCGTCCACGCCCAGGCCGGTCTTGGCGCTGCACAGGATGGCATCGGTGGCGTCGATGCCGATCACGTCCTCGATCTCGGTGCGGGCCTGCTCGGGATTGGCCTGTGGCAGGTCCATCTTGTTGAGCACCGGCAGGACCTCGACACCCAGCTCGATCGCGGTGTAGCAGTTGGCGACGGTCTGCGCCTCGACGCCCTGCGAGGCATCGACCACCAGCAAGGCGCCCTCGCAGGCCGACAGCGAGCGGCTCACCTCGTAGGAGAAGTCGACGTGGCCGGGCGTGTCGATCAGGTTGAGGTTGTAGCGCTCGCCGTTGCGCGCCAGGTAGGACAGTGCGGCGGTCTGGGCCTTGATGGTGATGCCGCGCTCGCGCTCGAGGTCCATCGAATCGAGCACCTGCTCGCTCATCTCACGGTCCGACAGCCCGCCGCAGCGCTGGATCAGGCGATCGGCGAGCGTGGATTTGCCGTGGTCGATGTGGGCAATGATGGAGAAGTTGCGGATGTGCTGCATCGTTTGCGGGCCGCGCGCCACCGGCGGGGGCGCGGCACTGGCCCCGCCCTCGATGCGCTGCAGCACCCGGAGAATCCGAGATTCTACCGTGCCGACGCCCGATCGACGCCGCGGCCCGCCCGCGGGCCGCGGGCCGCGTCGCGGGCGCGGCGCGGCCGCCGCCGCACCGCGCGCCCGCTGCGCAAACTCAGTCGATCAATTGTCGCCGACGTGCAGGATCAGGCGACTGGTCTGCTCGCCGCGCCGGACCAGCAGCGCGACCGGCTTGGCAAGATCCAGCTTCGAAACCAAGTCCTTGAATTGTTTCGAATTCTTTACATGGCTGGTATTCACCGCGAGGATCAGGTCGCCCGGCCGGATGCCGGCGTTGGCGGCCGCGCCGTCGGCGCTCTCGACCTGCACGGCGCCATCGAGGTGCATGTCCTTGAGCTGGGCCGGATCGGGGTCGGAGACCACGAGGCCGAGGGCGTCCGGGTGCGAATCGGGCGCCTTGCCCTGATGCGGCCGACGCATCGCCTGGGGCGCGGTGTCGTCGCGCATCTCGCCCACGGTGACCATGAGATCCTTGGCCGCGCCGTCGCGCCAGACCGTGGCACTGACCTTGCTGCCCGGCGCCGTTGCCGCGACCGCGCGGCGCAGGTCCTTGGAATTCTCCACGGGCTTGCCGTCGTACTTGATGATGACGTCGCCGGGCTGGATGCCGGCCTTGTCGGCCGGGCCGTCGGATTCGACGCTGGAAACGGCGGCACCGGAGGCCTTGGGCATGCCGATCGCGTTGGCCACTTCGGACGTCACCTCGCCGATCAGCACGCCGATCTTGCCGCGCACCACCTTGCCCTGCGTGCGCAGCAGCTTCGCGATCTTCTGCGCCTCGTCGATCGGGATCGCGAAGGAGATGCCGGCATAGGAGCCGGAGGTCGTGAAGATCTGCGAGTTGATGCCGACCACCTCGCCGCGGCTGTTGATGAGCGGGCCGCCGGAGTTGCCCGGATTGACCGCGGCATCGGTCTGGATGAAGGGCAGCAGCTCTCCGGTGTCGCGGCTCTTCGCGCTGACGATGCCGGCGGTGACGGTGTTCTCCAGGTTGAACGGCGAACCGATGGCGATCACCCACTCGCCGACGCGCAGCTTGGCGGGGTCGCCGATCTTCAGCGTCGGCAGGTCGGTCCCTTCGATCTTCACCACGGCGACGTCGGATTTGGGATCGGAACCGATCAGCTTGCCCTTGAATTCACGCTTGTCCTGCAGCGTCACCGTGATGTCGTCGGCGCCCTCGACGACGTGGTGGTTGGTCAGCAGGTAGCCGTCGCCCGAGATCAGGAAACCCGAGCCCACGCCGCGCGGCACCTCGCGTTCGCCGCCGCCGCCGTGGCCGCGCGGCATCGGATTGGGCCCGGGCCGCTGACCGGGACCCGGCTGCGGAAAGAAGCGATGGAAGAAGTCGTAGAACGGGTCGTTCTCGTCGAGTTCGGGCATCTGGCCCTGGCCCTGGCCCTGCCCGGGCAGGTTCATGCCGACCTTTGACGAGGTGCGGATGTTGACCACCGCCGGCGCCGTGCGCTCGACGAGATCGGCGAAGTCGGGCATCGTGGCCGGCTGGGCCTGGGTCAGCGGTGCACCGGTCAGCAGCAGTGCCGCGAAGAGGCCCTGCGTAAGGATCGCTTTCATCATGTTCGACTCTGCAAGGATAGGAAGATTTGGGGTGGAAAGGAGAGGCCGGCGGCGCTTGCGCCGGCGCGATGGCACCGGCGGCGCCCGCCGCCGGCCGCCGTATCAGTGTGGCGGCGCGTTGTGCACGACGGACTCGGCGAAGGACCTGGCGGTCGACGGGGGTACCTCGCCGACCACGGTGACCCGGGCGTCGCCCACCTGGCGCGAAACCGCGGTGATCGGCCCGCGCTGCTGGGTCTGGACGGCATCGTCGATCGGCGGCGCACCCGGTTCGATGAAGACCGAGACGGTGGCGAGGCCGTCGGAATAGACCGCCTGCAGCGCCGGGCGCTGCTCAGTACCGCGGATCAGCTTGCGCATCACCTCGACCAGCCGGCGAAAGCCGCTCGGCGGGGTGACGCTCCAGCCTTGCTGGCTCAATTCCGTGGCCTGCGATTCGCCGGTGCGCCGCTCGATCTGCCAGCCGGCGGTGGACCAGGACGGCCGCAGCTGCGCCGGATCGATGGGCTCGCCGATGCGCACGTCGGTGAAGGCGACCTGCTCGAGCAGCTCGCCGCGCTCGTCGAGCGTCTGCGCCTTGAACAGCAGTCCGCTTGCCGGATCGACGCACAGCTTGTAGCCGTAGCGCATCTTGTCGCGCGGCACGAGCGAGATGACGTCGCACATGCGCTGCGCGACGCGCTCCTGGCCGCCGCGCTCCAGCTGGTAGTGGGCCAGGACGTCGGCCGGCTCGGCCGCGGCGAACGCCGGAAAACTGCGCATCCCGCCATGCTCGATGACCACCCGGTGCAACTGCGGGTAGAGGCACTGCACCTCTTCGCCCTGGCGGATGAATTCGCGCAGCTGGCCGTCGAGTGTCAGGACGCGCTCGCGCGACTCGCCGCCGCTCAGGCTCTGGACCACGCGCGAGGCGTGCATCTCGTCGCCGCGGCGGTAGACGATGGTTCCGGAGAAGCTCTGGTGCAGCGCCGCCTCCTGGATGGACTGCAGCAGCGCGGCATCGCCATGCGCATCGCGCAGCCCCGCCGGACCGTCGGCGCGGGCGCAGGGCAGGCCCAGCAGCATCAAGGCGGCCAGGCCACCGCAGGCCGCGACGCGCGGCACGCCGGCCGGCAGGCGCACGGCGAAGCGGACGCGCGAACGCAGGACAAACGGTTCCCAGGGCACGCCCGGTGCCATCGGTGAAACGGCAGTGTTCACCGATCGCCTTCGCTGCCGAAGCGCAGGTAGACCGCAGCGGCCGGCATTACGCCGCCCCCGGAGAAATCGCGATGCGCCTGGAAATACGGATCGAGGCGTGGATTGCGCGGATTGGCCGCGGCGCCGGCAGCCAGCGCGACCGGCGCCGGTTGCACCGGGCCGGCGGCGGCCTGCAGTTCCGCCGGCCGCCCGGGGCTGGCGCCCAGGCTGATGCGCAACTGGGGCAGTGCCACCATGACGACCACGGCCGCGGCGGCCGCGATGGCCGCACCGCTGGCGACGTGGCGGGCCAGGGGCGCCGGGGCGCGGCGCGCGGCCAGCGCCCGCGGCGCCAGCAGTGCCGGTTCGTCTTGCAGGGCGTCGGCGATGCGGGAACACAGGCGCGGCGAATGACCGGCCGCCACCTCGTGCGAGCGCAGCGCGTCGCCGACCAGGCACCACGCGGCATAGCGCTGCCGGTCTGCGCCAGTCTGCAGCAGGCCGGCCACCATGCGCTCGCCCGAGGCGGCGTCGAGTTCGCCATCGAGCCAGGCGGAGAGTTGTTCGGCCGCACCTGCGGCCGCGCCGTCGGCGACCGCTGGCGGTGCGCCCGCAGCGACGGTTGCCGGGTGGGCAGGCGGATGGGTAGGGGCTGCGGATGTCATGGTCGTTCCCTGCGTTCAGCTTGTCATGGCGTCGTGATTCGGCGCTACCAGCGCTTCTCGTCGGTCGTGCCCAGCAACGGCCGCAATTCGAGGGCGATCGCCTCGCGTGCCCGGAAGATGCGCGATCGCACCGTGCCGACCGGGCAGTTCATCGCCGCCGCGATCTCGTCGTAGCTCAGGCCCTCGAGTTCGCGCAGCACGATCGCCGTGCGCAGATCCTCGGGCAGCTGTTCGATCGCCCGGTTCACCGCCAGGCCGACCTGCTTGGACTGGTACACCGAGTCCGGCGTTGCGGTATCGCTCAGGAAAACCGCGTCGTCGCCGCTTTCCTGGTCCTCGATGTCGTTGGCCACGACGGTCGGCGCGCGCCGCCCTTGCGCCGCAAAATGATTCTTCGCCGTGTTGATCGCGATGCGATAGAGCCACGTGTAGAACGCGCTTTCACCGCGAAAGCCCGGCAATGCCCGGTAGGCCTTGATGAAGGCCTCCTGGGCCACATCCTCCACGTCGGCGGGTTCCCGAATCATGCGCGACAGAAGCCGAGAGATCCTTCGCTGATATTTTTCAACCAGCAACTCGAATGCACGCTTGTCCCCATGCTGGACGCGCCGCACCAGTTGCAGGTCGGCGTCGCGCTCGCTCATCGGGCCGCCCCCGCAGACGGAGCACCAGCGGGGGCACCAGCGTTTGCCGTCATTCTGACAGTCGTCCGTTCGA
>Ga0209698_10004115_pt1 | contig 16083 bp, 15 predicted proteins | sample LitLauG_LLR_2012_FD_187203 | JGI IMG/M metagenome (GOLD analysis project Ga0209698, IMG submission 187203) | Freshwater sediment microbial communities from Pennsylvania, USA - Little Laurel Run_MetaG_LLR_2012 (SPAdes) (version 2) | ecosystem: Environmental > Aquatic > Freshwater > Creek >...
GTGCGCAAGGCATTCGGTCTGAGAAGACGGTACAATGCTCGGCTTCGGAGAATGTGAATGATCATACGAATTACGGGCGTCGCTGGTTTGGCCGTGCTCGCCGCAGCGCTAGCTGTTGGGCAGAACGAGAAGAAAGAAAGCAAGACGCCGACACATGCTGAACTGGTGGCAACGACAGCGCGCGGGCGGATGCTGGCGGACTACGACGTTGCCGCGTGGCACGCGACCGATGCGGTCGAGGCATTGAAGCCGGACCACGCAGCGGCGCCGATGTATCTGGGGCGGAAGCTGGGTGAGAAGTGGGAGGTGGTGTTTGGGCGCATGGGCCCGGATCGAGGCAGTTTTCTGATTGTGTATCGCGCTGCAGAAGGCGCTGGCGAAAGCCAGTTCAAGGTGAAAAAGTCAGATCCTCCAGCTGAGGATCACGGATACTATCTTGGAGCGGCGAAGGCGCTGGAGACGGCGGCGAAAGATTTCGGAAAGCAGTCGCGTCCTTACAACACGTACGTGCTGCCGTCGGAAAATGGCCAACTCTACGTTTATTTCCTGCCGGGACAAACCGCCGATGGCGTCTATCCGCTGGGCGGCGATGTTCGCTACACGGTGACGCTGGATGGAAGCACGATCGCCGAGAAGCGGCAGATGCACAAGACGATCATCGAGAAGAAAAGTGATCTGCAGCCGGGACAAAAGCTGGCGGCCGGTTATCACACGCACGCTCTCAACAACGATGTAGAGGATTCGGACGTGTTTCACGTGCTGACGAGGAAGCCGTCGATTCCGGAGATCGTGGGCACGCCGGATCAGCACACGTATGAAATCGAAACGACCGGGACGATCAAGCGGATCAAGTGAGAGAACGCTGCTTTGCGCGATACGAGGGCATCGGTTCTGCAAGCAGAGTACCGAGATCCCTCGCTTCGCTCGGGATGACAACCTTGAGGGGAAGGATGACAACCTCGAGGGGAGAATGACAACCCAGAGGTTGTGTCACGATGGGACGCGACCTAAGTCTTGGCTTTGGCTTTGAGCTTGACGTGGCCGTCGGCGAGTTCGACGGAGTACTCGACGGTATCGCACTTGTACTGCTTGCGGATCTGTTCGGTCTTCTTTTGGACAAAGTTAGAGAAGGAATCGATGTTGCCGGTGACACTTTCGCCGGCTTTCTTCTTGGCGGCGACCAGGGTGTTGTAGAGGCGTTCGACCTGCTCGCGCTCGGCCTGGTCGACATTGTGCAGGGCGAAATTCTGCGATGACACAGCTCCCGCGCCCGCGGCCGCTGCGGCGGCGTGGCTGACTCCATATACCGGATGATGCTGGGCCTTGTGCTCTTCGGCGTCGGTGCGGACACCCTGGACGGAGAGCAGGGCATCTTGCGGACGGCGGTAGCCTTCTTCGCGGATGCGGGACTTCTTGCGCCAGAGATCGCTGTAGATGGCGTAGCGCTGGGCCATCTCGTTGTAGCGGTAGCGCTGGGAGAAGTTCATGCGGCCGCCGTCGGAGAATTTGCGCAGCAGGGTGACCACCTTCCACTCGACGTCGGTGGGAGGCCGCTTCTGCGGATTACTGAAATAGATTTCGTACTCGATCTTCAGGCGGCGCAACTGCTGATCGAGAAGATTCAGTTCCTCGTCGGTCGTCACAGGAATCTCCAAGCACAGTGTAGTGAGGGAATGGAGCGGACGCGAGGTTCCCGGCGGACACGAAGGGGTATGGTACGAAAGTAAGCTGTCAGCCGTCAGCGTTCACTACCCAACTGACCCAAGCGTCGGGGGGGTGTAGGTTCCATTGAAACCACCGTGTTGGGATTCCAATTTGCGCCGACTACAATTGCTTGGCAATTGTTTCCAAAACGGAGATTCCGGTTGAAATTGACTCCCAAGCGACGTGCTCCTTTCGTGAAACTTCTCGCGCTGCTAGTTTTGTTTGTGATCCCGTCGCGACCGTCCGTGGCCGCAGGGGCTCGAACCGCGAATGTCGACCCCGCCTGCCCTGGACTGAAGATCGAGATCGGAGTCCTAGACGATGTCATTCGGCCCCAATCCAGTGTGCTCCTGGAGATGAAACTGACCAATGTCACGCACGAGGCGATATGGCTTCCATCAGGCTCCCCGGACTTCTGGTCCTACGAATTCGAATTGAGAGACGCACAAGGTAGCCAGGTTCCGCGAACAGCGGAGTGGATGCGCGCTCTTGCGCAACGCCCTGCGGTGGTCACTGCGAACGTGTCCATGCCACTTGCCGCTGGTGAGTCGGCGAAGAAGACCGTGATGCTTGAAAAACTCTTTGACCTGAGCAAGCCAGGTCAATTTACACTTCGCGTCTCCTTTGCTTCCTTCGCATGTGGCAAGGCTGGTACACGGGTCACGTCGAACTTGATCCACTTCAAGCTGGATGCACCCTCAAAGCGGCCTTCAACTTCGCGAACGGGGATCTCCGTTATGGCGAGCGCGACGCGAGCCCGCTTGCCCATCGGCTGGGGGGCGCCCCTCGATATTGTTGTTCAGAACAACAGTGGCCATCCGCTCAGATGGGCCGTCGATGACCCACCCAACACGGCGCCAGATGAATTCCTCACCGGGGTTGAAGTCTTCGATGCAGCGGGCGAAGTGTGCCCTCCGCCCAAGCGGCCGGATCACAATTGGAGTTTCTCTCGTTTCCGCGATACCGCCTCGACAATAGAAATTCCTCCAGGCAAGAGCGCCGAACAAATTATCTTGCTCGGCGATCTATTTGACATCGGTAAGCCCGGAAGATATCGAGCAAAGGTTGTACTGTTGGACCCGGAGAGCAAACAGAACATCGAATCCAACCCAGTTGCCTTCGAGATCGAGGACACAACGTCGTCACCTCCTCTTGCAAAGCAACCTCCTTTCCTCGTAACCCTGCAGTCGGCAAATTTCGCTCCGCCCGATCCAAGCAACGTCCTGATTTGCATGAGCAACATCTCAGACCACGACATCCATCTGGACAACTCGTCTGCGAAAGACTTCGTATCCCTCGAAGACCTCGACGGAAATCCGGCCACTTTGACTGAGGCTGCACAAAAGGCTCGAAAATTAGTGGATCTCACCCAGGCCCCAGCCGGCTTAGAAGAATGCTGCACGTGGCATACGGTGGAACCTCGCAAGGCCCTATGCGGTGGGCTTACGGTTGGCGCAATCTATAGCCTTTCAAAAGCGGGCGCATACAGGGTTCGCATCGATCGTTACGACGAACCCGACGCAACGCAAGGGCAGAAACTCGGCGACTTGCCCATCGTTCATTCGAATTGGCTGACGATCTTCGAGAATCCTCCTACGGCCTCTGAAAAGTAATGACGTGAAATCGGATGCGATGTTTTCGCCCTGAGCTATGCCCTTTCAACCGACAGATGAGATAGCTGCTAAGGGTTGACGGCGGAAAGCTAAGAGCCTACTTCGCGGAATTCGACGCCATCTTCTTGACCATGGCGAGGACGAGCTTGCGGTCGCTGTCGTTGAGGTTGGTGGCGTAGCGGCGGATCTGGCTGAGGAAGCGGACTTCGTCTTCGGACAGTTGAGGCAGGCCTTTGGAACCGTTGCTGTGTCCGGGTTCGGCGAAAAACTGCGAGAGCGGGAGTTCCATGGCGCCGGCGATTTTCGAAAGAGTATCGAGCGAGGGGATGGTATGGCCGTTCTCGACGCGCGACAGATAGCAGCGGAGTAGGCCCGTGCGCTTTTCGATGTCGCCCTGGGACATCCCTTTTTGCAGCCGGTAGTTCCGAATGGTTTCGCCGATATTCATCGTGGGGAGCATGACAGGATGGGTCATAGTAACCAGAGCGGCAACTTCTGGCAAGTGGGAAATTGGTGCTATACGCCGTACTTTCGTGCCACACAAGAAATGGTGCAATCTTGCGCATGCGCGTGTTGATGCTTATACGACGTATAAGTAACGCCGGACATTACCGTCCCTTGGGTCAAGTCTTGTAATGCTAGAACAGCGCCTAAAGGCGGATTGATTTGCGGCCTCTACGGCACGCATAAATGCGTGCCCCGATACAAATCGCGCTCGCGTGTCCCGATACGAATCGCACTTGCACGGCGATACAAATTGCGCTTGCGTGCCCTGATACGAATCGCGCTTGCGTGTCCCGATACCGATCGCACCTGGGTCGCCCGATACAAATCGCACTTTCGTTCAGATTTTCACTCGCAAATGCGGCGAGATATGGGGCATCCATTGTCGGTGGAATTCGCTGCGGATTACAGGAGCAGTTCCATGTAGAGCGTGCCGGGATTCGGATTCGGTCGGTAGGCGGGGATTTCCTTGAATCCGATTTTGCGGTACATGGCGACCGCATCCTTCATGACGGGGCCGACCGTGTCGAGGCGCATGCGTTGATAGCCGATCTGGCGAGCTTCGGTGATGATGTGGTCGGCGAGGAGGCGGCCAAGTCCTTTGCCGCGGAATTGCGGTCGGAGGTAGAGGCGCTTCATTTCGCAGATGCCGGCTTCGAGTTTGTGTAGTGCGACGCAGCCGGCGAGTTGGGATTCGTATTCTGCGAGCAATAGGCGGCCATCCGGTGGAGCGTAGTCGCCGGGGAGATTGGCGAGTTCCTTATCGAAATTCTGGAAGCAGAGGCTGAAGCCCAAGGACTGCGCGTATTCGAGGAAGAGTTCGCGGGCTTGGGTAATTTGGTTTGGAGTCTGGGCTTGGGCGAAAGCAAAATCTTTCACCACAGGGGGCACGGAGGTCACAGGGGATAAACCGGATGCTTTTGTGTCTGTGCTCATTAGATCTCCGTGGCTATCTGTTCACCCCGGTCGTGAATATCATCCCATCAACATGCCGCCGTTCACGCTCAGCACGTGGCCCGTGATGTAGGAGGCGTCGTCTGAGGCGAGGAACGCTACTGCTCCTGCAACGTCTTCCGGTGAGCCCACGCGTCCCAGCGGAATTTGTTTGACCGCGTTTTGTTTGAATTCATCTCCCAGGGCGGCGGTCATAGCGGTTTCGATGAAGCCGGGGGCGACGGCGTTACAAGTAATGTTGCGGGAGCCGACTTCGCGGGCGATGGCCATGGTGAGGCCGATGAGTCCGGCTTTGGAGGCGGCGTAATTGGCTTGCCCGGCCTGGCCCATCTGGCCGAAGACGCTGGTGATGTTGATGATGCGTCCCCAGCGCTGCTTGAGCATGGAGCCAATGACTTGCTGGATGAGCAGGTAGGCGGAGGTGAGGTTAGTTTGGAGGACGGCGTCCCAGTCAGCGCGCTTCATGCGCATGACGAGTTGGTCTTTGGTGATGCCGGCGTTGTTGACCAGGATGTCGATCTTGCTAAGTTGGGCGATGGCAGCTTTAACGGTGGATTTGATTTGTTCTTCGTCGGCGACGTCGAGGGGGAAGGAGGCGGCATTCGCGCCGGCGGCTTTGATCTCGTTGACCAGTTCGTGCAGTTTGTCATGATTGCGGGCAGCGACGGCCACGGTGGCGCCTTCTTTGGCGAGGCGGAGGGCGATGGTGCGTCCGATGCCTTGGGATGCGCCGGTGACAAAGGCGACTTTGCCGGAGAGGGACATGAGGTTTCTCCCGATGAGTGCGACAGGATGAGTGGAACGCCGCATTATACGCGGGCATCGCCGGCGGGGCGAAGGGGCCAGATGAGAACTTCGAGGCGCTTGGCGAAATGCAGGAGCGGCGGAGTGTCGGGCAGGGCGATCTGGGATGCGGCAGCGATGGTATTGAGTTGAAGGTCGGCTTCGGCGTCTTGGAGGGGCCAGGGGAGATGGTGAATGTCGCAACGGTAGACCGTTGATTGATGGACGGTGTAGAGGCAGTAGCGCTCGGTGAGCCAGTGTTCGATGGTCCCTTTTTTGCGTTGGCGGATTTCAGCAACGGGCTTGTAGGTGGCGCGAAGTTTCGCGGGTGTGGTGATGCGGCGGGAGGAGTAGCGGATGAGTCCGTTTTGTTCGTGCGAACTCATGTCCGCGTGAAAGTACGGCAAGTGATAGAACTTGCGGGCGGCCCACACGGCGGCGCGGCTGCCAGCGTCGAGGCTGAAGAAAAAGACGCCGGGCTTGCCTTGGCAGGTGACGTAGGTGCGCAGGTTGAGTTCTGGGAAGGCGGAGAACGACGGGATTGGAGGGAGATGGCGAGCGCGAATTCCGGACATCCGGAAAGGGATGACGCCGACCCAGCACTGGCCATCGAAAGTATCAAGGGTTAATTGCGCGGGGACGAGTGGGCGGATTTGGGCGGAAGAAACTGGCCAGTGCGCGAAGAGGAGATCGTGCCAGGTTTGCTTCATGATCCACGGGCCCGGGGACAAGCGCCAGGGGCGGTGCGAGACGGATTGCAGGAGCGGGTGCACGGGTTGAGTTTAGCTTGCTGGGGCGTTCAAAAATCGTTTTGAACCTTAAAACCTTTAACCACTAAGGACACTAAGTATCACGAAGGACTCCTCTGCGCTCGCTTCGCTTCGCGGACAGCCGATGGCGGCTGTCCCCACATGGCCTGACGGAATATTTCGGCGTTGCGAATCCACAGGAGTGCCGGGTACCATGCGAGCACTCCCATGACACCTTCTGGCTCGAATGTTGTAACCATGCCTAAGCCTTCCAATACGAACTCTCCGGACAGTTCTTCGGGACATCGCTCGACCCAGCGGGGATCGGCGCTGGAGAAGCCTGCGCTTGGTGAGGCTTCGGCTGCGGAGTCGGTGCCGACAGACGCGGGCATGAGTGCCCGCGCCACACAATCACAGACCACACAGGCTGATCCATCGACTGAAGTCTTTGCCGTGTTCGGCGTGGAGCCGGAGATTCAGGCTTACGCGATGGCGAAGTATTCGCGGTCGGCGCTGTCGATGAAGGAGTCGCTTCGGGAGATCAGCTCGCAGAAGGCGGAGAAATTTCTCAATACGTTCTATTTCCAGTATGGGCATCGGTCGATCGCGGATCTGGCGCACATTGCGCTGGCGATCGAGCGGCTGTCGATTTTGGCGGCGATTGAGTTGGCGGATGAGCAGCGCTGGGATGGGCAGGAGCGGTCGACGCGGTATCAGGACTTCCGCAAGAGCGGGTACTTCACGCCGGACTTTGGCGCGGACGAAGAGGGGCGGAAGTTGTATCGCGAGACGGTGGATTTTCTGTTCTCCGAGTATGAAGCGCTCTCGGCGCACATGTCGCAGTATCTGATCAGCATCACGCCGAAGCCGGCTGACATGAAGCAGGAGGCTTATGAGCGCACGCTGAAAGCGCGGGCGTTTGACATCACGCGGTACCTGCTGCCGCTGGCGACGAATACTTCGCTGGGCGAGATCGTGAATGCGCGGACTTTGGAGACACAAGTTGCGCATCTGCTGTCGCATACTCATAAAGAGGTGCGGCAACTGGGCGAGTCGCTGAAAAAGGCGGCGACCGGGGCGGCGTACAACGTGAGTGCGGAATCGCTACAGAAATTGGTTACGGAGATTCGGGCGGTGAGTCCGGAGTTGGGGGCGCGGGCCGAGCAGGAATTGCTGCGCGAGGTGCGGGTGGCGCCGACTTTGGTGAAGTATGCGGACCCGAATGCGTATGAAATGGAGACGCGGCGGGAGTTGCGGCAGGCCGCGCGCGAGTTGATGGCGCATGAGCAGCTGGCTCCATCGAAGGCGATTGTCGATTTGCTGGATGAAGAGCCTTTGGAAGTGGAGATCGCGACGACTTTGTTGTACGAACATTCGCATCATTCCTACCGGCAGATCCGGCAGGCGGTGCAGGTGGCGGGCGAGCGGCGGCGGCGGGAGATTATCGATCTGGGCCTGCGGCATCGTGGGAAGCATGACGAGATGCTGCGCGGATTTCGAGCGGGGCAGCAGTTCCGGTTCGACATCCTGATGGATACGGGCGGGTTCCGGGATATGCATCGACACCGTCGGTGTATCCAGGTGATGCAGGCTGCAACCACGGTGCACGGATACGAGATGCTGATGGACATGGAGGATGCTGGCGTGCGCGGGCGGTTTGATGCGGCGATGCGGCGGGTGCAGGCCGCTGTGGAGAAGTTAGCTGGGGGCGGGACTCCCGAGGCGGAGGAGAATTCGCAGTACGCGATCCCGCTGGCGTTTAAGAAGCGAGCGCTGTTCAAGATGGATTTTGCCGAGACGGTTTACATCTCGGAGTTGCGGACGACTCCGGCGGGGCATGTGTCGTACCGGAATGTCGCTTATGCGATGTATGAAGCGGTGGCGCGGAAGTATCCAGCGCTGGCGAAGTACTTCCGGGTGCATGATGTGACGGCGCCGGTGGACTTGCTGCAGAGGTAGTGGTTGCTCCCGCGACGTTTTGGATCTCCATTCTGGGTGAAGCGAAGAACCTGTGGACTTGTTTGGAGGCGCCGGGGCCTCCGACGAATGCATAGATCCTTCGGCCCGCAAAAAGCGCGGGCCTCTGGATGACAATCTTTGCGCCGGTCTTACGGCCCGGGCGGAACCAATTTGGGAACGTTTTCCACTGAAATCTTGCGATTCGCCTTTTCTTCGCTTTCATTCACAGGTATAATCCGACCAAACTTAGAGAGCACTCATAATTCGCAATCTTTAAAGGAGCCACTTCCATGGCAGACGAACGGGGCAAGGCGATTGACCTGGCGGTATCCCAGATAGAAAAGCAGTTTGGCAAGGGATCGATCATGCGGTTGGGGTCGAAGGAGGCGATCGTCCCGATCGCGGTGATTTCGACGGGGTCGATTTCGTTTGACGCGGCGTTGGGCGTGGGCGGATTTCCCCGCGGGCGCGTGGTGGAAGTGTTCGGTCCGGAATCTTCGGGCAAAACGACCATTACTCTGCAGGTTATCGCCGAAGCGCAGAAGGCGGGCGGCATGGCGGCGTTCGTGGATGCGGAGCATGCGCTCGATCCTGCGTATGCCAAGAAGCTGGGCGTGGATGTGGACAACCTGCTGGTTTCGCAGCCGGATTACGGCGAGCAGGCGCTGGAGATTACCGAAAAGCTGGTGCAGTCGAACGCCATTGACGTGCTGGTGGTGGATTCGGTGGCGGCGCTGGTGCCCAAGGCCGAACTCGACGGTGAGATGGGCGACTCGCACATGGGACTGCAGGCGCGATTGATGTCGCAAGCGCTGCGCAAGCTGACGGGCACGGTTTCCAAGTCGAGAACGTGCCTGATCTTCATCAATCAGATCCGCGAAAAGATTGGGGTGATGTTCGGTAATCCTGACACCACCACCGGTGGACGTGCTTTGAAGTTCTATTCGTCGGTGCGAGTGGATATTCGGCGCATTGCCGCGGTGAAGGAAGGCGACGTGGTCACCGGGTCGCGGACGAGGGTCAAGGTCGTCAAGAACAAGGTCGCCGCACCCTTCCGCGAGGCGGAGTTCGACATTCTTTACGGCGAGGGAATCTCGCGCGAGGGGGACCTTCTGGACTTGGCGGTAAACAACAACATTCTGGAAAAATCCGGATCGTGGTTCAGCTACAAGGGCGAACGCATCGGGCAAGGGCGCGAGAATGCGCGGCAGTTCCTCAAAGACAATAAGGATGTAATGGCGAAACTGGATCACGAGGTGCGCAAGACTTTAGGGCTGATTGCGACGCCACCTGCGGCGCAGGCTCCGGCCGGAGCGAACGGCAAAGTGGCCACCATGCCGACCGTTGCCGAGTCGGTGAAGGCACCGATTGTGGCTGCGAAACGCTAAGTGCGCTTGCACCGCGCATATCCTGTCATCCCGAGCAAAGCGAGGGACCAGGGTGTTTGCTTGCACCGGCAGTCACGGTGGCGCAGGCAAGAACCTAGGTCCCTCGCTTTGCTCGGGATGACAGCTTTTTGGGGGATGATGACAGCGCTTTTGAAGTGAGGAGGTCATCATGCAGGATCCGCGCCGCTATTTCGTCTACATCATGACTAATCCCTCGAAGACGCTTTACACCGGCTTGACCAACAGCATTCGTCGCAGGGTTCGAGAGCATAAGGAAAAACTCATCCCTAGATTTACCTCGAAATACAACATCACGCGCCTGGTCTACTTCGAGTCCTACGAGGACGTCCACAAGGCGATCGAACGTGAGAAGGAAATAAAGTCTTGGACTCGCGCAAAGAGAGTTGCATTGATCGAATCGAGGAATCCGAGGTGGGACGATTTGTCGCGGGAGTGGGATCAGCCCCAGACCTTTCGATTTGTACCCCGAACCGCCTGATCTTATCGGCTTGTCATCCCGAGCGACGCGAGGGATCTGGGTGTTTGCCTGCACCGGCAGTTAGGGTAGCGCAGGCAAGAACCTAGGTCCCTCGCTTTGCTCGAGATGACAAGCCATAAAAGATGACAAACCATAAATGCGGAAGGAAGCATTTCCACAAGGTGCATTCTGCAATTGCCATCTTTCCTTCTGCCCGAATAAAATCTCTATTGCTCCAGATTGCTCCAGGTTGCTTCTACCGCGGTGTTCCTGCGAGGACCATTGGCTAAGGAGATCGCTGTCTATCCCGGGTCGTTTGATCCGCCCACAAATGGGCACCTCGATCTGATTGAGCGAGGCAGCAAGATCTTTGAAGAATTGGTGGTGGCGATTCTCCGCAACTCGGAGAAGACGCCGATGTTCAGCGTGGCCGAGCGGCTGGAGATGCTGCGGGAACTGACGAAGGATTTGAAGAACGTGCGGCTCGACACGTTCGACGGGCTGATGGTGGAGTTCGCGAAGTCGATCGACGCGAAATGCGTGTTGCGTGGGATTCGAGCCATCAGCGACTATGAGTATGAGCTGCAGATGGCGCTGATGAACCGCAAGCTCGAGCCCACGCTCGAGACGGTTTTTATGATGCCGGCCGACAAGTACTCCTATGTGAGTTCGCGGCTGGTGAGGGAAGTGGCGCAGGCCGGAGGCCCGGTGAGAGGACTGGTGCCGGAAGCGGTCGAACAGAAGCTGCGGGAAAAGCTTGATCCCGTGTACAAGTTGCGGGACGCAAATCTAACGGAAGTCCCGAGGAGAAGGAAAAAGAAGGCATGACGACGGCAACCAGCGAAGCAGTACGGCTCACTGACCGCATCAACCGCATCGAACCCTCCGCGACCATGGCGGTGGTGGCTGAGGCCGACAAGCTGCGCACGCAAGGCATCGACGTGGTCGATTTTGGCGCGGGCGAGCCGCATTTCTCGACGCCGCAGCACATCAAAGAGGCGGCCATCGCGGCGATCCAGGGGAATTTCACAAAGTACACGGCGGTCGCCGGAACGGCGGAACTGCGCGATGCGATTGCGCATCGACACAACGTAGATTTTGATTCGGACTATCGGCGGGAAGAGGTGATTGCATCGGTCGGTGGGAAGCACGCGTTATTCAATGCGGTGCAGGTGCTGGTCGATCATGGCGATGAAGTGATTCTGCCTGTGCCCTACTGGGTGTCGTTCAAGGACATCGTGCGGTATGCGGGAGGTAATTGCATTCTGCTGGAAGCGGACGAGGCGCAGGGATTCCGAGTTACGGCGGAGATGGTCGCGAGCCGGATCACGCCGCGCACGAAAGTGATCATTCTGAATTCGCCATCGAATCCGTCGGGTGCGGTGATGAGTCCGGAAGATATGACCGAGGTGGTGCGGCTGGCGCACCAGCGCGGCATCTGGGTGCTTTCGGATGAATGCTATGTGTATCTGAACTACACGGGGCGTGATTTTTCGGTGGGATCGCTGCGGGAATACAAAGAGCGCATGGTCGTGCTGGGCTCGCTGTCGAAGACCTACGCGATGACTGGCTGGCGGCTTGGGTACGCCCTGGCACCGACCAACATCGTGAGCGCGATGGCGAAGCTGCAGAGCCAGTCGACGTCGAATCCGGCATCGATTGTGCAGAAGGCCGCCGTGGCGGCGCTGAAGGGACCGCAGGAGTGCGTGGAGCAGATGAAGAAGGAGTACATCCACCTGCGCGATCACGTCGTGCAGGGACTGCGCTCGATTCCAGGTGTGCAGTGCACGCTGCCGGAAGGCGCGTTCTATGCCTATCCGAATATCTCTTCGTTCCTCGGGCGCGGAGGATTGAAGTCCGCGTCTGACGTGGCGGGCCGGCTACTGCGTGAAGCGCACGTGGCGACCGTGCCCGGCGAGGGATTCGGTACGAATGAGCACATCCGTGTGTCGTACGCGACGTCGAAGGCGGAGCTGGATCGCGGGCTGGAGCGCATGCGGAAGTTTTTCGGCGCCCTATAGTTTGCTTCCAACTGAGTGAGATTCAACCATCATCCAATCGCAAAGGCCGTTCCGTGCGAGCGGTCTTTTTTGTCGGCGTAAGTGGCTATGGCAGATCTTTATCCATTGCGGATGCTTCCAGGATTTGACCCGCGCCCCTGGGGGACGACGGATCTTTCGCCGATTTATCCCAATCACAAGTTCAACGAGAAGATCGGCGAAGCCTGGCTGAGCGGGGACGATTGCAAGGTTGCAAATGGCCCGCTCGCGGGAAAGACACTGGCACAATTGGGTGAGCAATATCAGCGGGAACTGGTGGGCGAGGCGGCGCGCGATCCCCGGCGGTTTCCGTTGCTCCTCAAGTTTCTGTTTCCGCACGAGAAGCTGTCGGTGCAGGTACATCCGGATGACGAGCAGGCGTTGCGTGTGGGGCAGCCCTGGGGAAAAACAGAGTGCTGGTACGTGGCGCACGCGAAGCCGGGCTCGCAGATTGGGCTGGGGCTGAAGCCGGGAGTGACCGCGCAGCAGTTGGAAGAAGCGATCCATCAGAATCGCGCGGAAGAGTTGCTCAATTGGATCAATGTTTACGCGGGGGAGATGATCTATGTCGCCGGCGGAACCGTGCACACGCTCGGGCCCGGATCGGTGATCGTGGAGACGCAGCAGCAGTCTGATACGACGTATCGCTTGTATGATTACGGGCGTCCGCGCGAACTGCATTTGAAAGACGGAATGGCGGCGGTGAAAGAGAAGGTGCGATCGGGCAAGGTCGTAAGGCCCGCGCCTTCGCAAGTGAACGGGGGCAAGAATCGCCGTGAGCCGTTGATTGCGGCGCCTTATTTCGTCGTCGACAAGTTTGAGGCGAAAGAGCCGCTTCCGTTGACGACGCGAGGTGACTCTGGAAAAAGCTCGGTGCAGATTCTGGTGGCGGTGGAAGGCTGTGGGGTGATCGAGGCGCCGGGCGCGGATCCGGTGACCTTAGCGAAGGGCGATGCGGCGGTGATTCCTGCGAGCGTCGGCGAGTTTCGCGTTCGCCCGCAGTGGACGTTGGAGTTTTTGCGATCGTACGTGCCGGGGAAGAGGCTGCCTGAACCGGAAACGAGAATGTAGTCCCTGCAGTTCGTGACCGTGCATGGCGAAGAAGATAAATTTCTATCCCGTAATTCTGGCCGGAGGGCGAGGCACGCGGTTCTGGCCGCTGAGCCGCAAGAAGTGCGCCAAGCAACTGCTTGCGCTCGACGGGAAGCAGAGCATGATCCAGCAGACGGTCGCGCGGCTTTTGGCGCTGGCTCCCGCGAAAAGATTCTGGATCATCACCAATGAGGACCTGCGGCCGGCAATTGCCAAGCAACTTCCGAAGATACCGAAAGCGCAAGTGCTGGCAGAACCCGTAGGCCGGAACACGGCGCCGGCGATCGGCCTGGCGGCGTTTCTGTTGCTGAGGGAAGATCCGAGTGCTGTCATTGGAATGTTTCCTTCCGACCACGTAATTGCGGACGAGAAGCGCTATCACGAAACATTGGAGCGGGGGATCGAGATCGCGGCGGCTGGGCCGAACATTATCGTGCTCGGCGTGCGTCCGAATCGCGCGGAAACGGGCTACGGATACATTGAAGCAGGATCCTTGTTCCAAGGTGAGGCGCTGCGCGTGCGGCGTTTCACTGAAAAACCCAATGCGGAGCGTGCCGCGGAGTTCGTAGCGGCAGGGAATTACTTCTGGAACAGCGGAATGTTTCTGTGGAGCGCGCGCACGCTGGCTGATGCGCTGCGCGAGCATCTGCCGAAGACGGCACCCATCCTGGAAGAAATTGCGGCCGGATTCGGCACCGCAAAATTCACAGCGACATTTCGGAAACTCTATCCGAAGTGCGAAAACATCAGCGTGGACTATGCGGTGCTGGAGCCACGTTCGGCGAAGGGTGAGCAGGAGAGCAACATTTTTTGCCTGCCTGCGGATTTTGGATGGAATGATCTGGGATCGTGGACGGCCTTGCACGAACACCACAATTCGAAGAGTACCCCAGCGGGAGGCAATCTGATTGCGAGTTCGGGAACGTTTGTGCTCAACTCACGTGGAAACTACATCCATGCTCCGGGAAAGTTCGTGGCGGCGGTGGGAATCAGCGACCTCGTAGTTGTCGAGACAGACGACGCGTTGCTCATCACGACACTGCAGCAGGCGCAGGATGTGGGCAAGGTCGTGAAATATCTGGATGAAAAGAAGATAAAGAAGCTCGTATAACAGGGACCAGGGATTGGGAGCAGGGTCCAGGGAACACAGACCTTGCCCTGATCGCCGGCCCCAAGCCCCCATCTTATGGCGCAAGACATCAAATTCGGAACCGACGGTTGGCGCGGGATTATCGCCGACGACTTTACCTTTGACAATGTGCGGCGAGTAGCGGGCGCGATCGCCTCCTACGTGATGAAGTACGAAGATGCGGCGCGCGGAGTGTTCGTGGGATACGACGCGCGTTTTGCTTCGCCCCGTGCGGCACAGGTCATGGCGGAATTGATCGCCGCGGCGGGAATTCCGGTCAGACTGGCCAACGACTACACCCCGACGCCGGCCGTGTCGTACGCGGTGAAGCAGCAAGGGGCAGCGGGTGGGGTAATGGTGACGTCCAGTCACAATCCGTGGAACTGGAATGGTGTGAAGTTCAAAGGGAAGTTCGGCGGGTCGGCGACCCCCGCGATCATGAAGAAGATTGAAGAGGAACTGGCTGCGGGCGCGGCTCCCAAGGGAACGAAGGCGAAGGTCGAAGAGGTCGATCTCAAGAAGGATTACGTTGCGGCCGTCTGCAGGTTCGCCGACATGGACTTGATCGCGAAGACGAAATTCAAGTTTGCGGTCGACGCCATGTATGGTTCCGGGCGAGGCGTGTTGAGCGGAATTTTCGCCGAACGCGGCGTGCACTGTGTGGCCATTCGGCAGGAACTGAATCCGCTGTTTCCGGGAATCAATCCGGAGCCGATCGAACCGCACACAAAGATGTTGCAGGATACCGTCGTGCGCGAGAAATGTGACGCTGGCCTGGCAACCGACGGCGACGCTGATCGCATCGGTGCGGTGGCGGAGGATGGAACCTTCGTCGACTCGCACAAGATCTTCTGCGTGCTGTTGCGCTGGCTGCTGGAACGGAAGAAATGGCCGGGCGAGGTGGTGCGCGCGTTCAACACCACTCGCATGATCGATCGCATCGCAGCGAAGCATGGGCGTAAATTGCACGAGACGTCGATTGGGTTCAAATACGTTGCCGACTTAATGATGGAGCGCGAGATCCTGATGGGCGGCGAAGAGTCCGGCGGGATCGGTTATTCACGATTTCTCCCTGAGCGTGACGGGGTACTCAACTGCCTGTTGCTCGCCAATGTCATGGCGGAAGAGGGCAAGCCACTTGGACAGTTGGTGGCCGATTTGCAGCGCGACTTCGGACCTCACTATTACGGACGGCGCGACCTGCATATTCCGGATGACGTGAAACAAAATGCGATCGGGCGGGCACGGGCCGACGGGACGCAATCGCTCGGCAAATACCGCGTGCTCAAGAAAGAGCATTTGGATGGAGTGAAATTCTTCCTCGACGCTCCCACCAATGGAAACGGAGCCGAAGCATGGGTCCTATTTCGTGCTTCCGGAACCGAACCGCTGCTGAGACTTTATACCGAGGCAGCATCACCTGAGTTGGTGCGAGAGTTGTTGCAGACAGGCGAGGCGTTCGTGAACAACGGCTAGGGGAAGGCCGACTTCCACGAGGAATCCAGGTCTTTGCTGCTACGTGCAAAACCCAGGTCCCTCACTTCCTTCGGGATGACAGAAGCAGATGACAGAGACAGCAAACCACCCCACTGTCGAAAGTAAGGCTCCGACTGAACGCGCAAAAATGCGATACTTCCTGTAGAGATGTCAGACGAACAAAGGGAAATGCAGGCAGACTCGCCAGAAGCGAG
>Ga0209698_10004116_pt1 | contig 16083 bp, 10 predicted proteins | sample LitLauG_LLR_2012_FD_187203 | JGI IMG/M metagenome (GOLD analysis project Ga0209698, IMG submission 187203) | Freshwater sediment microbial communities from Pennsylvania, USA - Little Laurel Run_MetaG_LLR_2012 (SPAdes) (version 2) | ecosystem: Environmental > Aquatic > Freshwater > Creek >...
CTCTCCCCCTCAAACCCTTAACCCGTCCCCCCTATGCACGACCATTTTATTGATCAAATGGTTCGCAAGCTCAAACCAGTCCTTAAAGACCCAAACCTAGCCAGAACCATCCTAAAACGCTATTGGAACCAGAAAATGGCGCTGGTCTTGGAAGTTGAGGATGTGCACCGAGCTGCGAACGAACGAAAGCGAGTTTTGACGAATAAAGAAGCAGTCCAAGTGCTGGAAACACTGCACGAACAACACAACCCTCAAACTGGCTTAAAATGGGAAGATCTTTGGGCGCACTTCGATCTTTATGAGCCTGGCCGCAAAATGTCCAAGTCTGAAATAACTAGATTCGTGACCAAAGACATCATCACAATCCAACGCTAAATCTCCCGAGGTCATTGTCCTCGCTCTTCATCCCTGGAAAGACAATGACTTTCCAGCCTGTCCTGAAAGGAAACTGCATGGACAAGTTCCAAAGCAAAATCATCGGCTACGCAATTGTAGCTGTCATAGCCGCCATCATCATCCACGCCTTTTTGCCCTATTTAATTTACGGACTAATTGGCTGGGTGTTTTTGCGGGCCTACGAAAACAAACACAAATGAAAAGAATTTTATGACCGAAAAAAACATCAATTTCAGCGTTAACCAAAAACACAACATTGATCCAGATTCGTTGTGCTGCACGAAATACGGCAAACACGTAGAGGAGGTGGAACAGACGAAATGCCTGCCATGAAATCAAACGCGCTGGGGCCTTTGGGTCAACTCGTCGCCACGCCCACCGCCCTCCTCGCCGTCACTGCCGAAGAAGTGCAGCAAGCATTGGAGCGGCACGTCATGGGGGATTGGGGCGAGCTGGATGAAGAAGGCAAAAAGGCGAACGATGAAGCACTGCAATCTGGTGAGCGATTGCTGTCCGCTTACCGCACAGCTTCGGGCACCAAGTTCTGGATCATCACGGAAGCAGACCGCTCATCCACTAATGTGGAGCTCCACATTAGTGGATTTATGTTGAGTCTTCAAAAATGTTGAGTTGAGATGGATTCCCCCAGTTCCCCAAGGCTTCGGCATTGGGGAACTTTACATTTTTGATGACGATTAAATGCGCCTCAAAGTGATTCCAACCAGGTCAGCAGGTCGTTGTCAGTGCGCCAGCGTGGCAACCGTTTTGACTTCATGACGGGTTCCGCTTTGGCGATGGCCGCGCGTTTGGCTGCCAAATCAATGGTGACGTATTTATGCGTGGTGTTGATGCTAGTGTGTCCCAACCAGTGGGCGATGGTGCTGAGATCGACGCCCGATTTGAGCAAATGCACGGCGGTGCTGTGCCGAAGACTGTGCGGGTGGATGCGTTTGTGTTTCACCGTCGGCAGCACCGCAGCAGCCCGCGACACCTGCCGCTGAAGGATCAACCGTGCGCCGAAACGGGTCAATGGGCCGCCGCGATGGTTGCGGAATAAAGTCTGGTCAGACTGGGTATCCAGCCCGGTGTCCGCGATGTGTTGCTGTAACAGTCGGGCGGTCTCAGGCCAGAGCGGACAGATTCGCTCCCGCCGGCCTTTGCCGAAAAACTTTACGCTGGGCGGTGATGTCAATCGCAGGTCGGTCGTCTGAAGCGCGACGACTTCCTGAACGCGCGCCCCGGTGTTGAACATGAGTGCCAGCAAAACATAATCACGCCGACCCCAGACCGTGCGCCGATCAATCTGCTCCAGCAGCGTGCGCAACTCTTCGGCTTCCAAGTAGTCAATGGTGCGATGGTCGGTGCGCTTGAACGTGATGGCCAGGACACGCCGGGCTTGATCCAGATGCTCAGGCCATCCGGCTCCAAGATAATCGAAAAAGCTGTGGATGGCACTCAACCGCACGTTGCGGGTGGCGGCATCATTACCGCGATGCTGTTCAAGGTTGTCCAGAAAGGCGATGACTTTTTCCGGCATCAGGTCGCCGACCGTGAGGTCAGCGACGCGCCGCTTCGGCCCGGCGGCAAACTGAAGCAGCAGTTTGAGACTGTCACGGTAACTGAAAATGGTATGGGTGCTGAAGGCGCGTTGATGCGGCAGGTAATCGCCCAGAAAGCGGCGGATAGCCAATGCCAGCACATTGGGATTATTCATGACACACCTCCTGGTTGCTGGAATGAGGGAAGAATGGCCGCCGACACATGTTGGCGAAATCGGTCATTGGCGATGCCGCGCAAAGGTTCGGTGAACTTCAAATAATAGTGGGTGAACTGCACGCCGGAGTGCCCCATATAACGCGCCAGCCGTGGCAGTAAGGCTTGGGCGTTTTGGCCGTTGCTATAACCACGGCGCAAAGCCTCGACGGCGAAACTGTGGCGTAGGTCATGAATCCGTGGCGGCCGACCCCGATGATCAAACACTTGGGCGCAGCGACAAACGCGCTGCCAGTTCGCCCAAAACGGAGCGGAAGTCAGGGCAAATGCCTGGCCGTTGCGGCGGGGATAGCCGTTCCAAACCAATGGGGGTTCAGGTTCCATCGGCGTATTGGTTCGCCGACGGTGTGTCAGGTATGTCCGCAGTTCATCTGCCACCGACGGGGACAACGGCACAAGGCGTGACTTGTAAAATTTAGTTTGGTTGATGCGCAACACCATTTCGTCCGTGTCGATGTCGGCCAATCGCAGGCGTAGCACTTCGCCGCGGCGTAACCCGCAGCAATACAGCAGCAAGAAAGCCAACCGGATTGTTTGGGGATGCAGGGGTTTGTTGCGAGTGGCGCGGAGCGTGGACGTGGCGACCAGCAGACGTGCCACTTCCGACTCGGAAAGCAGATAAGGCGGCTGATGCGGCAGTTCCTTGGGAAACTTTCGCAAATCAGGAATGAATGCCGTTGGGTATGAACGCGCCAAATGGCAGCAAAATTTGCGCACATACAACATCCGCGCCCGCGCCGTCGTGGGACTGATCGTGTGCAGCCCGGCGGCCCACTCCGCGAACATCGCGGCCGTAAAAGTTTTTACCTTTGGATAATGTCCGGTCACGAAGAAGTCCAACCCGCGAAAAGTATATTCTTGTGGTTTGTATTTGCGGCCCAAGGCACGTTGGATCGCCAGATAATCCGCGATGGGCTTTTTTAAGAAACTACAACAAGCCCAATCCGGAGGAGCTGTCCGCGCACCACTGCGCCAACGCGTTGACGGATCTGGAACAGGCGGTGGCCGCAGCGCCTCAGTCTGGTTCTGGTTGGGAACTGGTAGTGCCACCGGCCGCAAATCCTCGACTTTCAAACGCAAATAAATGGCTGTCGAAAGCGTGCTCCGATGGCCAAAGATGTCGCCGATGTCCTTGATCGAAGCCCCCTGTCGCAACAATCGGATCGCAAGGGAATGGCGCAGACATCGGAAACCCGCAGCTTTCAAGGCGACGCCGGAGGTCTGGCTTGCGCGTCGCAGGGTGTTGGCCATTCCTGGAAGGCTGAGTCGGGCAATGGGAGCCTGACAACGCAAGAAAATCTGGCGGCAATCTGTTGTTGGCCGTGCCCGCTGAAGATAGTCGGCCACGGCGGCCCCAACTTCATCGGTCAGCGGAAGCGCGAGCGGTTGACGGGTTTTGCACTGGATTATCTTTATTGTGCGATCACTCCAATCAATGTCGTCCAGAGTCAAGTTCGCCACGTCCGACGCGCGCAGGCCATAGGTGGCGGCAATCAATATCACGGCGTAATCGCGCAATCCGAGCGGAGTGGTGCGATCCATGCGGCGAAGCAGTTGCTGCAACTCCTGCCATTGCACTGGATATGGCAGGTATTCGTCGTGATAAGTGCGCACCGTATCAATCTGGTCATGCAACGGCCGGGACAGAACCCCGCGCATATACTGATAACGCAAAAACCCGCGCAACGTTCCAACAACGTGCTGCATGGTTTTTCGCTGGAGTCGGCCAGACAAACTACGGAGGTGTTGATGCACCATCGCCAAGGTAAGCCTCTGGAACGCATCTTTATTGCGGTCGAAGCGAAGAAACTTCAGAAAGCGTGACGCGTGCCTTTGGTAAGACTCGCAGGTGCTTTCAGCCGCGCCACGGTTTTTGCGCTGATAATTTATAAAGCCGGCCACTTCTTGCTCGGAACGGGTCAAACTTTTTGGTGGCCCCGGAGTGATAAGGTTGTGAGCTTGCAAATAGGCGATGAACGTTTGCAATCCGCCGGCAAAACGCGGATCACGCCGACGGGTGGCAAAACAGAGATGTGCTGCGGCCAGATCATCCGTGGTCAACTCTGCGATGGATCGCCGTCCTCTCCGCCAAAACCATGCCGACACATGCCGGACGGCATCCAGTTGGAGATAGACGCTGTGAATCGTGTAGCCACGACCGAATGCCCATGGGACAAAATCATCCAGCAGGCATCCGAAGATGGGAAGCTGGCGATAATGATCATGATCCCGGGGCCGAACTTGAACGAGTGTAGTGATGGCTTTCATACCGGAAACCAGCATGACTCCGGGAGAGCACCATCAAAAATGTAAAGTTCCCCAGTGCCGAAGCCTTGGGGAACGTGGGTAATCTTACTCAACTCAACATTAACTAAGACTCAACATAAATCCACCTGCGTTCTGCTCCCGGAAGATTATTGAACCGGCTATTAATTGAAATCAAAACCAAACAAAGCTAAACTGAAAGGAGCATTAACATGGGACTCACCATTCATTATACCTTCAAACACGACGCCCAGGAAAACTCTGCGCGGCCAGTGCTTGAACAACTACGGCAGGCAGCTTTGGACCTGCCGTTCAAGGAAGTGACGGAACTGGTCGAACTCAAGGGCGACCAGTGCGATTATCAGAAACGGGAACAGGGCGATCCGGCGCGCTGGCTGTTGATTCAGGCCGGCGGTTCGGTGTCACTGGGCGGACACAGTTCATTGTCCGTGGCCCCGACCGGCATGAAGTTTATCGACCTTAACAAGCATGAATGCGTCCTAGTGCTTTCTAAAAACAGCGTGGTGGCTTGGTCAAAACAGCAGGGTAGACGCTCCGGCCTCCGGATCGAAAAAGGGATGAAGTTGCATCCCGATTCACTCGCCCACCACGTCACTCCTCCGGCTGGCGAAGCAGGACCCGAGGTGGTTAATCCCGAAGCCTGGATCTCACAAAACGCCTACGCGCGTCAAATTGAAGTCACAGAGCAAAGCTGGGCGCTGGAGGGCTACAATTCTGCACTGACATTGTTAGTTATTGCCGATGTGGATGGCGCTGAAGACGATGATTTAGTTCGCCATTATGAGCTAAAAAACAGCCGTTCCGCGTGATTGAACTAAACAGCCAGATATCTCAGCTATGATAATCGGTTCCAGCAGGCTCCGTCGGTTTGGCTCAAGAAGGGTGGGTAACTGTAAAAGCGGCGCGGGATCTCGTGGTCTTTGTTTGGTCCCAAAAAGACTAGGTCAAGCGGGCGCAGAAGGAGTCCCTTGACCGAAGTCAAGCCTCTGCCCCAGAAAGCCCCGAGCACAAGAGTTGCGTAGGTTGCGGCCGGGGCATGATTATTTACGCCGATAGCGTGAAACTTAAAAAGCTTTGGCAGTTGTCCCGGCCAAACCCCGCGAGCGCTTTGAGGCAAAGGCCTAGCTCAAAGCAGACTATTGCCCTTGAACGCGATAGAATGTGCCAACATTGCTAGGTGGGACCAATAGATTTGTCGCAGCGGTGGCAGTACCAACATTTTGCCATTTTATTAGATTCGTGGTGGACAGCAACTGATAGGGCGGCACGCCGCCAGACCAGCCCAGCATCAGGTTGGAACCCGACCAAGCGATGGTCTCGACGATGGGAACAGCCACTACATTGATGGACAGCGTGGCGTTGGTGGACAAGCCGTCGAAGTCGGTCACGCTCACGACGAAGCTATTGGGTCCGGCGTTGGTGGAGAGCGGTAATCCACTCAAGGCTCCATTGCCGGCTATATTCAGCCACGACGGGCCGCTGATCTTGGCGAAGGTCAACAAGTCGCCGAAGTTAGGATCACTGGCATTCGTAGCCACGGTTGCGGAATAGATCTGACCGACTTTGCCGGGAGGTCCGGCAAACGGATTGACGTTGAAAGTCGGCGGGCTGTCAGCACTAACCAACAGCGACATGGAACCAATACCGGCCAGTCCACCTGAATCCGTAACGAGCATCAGGCAATTATTGGCACCCACGTCAGTGACACCAGGCGTGCCGGAGAGTGAGCCGTTGGCGGCCACATTCAGCCAGAGCGGACCGGTGACCTTGTAAAAGGTCAGCGTATCGCCGGCGACCAGGTCAGGGTCAAAGGCGTTGGTGGCAATGGTGCCCGCATACGGCAGGCCCACGGTGGCGGCCGGCTTGGCAAAGGTCGGCGGGATGAACGCGGGAGCACTATTTACATAGATGGTCAGGGATGTGGTATTGGAGGAACCGCCCAGATCCGTCACGCTGACGACGAAGGTGTTGGTGCCGCTATTTAGACCCGATGGCGTGCCGGATAGGCCGCCGTTGGGGGCCAGACCAAGCCAGCTTGGTCCGCTCACTTTGGCGAATGTCAGTATATCACCGGCAGCAAGATAGGGAGCCGTGCCGTTGGTGGCGATGGAGCCGGCATAAGCCTGGTCCACGTTGGCCCAGCTTTCCGCAAAGGGACTGCTGATGAACGTAGGCGGCGGATCGGCGATGACCACGAGGCTCACATTGGCGGAAGCAGACACGCCATAGGCATCCGTAAGACCCAGCACGAAAATATTCGTGCCGATGTCCGAGTTGGTGGGCGTGCCGGAGAGAACGCCATTGGTGGCCACGTTCAACCAAGCCGGTCCGGTGAGTTTGGCATAGGTAAGGATGTCACCAGCGGGAGCGGTAGCCCGACCATTCATGGTGGCATTATATGGCAGGCAGGCGACGGCTTGCGCCACCGTGAACCGGTTGGTGACGAAGGTCGGCACGGTCAGACGGAAAACCGTGCCAAAACCACCACCGGCTGAAGGATTGTAACCTGTGCCACCCTGCGAGGCGGTGCCGTAGAAGTTGCCGTCAGTGGCCTGCACCAAGGCAGACTGTGGATTTGCACCATTAAGCCCATCGAACCAAAGCAGAGTGGTCAGCACGCCATTCGTCGTAATCTTGAAGACCGTCCCCTGCCCACCTGCTCCACCGGCAGACGTAGTTCCATAGAAATTACCATCGGAACCCTGCATCAAGGCACCGGCGGGATTACCACCATCGGTGCCGGCGAAAGCATAAAGCGTGGTCAGTACACCATTGGTGGCAAGGCGAAACACGGTGCCATAACCATTGGTACCGCCGTCGAGCGTAGTGCCATAAAGATAGCCATCAGTCCCTTGGATCACCCCGGCCTGCGGACCCGAGCCGTTGTCAAAAGTGAACGATACCAGCGTGGTAACGAAGCCGTTGGTGCCAAGTTTGAAAACGGTGCCATAATTGTCCGACCCACCCTCCAAGGTGGTGCCATAGAAATTTCCATCCCGACCCTGGATCAGTCCGGCATACGGATAGGCACCATCGGTGGTGTCAGTGAACGAATAGAGACTGGTAAACGCGCCGTTCGTGGCCATCCGGAAGAGCGCGCCAAACGAATCGGCGCCCCCCTGGTAGGCAGTGCCATACAAATAACCATCGGAACCCGCCAACAAACTGGAGACCGGTTCGGATCCGTCCGTGCCGCCGGTAAACGAGTAAAGCGGCGTGACCGCACTGGAGGTGGTCATCCGGAAAAGGGTGCCATCACCGTTGGTGCCGCCAGCGGTGGCGGTGCCGAAGAAATTGCCGTTCGTCAACTGCACTAGGCCGCCATAGGGATTACCGCCGGCATTCCCACCGGTAAAGCTGTAAAGCGTGGTCGTCCCACCGGCCAGACTCATCCGAAAGATGGCGCCACGAAAATTGGAACCGCCGGCCTCGGCGGTGCCGTAGAGATTACCGTCCTTCCCTTGTATCAAGGATGCATAAGGATAAGCCCCGTCAGTAGCGGAGGGGCCACTCCCAGCGAAGTAATGGATATTAATCATGGTCGCCGAAGGAGAAGCAACCGGGACGACCGTCAATTGGGCCTTGGCGCTGGACACGGCATGAAGCGAATTGCTCACAACCACGGCATAGCTGCCGGTATTGGCCAGCGTCACGTTGGCGATGGTTAAAGTGCTCGTGGCGGAACCGGTGAGGTTGGCCCCGTCCGTCAGGTTGGTTCCGTTCATCTGCCATTGATATGCCAGCGGCTGGTCCCCTTGCGCGGTCACGGAAAACGAGGCGGTCGTGCCCACCACGCGCGTTATGCTCATCGGCTGGGTGATGATGTTGGGTGGTGAGAAGATTACCTCCAAGACCGCATCATCGCTGTTCACGGTATTGAAGGCGTTGCTTACCGTAACCGAGTAGAGGGCGGCGTCGCTGAAGGTGACGTTGGTGATACGTAACGTGGCGGTTGTGGAGCCGGAGATATTGCCGCCATCGGTTAGATTAACGCCGTCTTGTTGCCATTGATACGAGACTGGTGAACTGCCAGAGGTGGCAACGGTGAATAGGGCGTTGCCACCAAGATAGGCGGATGCATCCGCTGGTTGCCCGGTGATTTGCAGCGCGCCACTGATGTTAACTCGATAGATGGCGCCATCGCCAGCAGAGCCACCCATCTGGGTGGTTCCATACAAGTTGCCATCCATGCCCTGCACGAGGGCGGCGGAGGGATTGGCACCATTGTAACTATCAAACAGAACTAACGTGGTCAGTGGACCGGTGGGTGCGATCTGAAATACGGTGCCAAAGCCGTAAGTTCCGCCCGCCTGGGTGGTGCCGTAGAGATTGCCATCTTTGGCCAGCGCCAATCCGCCCCAGGGATTGGCGCCATCACTGCCGCCGGTAAACGAGTAAAGCGTGGTCAACGTGCCGGCGGGGGTTAATTGAAATACCGTGCCTGAACCGCTGACTCCCCCTTGATAAGTGACCCCGTAGAAATTACCATCCACACCCTGAATCAGCCCGGCTACTGGGATCGCCCCATCCTTGCCGCCACTGAACTCATAGAGCGTCGTCAGCAGGCCGGTTGGCGTCATTTTGAAAACGGTGCCTGCGCCGCCATTGGTGCCGCCGTTTTCAGTGGTGCCATAAAAATTGCCGTCGCTGCCCTGGATGAGGACTCCGGAAGGATACCCCCCATCAGTATTATTGAACGAAACCAGCGTGGTCAGCGTACCGGCGGAGGTCATACGGAAGACGGTGCCGTAACCATAAGCCCCGCCTTCAAGGTCTGTGCCGTAATAATTGCCATCACTGCCCTGCATCAGCCCGGCTACGGGCAGCATGCCGTTATTTCCATTCAACGTGGTCAAAATTGTGAAAGCGGCGTTGGTGCTGATCCGAAAGATGTCACCGTCGCCATTGGTGCCACCCGTGAAAGCCGTGCCATAAAAGAAACCGTCCCGACCAAAATCCAGACCGCCATAAGGAATGGCGCCATTGTTTCCGTTGAATGCAAGCAAGGTGGTCAGCACATTATTGGTTGTGATTTTAAATATGGTGCCGTCGCCATAAGTGCCACCTTCTATAGTCGTGCCAAAAAAACTGCCGTCCCGGGCTTGCGCCAGCGGACTATAGAGAAATTGGCCCGACGTACCGCCCGTGAACGACCAGAGTGTGGACATGGTGATCCCCGGAGCCGTAACCGGAATGACGGATAGCACGGCACCCGTACTCGTAACCGAGCCAAGCGTGTTGCTTACAATGACGCCATACACGCCCGCGTTTGCCGGCGAGACATTTCTGACCAACAAGGCGCTGGTGGTGACGCCAGTGAAGGTTGTGCCATTGGTTAAGTTGGTTCCATTGACTTGCCATTGGTAAGTATACGGAGTATCTCCGACTACCGCGACGCTGAAGCCGGCGGGTGCGCCCGGCAAGACGGTTTGGTTGGTGGGCTGCTGGACTATGACCGGTGCCGAGTGGACCAGCGTGAGCAAGGCATTCGAACTGGCCAGCATGCCGGCGGCATTGCTCAGCATCACGGAATAGGCGGCGACATTGACCGAATTCACGTTGCTAACCGACAAGCTGCTGGTGCCGGAACCGAAGATCTGGCCGCCATCTGTCAAATTCGTTCCGTTCATCTGCCATTGGTAAAACATCAGCGCGTTGGAGGCGATGCCCACGCTGAAATTCGCCGTCATGCCGACCAGTAATGCCTGATTGGTCGGCTGCGCTGTGATCATCGGCGGCGTCACCACGGCCAAGGTGACCTGACGGGTTTGCACAAACTGATCGCTTAAGTTCGTAAACATTAGAGTGGTGAGATAACCACCCGCCGACAGGTTGATGGCCATCGAGGCAAGGCTGACTGTGATCGTTGTGGCTGGCCCACCATGAGTCAAAGTCCCGCTGGTGGGCGAAACATTCATCCAGGCCGAAGTATTCACCAAACTCCAGTTGAGCGAGCCTGGTCCGCTGTTGGTTAAAATATAAGTCAGCGCGGGGGGAGTGAACGACCCGCCCACCGGACCGGTAAAAATGAGTCCGCTGTTCGGCGTGATCCGCAATGGTTCGGGCAGCGCGAGGGCGCTGATGAGATTGCTGCCCGTCGGCGTGCCCCAGCCCGTGCAAAGATCATAACCGCTAACGGCCGAAAACTTGGTGGGACTGCCCGAATTTTCGTTGTTCCCGGTGGTGATGTCGTGGAAAAGCGCACCGTAACTCAAGGTATTCGAACCTTTACCCATGGCGTAAACCAGCGGGTTGATGAACCCAACCGTGGGCTCACCATTGGTCAGCGCAAGTTGGTTTACGAGCGCCGTGAAGCCCGCCCACAATGGCGTGGCGCAACTGGTGCCACCGACCGGCTGCGCCTGGCCGTTGCCGTAAATCACATAAACATTATCCGCCGTCAGCGCGACATCGGGGAGGTTCCGCATCGTGGTTGAACCTTGGTTGGCCGTCATGCTGATGCCCTGTTGCCAACTAGGAATGGGATTGCGCGTACTGATGCCACCGCTGCTGTATGGCGTCCATGTGGTTTCGGACAACCACGGACCGCCGGCACCGCTCGTCGTCAAAGTGGTTCCACCCACCACCGTGATGTTGGGGTCATCGGCTGGCGTGGATACGGCTCCGGCATAGGCACCACTGTCACCAGAAGCGTTGAAGAAGGACTGGCCTTGCGCAGCCATTTGCAGGAAAGCCTGTTCGCTGCCCGCATCGGTCGGATACGTCCAGGAAGCTCCAATCTGCTTGGCCACATTGTCCGTGGCGATACGGTTCAAGATATCATCGGTGCTGGAACCTTCATAGACAATGACACCGTTCAGTCCGGGGGCCATGGAAATGGCCATCTCGATGTCCAACGACACTTCGACATTGGCGCTGCCACCGGGAGCGCCGTTGTATCCGTCTATTAACACGGCGCTCACGGGCACATTCGGCAGGCCCGCCAGATTTTCGTAAGCCGTGATGTCATTCTGATAATAGCCTGCATCAAATTCCAACAGCCCGACGGTTTGACCGGTGCCCGTGAGTGACACACCCGGGACATAAGCCGTCCGGAAATCTTTTCCCAGGAAACCACCATTCGGTCCCGAACCGGTCAGTTCCGGTTTTGCCTGTCCCGGTGTAATTGGCTTCAGGCAAGGATGCGGGAGCACGTAATTATCCAGGCCGCCGACCATTAGCACCGGCACCGCGAGGTCGAGCGACGGAGCGGCGTCCGGCGCGTAAAAAGTACGCGACTCGGTCGGATGCTGGAACTCATTCAAGGTTACATGAAAAACCCGCTCGGCGTCCGCCACCGTGCCGCCTACACTCAACAGCGTTCGGTTGGAGTGTTTGCCGGTCACGGTCAATCCATGCGACTGGGCGAAACTAATCACGGCCGAATAATCCTTTTCGGTTGGCCCGAATCTTCCGGCAAATTGTGCCGGCGTCAGAAAGCGATGATAATTGGTGCTGGTCGGATCATAGAGCTGATGCAGCAGATTGGTCAGGCCCTCGCGATCCCTCAAGGGCAGTCCAATGGTCAGGTTCAACCGTGTCCAGCGGGAACTATGCCGGAGCGGCGTCAGGTTCGTCACCACCGCCGAAACCGGGCTGGGAACCATTTGTCGTTCCGCCGCCTGCCCCGAAAATGTCAAGACCGCCAGCAACAAGGCGCACCATGACCAAACGCGGATTGTAAAAATTGGAGGGTTGAGTCGGGTGTCTTGGCCCGCGACGAATCGATGATTTTTCATTGTTTCTCCTGTTCTCTTAAAATCCCGTTGAGGTTCCTGTTCCGAAAAACGCAAATGTTTCATTGAGTTGGCGGAAGCGTTGTAAGATTCGAACTGGGTCGCCGCCGAGCCCGGCGTTAAATGAAGACACCATTCCTGTGGGGAAATTAATTTGGCCGGCCCCGAGGTTCATTGGATTTCCAAATAATGTACCCGAATTAAAAGTGTGACTGGGAACGATCAATACTTAATCGCCGGCTGGCTGTCAATATTTTTAGATCAAGCCAGCCTTCAAGATTCAAATGTCTCGAATCATCAAGAACTAGAACGACTCTGGTGACTCGGATAGATTTCGGGGTAAATAGATTGGTTTTGGCACCATTTTTGAGGATCGCGAACGCATTTTACAAAGGACTTTGGCACTTGTCTAATTTGTGAAAATTCAGGCAGTGTCCTAATTTGGATTTTTAACCAATCGGCCAAGTTGCTGGCGCATAATGTGCCAATGTGTTTTGCCGGTCATCAATCTGCGCTTTCCCCCAATTATCCACATCGGCGATTTGTTTTGTGAATGCATATGGCGCGTTTTTGAATGCCGCCTTTTTCGATTTGAACCCCTTTTTGTCAATTTTCGAGTTCATCTCGGCTGGAACCAAGGCCAAATTGCCAAGACGATTCACTAAAACTTCCAAATCTTTTTCAGTAACATTCGGCCATTCTGCGGAAACAGACTGCGGCATTATATGCTCTAGGTTAATATCAATAGATTCAATAGGACTCCAGCCGGGATGCTCGTTGCCATCTACTTTAAGTTCAAGCGATCTCAATAAATACCGCGCCAATTTGGGTTGATCAACCATGATGGTCGCAAACGCAGCTTCAAATTGAGCGTCTGTCGGTACTATAGTGCGTGCTTTTTCGTCAATCTGCTCAATTTTATTAATGGTTTCGGTGTAAATTTCGTGAGCTAATGCGGCATAGAGTTTTTCAACAGTGCCACCGCGCCCGCCCCCGCAAATAATAAATCTAACACTCCAAGATACGCACCGATCAAAAGCAATCAGTGTTCTTGCGGGTGTCAGCCTTCTCTTAATTGCTAGTAAAAGCGGCCGAATTTGCGTCACTTTCATCAGTGATAGTGACCTAATCGAATCGCGTATTGGTCCCTTATAGCCTGTCCAAGTGGAATGATCAGCGTTCAAGATCGCGCAATAGTCATTTGCTAGGTCAGAGAACTGGTGAAGCAACTTCATCGCCTCGGTTGGCCCCTTTGATGCGCCAGCGATTTTTTCAAAAATTTCTCGATCTCGCGTATGGCCAAAAAGCACGCAGCAAGCATGGCGAAGATAATCAATTATTAAATCTTCGCCGGTTGCGTCTAATGCGCCCCGCATGGCCGACCATTTGCTTTGAGCTTCCGCGATTCTGTCAACCCCCACTTGCTCAAAAAGATGGTTTTTTACAATATCGGCCTGCGAAGTTTTTAACCCTCGATCATTAAGGGTGTGAAACATTAAAAATGCGTTCAGAGCATTTGGCGCTCTGAGCAGCACGACGCTCGAATTTTGATGTAAATATTGTCTCCAGTCTTTGAGCAAATCTGGAAACCCTTTGCGCCCATATGACGACTTCATTGGCTCAAAAACTTTTTGATTTGAATAAACGCCTTCTGAATCAGCTTATGAGAACGTCTTGACGGGTTTATTTCGCCTCTTTGAGCTGGCCGCGCCAGAACCTTGGTTTGGAAAAACACGTTGTCATCTGAATTGAGTGTGAGTTTTGGCCTGCGTTCAGCAGAGTCCATGTCGGTTTCAAATAGGAATTTAGCCTCAATCGCCGACGCTCTGGTATCATCGTTTGCCTCCAAGTAAAAATCCCTGATTGCGGCCAAAATCATGGTTGTTGTTGCCAGTCGTTGTTGTCCATCCGCAACCTCCAGCGCGCCGGTTTTGGATATTGTTAAAACTATTGTTCCGAGAAAATATGCTTCACGCCTGTCGCGTATTGAATTTGCTATATCTTGCAGCAGATCTTGAACGTGCTCATCTTCCCAAGAATATTCACGCTGATTCAGTGGCAGATTCAGCGTGTACCGCGCCAAAATATCTGCTATGCCAACATGCTCGAATTTAATCTCTGTTTCCATTTAATTTAAGGGGTATGTTTTTTAGAAAAACGGCTCTGCGCCCAACTCTGGAGAGTTCCTGAATGGCCGCAAGCCTCAAATGTTGGCGCGACCACGCAGAAACAGAAATTCCGGCCACTTTTGCAGCGTCTTGGAAAGCGATTTCTTCATCTTCAGTAAGTCTAACAATTAATCTACTTGTTCTGCTCATGGTTTAAATGTACATACAAACGACGCACAAATCAATATTTTTTATTGACTGTACGCACAAAAGGCGTACACTTTAACCAATATGGCAAACGAATTAAAATCCGAAGCGAAGGCGCAAGTTGTCAGCTTGCTCTGCGAAGGCAATTCCATCCGCAGCATTGAACGCATCACCGGCATTCACCGCGACACGGTGATGCGCCTTGGCGTTCGTGTCGGCACGGCCTGCGCCAAAATCCAAGACGAGAAAATGCGCGGCTTGAATTGCGCTCAAATCGAAGTGGACGAGATTTGGGGATTCATCGGCGCGAAGCGCAAAAATGCGAACGCTGCCGGTGCTTATGGCGACGTTTGGACTTTCATTGCGCTGGACGCTGACACGAAACTGATTCCCTCTTTCATCGTCGGCAAACGTGATGCGTATCACGCGAAGGCTTTCATTGCCGATCTCGCCACACGCCTGCAAAAGCGCGTGCAAGTTTCTTCTGATTCTCTGGCGGCTTACGCCGACGCAATGGAAAGGGGATTTGGCACTGAGGTTGATTATGGCCAAGTTTCGAAAACCTACTCATTCGAGAACTTAACTAAAAACGCTGCGGGCCGCTATCCGGGTCGGATTGATCTGGGACTGGGCCGCGCAGCAGGTTCGGACGCCTTCACCGCACAACTGTTGAACCGCAGCCCCAATGCAGGCGAACAATTTCCGCAGTAGTTGGAATTATTTTGAATTTGTCCCAACAGTTACGCCTTGGATTGCCAACCCAGCATGACAGCGCTTGCTTCAGCAAAAGCCCCTTTCGGAACGGATTTTTATGAAAGTTGTATTCACAGCATGGTTAGCCAGGTCCGTCACGTTCGTGGTGAATCGAATATTGTCCGGCTGATGGAATTTTGCGACGCATCGCGAACATCAAGGCATTGACCTGCTTGGTCCCCACCGCTCTTTGAGCGATCCAGCACAAATCGAAAGGCAATTTTAGGTTATGGCACAACCAAGCGGTAGAATACACTGCCGTTGGCCAGGCCAATCGTCACGGTAACGTGATTGGTGGCTGACGAGTTTGGCACGGTTACCCAGTTGTTGCCTAGGCCCACGTTCAAGTTGTTGGTCTGCGTTTCCAAGTGTCCGGCAATGGTGGGCCACGAGATGACCAACTGGTTGCCGTTCCTTGAGAGCGCCAGCCGCAGAGGGACAAGCTTATAAACGATTCCGCCAGTCCCATTCGCCGACGTGTTGGTCAACAAGACGTAGAGTTCGCAAGCAGCGTCTTGACCGAAGCCATGCACGGTGAGACCGTTTGGCAGAATGGTCGAGCCGCCAAACTGGGCCAACGAAAATGTCTTGATCAGACCGGTCACAAGATCGGCGTAGAAGATACGGCCATTCGCCCGCACCGGGGTTGCTTGAAGAGCCAAGTCGCCAAAGATATACTTGCCGTATAATTCCGGGATTGCGGTGCCGCGATAAACAAAACCGCCAGTGATGGAAATGCCTTCGTTGTGGTCGTATTCCAGTGTTCCAAGCGTGCCGGTGATTGGGTCAATCAATCCCGCCGGCAGGCCAGGGCTGTTATTACC
>Ga0209698_10004117_pt1 | contig 16078 bp, 13 predicted proteins | sample LitLauG_LLR_2012_FD_187203 | JGI IMG/M metagenome (GOLD analysis project Ga0209698, IMG submission 187203) | Freshwater sediment microbial communities from Pennsylvania, USA - Little Laurel Run_MetaG_LLR_2012 (SPAdes) (version 2) | ecosystem: Environmental > Aquatic > Freshwater > Creek >...
GGTGGGGGCGGGGCGCCCCCACGACAGCCGCCGGGGCGGCGGCGCTACGGCTTGTTTGGGTGATTGCGCGCCGCGTGCCGGACGGCTAAGATTCCTCCACTCCCATGTCTTCCGTAATTTCAACCGAGCCCATGCCTTCCGAACCCGTGTCCAACACCGCGCCCGAGCCCTCCGTCGAAGTCTTCGCCGTTTACGGGGTTGAGCCCGAAATCCAAGCCTACGCGATGGCCAAGTATTCGCGCTCGGCGCTCTCCATGAAGGAGTCGCTGAAAGAAATTACGCAGCAAAAGGCCGAGAAGTTCCTCAACACCTTCTACTTCCAATACGGGCACCGTTCGATTGCGGATCTTGCGCATATCGCGCTTGCCATCGAGCGGCTGTCGATTCTCGCCGCTATTGTCATCGTCGATGAGCCGCGCTGGGACGGCCAGGAACGCTCCACGCGCTATCAGGATTTCAAGCGCAGCGGCTACACCACGCCCCAGTTCGGCGAGGATAGCGGTTCGCGTTCGCTCTATCGTCAGACCCTCGACCAGCTCTTCGCGGATTACGAGCAGCTGTCGGAGACGATGTTCCAGTATCTCGCTGGGATCACGCCGAAGCCCGCTGACATGAAGCAGGACGCTTACGAGCGTACGTTGCGTGCCCGAGCGTTCGATATCTCGCGCTATCTGCTGCCGCTCGCCACCAACACTTCTCTGGGGGAAATCGTCAACGCCCGCACGCTCGAAACCCAGGTTGCGCATTTGCTGTCGCAGCCCCACAAAGAGGTTCGGGATCTCGGAGCGCTGCTGAAGAAGGCGGCCCTGTCGCCGGCGTATAACGCAAACGAAGAATCGCTACGAGCGCTGGTGACGCAGATCCGCGCGGTTTCACCGTCCCTTGCCGATCGCGCCGAAGAGGAACTGTTGCGGGAAGTACGCGTCGCGCCCACGCTGGTCAAATATGCGGACCCGAACCAATATGAGATCGAGACTCGCCGCGAGCTTCAGCAGGCTGCCGCCGAGTTGATGCAGGGGGCGGCGATCGAACCGGCGCCGCTGGTCGATCTACTGGACGCCGAACCGGTGGAAATCGAACTGGCGACCACCCTGCTCTACGGCCATTGCCACTACTCGTACCGGCAGGTTCGCCACGCAGTCGAAGGAGCAGGGGACGCGCGTCGCCGCGAGATGATCGATCTAGGCATGCGCCACCGCGGCAAGCACGATGAACTGCTGCGGCCGTTTTCGTCCGGTCAGCAGTTTCGCTTCGACATCCTCATGGACATCGGCGGCTTCCGCGACATGCACCGCCATCGGCGCTGCGTCCAGATCATGCAGGACTTCACCACCGCCCACGGCTATGACACGCCGCCGGAAGTCAAGGCTGCTGGAATCCGAGCGACGTATGAATCGACCATGAAGCGGGCCGAAGATGCTGTGAGAAAGCTTTCTGGCGCCGGAGGCGAAGAAGCGCCACAGAATGCGCAGTACGCGATCCCGCTCGCCTTCCGCAAGCGCACGCTCTTCAAAATGGATTTTGCCGAAGTTGTCTACATCTCCGAGCTGCGCACGACGCCCGCGGGGCATGCCTCGTACCGCAACGTCGCCTTCGCCATGTATGAAGAGGTAGCGAAGAGGCATCCGGCACTGGCCAAGTATTTCAGAGTGGTGGATGTGCGCGAACCAATGGACTTACTGAAAAGATGATTCTCGGGTGGTGCGGGCGCCCTCGCCCGCGAAGTGCGTGCAGCGCCGGGATACGTCTCGGCGCCCGGCCCGCCACAAATTGACGCCGCTCAATTCCAAACTCTAGAATCACTTCACCGATGCCCCTCTACGAATACCAGTGCAAGAAGTGCAAACACCGCTTCGAGAAGATCCAGAAGTTCTCCGACAAAATGCTCACGAAGTGCCCTGAGTGCGGAGGCCGGATCGAGCAGATTATTTCGGCCCCGGCCGTGCAGTTCAAGGGATCGGGCTGGTATGTGACCGACTACCCGAAGAAGGGTGCGGCTTCCCACCCATCGTCTTCCGACTCCGATGGCGGCTCGAAGGATACGAAAGAGACGAAGGATTCCAAGAAGGACGACAAGCCAAAATCCGACACCTCGCACAAGAAGCACAAGAAAGACTGAGATCCCCCAAATCCGGGAGTAAATAGATCGTGTAAGGGCGGACGCATTCGTCCGCCCCGTCGCGCGAAGCGCGAGGCCGCGCTCCACACACTCCCCGCCGAGTTGCGCTCGGCTGCCCGGACGAATGCGTCCCGGGCTATGTGTTCACTCTGGGCGCACTCCCACCACCCCCATCAGCCTTCCCGTTGCGCCTTTGTCCGCACGGAAACTGAACAGCAGATCTGGATGGCAGGCGGTGCACAGTGGGGAGGTCTCGACATTCTTGGCCGCTACGCCGGCGTCCATCAACTGCCGCCGGTTCGCTTCCACCAGGTCCAGATAGAGTTTTGCTGGCAACTCGCTGTGTCCGGGAGCGCGCGCCGTCAAGAACAGCAGCGGATATTTCTCGCGGACGGGATCTGACTCCTTCACCTCACGGAAAAGCGCGGCTGCATAAGCGAACTGGCTTTCGAACTTGGTACGCACTTCTTCGCCAACCTCGTAGCAGCACTCATGTACGCCCGGCCCAATGGCCGCGGCCAGATGTCGAGGATTACTTCCAAAATGCCGCCGCATCTCGCCGACGCCCTTCTCCACGATGCGCCTCACAGTGCCGCGCCAGCCTGCATGGAAAACGCCTACGGCCCGCCGTTTGCAGTCAACCACGATGACTGGGAGACAGTCGGCAGTCTGCACCGCCAGCAGCAACTCCGGGACATCGGTGATCAGGCCATCGCCCACCAACATCTGCTCAGCTCCGCGCGCGACGCAGTGGATCAAGTCGGAGTGAATCTGTCGAAGTGTAACGAGTGGCCACGGTTTGCCCACCTTCCCAACGCCCAACTTCGTGAGGAAGAGCTCGCGGTTGCGCTCGACGGCCTTACGAGAGTCGTGCTGCGTGAATCCAAGGTTCAGCGCATTTCCGCCGTACGCACGAGACACGCCACCGTGTCGCGTCGAAAACGCATGCACGAGCCAGGGCAGGCTGGCCAATTTGTCGGAATGCAGAAGCTGTGGTTTGGTTTTCGCGGGGATCTTGGTGACCACTCTTCGATCATACCGGATGCGTCTCGGCTAGTTCTCAATCTTGATGAGTGCGAGTTCCTCGATGGCAGCAAGATCGTCAGGTCCTTGGACTGCGAGACGGACTCCCGTGCCTTCCGCATAACGCCTGGCTTCCGCGATGGTCTTCAGCACATCCTTGGGCAGCTTGTTCTCGCGGGCAGCCTTCACGGCTTTGTCGCCCAGGACCAGGGCAGCTTGAAATGAGCCGTGCAGCGGGATCAGATACAGGATGATGCGGTCTTTCCGCTTCAGGCGCAGCGACCAGCCAGCCTTTGGAGACGAGGATCCCCACTCCGGAACCACTGCGTGCTGGTGCTGCAGGCGATCGACTAACTTCTCCCAGAGTGCGCGTGTGGGGCCGAGTGCCAACGTCAGTTCATGAGCATCGGGAAGATTGGTTTTGCCGGCGAAGGCGTTAAGAACAGGCGCCGGCTTTCTGCGGTTGCGCTTGCTCGCCTTCGGGGTTGTCATATCACAAGTGTAGGCTCACGTGATCCTTATTGCTCCTACCGCCCATCTCACTTGAATCACTGCAATCCGGAGGTACAATGCCAGCGTTGCGCCCGCAAGTGAGTCCCTGACAGGCGCGGAAGGCGCCCATGAAACGTTCCGTAGGCATTACCGTCATCGCGATCCTGGCGCTGCTCGGATCGGCGCTCACACTTCTGCTGGGAGTCCTGGTCGTGGTCCTCGCTTTCGTGGCGCCGCCCCCGCGAGCGGACGCGTTTCCAGCCTCTCCCGCGTTTTCAAGGCTCTCTTGGTGGGGGCGGCATTCGTGTACACGCTTCCAGCCGTGTGGGGTGTCGCGACCAGCATTGGCTTGTTCCGGCTGAAGAACTGGGCGCGCATTTCGATGATCGTCTTTTCGGTTTTACTGGTTCTCATGAGCGGGTTCGGCGCCCTGACCTCGTTACTGATTCCTTTCCCTTCCCCTACGGCCGATCAAACCGTCGATCCGTCGATCTTTGCGGGCGCGCGCATGGCGATGCTGACGTTCTGGTTGGCACTGTTGGCGGTGGGAATCTGGTGGCTGGTGTTCTTCAAACGCGCGAATGTGAAGCAGCAGTTTGTGTCTGCACAGCCGGCATTCGCGGTCGCTCCACTGATTGAGCCGTCATCCTCGACGGTGCCCTCACCGTTAGCGGCTGCGCCCAGCTCAGCCGGCTGTCCCCTGAGCCTCACGATCCTGGCCTGGCTGTTGCTTGCGGGGTGCTTGTTCACTCCCCTGAACCTCTGGTTGCATGCGCCCACTATGTTATTCACAAAGGTCGTCACCGGTTGGGCCGCAACGTTGTGCCTGCTTGTCTATGCCGCCCTCCACCTTTACATCGGACTCGGCTTGCTTCGCCTGCAACCGCCCGCCCGCACCGTGGGCGTCGCGTACTATGGATTTTGGTTCGTGAACATGGCGGTTTTCTATCTCGCGCCAGGCGGGCGTTTGCGAATGATGGAGGTTATGCGGAGATCACAAGCTATGTTTCCGTGGATGCAGTCATGGCCAAACCAGGCTGGCTTCCCCTTCGATGTGACTCCGTTTCTGATTCTCGGAGCTTGCGGGGGCCTGATTGGGCTGATGGTGCCGCTGTACTTTCTGATTACCCGTAAACAGGCTTTCGAAAAGGCTGCGGCTGAGGTCGTGCGCTGATTGCCCTGCTATTTTTTCTTCACCATCTCCACGTCAATCTGGATCTTGACGTTGTCTCCGACGACCGCTTCGCCGGTCTTGAGCAGGTTGTTGTACACGAGCCCGAACTCTCTGCGGTTGATGGTGGTGGTCGCGGAAAATCCGCGCCGCACATGGCCCCAAGGATCGTTCAGCTCGGGAGTCGGGCCGTCAACGTCAAGCGTCACCTCGCGAGTCGTGCCGTGAATGGTCAGGTCGCCAATCACTTGCAGCTTTCCGCCGGCGTTTGATATGCGTTTGGATTTGAATTCCATGGTTGGATATTTTTCAACATCGAAGAAGTTGGGGCTGCGCAGGTCCTTATCCCGCCCTTCGACCCGGGTATCGACGGAACCGACGTCGACCGTCGCCGACACCTGCGATTGTGTGATGTCCTTCTCGTTCAAGACTGCGGCGCCCGTCACCTTCGTAAAACTCCCGCTGACGTTCGAGATCGCCATGTGCCGCACCGTAAACTGCGCGGTCGAGTGGTTGGGGTCAATGGTCCAGTTTGAAGTCTGTGCGGGTGCAGAGAGACTGGCGAAAAGAGTTAAGCCAGAGATTGCACCCATCCACCTAGCTGTTTTCAGCATGACTTATTTTCTTGTCCTTGTGTTGAGCTCGCGAGATGTTCCGACACCGGGGGCAGGAATTGCCCGTCGGGTCGCAGTATCACAAAACCCGTTAGATGACTGGCGATCACCAACGATGCAAAATCGGTGCGTGTCCGAAATGTGCTTACTGACATCCCTCGGATTTCGGCCAGGGTTCCTCCTGCGTTCAGACGTTTGCTCCCCGCCCCGGCCCGGCGCTATAGTTTTAGAATCCATGTATACCGATTTCACCGCCACCGATCGCTGGACGAAGAAGCAGGTGCACTGCCTGTACCAAGCCCTGGTGGTCGCGATCGCGACCCGCCATGCTGATGCCGTGGACATCAAGTTCCTGGTGGATGGCCGCCCCGTCTGGGTCGCCCTGCCCCATCCGGCCTGGGATGAGTACAAGAAGGGGACCGGCAAAACCATCACCGATGCCTTGGCAAAGGAAATCGCCGGCCATTTCCTGAAGACTGCCCTGGAATCAGGGGAGGGCGTGGGCCGCGAGATGTACTCGCTGACGGTCGAGGAAACGCTCAAACACCTGGACGCCGTGGTGAGTCCAGCCGAACTCCCGGTGGCTGCTGCCCGCTAGCTGAACGCCTTGTTTGCAGGGAGTTGCACCCACGCCTTGGATCACATCACAAATGGCTGTGATCCCAAACACTTCTTCGCACCAGGGACGCGGGGATAATCGACTGGCCGTCACGAAGAGGATTGGACAGCTCGTTGGCGGCCTGCTCTGGACTCGGGACTGGAAAGACCCCTCGGAATGAGGGACAATGTTGCCCCTGTCCTCAAGTAGCACAGGCAGAATCTTTTTATCGCCACGCCTTTTCTGCCCGCGTGCGCCGTCTTTCATGGCGCGGTAAGGGATCGTGCAGATTGCTGTCCCAGGAGATTATTTTTTATGTCCAGTCTTACTTTGGATGTGGAAACCGTGAACGAAACCAAGCATAAGCGACTGGCCGAGTGGGTCGAGGAAACGGCCCGGCTATGCAAGCCGGATCGCGTGCACTGGTGCGACGGCTCTCACGAGGAATACCAGGCCATGTTGCGCTTGATGATTCTGTCGGGTACCGCGATCCCGCTCGCCGAGGACAAGCGCCCCAACAGCATCCTCGTCCGCTCCAATCCCGCGGACGTCGCCCGCGTGGAGGACCGCACCTACATCTGTGCCCGCACCAAAGAGGAAGCGGGTCCCACCAACAACTGGGAAGATCCGGAGAAGATGAGGCAGAAACTCAATGGCCTTTACGCTGGAGCGATGACGGGCCGCACCATGTACGTCATTCCCTACAGCATGGGCCCCATCGGTTCGCCGATTGCAAATATTGGCGTCCAGATCACCGACTCAGCCTACGTGGTGGCCAACATGCACATCATGGCACGGGTTGGCACGCGCGTGCTCCAGGTTCTGGGCACGGACGGCGACTTTGTGCGCGGCCTGCACTCGGTGGGTGCGCCCCTTGGGCCCAACGATCAGGATTCGCCCTGGCCAAACAACGCGGTGGACAAATACATCTGCCATTTTCCGGAGACACGCGAAATCTGGTCGTATGGCTCGGGCTACGGCGGCAATGCGTTGCTCGGCAAGAAGTGCCACGCGCTGCGGATCGCTTCTGTGCAAGCACGCGACGAGGGCTGGATGGCGGAGCACATGCTCATCCTGAAGATGACCAGTCCCTCGGGACAGGTCAAGTACATGACCGGGGCATTTCCCTCCGCGTGCGGGAAGACGAATCTTGCCATGCTGATTCCCACCATCCCGGGCTGGAAGATTCAGACCGTAGGCGACGACATCGCCTGGATGAAATTCGGCGCCGATGGCCGGCTCTACGCCATCAACCCCGAACACGGTTTCTTCGGAGTGGCGCCCGGAACGAGCATGAAGTCGAACCAGAACGCCATGCTCACCGCGACCAAGAATTCCATCTTTACCAATTGCGCGATGACCCCGGACGGCGACGTCTGGTGGGAGCAAATGACCGACACCAAACCGCCCGAGTTGATTGACTGGTTGCGGCGCCCGTGGACGCCTGCTTCTCCACGCAAGGCGGCGCATCCCAACGCCCGGTTCACCACCCCGGCGAGTCAGTGCCCGGTGATCGCTCCGGAGTGGGAAGACCCGAAGGGTGTGCCGATCGACGCGATCCTGTTCGGAGGGCGCCGCGCCGGCGTGGTCCCGCTCGTGACGGAGTCCTTCACTTGGCAGCACGGAACTTTCTTGGGAGCAACTGCGAGCAGCGAAACCACTGCTGCCGCTACCGGCAAAGTCGGCCAACTGCGCCGTGACCCCATGGCCATGCTGCCCTTCTGCGGCTACAACATGGGCGACTACTTCGGGCACTATCTCGAAATCGGGAAACGTCCCGGCGCGAAGCTACCGAAGATTTTCTACGTGAACTGGTTCCGCACCGACGAGAACGGGAAGTTCCTGTGGCCCGGCTACGGTGAGAACAGCCGCGTGCTGAAGTGGATTTTTGAGCGCTGCGACGGGAGGGTGCACTCGGTCGAGACACCGATTGGCCGGTTGCCTGAGCCCGCCGATCTCGATACCAAGGGGCTCGACCTGCCCGCTGCCAACGTCGCCAAGCTGCTGAATGTCGATGTGGACGGCTGGCTCGCCGAAGTTCCGCTCATCCGCGAACACTTTTCCAAGTTCGGCAAGCATCTTCCGGAAGGACTGAACCGGGAGGTTGCGGACTTGGAAGAGCGGCTGAAGAAAGCGAAGAAGTAAACAGGTTCGGAAGTGAGCCTGACGAGAGCCCGGGAGCCCCGCTCCCGGGTTTTTCTTGCTCGGATCGAGTGATTCGCAATACCCACGGGCGGTAAGTCATTCGATTCAGCCTACCGGCACGATTTCCCCGGGTGGACCAAAGCCGCGGTCGTGAGCTTGATTGGAGACGGCGTACATCTTCAACTCGGTCCAACTCCATCGACTGGAACTGGGCGGCTTGCCGCATGAACAGTACAGGGTCCATTCTCCCGAGCATCCGGCGACGAGCGGCACTAGGTACGACCCGTTCCGGTATGGACTATAACCAACCAGATATCGAGTTCGGCATTTCGGGCACTCAATGCAGTGGCGAATGCGCCTGGTCATGGCACGCAGCAAGCAGGATCGATTTGTTTGGCGGACCGCTGGCATTGCCCCGAGTTCGGAGTCTTCCCAGCAGCGAAACCGGATCTTTCGGGAAGTGTGCCGCATAAAGTGGTCGGACGCAATACCCACTTGACGCAATTTAGACATAGCCATTATGATCCGGCCGCATGAAAAGAGTCGCTTCCGGGATTGTCCCCATCATGGCGGTCGACCGGAAAGCCCCGAGGGCCCTGCACAGGCAGATCTATGATGCCTATCGCGCCGCCATCGTCGATGGCAGCCTGCGCCCACGACAGCGAATTCCGTCCAGCCGGGTGCTTGCCTCCGAACTTGGGGTTTCGCGGTTCCCCGTTCTAAATGCCTACGCCCAGCTTCTGGCGGAAGGCTACCTCGAGAGTCGCGTCGGCGCGGGGACAGTCGTTTCCAGTTCGCTTCCAGACCAGCTCACTTCGAGCCGACCAGCCGGTACTCGATTAGCGGCAGCCCGCCCTGGACCCCGGCCAGTCGCGCGACGCTGCTCATGCGCTGACCGTCCGGGTGGGTCCCCTTGGCTGCTGGGCTGGGGAGCATTTCGTGTCGGGCAAGTTGCGGTGGATCAATTTCCGCTTCACGTCTGGTCGAACCTGGTTGCACGGCGTTGCAGAAACATGGACGCCAAATCATTTCACTATGGCGATCAGATGGGCTCCAAGGTTCTCCGGGAAACGATCGCGAGCTATCTGAGAACTGCACGATCGCTCCGCTGCGAAGCGGGGCAAATCATGATCGTCAGCGGTTCTCAGCAGGCGCTCGAGATTTCGGCCCGCGTCCTGCTCGATCCCGGGAATCGGGTGTGGGTGGAAGAACCGTGTTACAGCCTGGCACGAGAGGTCTTCGCGCTGAATGGCTGTCAGGTCGTTCCTGTTCCTATCGACCAGGAGGGAATGGATGTTGGGGCTGGCATCAAGCGATGGCGCAAGGCGCGGGCCGCGTTCGTTACGCCCTCTCACCAATTTCCACTCGGGGTGACCATGAGTGCCTCGCGACGCTTCCAGTTGCTGGACTGGGCTCAAAACACGGGATCCTGGATCATCGAGGATGACTATGATAGCGAGTATCGGTACGAGAGCCTGCCGATCGCGTCCCTGCAGGGGCTCGACGCCAACGCTCGCGTGATCTACATCGGGACCTTCAGCAAAGTTTTATTTCCGTCTTTGCGCCTTGGCTATGTCGTCATTCCGCCGGACCTCGTCGACCGCTTTCTCGCGATCCGACGCGCGATGGATCTTGGCCCGCCAACCTTTCATCAGGAAGTGCTCGCCGACTTTATTGGGGAAGGGCATTTTGCGCGCCATCTTCGAAGAATGCGGGTCCTCTACGGTGAGCGAAGGGTTGCGCTGGTGGACAGCATCAGCAAGGAACTCGGATCCATGATCGAAGTGCTCGGTGGCGAGGCTGGTATGCATCTCGTCGTGACCCTGCCGAACGGGAGCCGCGATCTGGAGATTGCGGGGCGTGCCGCCCGGCAGAACCTTTGGCTCTGGCCGCTCTCTCCCTCATACCTCGATGAGTCCCGCCCTGGCTTCATCTTGGGGTTTGGCGGTACCGCGGTCGAGGAGATTCCACGCGCCGTTCGCAAGCTCCGTAACCTGCTGACCACGAAATAGCTTGAACTTGAACGAGTGGTCGAGTGCGTTCATTGCTTTGGGAATGTGCGGCGGATAGTGGATTATCGCTTCGCATGCTCAACCGAGACGGAAATCGCCACCCAGCTAACGAGAGCAGGGACCGCCATCGGCCGGAAGCATGTGTTTAAATCGAGGTATGTTTGCCCGGAAAGTCCGCGTGGAGTACCGCCAGAGCGATCTGCTGCAAGCCTGCCCTTTGAAGTGGCTCGACAGTTTCAGCATGCGCAATTTCACCAACGCCACGGTCTTCGATGACACTCTTCCGATAGCCGACGGCATCATGGAAATCGGAGCTCACGTCCCGCTCTCCCAACTCAGAGACGCAATGGAAGACTGGTTTCGCCGCAAGAACTACTTGCCCAGGGATGGGACGGTGGTTCTGACTCAGAACTGAGTCCCGCCGCCGAGGCTCGACGCTTTTTCGGATTTGAGCTGGCGCGCAAACAATCGAACGATCATGCCATCAAACCGTGTCCCGCTCAGCTTTTCGAGTTCTATGATGGCCTGCTCGTGCGTTCTGGACGGAGCGAAGGAACGATCGCTCGTCATGTTCACATAGGCGTCGGCAACGGCCACGATCCGGCCCCATAGGGGGATCGATTCGCCACACAGACCAAAGGGATATCCCGATCCGTCGAAAGCTTCGTGATGGGCCCCCACGGCCTGTTCGATAGACCGGCAGTCCGGAATCGCGCGGACCACCTCGGCTCCCCACTGGGCGTGGCTCTTCATGACGGAGAACTCCTCTTCTGAGAAGGCGCCCGTTTTATTCAGGATGCGTTCCGAGACAAACAACTTGCCCACGTCGTGCACGCGCGCCGCAAATCTTACGTCCTCCACTTCCTCGGGAGGAAGGTTCAGTCCCTTCGCGATCAGCCCCGCGAAGTGTGCGCACTGCTCGCCGTGCCCGGCCGCATTGATCTCCCGTAACTCGGCCGCACGTGAGAGAGCCTCGATGGCTCCCTTCAGGGCATGCGTGTCCGCTTCGTTTTCGCCGCCACAAAGCTTGTGCAGCGTGTTGACCAGTTCTTCCAGATGCTCCGGGCCATTGTTTTCGCGTTGCAGGAATCCTTCGACGTAGCCCGAAAGCAGCTGTTGGTGCACCGTGGAGCCTTCTCGATCGGCGAATGGTTCGGCGGTGGCAACATGGTTCCCACCCGTCTTCTTGGCCACGTACATGCCGGCGTCCGCGACGCGGATCAGATCCTCGACGGCGAATCCGTGCACGGGAAAACTGGCGACCCCGAAGCTGCCCGTGATGTGATGTTCTTCGAGCATCGGATCGGTGGCCAGCCAGAGCCGCAACCTTTCCGCCAACACCTGCGCCTGCTCGATGCCGGTTTCCGGCATCAGGATGATGAATTCATCCCCGCCGTAGCGCGCGACCACGTTGGACTGCCGGCATTTTTGTTCCAGCAACCGCCCCACCCGCGCTAGCACAAGATCGCCTTCCAGGTGTCCGAGCGTGTCGTTCACCTCTTTGAACTTGTCGAGGTCGATCAGCACGACTGAGAATGGCCGGCCCGAACGCGAGGCGCGTTTCCATTCCGAACTGAGCGCCTCCCAAAAGAAGCGCCGGGTCTTGATTCCGGTCAAGCCGTCGGTGATGGACTGCTGCTGCAGTTTCTGAAACACGAACGAGTTGTGCAGCGCCGTTGCCAACAGGTCGGCCAGAGTGTTCAGGATCAACACATCCTGCGGATGAAAAGCATTCTCGTTCCGGCTCTCGACGTTCAACGCGCCCAGCAGCGTGTCGCCGTAGCTGATCGGAAGGCAGAGCACCGCGCGTGATTCCGGCAGCACGCCCGCCAACTGTCCCTGGCCGGCGTTCTGCACCAGAGCGCTCTCCCCGGTCCGCGCGACGCGTCCCAAAATACCCGACCCAACGGAAATACGTCTCCCGAGCGCTTGCGACGTCGTTCCTGCCTCGGCCTTGATTTCGATGTCTTTGGTGGCGTAGTCCATGATGCCGATGCCGATGTGATCGTAGCGGAAGTTTTTCTGGATCTCGCGCACGATGTCGTCCATCATCTGTTCGGCATCCTCGCTGGAGATGGCCGTCTTCGAAATATTGTTCAGGAATGCAAGATGCTTGACCCGCCGCTGTTCCTCGGCAAACAACCGTGCATTCTCAACCGCGACGCCCAGCTGCCCAGCAGCGGTTCGCATGACTTCCAAATCCTGTTCCAGATACTGAAACTCTCGTTCGGCACTCAACGCCGCCATCACGCCGGCCGGCTTGCCGCCCAGCAGAATCGGCACCGCGCAGAACGAGCGCGTGGCCCGCGAGGGCGCGACGGCCTCCACTCCCAGTTTGGCTCGCATCTGCTCTAAGTCGGATTGAATCAGCAGCGGCTGTCCCGTCCGGATAATGTACTCGGTCAGTCCGTTGGCGACCTTGCGTGTCCGCTTCGGAAGGATCTGCCCGTCCTCGACTTCCAGTTCGAAACGGATCTCATCCTCCTCCTGGAAGGCGATGTAGAAGTTGCTGGTGTCGAAGATCTGTCCCAGCTCGACTTGCACGGTCCGCAACACATTGTCCTGGTCCAGATGGGAACCGATCGCCTGCCCGATCTCGGTGAGCAGCTCATATTCTTTGGTGCGCCGTTGCGCTTCGTGCATGACGACATAGTTTTCCAGTGTCAGCGCAATCTGCAGCGAGAGCCCGATCAGCAAACGCAGGTTGGACGCGCCGAACATGCGCCGCTCCGCATGCGGAAACAGAATGACTCCGAAGTTGTGTTCCCGCGTTTGCAGGCTCACCGCCATCAGGTCCTTGATTCCTTCGGCCAGCAACGTTTGCTTGAACGCCTCAAACTTCCCGCCCGGCAATGCCGGCAGAGGCTCACCCATCTCGGCGAGATTCGCAAGGGTTACCACGCCGCCGCGACGGTAGGCGAGCTCCGTGATGTAGTCGCCGGCCTGCGACCTGTGCAACTGCTCCAGAAATTCCTCCGAAAAACCTTTCTGCACCGACGGAACCGTTCCCCTCCAGTGCTCGGAAATGAAAACGATCGCACGCCGTTTCGGCAGCGGGGCTACCAGCCGGTCCAAAAAGTTCAGCAGACTTGGAACCAGTTCATGGGCGGAAAGCAGCCGCCGCGGATCCACGCCCAGGGTCGAAAACGCCAGCGCGTTCTCCTGCACTGCATTGCGCTCGTTTTCAAACAGCACCATGACCATCGCGGTGGCCAACACCATTTGCGGGATCGGGCCCAGGAAGTCGCCCAGCCTTCCAAACGCCTCCAGGAAGGGTTGGCGGAACTGTCCCGCTCCCATCAAGGCCCCCCACAGCGCCAGGGAAAAGGACAGAATTCGAAACGCCCACGAGTTCTTGCGGAACGCATAGCGATAGAAATGAAACGAGCAGTACAGCAGGATGGCCGCCAGTCCCACTTCCAGCCGGTACCATGGCAGGACGGCGCTGTCGGTGAAAATGCCGTTCGCCAAATGCGCGCGCAGGTTCACACCCGTCAACGCCACGCCGGTCAACGCCAGTGCAGTGTCATACCATTTCAGCCGGAAGGGTTCCCGCATCAGCCGCGTCGAGACGAAGATGCAGATCGCCATGGCCACCAGCAGCAGGTTGCTGACGAAAAACAGCGAGACCGACGGCCCCTGCAAATACTCCAGAGCCTCGATTGCATAGTGCAGAGTGTAAGCGGCCCACGCCAACTGCCAGGCCCGGAAATAGCTGTGCCGGTTCTGCTCGTACAGGTAGGAAAAGAGCAGGAGAACCAGCAGGGCGATAGCCCCCGGGATAATGACCAGACCTATGGTCATACTATTCATGCGCTTGCATCACCTGGCTCCGCACCTGAGGGAGTCTTCTGATGGATTTCATCCTGTCACACAAGACAGTTCGAAACAATAGTGAGTCTTCTGGCTGGTCCGTTCGGGATACCGATTAACAGAGAGTATCCTCCGATACGATGCGGCGGTTACAGTAAGATCAGAACCTACAAGTTACCTTCGTAATCCAAGGTAACTATGCGCTGTGACCGTATCCAGAAAATTGTAGAAATGGTGTCCTGTCCAGCGCTTAATCCCATTCCGCTATACTCAGACGTTATGCTTCGCGTTCGATTCGCGCCGTCTCCCACGGGTTTTCTGCATGTTGGCAGCGCCCGGACCTTCATCTTCAACTGGCTCTATGCCCGCCGCAATGGCGGAACCATGGTTCTCCGCCTCGACGACACTGATGTAGAACGCAACACCGAAGCCTCGGTCAACTCCATTTTTGAAGGCTTGCGCTGGCTCGATCTGGGCTGGGACGAAGAATACAAGCAGTCTGAGCGGCTCGCGCTCCACCGCCAGATCGCCGATGCCATCTTTCAAAAGGGACTCGCCTACCGCGACTTTACCCCTGCCCACACCGGGGACAGCGAGAAGTCCGGCGCTACCCAGACCTGGCTTTTCAATCCCGGCATGCGCGAACTTTCCCGCGCAGAAAGCGACCGACGCGCCGCTGCCGGAGAGCCCTTCGCCTTGCGCTTCCAGGTGCCCCGTGGCCGGGGAGAGGAAGTCCGCTTTACCGACGCCGTATACGGCGAGCAAGTCAAAGCCGCCGACGACATTGAAGATTTCGCGCTCCTCCGCAGCGATGGCATGCCGACCTATCACCTTGCCTCGTGTGCCGACGACGTGGATCTCAAGATCAGCCACATTATCCGCGGTCAGGATCATCTGTCCAACACCTACAAGCACGTCCTGATCTTCGAGGCGGCTGGCGGTAATGCGCCGCAGTTCGCGCATCTCCCGCTGCTGGTCGCACCCGACGGATCGAAGCTTTCCAAGCGCCGCCACGGCCCGGTCGTGAGTGTGACCACCTACCGCGACGCCGGCTTTCTGCCCGAAGCCTTCATCAATTTCGTTTGCCTGCTCGGGTGGTCGCCCAAAGACGATCGCACCCACATGACCCGCCAGGAACTGATCGACGCGTTCTCGCTTGAAGGGATCAACCGTGCCAATGCGGTGGTGAACTTCAAAGAGGCCGCCGCTTCCGCCACGCGTGTCATCCTGAGCGGAGCGGAAACTTCACGAAGTGAAGTTTCCGCGCAGTCGAAGGATCTCTACCTCGAAGAAACCTTCGACCCCAAGGCCCTCTGGCTCAACGCGGAACACATCCGCGCGCTTTCGATCGACGATCTGAGCGCCCGCCTGCTTCCCATCGTCCAGGCCGCAAGCTTCCCAGTTACGCCCGAGAAGATGCGTGCCATCACGCCGCTCATCCGGGAACGCATCAAACTCCTTCGCGATGTCCTCACTGCGGCTGATTTCTTGTTCCTCGACCAGCTCCCGCCCTACGATCCCGCCGAACTCATCCCGCAGAAAGGCGACGCCGCCATGGCACGCAAGGTTTTGACCCGAGCCCGCGAGGTCATGGCGAAAACCGAATTCAAACACGACCCGCTCGACCAAACCCTCCGAGTCGCCGCCCAGGAGTTAGGGCTGAAAGCCGGGCAAATGTTCCAGCCTATTCGAGTCGCCGTCTGCGGAAGGAAGAACGCTCCGCCGCTGTTCGAGACGTTGGAAGTGCTCGGGAAAGAAACAACCCTCAAGCGCATTGAGCAGGCAATTCAGAAAACCGCATAGCACCCAGAAAGAAAAGAATGGAGAGACGGGCGCCCTCGCCCGTCCAGCCAGGCAGACTCCCTGCTTCCCATCGGTCTCGCCACTAGTGTTGACTCTGAAACTCCGCGGCCCTCTGTTTTGCATCTTCGGCTTCGCCCTGCATGCCTTTTGCTGTGTACGCGTGGGCCAGCGCCTCTTCGTTGTCAGAACCGTCTCCGTTTTCCCGCTGCTTCAAGAAGGACGTGATGGCATTATCGTACTGCTTCAGCTTGCTCTGCATCAGACCCATGTCGTAAAAGACATTCTGAT
>Ga0209698_10004118_pt1 | contig 16078 bp, 9 predicted proteins | sample LitLauG_LLR_2012_FD_187203 | JGI IMG/M metagenome (GOLD analysis project Ga0209698, IMG submission 187203) | Freshwater sediment microbial communities from Pennsylvania, USA - Little Laurel Run_MetaG_LLR_2012 (SPAdes) (version 2) | ecosystem: Environmental > Aquatic > Freshwater > Creek >...
GGAAAACACTTTCAACATCCGCAGCCGCCCACGTTCCAGCCATACACAGTCTGTGAATGTGCCGCCGGTGTCGACGGCGATGCGAAGAGATTGAGTGCGTGAGGGCATGAGTGATCGGAGAGTTAAATCACATTGACGCGAGGCAGATCATCCCGACGATGTTGATCATTCCAGTTGGAAGCTGACACTGACGGACGCTCGGATGGTCACTTCGCCCGGAGCAACTGTGGATTCGTCAGCCCTCTTATCGAGCCCGTTCACGGCAGTGTTGGCATATGCGAGACGGTAATTCGCATTGGCGGTATTTTCATTAATCTCCCAGGGCTTGCCGATGGTCTGGCCGAGTTCGGCTGCCATCGCGATAGCCTTTTCTTTCGCGGTGCGGATTGCCTTAAGTCGAGCTTCATCGCGATACTTTCTGTCGTTGGCGATGAGGAAGTTTACAGAATTGATCCGGTTTACACCGTTCTGTAGCAATTGCGTCATCAGGTTTTCATACTTAGTGAGATCTCTGAGCGTGATAACGATCGTCTGGGTCACTTCGTACGCCAAGAATCGCGGAACCTTTTCCTCCGAATAGTCGCCGCTCATTTGTAGTGCGCTCGTCTGTATATCCTTGGAATCAACTCCGGCATTGCGGGTTTCCGCGATAATCTTCTTGACGCGGCTGTCATGTTGAGACTTCGCCAGGGCCAGATCTTTGTCGCGCGTCTCGATTCCGACGCTCAGAACGACTTCATCCGGAGCAACGTTAACCTCCGCGGTGCCAGTCACGGCAATGAGCCGCGGACGAGCGCAACATTCTTGCGCTTTCGAAGGCATTGCGAAAACCACCCAAGAAAGGAAAAAAACTGGGAGCGCATGAAATCTCATCGAATTCTCCTGATAAGGGGACCATTCTAATCCACCGTATGTACCCGCGACGTCGATGTGGTGCACAGGTTCGATCAGGCGTAACATTTGCTGCCATGCGATACGCATTCCTGGTCGAGACCTATGCGACCGAGCGGGTGAAGGTCGTCAGCGTGTGGAGCGAGTTTCGCGATGAAGATCTACCCTTCCGCCCGCGTCAGGGCGATCCGCGGGGACGCAGCGTCCATGAACAAATGGTCCATCAGTGCGTCAGCGAAGATCTCTGGTTTCGGAATATGTTGGGGATCGACGTGGGCGCACCTCCTTTGCCCGAGCGCGAGACGCGGATCGAATTCATGAAGCGCTACGCCGAAGACAGCGGGAAACGCTTAGCCGCCTTGCAGACGAAGGATGAATCGTGGTGGGAAGGGGAAACGAAGTTCTTCGATGTCGCCCGCTCGCGGGCGTGGGTCATGGTGCGGCGTATGACCCACACTTCGCATCATCGCGGCCAACTGATGGCGATGCTGCGCATGCTCGGCCGCGATTTGCATAGCAACTACGGACCAACTGCCGACACCGGCGGCCTCATGCAAAATCATGCGCCGACCCTCTACGCGTATGGAAACCTTGAGCAACTGTTAGCTGCCGAATCGCAGGGAGGGACGAAGCGAGCTCTGCCGAAGCCGCCAGGAAAGCCGGTCACCGAGCGCCCGGGTTAAATTCTCGTCTTTGGCGCACGCTGTTTTGACCGGCGAACAATCAGGCCCGAGCCTCGCAATGGGGAGGCTGCGAAAAATTCCGCTAGAGTGCCCCTGCGTGGCTTCTTTGAAGAATCTTTTGCGCTGGAGTCGATGCTTTTCGACTTCCGCCGAGACAGACCCGATTCCTCTTCGCCAGATTTCTTGATGCTCATTCCTAGTCCTTCGCAGTCCCCGACAGTTGACGTGGCTACTTTGTTGTGAACGCCAGCGTGAGCAGTGTCTTCTGCTCCACCTCATGCGCCTTCGAGCTACCCGTGGCCGGACTTGCCCCCGAGCTTCGCTTCACGCTCAGCACCGGACGGTCGCCCGCGATGCGCTTCAGCCGTGGCAACATGTTGAACAGCGCGCCCATGTTGGCAGGCTCTTCCTGCACCCAGACAACGTCCGTGTTCTTTCCATGGCGCTCGAACTCCGCCGCGACTTCTTCTTCCGGGAACGGATACATCTGCTCCAGAAACACAATCGCGGTGCTGGTATCGTTTCTTCTCTTGCGCTCGGCCTGAAGCTCGTGACCGATCTTCCCGGTGCAGATAAGGATTCGATCTGCCTCCCCGACATGCGTATCCGGAATGACGTTCAGGAACTTCTTGTGGGTGAAGTCCTCGATCGGCGAACTGGCGTCGGGATGGCGCAACATGCTCTTGGGCGTAAACACGATGAGCGGCTTGCGCCAATGGCGCAGCGCCTGGCGCCGCAGCAGGTGAAAGTACTGCGCAGCGTTTGAGGGCTGCGCGATCTGGATGTTGTGCTTGGCCGCGAGTTGAATGAATCGCTCAATGCGCGCGGACGAATGTTCTGGCCCTTGCCCTTCGTATCCATGAGGCAGAAGCATCACGAGCCCCGAAAGCAGGTTCCACTTGGCTTCCCCGGCGCTGATGAACTGATCGATGATGGCCTGCGCCACGTTCACGAAATCGCCGAACTGAGCCTCCCACAGTACCAGGCATTCCGGATAGTCGCGGCTGTATCCATACTCGAACCCGAGCACTCCCGCCTCCGAGAGCGTCGAGTTGTAGATCTCGCATCGGGCCTGGCCCGAAGCAACGTACTCAAGCGGCACGTATTCGTTTTCATTCTCGATATCGATCAGGACCGAATGCCGCTGATTGAACGTGCCACGGCGCGAATCCTGTCCGCTGAGCCGCACGTGCGTCCCAGCCTTGACCAGGCTCGCAAAGGCCAGCGCTTCGGCCATGCCATAATCGACCGCGCGTTTGCCGTTGCCCATCTCGGCGCGCTGTTCGAGCAACTTCTTCACCTTCGGATGGATGTGAAATCCTTCAGGATACGTCGTGAGCCGAGCCGTGAGTTCCGAAAGTTCCTCCGGTGACAATCCGGTCTCGACGTCATACTCCTGTCTGTAGAGTCCTCCAAAATAGTTGTTCCAGTACTTGGGAAGCTCCCGCAGCATCGGCTTCTGCTTTATGCTCGACGCCCGCTTCTGCGCCGCTTCGAACTCCGCCTTAATCGCATCGGCCTTGGCCTGGGCATCGGTTGCGTCAGTGTCATCGGCGTAGACCTCCCACAGCGGCGGATGCTCCTTGATCTTCTTGTAGAGCAGCGGCTGCGTGATGGTTGGATCGTCGACCTCGCTGTGCCCATGCCGCCGGTACCCGATCAGATCGATGACCACGTCGGTGCCGAACTTGTAGCGATACTCGGTCGCCAAGCGCGCCACGCGGACCACCGCATCCACGTCTTCGCCATTCACATGGAAGATTGGAATCGACTGCCGCCGCGCGATGCACGCTGCAAACCGCGTCGAATGTTCTTCGGTGTAGCTGGTCGTAAATCCGAGAAGATTGTTGACCACTACGTGAATGGTGCCGCCCACCGTGTAGCCCGGCAGATCGGCATAGTTCATGGTCTCGGCAAGAATGCCCTGCCCGGCGAAGGCCGCATCTCCATGCACCAGCAAGGGCAAATATTTCTGCACGCCGCCTTCTGGTGTGCGGTCCTGCTTGGCGCGCGTGCGACCCACCGTCACCGGATCGACAGCCTCAAGATGGCTCGGGTTCGAAACCAGGTGGATGTGTACCTTGCCACCACCGCGTGTGACGTATTCCCCGGTCGCGCCCATGTGATATTTCACGTCGCCTGACCCCAGAACGCTGCGCGGATCGACATCTTCGAACCCCGCGAAAATTTCTTCCGGCGGACGCTTCGCCACATGAGCGATGACATTCAGGCGTCCCCGATGGCTCATCCCCATCACCAACTCAATCGCGCCCAGGCGTGAAGCCGTATCGAGCACTTCATCGACGAGCGGAATCAGCGCGGTCGTCCCCTCCAGCGAAAAACGCTTGCTGCCGAGATAGCGCTGCTGCATGACCTGCTCGAAGATATCGGAGCGAGTCAGCAGATCGAGAATTCGCTGCTGGTCCACCTCGGGCGGGTCGGATTCCATCTGCTCATAGATCCAGCGGCGCCGTTCGGGGGCGTAGATGTGGTTGATTTCCACCCCGATCGTGCTTGAGTAAATCGCTCGCGCCTCCCGCGCGTACTCACCATCCTTTTCCAGTTCAGGGGCCTCGCGCGGCTTGAGGAACCCAAGGGGGTCCAGATCACCTTCCATATATCCCCACTGGCGGTAAGCAGCAAAGACTCGCTCTCGCTCCAAGTTCGCGGCGGTCGTTTTCGACCCATTGCTGGAAGACGATGGTTCCATGACGACGGTGCCTCGGGCACCGGACTTCCTGGTTTTTGGGCTAGTCATAATGGTCGTTTATTAGGATAAAGGATGCGCGCCAGAACGGGAGGATTCGACCGCCACTTTGCGTTTGAGGCGCAAAAAAACCTCTCCCCAGGAATCGGGGAGAGGGCGGTTGCGAACGAAACGTTTTCTTAGTCGTCCAGATCGGCTTTGGCCGGTGCCGCGCGGTTGAAGTCGCTCGCGGGGCGAACCGTCTTGTCACCAGGGTAGGGGCGCGTAAAGCCGGTGGCCTCGTACCAGTTCAGATGGTTGACGGTATCCGAGTCTTCGGAGTCGGGAATGTGCTGTTTGCCGGCGAAGATCTCAGCCTTCTTCTTCGTCCAGCCAGCCCTCAGAGCCTTAACCGCAGAACTCTCGGTCCGGGCGGACTGAGCCTTGACGGTGTGGGCCGCAGAACACGTAGGGATGGTCTGAGTGGGAGTCTGGGTAACACCCGTGTTCAGCGCGATCGCCGCCGGCACATGCGTCCACGGCAGGAAGTTGGCCGGCGGGGGGTTATCGATGAAGAGCGTCCTCATCGGCGAGGCCACGAGGTCAAACTGGTTCATGGGCTTCAGCCCGAGAATCTGCTCGATCGTGCGCGTCATGTTGACCTGCGTGTAGAACGTGCTGTCTTCCACGACCCCCGTCCCTTCATCGGAATTCACCTGAATAACGTAAGGGCTGACGACATAGCCCGGGCTGCGGTGACCGTCCACATGGTCCACTCCGTTCTGCGCGTCGTCTTCCTCGATGAAGATCGCCGAAGAGGACCAAATCGAGCTGTGGCTGATGGCGTCGATATAACGGCCCAAGGCCAAGTCGTTATCGGCCTGCATGGCTTGTGCGGTCGGCGGCCCGCCGGTGTGATCAGAGCTGATCCACATGAACTCCAACTGGGGCACCGTACCCTTCGTCAGGTCTTTCGCGAAATCCTGTGACCAGAGGTCGAACCGGAATTGGTCAGGGATGCCCAAGTCGAACTGCGGGTAGTTCTGGACCGTGTTGTTAATCAGGTTCGGGAGCGGGGAATGTGAGGCGACCGTGTTGTAGTTGTAGAGCTGGCTCTCCGCGCCGCACTCGTACGCCAGTATGTCGTTGTAAAAATCGATCCACAGGGGCTCGGTGGTCGACCCGGTTGGCGTCAGGAACGAGTTGTACTCGATGTACTCGCCGTAGTTCTTAAACGAGACGCCGTACCTGGCAGCCTGATCCCACAGGTGGCCGACCTTCTGATACGCAATTGCATCACCGCCGTTGGAGGGGTAATCGCGGAACCAGTCGGGCGACTGAATGTCGTCGGAGTACGGAGCCATCGCCTGAACGATCCAGTTGTGACCGTCAGCCGACTGCCGGCTCGGGTCGTAGAAGTTGTCCAACAGCGGGAAGCGCTGCACCAGCGCGTGCGCATTCGGCGTGACCGCCGTGCCGCCAGCCGCGGCGCCGTCGCCAAAGACTGCCAGCGAGGCATCGCCGTTGCCACCGGCCACGTCACCCAGGATCTGATCGTAGGTGCGGTTCTCGCGGATGATCACGAACACGTGCTTGATCAGCGAAGGAGAGCCGATCCTGTCTGGGATCGCGACCGGCACTGCCTTCGGGCTGCCACCGGACGCAGACTCGATATTTTCCGCGAGATCCCAATGGTTGTTCTGCGTGACCTGCGTCGTCATCGCCGCCAGGGCCGCGCTGTTCGGAATGGGAACGATGCTCACCGTGCCGAGGTCCTGGTGGGTGTTAAAGTCGGACACCCCGTAAGACGTCGCGTATGAATTTTCCGCCGTATTCGTCGGAGGCAGCGCCACGCCGAAGCCCGTGGTGCCGAGGCCCTTGTCATTGGCGACGAGCAGTTCACCATCCGCCGCATCCAGCACCACCGAGCTCGCCCCGTAGCCGACCGGGATCAGACCCGAGACCGTGTCAGAGATCAGGTCCACCACGGCAACCGCATTGGCGTTGTAGAGCGCGACGTAAGCAACGTTGTTTCCGGCATCGACGGCGATCGAGTTCGGCCCGGCACCGACGAGAGCTCCTCCGGGCACCGTAATCCCGAGCGCAAGCTTAATCGTCCGCACCACATCATTCGTGGTTGTGTCGATCACCGAAATGCTGTCGTTATAGGCATTGGCGACCAACAGGTACCTGCCCCAGAAGGCCATACCCGTCGGATGCAAACCGACATTGATGCTCCGGGTGACCGTGAACGTGGACAGGTTCACCACCGAGACGGTGCCGCTGGCGGTCGAGCCAGTCGGATAATGCGCGACCACCGGGGTACCATTCGAATATCCCTGGAAGTCCTTCGCGGTAGCAATCCGTCCCGCCTCGTTCGAGACATAGGCGGTGGTGCCATCCGGCGAAATCACCACGCTGTGCGGGACGTTGCCCACGCGAATCTCCGGACCTTCCTTCGGCGACGACTGCGTCAGGTCGATCTTCGTCAGCGTATCGTTGTTGTCCAGCACCACGTACGCGGTCTTCCCATCGGCCGAGATCGCGATGCCGGTCGGATAGGAAGTTGGTGTGCCATCGGACGCAATCGAGACGGTCTGGCCGCAGGGGATTTCACTGCTGCCTGTCGTCCCCGGAGGGCTGTTTGGGAAACAGGTAACAGTGGTCAGATACCCGCCGGCGTTGACGTCCAGCGCAACGCTGACGTGGGCGTAGTCTGCTAGCAAGCCCGTCACAGGATCGACACTGGCGATGGCAACGTAGCCCGACGGGGCTCCGTACCCGCCGTCCTGGCTAAACAGCAGGTTCAAGCCATTCGGTGTATAGGTGATACCGGTGGAACTGCCGCTCTTGTTGCCGAACGGTTTGTAGTTCTGCAGGACAGCGCCGGTCTGGGTGTTGAAAACAGTAACGGATTGTGGCGCGCCCATTTGAAGAACGGCTGCGGTGTGCGTGCTCGTATTCGGATTCAGCGCGATGGCCTTGGCTCGAGTCGTGGTGCCCAGGTAGACCTGGGTCCCGGCGGGGGTGATGATCTGCCCACTACTGGCGACCCACGGGTTAGGCAAAGTGGATGGGTAGTTCGGGCCCTGCGACCCGTTCTGGTTCTCGCCTACCTGGTAAGTCGGGAACTCCTGGGACTGCGCTAACCCCGAAACGCTCAGTCCCAGCGCCATTGCCAGAACTGTGAGCGGCCCCAGACACTTGATTCGAGGCCTGGTTAGAGGATGATTTCGAGTCGTTTTTCGTGACATGTTACATCGCCTCCTCATTTGATTTTTTTCATCACACGCAACTGGGATCGGCCACACGACTGTGGGTGGAAAGACATTGGCGTTGGAAAAATACGAGCGGCGATAATAGGTGCCGATCTTTGCGGGCTGATTACCGGTTTGTGAAGATCGAGTTAAACTTCTATTACAAGAGTGGGAATTTTCTTGCTGCCTGTGACGTCGCAGGTTCCACGCCAAGCAGATCCTGTTTTCGTGGATTCCGTTTTTCTCCGGTGAGGCCGGAAGAATGACGGATGTGAACGCGTAGTGAATCTTGCGTTACAACTTTTGCACAACCAAACGAGATTTGCGGTTAAATAGCGCACGCAGAATGCGCGCTGAGGCAAGTGAACTGCGAGAGGTTGGTTTGACGAACGGTCAAGTTATGCGAGTGCGGGGCGCGCCCACGATGCTGGGAGTTCCTTTTGACGGGAACTCGTCCTTTTTACGAGGAGCGGGAGAAGCTCCACCGAAAATTCGCGAAGCCCTGCACTGCGATGCGGCCAACAGTTGGACGGAGACTGGAGTGGATCTCGGAGCCTCCGGCGCATATGACGACGCCGGGGATCTTTCCTTTACGGATGAGAATGCTTTCTCTGAGATCGAAAAATCAGTCGGTGCATTGATCTCCCAAGGCAAGCGCCCCGTTTGTCTCGGAGGAGATCATTCCATCACGTATCCGATTATCAAAGCGTTTGCGCGCCACTATCCACAGCTCACGATCATCCATTTCGATGCGCACCCCGACCTCTACGACGAACTCGATGGCAACCGCCTCTCGCACGCTTGTCCTTTTGCCCGGATCATGGAGAACGGCCTGGCGAAACGACTCGTGCAGATTGGCATCCGCACCATCAATGGCCATCAGCGGGAGCAGGCACAGAAATTCGGAGTCGAGGTGGTCGAGATGCCCGCGCTCCCGGCCTACGACCGGCTCAAGGTGGAGGGCCCCGTGTACATCACGTTTGACCTCGACGTCCTCGATCCGGCGTTTGCGCCTGGCCTCTCCCACCGCGAGCCCGGAGGAATGTCGGTGCGGGAGGCGATCGCGCATTTGCATGCGATCGAAGGCACAATCGTCGGCGCCGACCTGGTCGAATACAACCCGGTACAAGACATCGCCGGAATGACCACAACCGTCGCGGCGAAGATTTTGAAAGAAATCCTTGGGAAAATGCTCACCGCATTGAGCCCCGCTCCACAGACCGGTAGTGTCCTAAGTTCATGAACCACGAAGGACACGAAGTCGCACGAAGGAAAACTGCTTTGCGAATCGCCTCAGTTCCGGCCGGCGGACGAATGCGTTCGCCGTCACGCGTGTGCCTCTGTCCTTCGTGATACTTCGTGTCCTTCGTGGTTCATGAATTTAGAACTACATGCCAGACCAGATGGCAACAAAATCGATATTCTGCGATAGAATCGCCTGCATGAAATTGACGGCGGTCTCCGGCATCTTCGCTCTGCTTGCGTTCGCTTCAGCGTGCGGTGGTGGTTCCATGGGCACGGGGGGCGGCGGAACAGGGCCGGCACCGGAATCTGTCGTCGTCTCCACGACAGTTGCCGGCCCGTTCAACGTGGCGATGTCTACTTCGTTCCAGCCGGCGGAATGGGACTATCAATTCTTCACGCTCAACCCATCCGCCACAACCACGTTGGGAAATCTGAACCCGCGGCACATTCGTCTGCAGGCTGTGTCGCAAGGAGTGCCGCAAGGTTCGGAAGGCACTTCCTCTACGGCTTGGGACTTCTCCATGGTCGATGCCATCACGCAACCGGTTCTCAGCGTTGCCGATCACAGTCCTGAGTTCCAGATCGCCAAAGCACCGCCTTTCTTGTACGCGAACAACAACAGCAGCGACTCCTTCCTCGATCTCAGCTTCGCGCAATTCGCTGGATACACGCAGAATCTAGTCGAGTACTACAACACTGGTGGCTTCACCGCGAACGGCCAGACCTACGTCTCGGCGTCTTATCCGACCGACAAGATCACCTGGTGGGGCATCTACAACGAGCCCAACATCAACAACAACCTCACTGCGCAGCAATACACGGACATGTACAACGCGGTTGTTCCTGCGATGCAGGCCACCGATCCCTCGTTGAAGTTTGCAGCGCTTGAACTGGCCGACTTCAGCGGCCAGGTGCAAGCCTGGGTGCCGACATTCGTAAGCGGTGTCACCGCGCACGTCGATGCGCTGGCTACGCACTTCTATTCGACCTGCAACCAGCAAGATGCCGACCAGCAGATCTTCTCGACGATTCCTGGATTCGTTTCTGACGTGAATTCCATTTACGGCTCCATGGCCACGAATCCGGCGCTGGCCGCCGTTCCTGTTTGGGTGACGGAAAACAACGTCAACGCCGATTTCGACAAAGGCGGCGGCATCAGCGCTTGTAATGGCACCCCTTTTGTGGCCGACCAGCGCGGATCGAGCGCCTTCTTCGCAGCCTGGCGCCCGTACGTTTTCTCACAGCTCGGCAAGGCCGGCGTGCAGGCTCTCTATCACTGGGACTTCGACGCTGACAAGCAGTTCGGTGAGGTCGACTACTCGACCGGCTCACTCCAGCTGAGTTACTGGGTCGACTACTGGCTTGCGCGGATGTTTCCCACTCCAGCCGGCGGCAACCTTCTGCAATTCACTTCCACCGACGACGCTGAACTCGAAACGCTTCCCGTCGCAAGCGCAAACGGCACTGTCACCATCATGATCGCGAATCATGCGGTCAATGCTCCCACAGATAACAACGGTCCCGGGGCCGCCCGCAGCGTCTCGGTCGACGTGAGCGCGCTCGGCACCTTCTCCTCCGCAAGTCTGCTCGTCATCGACAGCAATACGAACGCCGCGTCCGGACCATCGGCTACATCCGTTAAGCCAGCCTCTCCAATCACGCTTTCCTTCAACGGCTACGGCGTGGCCTTTCTAACTTTGACGCCATAAACACCAAGCCAGCGGCTCGCTTTGCCCAAACCAACCCTTCAGAGAGTAGAATCATTCGTTCCTGAGTTTATGATCTGGAAGTTTCCAAATTTCGGTCCCAGATGGGCGCTCGTGGCGGCTTTTGCCCTGGTCCTTCTGACCTCCGCCTGCTCTCGCAACGCCGCCCAAAATCCAAAGGCCGGCGGGCCGCCTGCCATGCCGGTCAAAGTTCTGGAAGCCCGCGCTGTTCCCGTCAACGATGCCACCGATTATGTCGCGACACTCAAATCCCGCGACTCCGCCGTCATCATGCCGCAGGTCGAGGGACAGATCACTCAGATCTTCGTCCACTCCGGCGATCGCGTGGGTGCAGACGCTCCCTTGATTGAGATTGATCCCCTCAAGCAGCAGGCTACGGTGAAAAGCCAGGAGAGTGCCCGCGCCGCGCAGGCCGCCACGCTCGCCTTGGCCAAGCAACAGTATGAGCGGGCCCAGGGACTCGCCTCCGCCGGCGTCGTCAGCAAGCAGGATCTGGATCAGGCCAAGGCCACACTTGACGCTGCCCAGGCGCAAATGGACTCGCTCGACGCGCAAGTTCGCGAGCAGCAAGTCCAGCTTCATTACTACAAAGTTGTCGCTCCGCGCGCGGGCGTCGTTGGCGACATTCCCGTTCGCGTCGGAGACCGCGTCACCACCACCACGCAACTCACGACCGTCGATCAACCCGGCAGCCTTGAGGCTTACGTTTACGTGCCCATCGAGCATTCGTCCCAGCTCAAGATGAATCTACCCGTGCAGATTCTCGATAGCGATGGCAAGGTCAGCGCCGACACACGCATCACCTTCATCTCTCCGCAAGTGGACAACACCACGCAGACGATTCTGGTGAAGGCGCGCATCGCCAATGGCAACGATGCCCTGCGGCAGTCCCAGTTCATCCGCGCGCGCGTCATTTTCGGAACTCACCAGAATCCACAGGTTCCGATCCTCGCCGTTTCGCGTCTGGCTGGTCAGTACTTTGCCTTTGTCGCCGAACCGCAGGGAAGTTCCTACGTTGCCCGTCAGAAGCCCTTGAAGATCGGCCAGACGGTGGGCAACGACTACGAAGTGCAGGACGGCATTAAGCCCGGCGATAAGGTCATCATCTCCGGAACGCAATTTCTAATGGATGGGGCGCCAGTAATCCCCCAGAGTTAGCCGTGAGCGATGAGCTATGAAGCAGTGAGGGATACTTGCTTGCTCATCGTTCCTGGCTCACTGCTCATAGCTCGTAGTTCATAGCTTGACTTTCATGTTTGCTGACTTCTTTATACGTCGTCCTGTCTTCGCCAGTGTTTGCGCCATGCTTATCGTTCTAGCGGGCGCGGCCGTGATTCCTACCCTCCCCATTGCGCAATTCCCCAATCTGGCTCCGCCGCAGGTTGGCGTCACGAGTGTCTATATCGGAGCCAGCGCGCAGACCGTCGAGAGCGCCGTCACCATTCCGCTGGAACAGCAAATCAACGGCGCCGAGGGAATGAAGTACATGACCTCGACCAGCGGCAACGACGGGACCAGCCAGATCAGGGTGACATTTGATCTCGACCGTAATCCGGACCTGGCGACCGTCGACATCCAGAATCGCGTCAATACCGCGCAGGGACGGCTGCCCAGCGCCGTCAAGGCCGTCGGCATCACGACGCAGAAGACGTCGCTGAACTTCGTGTTCGGCGCGGCCGTCGTCTCCGACAACAACAAATATTCCACGCTGTTCATGAGCAACTATCTCGACGTCTACGTTCGCGATGCCCTGAAACGCGTGCCCGGCGTCGCCGATGTGATCATCTTCGGCGAGCGCAAGTACTCGATGCGCCTCTGGCTCGATCCCGTGCGGATGGCGGGCCGCGGACTCACCGCCCCTGACGTCGTCAACGCCCTCTCCGAACAGAACGTCGAGGTCGCCGCCGGACAAGTCGGCCAGCAGCCCTCGATGCCCGGACAGCAGTATCAAGTCAGCGTCCGCGCGGTAGGCCGGCTGAGCGAGGTCTCGCAGTTCGACAACATCATTCTCAAGACCAACAACGACGGCACCCTGGTACGGCTAAAGGATGTCGGCCACGCAGAACTCGGCGCCGAAAATTACGCCTCCGATTTGCAATTCAATGGTCAGGACGCGGTCGGCCTCGGCGTCACTCAACTTTCCACGGCGAACGCTCTCGAAGTCGACCGTCTCACCATCGCCGAACTCAACCGCCTCTCCAAGAGCTTCCCTCCCGGCATGCACTACAAGCTCGCGTTTGACACCACCGACGCCGTGGGCGAGTCGATCCGCGATGTGCTCTTTACGGTAGGATCAGCGATCCTGCTGGTCATTCTGGTGATCTTCATTTTTCTCGGCGACTGGAGAACCACGATGATTCACTTCATCGCCACTCCCGTCTCGCTGATCGGCACCTTTGCGTTCGTGAAGTTGCTCGGTTTCTCCATCAACACGCTGACGCTGTTCGGCATCACGCTCGCCACCGGGCTGGTAGTCGACGACGCCATTGTCGTCATTGAAAACATCGAGCGCCATATTTCCGGAGGCGAGCACGACTCCCGCAAGGCCGCGACGGCCGCCACGACCGAGATTACCAGCGCCGTCATCGCTACCTCGCTGGTGCTGGTAGCGGTCTTTGTTCCGGTTGCGTTCTTTCCCGGCACAACTGGTATCCTCTTCCGCCAATTCGCGCTGACCATCGCATTCTCGATCGCCATCTCGGCCTTCAATGCGCTCACGCTGGCGCCCGCGCTGGCAGCTATTTTTCTGGCAGGCCCTCATGGGCAAAAGTGGTGGTGGCTGCGGAAGTTCGACGAAGGCGTCCTGTTCATGACGCGGGTATACCAGGGCCTGCTGCATCGCCTTCTGAATTTCAAGTTTGCGATGGCGGTTCTGTTCTTCGTTGGGTTGGGGCTTACGTATTTTGTCTTCACGCGAGTGCCGACCGGGTTCGTGCCTGACGAAGACCAGGGATACTTCATCATCGTCATCCAGGCGCCGTCGGGAGCTTCGCTCGAATATACGAAGGGCATCGGCAAGCAAGTCTCCGCCATTCTGTCGAGTGTGTCAGAGGCAGAGGGAACCTTTTCCGTCGCCGGTTTCAGTTTTGCAGGATCAGCTCCGAATCAGGGACTCATTTTCGTCCCGCTCAAGCCGTTCTCGCAGCGCAAAGGTGAGCAGCATTCTGCTAAGGCGATCGTGAACCGCGTGCGGCCCATGTTGTTTGGCGTGCCGGGCGCGATTGTATTCGCCACCTTGCCTCCGCCGATCCAGGGATTGGGACAATTCGGCGGGTTCCAGTTCGTGGTGCAAGATCAGGCCGCGCACAAACTCGAGGAATTGGCGGGGGCGACGTATGGATTAATCCACAATGCCGCGTCGCGACCGGAAATAGTCGGCCTTTACACGCCGTTTACGGCCAATGATCCGCAATACATCGTGACCATCGATCGCGAAAAGGCCAAGAGCCTCCACGTTCCGCTGTCGCAGATCACCGACACACTGGGTGTCTACATGGGGTCGGCGTATGTGAACGACTTCGATTTCAATAACCGTTCCTACCGCGTGTATGTACAGGCCGACAAACAATTCCGCGCCACGGCGAAAGACATGAAGCAGTTCTATGTCCGGTCCGATACCGGGGCGATGATTCCGCTCGACAATCTCATCGCCACCGATCAGACGACAACTCCGCAGGTCATCAGCCATTACAACCTATTCCGCTCCGCCGAAATCGACGGCTCGCCCAAGCCCGGTTACAGCTCGGGTCAGGCCATTGCCGCCATGGAAGACCTCGCCAAAAAAATGCCTCAGGGCTTTTCCTATAGCTGGACAGGATTATCTTTAGAAGAATTGCAGGCGGGCGGGACATCTCTCTTGCTCTTTGGCCTGGGAACCCTCGTCGTGTACCTGACCCTCTCGGCCCAGTACGAAAGCTTCGTGCTGCCCTTTATCGTCCTGCTCGCGGTTCCCATGGCGTTGCTCGGTGCTCTGGGAGCCCAATGGATTCGCAGCTTGCAGAATGACGTGTACTGCCAGGTCGGGCTGGTGATGCTGGTCGGACTATCGAGCAAGAACGCAATTCTGATTGTCGAATTTGCGGAGCAGTTACGGGAACGTGGTGTACCCCTGGTGGAATCGGCGGTGCAGGCGGCGACCATCCGCATGCGCCCGATCCTGATGACTTCCCTCGCATTCATTCTCGGCGTGGTGCCGCTGGTTTTCGCCTCCGGCGCGGGTGAGAACGGACGTCACTCGGTGGGAACCACGGTCTTCGGGGGCATGATCATGTCGACATTCCTGAACCTGTTCTTCATCCCCGTGCTCTATCTGATCATCGAAGGCTGGCGCGAGCGCGGCAAAGCCCCCGAACAACGCTAGCGTGCCAAGCACTGTCATCCCGACCGGATTGCATCGGGGAGCGAAACGAGCCGATGCGCGGAGTGGAGGGACCTTGTGTTCGTTTTCGCTTTCTTCCTGATTTCGCGGGAAGTTGGACATTTTGACATCGGCCCACATTCACATCAGCGCGATTTCAGACCGCAATCCCCTTCGGACGTTTCTCCGTGCCAGAGTCTGCCCTGAGGGAAGTCGAAGGATCTCCATGTGGTGAAGAATTTCCTGCAAGCGCTTCCTTGGCTTTCTTCCGCGCCTCCCGCCGGCGCACCTTCGCCATCCACTCCCGCGAATACATGGTGCCGCGGCACTTCGGAGACCCGCAGTAGCACGGAGCCGGCTCTTCGTCATCGTAGAGGTTGTAATCCCAAACCAATTCCTCTCCGGCCGCGATATTGCGGATGGCGAAGATCCACACCCGCCCTTTGATCTCGTCGACCTCGCAGTTGGGATCGCACGAATGATTCAGATACGCACCCAATCCCTCGCCATCGATCACCGTCTTGCCGTCTTCCAGGCCATATAAATACGTGCGCGGCGCTTTGTCGTACAGGCGGTCGGCTTCTTCCGGAGAAATCCGGCGGCCAACATACTCGACGACACGAGCCCCCTTGCGGATCGGAGTTGTGGTGTACACACCGACGGAGTGAATGGGCGACGGACGAACGACTAGAGGCACACCACTAATTTCGCACAGCCGGGAGAATTTAGGGAATGCGAAAATCAATCGCTCCTCCCTGGCCCGCTGCTGAAAAATGTCGGAGGAGGTCGGATTTCAAAGCGCACCGCTTCGACAGCCTGATGAAATAGTCAGGATTCGTATCAGGGCACGGCTTCAAGCCGTGCCTCTCAATTCCACAAGATCAACCCGGCTTCAGCCGCTGAGGGACGCTCTCGAGGACTAAAATCAGTTTTTTCCATACCGCTGAGAGATTCGACGGCCGACCAAAAAGCCCGTCAGATACGCCTTTCCGGGGCCCGAATCACAATATTATCGCTCCAATCGGCAATCCTCGTGCTACACTTCCCCGCCACAAAAAGTGAATCGCAATTGTCTATTCAAAGGAGAATTCCATGCGCGTGATGCGGACGGCTGTAAAAGTTGCGCTCATCGTCGTCGTGAGCGGACTCGCCATGCACTCAGCAGCCCAAACCTCAAAGGCAAAGCAGTCCACACTGCCGCCCGACGTATCCTACTGTCAATCCACCGGTGG
>Ga0209698_10004119_pt1 | contig 16076 bp, 18 predicted proteins | sample LitLauG_LLR_2012_FD_187203 | JGI IMG/M metagenome (GOLD analysis project Ga0209698, IMG submission 187203) | Freshwater sediment microbial communities from Pennsylvania, USA - Little Laurel Run_MetaG_LLR_2012 (SPAdes) (version 2) | ecosystem: Environmental > Aquatic > Freshwater > Creek >...
CCCCTCCTTCTCACCCACGGCGGCTTCGATTTCGCCGGCACCTTCGACGTGTTCGCCCCGCTCCTGGCCGGCGGCGGGTGGCGGGTGGTGGCCTGGGATCAGCGTGGTCACGGCGACTCGGTCTGGGCCGAGCTGTACTCGTGGGAGGCCGACGTGCGTGACGCGGCGGCCGTTCTCGACTCCCTCGGACCGGACCCGGTGCCGCTGGTCGGGCATTCCAAGGGGGCGACCCTGACCCTGCGGGTGGCCGACGCCTGGCCGCACCGGGTGACCAGGTTCGTGGCCATCGACGGTCTGCCCACCCGCTGGCGCCAACCCGACGTGGCCGGTCACGAACGGACCCGCCTGCTGGCCGCCGAGGTGGAGGGGTGGTTGGACCATCGGCGGCGCTCGGCCGAGGTGGCCCGCCGCCCGGGCACGGCCGAGGAGCTGGCGGCGCGCCGGGGCCGGATGAACCCCCGGCTGTCCGCGGAATGGCTCCGCTACCTGGTCGGGGTGGGGGCCCGCCACGACGACGACGGGTGGCGCTGGAAGATCGATCCCCGGTTGCGCATCGGTGGGTTCGGCCCGTGGCGACCGGAATGGTCGGGGCGCACCCTGCCCGGGCTCGGCATGCCCGTGCTGGCCGTCCTGGCCACCGTCGAGGAGCCGATGGGGTGGCCGACCACGGCGGCCGACATCGAGCCTCTGCTGCCAGCCCGGTCGCGCCTGCTGGCCGTACCTGAAACCGGTCATTTCGTGCACATCGAACAGCCGGCTCTGGTGGCCGAGGCCGTGCTGGAGTTCCTCTCGTGACCGACCGTGACGACGTGATGGTGCTGCGCCACGGCCGCATCGAGCTGGCCCTCCACCACTTGCGCGACGGGGTCGGCACCCCCCTGCTGCTGCTCCACGGCCTCGGCGAGCGGTCCCCGGTCACGGTCCCCGACACCCTGGCCGGCTGGTCCGGCCCGGTGGCCGCCCTGGACTTCACCGGCCACGGCGACAGCACCGTGCCCCGGGGTGGCGGGTACACGGCCGAGAACCTCATGGCCGACGCCGACATCGCCCTCGGCCACCTGGGCCGGGCCACCGTGGTCGGTCGGGGTCTCGGCGCCTACGTCGCTCTGCTGCTGGCCGGGGCCCGACCGACCGAGGTCCGCGGGGCGGTGCTGGGCGACGGTCCGGGCCTGACCGGCGGGGGCACCGAGCCGGGCTCGCCGCTGCTGGTGCGCAACCCTGGAACCGACCCCGCGGCCAGCCCGCCGCTACCCGATCCGTGGGCGCTCTTCGAGCTGTCCCGGGACGTCCGCCCGCCTGACTACGCCACCAGCTTCGCCCGGCTGGCCACCCAGCGTTCCCCGTTGGAATGGCCCTTGACCGTCACCGCCGTGGCCGCTCCGGACTGGCTGATCGCGGTGGCCGCCGAGCCCGGGGTGCGCCGGGCCACCCTGGCCGAGGCCGTGGCCCTCTACGGCGGGCCGGACCCCGACCCGCCCGGAGCCGATCGGCGGTAGGCGGCTCAGGCGTCCCGCAGAAACCCGTCGATGAGGGCGGCCAGCTCGAGCGGCGTGTCACCCTGCACGCTGTGGCCAGCCTCGGCCAGGCGGGCCACGCGGGCGGCCGGCAGCCGGCGGAGCAGCTCCGCCTCGTCGGCATCATCGACCACGGTCTGGGGCCGCATGCCCCGCACCAGCAGGAGCGGCACCCCGAGCGCGGACACCGCGTCCCACAAGGTGCCGAACTGGGTGAAGCCACTGCCCGCCTCACGCTCGCGGAACCGGGCGTAGCGCCAGACCCACGACCCGTCGTCCCGCTGGACGGCGTTGTGGAGGATGCCCCGGCGTAGCGAAGCCACCGTGCGGGTGGGATTGTGCTCGATGGTTCGGGCCAGGATCTCGTCGAAGTCGGCGAAGCTGTCGGGACCGTTGACGAAGGCGCTGATGGCCGCCGACTTCTCTCCGGTCACGCCGGGCGTGATGTCGACCAGCACCACCGAGCGGACCAGCTCCGGGGCGGCGTCAGCCAGCGCGAGGGTGGTCAGCCCGCCGAGGGACATGCCCACCACACCCCGGGCCGCGGGGGCCAGGACGCGGACGAGGGCGGCCACGTCCGCGGCGTTGTCCCGCACATCGAGCGAGCCCTGGCGGCCCCCATCGGAATGACCGTGCCCGGGGAGGTCGACGGCCACCAGGGGGCGGCCGAGGGCCAGGGCCACGGTGTCCCAGGTGTGGGCGTTCTGGGCGCCGCCGTGGAGCAACACCACCTCCGGCGGCCCATCACCCCAGACCAGGGCGCTCAGCCGCCGGCCGTCGGCCACCTCGACCGACTCCCGCCGAACCACCGGTGGCCCGTTCCAGGCAAGCCCGAACTCCTCGGCGTTCTCCCGGAACAGCGAGAACTCGTCATAGGGGATCCGCTGCCCGGCGCCGGTCACGCAGACGATCCTACGCGCCGCGCCGCGGGCGCCGTCGGCCCCGGCCGGGGCCCTCAGAAGGTGGCCCTGGTCACTCCCCCGTCGACCACGAACTCGGCCGCGGTGACGTAGGCGGCATCCTCGGAGAGCAGGAACCGCACCACCCGGGCGATCTCCTCGGGCCGGCCGAGGCGGCCGAGGGGGACCCGTGCCTCGTAGGTCGCCAGCGCCCCCGGACGGCCCTCGACGGAGGGCCGGAACATGGGCGTGTCGATGAAGCCGGGACACACGGCGTTGACCCGGACCCCGCGTCGGGCCAGTCGCAGGGCGGCGGACCGGGCCAGGCCGAGCAGTGCCGCCTTGGCCGCGCAGTAGGCCGGGATGGCCTCATGGCCGACGATGGCTTCGATCGACGAGATCACCACCACCGCCGATCCCGGGTTGGCGGCCAGATCGTCGGCCAGGTCCCGGATCAGCAGGGCGGCCGCCTTCACGTGGATGTCCACCACCACGTCCCACGACTGCTCATCGAGCTGGTCGACGGCGCTCGGCGCCACCTGGCCGGCGGCATGGACAAGACCACCGATGGTGCCGAGCGCCTCGCGGCTGCGGGCGATGGCCGATGAGAAGGCCGGGGTGTCGCGGACGTCGAGAGCGATGCTGCAGGCCGGGACCCCGAAGCGGCGGGTCGCCTCGGTGGCCGACTCGGCCGCCGACACGGCGTTGAGGTCCCAGGCCGCCACCGGGCGGCCGGCCTCGGCCAGCGCCAGCACGGTGGCCCGGCCGATCCCCGAACCGCCGCCGGTCACCACCACGCCGGTCGACGGCGACGAATCGATCGTTCCCATCCGGGACCTCCCGTGCTCGGCTCGACGACAGTCTGGCCGGCGATGTCCGCCGTTTCAGGGGCCGCTCGGCTCGGGGGGCGGGTCGGGCCGACGGGCCCGCACCCGTTCTGCCTCCCGCTCGGCCTGGCGCGATTCGATGAGGCGCAGCTCGGCGTCCCGTTTGCGGACCTCGTTCTCCCGGTCGACCAGTTCGCGTCGGGACTGCGTGCGCTCGGCCTCCTCCCGCTCCCACTGGGCCAGCAGCCGGTCCCGCTCGGAGACCGACCGCTGCAGGCTCTGTTCGTCGCTCGACGTCCACCGGGCGACCGTTTCGGGCCGCACGGCGGTGCTCCCGGGCGCCCAGCCGGCCCGTTCCGGACGGCCGAGCAGCAACCAGGCGATCGAGCCGATGTCGGGAAGGAAGAAGACGACGATCAGCCACATCGTCTTCGGCAGATTCCTCACGACGGCGCCGTCGGAGGAGATCACGTCGAAGATGCAGTAGACCCACAAGAACAGCAGGAGCATCCCGACCAGACCGTCGATCTCGAGCATCCGCTACTCCGATCTTCTGGCGGCCACCCCCACCGACCGCCTCGCCGAAAACCATGGTAGCGCCGGGCCGGGAGCGGCGTCCCGGGGACGACGGTGAGGCCCGGGCGGCCGCCGCCGGGCGACCCATCCCCGCCGCAGACCCGTCGCCCAGCTCAATCGAGCAGGTCGTGACGGGCGATATCGACCCGACGGGAGACGAAGATGCGGGTGACGACGAGCAGACCGACGCCGTAGGCGGCCGTCTGCAGCAACGGCCCGCCCACGGGCCCGTGGGCGTTCAGGCTCGAGCCGATCAGCCGGCGCGGCCCGTAGAACGGCAGCGCCTTCGACACCACCGAGTGCAGCTCCGCGGCCAGCTGCACGCCGATCACCCCGATCAGGACCAGCGTGCCCTCCAACTCGAGGGGAACCACCGCCCCGACGGCCAGACCGACGGCGACGGACTGCAGAGCCACGGCCGACACCCCGAGGGCCATCACCCATGGTCGGGCCGGCCCGGACATCAGGGCCATCAGCAGACTGAACCCCCCGCCGATGACCAGCCCCAGGGGGCCGAGGAAGACCAGCCGGCCGAAGAGCATCTCGACCGGCCGGTAGCCGGCCAGGACCAGGCGCTGATCAACCTCACGGGACGACAGCACCGAGAACAGGGCGGCGCCCGACACCGCGAAGGCCATGCCCACGCCGCCCGACGACACCGCCCCGCCCGAGCCGGCGGAGGCCAGATAGAAGCTGAGCGGCAGAGCGATGAGCAGACCGAGGGCGGCGTGGCGGCGGATCAGGTCACGTCCGTGCATTTCGGCCAGGATCAGGATCCGACCGAGCCGGCTCACCGCCGGCCCCGGGAGGTCCGCGACGGGTGGGCGGCCAGCTCCACCACCCGGTCGGCCCGCCCGAGCTCGGCCAGCATGTGGGTGACCACCACCACCGCCTTGTCCTGGCGGCGCCAGGCGTCGCAGTGATCCCAGAAGTTGACGTAGGCACCCCGATCGAACCCCTGGTAGGGCTCGTCGAGGAGCAACACGGCGGGATCGGCCAACAGGGCGATGGCCAGGTTGAGCTTCTGGCGGGTGCCACCCGACAGGTCACGCGACACGACCGACCCGTCGAGCGGAAAGTCGAACCCGGCCAGGATGGCCCGGCCCCGGCGGAGGGCGTCGTCGCGCGAGAGGCCACAGCCCCGCCCGAACATCACCAGGTGGTCGTCGGCGGTCAACAGCTCGAAGACCCCCGGGATCTGCGGGCAGTAGCCGATGGCCCCGCCCACCCGCACGGTGCCGGCGTCGGCGCGGACGATGCCCGCACAGATGCGCAGGAGGGTCGATTTGCCGGCGCCGTTCTCGCCGGTGAGGGCCACCACCTCGCCCCGCCGGACGCTCAGGTCGATCCGGTCGAGGATGGTCGTCGGTCCGTACCGCTTGGCGATCCCGGAGGCCTGCAGGGCGGTGACCACGACTTGAGGTTGTAGCGCATCGGCACGGCCCGGTCCGGGCGGCCTCGTCGGGCTGGGGTCATCCGCCCCGACGGTCGTCGCCCTGTCGCTCAGCCCCACCAGAAGGCGGTGGCGATCACCGTGTACAGGCCGATCAGGCAGGCACCTTCCAACCAGGTCGACTGGCCGTCGAAAACCACCAGCGCGGCGACCACGGCGCTCACGGCGGACACCACCAGCAACAGCGGCGGCAGGACCAGGGTGAGGTGCGCCCCGCCCAGCAGCGGCGACAGCAGGACCAACGCCGGGAACAGGGCCAGGGCGATCTGCACGGGGCTCTGCAGGATCACCGACAGGGCGTAGTCGGCGCGGTCGCGGGCGGCCAGCTGGATGCCGACCACGTTCTCGACGGCGTTGCCGGCGATGGCCACGACCACCAGACCGGCGAAGGCCTGCGACATGTGCAGCGCACCGAGGGCCGGAGCGAGGGCGGCGACGAACCAGTCCGACACGAACGCGGCGGCCACGCTGGACACCAGCAGCACGGCCACCACCAGGCTGAGCGGCCAGGTCGCCGGCGCCGGGTCCCCGGCCGGGTCGACGGGGGTCGCGGCGACGCCGCCGGTGACCCCGGCCGACAGGCTGGCCGGGATGGCCAGCCCGAACAGGGCGAGCAGCACCACGGCGGCCACGTCGGACAGGGCCTGTTCGTGGGCGGCTACGGCCACCCCGAGATGGACACTGACCCCCGGGATCATCAGCACGGCCACGGACAGCACGAGCAGCAGCGCCATGTTCCGGGCGTCCTCGCCGACGAAGTGTTGGGTTCCGTGGCGAACGCCGCCGACCACGAAGGCCAGGCCGAGGACCAGCAGGACGTTGGCCAGCACGGAACCCACCAGGGCGGCCTGCACCACGCCCACCAGCCCGGCGCGCAGAGCGAAGACCCCGACGAACAACTCCGGCAGGTTCCCGAGGGCCGATTGGACGACGCCGGTGGTCCCCGGCCCGAGCCGGTCACCGAGGCGGTCGACACTGCGGCCGACCACGGCGGCCAACGCGCCGAGGGCGACGGCGGTGACCACGAAGGGCACGACCTTGCCGGCGCCCACGTAATGGACGGCCGCGCCCGCCGCGCTGAACAGCGCGGTGGCGGCCAGCAACCGGACGTCGCCCGGCGTCATGGGCCGGCGGGGCGATCCGGCCGGCCCCCCGTGTGTCATCGCGGCGAGCTTAGGGGCGGCCAGCTCAGGGGCGGCCAGCTCAGGGGCGGCCAGCTCAGCGGCGGCCAGCTCAGCGGCGGCCAGCTCAGCGGCCAGCCTGGCGACGTACTGAGCCGTCGAGGCGCCTGACGCGGCACTAGGGTGCGCCGGTGGGCGAGGCCGGCGGCTCGACGGTGGGAGCGATCGGCACCGGCTGGGCCGTCCACGGCGAGGTCCGGGTGCACTACCTCGAGGCCCGTCCGGAGGGTCGGGGCCCGGCCGTGCTGATCGTGCCCGGGTTCGGCGAGGAGGCCGCCGACCACCACGAGCTGCTCGCCGCCCTCGCCCCCCGCCGGGCGGTGGCGGTCGACCTCCGGGGCCGCGGCCCCTCCACGGCGCCGCCCGATGGCTACCGGTTGGAGGGTCACGTCGGCGACCTCGAGGCGGCGGCGACCGCGGCCGGCCTGGGCCGGGTGCACGTCGTGACCTACTCGCGCGGCACGACCTACGGCCTGGCCTGGGCCCTGGCCCACCCGGACCGGGTGGCCAGCATCACCATCGGCGACTACCCGGCCGCCCAGCTGGTCCCACCGGCCAGCTGGGTGGACAAGGCGGCCCGCCGCATCTGGCGGGGCCGGCCGATGACCGACCGGATGTCCCGGGCCTCCATGGCGGCCATGGTCAACGACGCGGTGTCCGTGGAGTTCTGGGACGCCCTGGCCGGGCTGGCCCGCCCGGTGCAGGTCATCCGGGGCGGCAACGGTGGCATGGTCGACGACACCACCGCAGCCCGGTACGCCTCGGCGGTCGCCGACCTGCGCATGGTGACCTTCGAGTCGTCCGGTCACGACCTGTGGTCACCCGACCCGCGGCGCTTCCCGACCACGGTGCGGTCCTTCCTCGACGAGGTCGACCGCTCGACCCGGTGAGCGGCCCGGCCCGTCGACAGGCCCGCCGGGATCACACTGTCCCACTGCCGGGGCGACCCCGGCGGGTCGGCGGGTTCAGGACAGCCGGACGGGGATGTCGATGTGGCCCTCCCGCCGGGCGAAACGCCACCGTCCCGTCTCCCGGACCAACCGGTCGCGGTGGCGTCCGAGCATGGTCACCGCCGGGCGGCCGTCCTCGGCCCGGGCCACCACCGTCCACATCACCTCGGCCGTCGCAGTGTCCCCGTCGAGGACCACCGTCGGGCTGGTGATGAGATGGAACGTGGCGCCGACGGCCCCGCCCTGCACCCGGGTCATCAACGCTTCGATGGCGGCCGGCCCGCGGGCGCGCCCGAGGGGTCCGAGGAGCAGCTCGCCGTCGGCCGCGAACAGGGCGGCGTAGGCGGCGAAGTCGCCGACGTCGAGGTGACGGCCGTAGTCGATGAACAGCTGGTGGATCTCCAGGAGGTCCTCGGCCCGCCGCAGGCGGGTCTCGAGGTCAGGGGCCGGGCCGGCTCCGGTGTTCACGACGGGCTCCTCACGAGCGGGTCAGCAGCAGGCAACCGCCGAGCGGTCCTCCACCGGCGGCGGCCACCGCCACCTGGGCGTCGGGGACCTGCCGTTCGCCGGCCTCGCCCCACAGCTGCCGGCACGCCTCGTGCAGGAAGCCGTAGCCGTGGAGCCGACCGGCCGACAGCTGACCGCCGTGGGTGTTGAGCGGCAGCACGCCGCCGAGGGAGATGTTGTCCCCGCCCTCCAGGAAGGACCCGGCCTCCCCTTTGGGGAAGAAGCCGAGGGCCTCCAGCCAGCACAGGGCGATGAAGCTGAACCCGTCATAGAGCTCCACGACATCGACGTCGGCTGGTCGCAGATCGGTCCGGGCCCACATCGATGCCGCCGCGTCGGTCGCCGCCATGGTCGTCAGATCGGCCCGCTGGTCCCAGGAGAACCGCTCGGTCAGGCGCATGCCGGCCGCCTCGATACGCACCGGCGGCTTGCGCAGATCGGCCGCGGCATCGGCCCGGCTGACGATCACCGCGGTTGAGCCGTCGACGGGGACGTCGCAGTCGTAGAGGCAGAACGGCGTGGAGATCATGCGGGCCGCCAGGTAGTCGTCGAGGGTGAGCGGCTCGCGGTAGATAGCGACCGGATTGAGAGCGGCGTGACGGCGACAGGCCAGCGGGATCTGCCCGAGCTGCTCACGGGTCAGTCCGAAGTCGTGCATGTACCGCTGGGCGAACATGCCGATCCAGTTGGCCGCCGAGAAGGCGTTGAACGGGGCGATCCACTGGGCCGAGCCGGTCACCCGTCCGGGGCCCGCTCCCACCAGGCTGGTGTGGCCGGTCATCTGGGCCGAAGCCGTGGCCTCGGTCACGGTGCGGAAGCACACCACGTGGTTGGCGAAGCCGGCCCCCACGGCGGCGATGGCGTTGAACACGGCGCCATACTGGCCAGCCGTCTCCGATCCCCCCGACCACCACCGCAGGTCGAGGCGGAGGGCTTCCTTGAGATCGGTGGCGCCGGTGGGCGACATGCCCTCGACACCCTGCCCACCGGGCCAGGTGGACACGCCGTCAATGGCCCGGCGGTCGAGGCCGGCATCCTCGGCGGCCCGCAGGGCGGCCTCAACCGTCAGGTCGGTTCCGCTCCGGAACAGGCGCCGGCCGATCTCCGACTGACCCACACCGGAGATCACCGCTCGGCGCTCGCCGATCTCGGTGGTGGCCACGCTCACCCCACCGCCGGTTCGAAGAGAGGCAGGAACACGTTGTCGAGCGGCTCGAAGACCACCTGTACGGCCATTCCGATGTGCACCGACCCGATCGGACAGTTGACGATGTTGGTGGTCAGCCTGACCCCTGGGGCGTCGACCAGCTCGACGATGGCGATCACGTAGGGAACGACGAGCTCAGACTGCCAGGGCTGGTGGTTGACGGTGAAGGTGAGGACCTCGGCCCGTCCCGAGACGGCCTCGGGCTCGACCCGGCGGCTGAGGCAGTTCGGGCAGCGCAGCTCCGGAGGATGGACCCACAACCCACAGTCCAGGCACCGGCGGATCCGCAGCACCCCGTCGGCGCCGGCCGTCCAGAACGGCTCGTTGACGGCACTGAGCAGCGGGACCGGCCGGCTCACCGGGAACTCCCTCTGCGCCGCTGCCCCATCGCCATGCCTACCTCCGTTGTCGACCGGGGCGACCCTACCGCCCACCCGCCGCCGGCCGCCGGGTCAGGAGCAATCGCGGGCCAGGCGTAACCCGGAAAAGGCCCAGCGGGCTGCCGGAGGGAAGAAGTTGCGGTACGTCCGCCGGGCGTGACCGGGGGGCGTCGCACACGAACTGCCCCGCAGGACCTGCTGGTTGACCATGAACTTCCCGTTGTACTCGCCGACCGCCCCGGGGGCGGGCCGGAACCCCGGATAGGGGGTGTAGGGGCTGGCCGTCCACTGCCACACCTGCCCGTAGAACTGGCCGGGGTCCTCGGGTGAGGCGGCCGCCGGTTCGTAGGGGGCGGGCCACAGGCACGCCGGAGGCGACGGCGCCACCACCTCGAACTCCGCCTCCAGCGGCAACCGGGCACCGGCCCATCGGGCGTAGGCGTCGGCTTCGAACCAGCTGACATGGACCACCGGCACCGCCCCCTCGAGCGGCTCGAGACCGCGGAGGGTGAACACCGACCAACGGTCATCGGCACGCTCCCAGTACAGGGGAGCCTGCCAGTCCTGGCTGGTAGCCAGGGCCCAACCCTCCGACATCCACAGTTCCGGTCGGAGGTACCCACCGTCGTCGATGAAAGCCAGCCACTCGGCCGCCGTCACCAGCCGGTCGGCCAGCTCGAAGGGCCGCAGCAGCACCTCGTGGCGGGGGGTCTCGTTGTCGAAACAGAACCCGCCGCCGTCATGGCCCACTGCCAGCACCCCGCCCGGGTGGCCGGTCCAGCCGCCCGGGCCGGCACTTGCCTGCGCCGACGGGACCGACGGCCGGTAGGCCGGGCGGAGGGGGTTGACCGAAAGCACGTTCTTGATGTCCATGAGCAGCAACTCCTGGTGCTGCTGCTCATGGTGCAGGCCGAGCACGACGAGCGGCTCGGCGAGGGCCGGGAAGCCGCATTGGAGCAGGTCGGTCATCTCCGCGTCGACGTGGCCCCGGTAGGCCGCCACCTCCTCCACCCCCGGGCGCGAGATCAGACCTCGTTGGTGCCGGGCGAAGCGGGGTCCGACCGCCTCGTAGTAGGAGTTGAACAGGTAGGCGTACCGCTCGTCGTAGGCCCGGTAGCCCGGGCTGAGCGGTCGCAGCAGGAAGGTCTCGAAGAACCAGGTGGTGTGGGCCCGATGCCACTTGGTCGGACTGACGTCGGGCATCGACTGCACCGTCTGGTCCTCGGCCGTGAGGGGGGCAGCCAGGGCCTCGGTCCAGTCGCGGACCTCGTGATAGCCGGCCGGGTTCATCGGCGGGCCAGGGACAGGGCGAAGTCGCCGGCCGGATCGGTCCACCAGCCGACCGGTTCGAGACCGGCCGCCTCCACTTCGGATCGCACCAGGGCGCGGGTGAATTTGGTGCTGATCTCCGTGCGGACATCTTCACCGGCGGCGAAGCCGACCTCGAGGCCGAGCCCGTCGATGGGCACCAGCTGCGTCATCCGGGCCCGCAGCCGCATCTCGATCCAGTGGTGGTCTTCGTCGAAACGGGCCACGTGGTCGAAGCCCTGCGGATCGAAACGGGCGCCGAGCTCGCGGTTCAACACCGACAAGACGTTGCGGTTGAAGGCGGCGGTGACCCCGGCGGCGTCGTCATAGGCGGCCACCAGACGGGCCCGGTCCTTGATCAGGTCGGTGCCGAGCAGCAACGTGTCGCCCGGTTCCATGCCCACCGCCAGCGTCGTGAGCAGCGCCGATCGGGCGGTCGGGTCGAGGTTGCCGATGGTGCCGCCCAGGAAGGCGATGAGCCGGCGCCCTCCGGTGGGGAGACGGTCGAGGTGGGACTCGAAATCGCCGACCACGGCGTCGATCTCGATGCCCGGGTAGCTGGCCACGATCCGGGCGGCCGCCTCACGCAAGGTCGGCTCGGCCACGTCGAAGGGGGCGAACCGCCGCAGGGTGCCGGCCGCCGAGAGGGCGTCGAGCAGAACGCCGGTCTTGTCGGACGTTCCCGAGCCCAGCTCGACCAGGGTGTCGGCACCGGAGGCCGCAGCGATAACCGACGCCGAGGCGGTCAGGATGGCCCGCTCCCGCCGTGTCGGGTAGTACTCGGGCAGGTGGGTGATCTGCTCGAACAGGGCACAGCCCCGTTCGTCGTAGAGCCATTTCGGCGGGAGCTCCTTCGGCGATGCGGTGAGGCCGACACCGACATCACGTCGCAGGGCGGCGGCGATGTCCTCGGGCCCGAGATACACGGCCACCCGGACGGGGCCGACGTCGACCTGCACGGATCCGGCGAGCTCGTCCGCTCGCGAAGCGGCCCGCCGAGGCTGGGGGTCGGGGCGGGCCGGATCGGACGGCGGGGACACGCCCGCCGTCATTCCTGGGTCCCCATGGGTCGGCGGGCCAGGACGACGCCCGTCCGGGCGGGCGCCGTGGCCCGCCGGCGGGCCGGCAGCTGTTGGATCGTCATGTGGGTATCGTCCCCTTCTCGTCGGAACCGTTACGCCCGCATCGCCCGCCCCGTCCAGTATCGCCCCGCCGCCGGCGCTACCTGGTCGCGCCGAGCACCCGTCGGCCTGATGGCCGGAGGTTGAACAACCGGTGAAGCTGGCCTGTCCGGTCTGCCGGCCGGCGCGGACGCCGCCCCACCGGGGATCCTCAGGCGATGACCAGCGACCCGTAGGTCGAGCACAGGCCGTAGGCGTCGACGGCGACGAAGGCGGCGATGATCAACCAGGCCACCCGCCGACGCCACCGCGGGTGGACCCGTCCTGCCCCGCTCACGGGGGGCATGTACCACCGGGGGAGGGATCCCACAGCATCGACCGCCACCAGGTCCCACAGGTTCGGCGCCGCTCCGTCGACGACCACGTCCGGATCGGCGGCCATGGCCAGCTCGCCGAGCTGCTCATCGCTCAGCTGGGAACCGTGCACCGTCCCCAGTTCGATGGCCGTCCCCAGTTCGATGGCCGGCACGCCCACCATGGTAACGCCGCCCTCGGCGGAGCCGCTGGCGCGTTCGCGAAACGTAAGAAACCGGCCCCGCTGGTCGCGCCCGGGAACCCGGCCCACCGGCCGGGCCGGCCGGTCATGCGCCGCGTCGTCGCTTGGGTCCCGGCAGGCGCCGGGCCGGCCGGTCATGCGCCGCGTCGTCGCTTGGGTCGCGGCAGGCGCCGGGCCGGCGGCGCCGAGGGGTCGGTGGCGGCCACCACGCCGACCTTCAGGCGACCGAGGACCATCGTCCAGGCCGCCTCCATGAACGGGGCGTGCTCGGGCCGGTCGACCAGTTGGTGGACCTCGACGTGGCAGCCGCCGGCGATGGCCGCGAATCGGAGGTAGCCCGGCAGGTCCTCCCCGGGGATCGGCACGTTGGCGTCGTCGAAGTTCCATCGCAGGGCGATCAGGTGGGGGGCCACGACATGCTCATAGACGCCTTCGACCCGGGTGCCCCATTCGAGGGTGCAGCTGAACCGGTTGTCGTCGATGCGCACGGGGACACCCATCCAACGCGAGTACACCGCGGGGTCCGTGAAGGCGGTGAAGGTCGTCGCCTGATCGGTGACCACCTCCACCTCGGCCACCACGGTGGGCGTGGTGCCGGCCCGGGCCAGCTCCCGCTCCGGGATGTCATCGGCGGCCGTCCAACGGCCGGCGTCGTCGGCCAGCGCCCGGCGGAGGCTGCGTAACGCCGCCTGCTCGGCCCGGTACAGGCGGAAGTTCCCCTGGGCCGTCATGGTCACCAGCCCGGCCTGGCGCAGCACCGACAGGTGCTGGGACACGGTGGGGGCGCTGACCTCGCAGGCGGCCGCGATCTCGCTGGCGGCGCGCTCCCGATCCCAGATGAGACCGAGGATCCTCCGCCGGACCGGCGAATTGAGCGCCCCGAGCAGCTGCCCCACGTCGGCCATGGCCCACCGATGGTAGCCATCGGGTGGCGACCTGTTTCGTTGATCAACTAATTTGCTCCTGACCGAAGTAGATGCCGGCCGCGTGGCCGGCGACGATGAGGAGGACTCCATGGCGGACCTGATGCCGATGGTGCATGCCGAACGACGATCGCTGGCCGAGTTTCTCGACACGGTGCCGCCCGAAAAGTGGGCCGCCCCTACGTGGTGCGACAAGTGGAACGTCCAGGAGCTGGTGGCCCATCTCACCGCGGCCGGCAACATCACCGCCCCCCACTTCTTCGCCGGCTTCCTGCGCAGCGGCTTCAGCTTCGACCGCTTCGTCGACGGCGATCTGCGCCACTACGCCGGCGGCTCCCCGGCCGACGTGAAGACCCGGTTCGACGCCATCATCGACAGCAACCGCAAGCCGCCCGGACCGGCCTACGTGGCCCTGGGCGAGGTGATGGTCCATGGGGAGGACATCCGCCGCGCCCTCGACGCCGAGGGCAGCCACCCGGCCGAGCACCTGACCACGCTGGCCGAGCTGTACAAGTCGACCGGCGCCCCCCTGCGGGCCAAGAAGCGGCTGGTGGGGCTGCGGTTGGTGGCCACCGACGTCGACTGGTCGACCGGAGCGGGCGAGGAAGTGCGCGGCCCGTGCATGTCGCTGATCATGGCCATGGTCGGCCGGGCCGGTGCCCTGGCCGACTGCGAGGGCCCCGGGGTGGCCACCCTCCGGGGTCGCTGCTGACGGCCACGGGGTCCTAGCTTGGGGGAGGTGGACAGCCTCGTCGCCGCCCTGGCCGACCAGCAGGGGGAACTGGCCAACCTGCTGGAGGAGCTGCCCGACGGGAGGTGGGCGGCCCCCACCCGCTGTCCCGGCTGGGACGTCGCTGACGTGGTCCTGCATCTGGCTCAGACCAACGAGATGGCGATCGCCAGCACGGCCGGACGCTTCGCCGAGGTGACCGCCCGGCTCCAGGCCGGGCTCGGACCGGCCGTGTCGGTCGACGACGGAGCCGCCCGGATGGTGGCAGCCGAGCGGGGGCGGCCGCCGGCCGAGGTCCGGGCCCGCTGGGCCGTCGGGGCCACCGGGCTCGTCGACGCCCTCGCCTCGCTGGCCCCGTCGACCCGTCTGCCGTGGGTGGCCGGTGAGCTGTCGGCCCGCACCCTCGCCACCACCAGGCTGGCCGAGACCTGGATCCACGCCGGTGACGTGGCCGGGGCGCTGGGTCTCGAGCTGCCACCCTCGGACCGTCTCGGACCGATCGCCCGACTGGCCTGGCGAACGTTGCCGTACGCCTTCGCCTCCGCCGGGCGGTCCCTGGCCGGCCCGGTCGACTTCCATCTCACCTCACCGTCCGGCGAGCGGTGGGACTTCGTGGCCGAGGGGGCGCTGAGCTCGGTGAGCGGACCGGCCGCCGAACTGTGCGCGGTGGCCGCCCGACGGGTGGACGGGGCGGCCACGTCGCTGGTGACGTCCGGCCCGGACGGGCCGGCCGTCCTCAACCTGGTCCGCACCTACGCCTGAGGGAGCCCGCGGCCGCGCCCCCGGACGTCCGGCCGGTCCGCGCTCAGGTCTCGAGCAGCTGGCGGAGGCCCACGGCGGCCGGGTTGTCGAGCCACACGGTGTGGTCAGCTGGGACCTGGCCGCGGGCCACGGCACGGTTCATCACCCGCACCACGATGGCGGCGTAGCGGTAGGCCGCGAACACCTCGTGGAGGCGGGTCGGGCCGACGTCGCCACCGATCGCTGCGCTGTAGAGCTCCCGCTGCTCCTGGCGGGACGGCTCGCCATCGAGGCGGGGCGCCCCGATCACCTCGTGGCACGATCGGTCGAACATCAACCACCACCCCAGGTCCGCCTCGGGCGGGGCGATGGCCGCGGCCTCGAAGTCGGTCACGCACACGCACCGGTTGTGCCGCCAGATCATGTTCCCCGGACGGGGGTCGCCCCAGCACAGCGCCGGCGGCGAGCCGGTCGGCAGGTGGCGGTGGAGCAGGTCGGCCGCCTGTTCGAGCGCCGGGTGCCGACGCTCGCCCAGCTCGGCGGCGGCATAGGCCTGCCACAGCTCGAGCTGGTGGGCCAGGGTCGGCGCGGTGGACGGGGCCAGTAGCCAGCCGAGACCGGCGGACCGCCAGTTGACGCGGTGGACGGCGGCCAGGACCCGCAGGCCGTCGGCGATCATCTCGTTCCGGTCGAGCGGTGCCGCCTCGGCGAAGAATCCCGACGTGGTGTAGGGCGGGTCGAGACTCGGCACGTCGCCGTCGATGAAGTCCATCACGAAGAAGGGTGTCCCGATGACCGCCGGATCGGCTTCCCAGCCGAGAAGCGGCGCCACCGGAACGGGCGTGGGGGCCAGGGCTTCCATCACCTTGCGTTGGATGTCGATCTCCACGGCCGGTCCGGGCACCTGGGCCGGGTACACCGGAGGGTCGGGCGTCTCGGCCCGGAGCACCAGGCGCCGTGCCGCCGGACCGCCGGCCGTGTGGTAGACGGCCCGGAAGAGAACGGTCTCGGCCGAGTAACCGATGCTGGCCGGGGCCCGCACGTCGTCGATGCCGACCTCACCGACCGCCGCCAACCGGGGCGCCAGCCAGGCGCCGAGGGCCCCCAGATCGGTCACGACGACCGGTTGGCCGGGTCGGCGAAGAACCGGCGGGCGCCGGCGGCCGACCAGTTGTCGTGGTCCTCGCCCCACCCCGCCCCCCC
>Ga0209698_10004120_pt1 | contig 16072 bp, 20 predicted proteins | sample LitLauG_LLR_2012_FD_187203 | JGI IMG/M metagenome (GOLD analysis project Ga0209698, IMG submission 187203) | Freshwater sediment microbial communities from Pennsylvania, USA - Little Laurel Run_MetaG_LLR_2012 (SPAdes) (version 2) | ecosystem: Environmental > Aquatic > Freshwater > Creek >...
CTGTTGGAGAGCGGTGCGTAGCCGACCCAGCCGAAGTTCGCCGCGCCGCCCGCGGTGAAGAACCCCGAGAGCATGGTGATCGATCCGCCCAGGTACAACCAGTACGACAGCGCGTTCAGGCGAGGGAACGCCATGTCCGGCGCACCGATCTGGATCGGCACGATGATGTTGGCCAGGGCGCCGAAGGCGAAGGGGCCGGCGAAGAGGTAGATCATCACCGATCCGTGCATCGTGAAGAGCTCGTTGTACTGCGCGAGCGACACCAGGTTGCCGTTGGGACTGGCCAGTTGGCCACGGATGATCTCGGCGAAGAGGCCGCCGATGACCAGCATGATGACCGACGTGACGGTGTAGGACAGACCGATGACCTTGTGGTCGGTCGACGTCAGCCAGTTGAGGATGCCGGTCGCACCGTGATGCTCTTCGTGCCCGTCGTCGTGGTGTTCGATGTGGACGGGGGGATCGAGGACGTCAGTCATTGGTTATCTCCCGAACTTGGTGTAAGAGGTCTTCGACGCGACGCCCGAGGAGAGTTCCGCGTTCGTGGTCTTCAAGGCGGCGGCGGCGTTCGCGATGCCCGTGGGGGTGTTGAAGGTGGCGAGCCAGGCCGCGTAGTCGCTGGCGGAGACCACCTTGACCCGGAAGAACATCAAGGAGTGGTAGAGACCGCACAGTTGGGTGCACTGACCGAAGAAGGTCCCGGTGCTCTGGGCGCGGATGGTGAACTGGTTGACCACGCCGGGCAGCGCGTAGCGCGAGAAGTTGAAGGCGCGCACGTAGAAACCGTGGATGACGTCGGTCGAGGTCAGGTTGATGTGGACGTTGGTGTTGACCGGGATCTCCATCACCGGGCTCTCGGTGGTCTGGCCATAGACCAGGGCGTTCGTACCCGGGTAGAGGAACTGCCAGCCCCACTGGAAGGCGTTGACGTTGACCACGACGTTGGTCTTGGGGTTCGCGGTCGCCTTGTTCTCCACCACCAGTGTGGCGGCGAACAGGCCGAAGACGATCAGGATCGGCACCACCGTGTAGACCATCTCGAGGGGCAGGTGGTACTGGTGCTGCTCGGGGATGCGGTCACCCTTGCGGCGATAGCGCAGGACCGCGTAGAGCATCAACAACACCGTGAGTCCACCGATGATCACGGCGGCGATGGAGAATCCCTGCCAGAGGTGGTAGGCCGACTTCGAGCTGTCGGTGACTCCGGCGCTGGCGCCGAAACCGGGCACGGTGCAGCCAGAGAGGGCGAGTGCAGCCAGGGGGAGCGCAGCGGCTCGGCGTACGCGACGCCAACGGCGCGACCGATCCGGTGCACCCTGAGGGGGCAGGGCGGGTGTAGGCACGCCTAAACCATAGCGAATTTTCTTCGCTCCGCCATGTCGAGGGGGTCGCGCCGCGTGGGCTCCCCACCGTCGTGCGACGAGGGGGTCCTCAGCTCGGCGTGTCGTTGTCCGTGGGGGTCGACGCGGGGGGCGTGTCCGCGTCCGCGGGCTTGGACGACTTGAGCCCCTTTTCGAACTCGTTCTTGGCCGATCCCAGATTGCGCGCCAACTTGGGGATCGCCGATCCACCGAACACCAGAACCAACAAGATGACGACGACGATCACGCCGTCGACTCCGAAAATATCGCCCAAGAACACGGTGAACTCCTCTGTCGTGTCGTGCTTCTAGCGTAGTGCGCGGGCCTCCGAGGGGCGCCACAATGTCCTTGAGTAGATTGCTGCAATGCCGCGCGTCGCCCGCCATACCCTTCGAGACGCGCTCAGTGTGGCGCTCACCGTCGGCGCCTACGGCGTGGCCTTCGGCGCCGCCGGGGTCGCGGCCGGATTCAGCGTGGTGCAGACCTGCCTGTTCTCGTTGGTGACCTTCACCGGGGCCAGCCAATTCGCGGCCGTCGGCGTCGTCGCGGCCGGTGGCGCCGGTCTGAGCGCCGTGGTGGCCGCGTCACTGTTGAGTACGCGCAACGCCCTCTATTCTCTGCAAATGGCGCCCGAGCTCGACGTGCGCGGGTGGCGGCGCGTGCTCGCCGCGCATCTCACCATCGACGAGTCGACCAACGTCGCCCTCGCCCAGGCCCACCTCGGGCGACCCGCGGTGCGCCACGGCTTCTGGCTGACGGGCGCGGGCGTCTTCATCTTCTGGAACCTTTTCACCCTCCTCGGCGCCCTCGGCGCAAAATCATTGGGCAATCCAGCCGCGTGGGGGCTCGACGCCGCCGTCCCGGCCGCGTTCCTCGGGTTGCTCTGGCCACGACTCAAGGACCGCCGGGTGCGGGTCATCGCGGGGTCCGCGGCGATCTTCGCCCTGGTCATGACGCCGGTGCTGCCATCGGGCACACCCATCATCGCCACGGTCGTGGTGGCGATAGTGGCCGGGTGGCGGACGTGAACCCGGCTCTGACCTGGTCGGTGCTGGGGGCGACGAGCGCACTGTGTTACGCGATCAAGCTCGTCGGGTACTTCATTCCCGCGCGCTGGTTGGCGAACGACCGGCTGCAGCGGATAAATTCCCTGATCCCGGTGGTTCTCTTGAGTGCCTTGGTCGTGGCGCAGGCCCTGGCGGTGAAGACCCACGTCGTACTGGACCATCGCCTGGCGGGCCTCGCGACGGCGTTCGCCGCCCTGATCGCCCGGGCTCCGTTCCCCGTCGTGGTCGTCAGTGCGGCCCTCACGTCGGCGCTGGTGTACCGATTGCACTAACCCGCGAGGGCCACCCCCAGCACCAGGGCGGCCACGGTGGCCAAAGTCCCGACACCGGCCGATATCCCACGCGCCCGTGGCGTCGCGGCCCGGGTATGCACGAAGGTGCCGACCCCGGCCACGAGCACGCAGAGCATCTTGAGGGCGAAGGCGGTGTTCCACGACGACGACATCGCGTCGCCGTGCACCGCCGCGTAATTCCAGAATCCGGTTAGGACGAGCAGCCAGAACGCGGGCCAACTCAAGCGGCCGAAGGCGCGCGCGATCTTGCGCGGCGCCTCGTCGCCCAGCGAACGCACCGTCGGGAGCAGTCCGGCCACGACGATCTGGCCTCCCAGCCAGACGCACGCGCCCAGCACGTGCAGGCTGAGGCGGATGATGGTCGAGCCCGAGGCCAACTGGAGCGTGGCGGCGAACACGACTACTTACCCTGCCACTGGGGTGCGCGCTTCTCCGCGAAGGCGATGGCGCCTTCGAGAGCGTCGGCGCTCGCGGCAATCATGGCGAAGGCGGCGTTGTTGATCGCCCAGGCATCGAGCTCACTCGCGTCCATCGCCTCGAGTAGGACCCGCTTTGACGTGCGCACGGCGAGTGGCGCATTGGCGCAGATGCGCTGGGCCAATTCCATCGCGGTCGTCAGCACCTCGGCCGAGGGCACGACGCGGTTGACCAGTCCCACCTCGTAGGCGCGCTTCGCCGAGAGGGGCTCGGCGGTGAGGGCCATCTCCAGGGCGACGGCGCGCGCGATGCGTCGCGGCAATCGGATGAGCCCGCCGGCGCCCGCGATCAGTCCGCGTTGGGCCTCGGGGATGCCGAAGACCGCATGGTCGGCGGCGACGACCAGGTCACAACTCAACAACATCTCGAAGCCTCCCGCGAAGGCCGATCCGTTGGCGGCGCAGATCAGGGGCTTGGGGAAATGTCGCTCCGTGATGCCGCCGAAGCCCTTCTCCGTGGCGGGGAACTCCCCCTGAGCGAACGCCTTGAGGTCCATCCCCGCACTGAAGGCCTTATCCTCGGCGCCGGTCAAGATCACGACCCAGACCTCGTCGTCGCTCGCGCACTCATCGAGGGCCGTGCTGAGGGCGGTGGCCGTCGCCAGATTGATGGCGTTGCGAGCCTGGGGGCGATTGATCGTCAGGACCTCGACGTGACCTTCGCGGCGGCGCAGTAGTTCCTCGGACATGTCGACTCCTCGCCGATGTGCTTCTCGTCGGTGTGCGACGGGCGCTGGTCCCACGCTACCGGACGGGTCCGCACGTGCGAAACTGGCCCGGTGTCCTCGAACCCGCGCGTCCTCGCCGCCGTGAGCGCCTACGCCTGCGAGGGAGGACTCGACGGCCGCTACCAGCCCGCGACGTGCTTCTCACCGACGATCGCCCTGGGTCGCCACGCGGCTCCGGGGGCCGCGGAGGGGCTCTGGGACGACTACGAGACCGTGCTCGACCTCGCCCAGGAGATGTCCTTGACGGGGATCTGTCTGGAGGTCTCGTGGGCCCGACTCGAACCGCGCCGCGGGCACCGCGACGAGGGCGCCCTGACGCGCTACGCCCAGGTCATCGCCCACGCCCGACGCGGCGGGCTCTTCGTCAACGTGGCGGCGATCGATGGCGCGTGGCCCGCGTGGCTTGGTCAAGAGGCCTGGCTCATGCCGTGGGTGGCCCCCGTGGCGATCGACTTCGTCGCCTGGCTCACTTCGTCGCTCGAGGCGGACTCCTGGAGCGTCTTCGCCGCGCGCGAACTCCTGACCCGTGGGTTCCTCGATGAACGCGCCGGGCCCCCGTGGCGACGCGGTGCCGACGCCGACGCGGTCAGTGCCGCACGTCAACTCGACCGGATCGAGGCCACCGTGCGCGCGACGTGTGAGGTCGGATTCGTCTCCAGCGTGAACATCGACATCGACGACGTGTCGGACCTGGGTGACTTCGACGTCGACGAGGTGCACGCGCGTTCACTGGTGCGCGGCGCGGGCCCCCTTCGAAGCGCGCGTGGCCTGCTCGCGCGCCGCGGCAATCACTGGGTGAGGGTCGACACCGACGTCGCGCCTGAACTCACGCGTTCCTAGACCTCGCGCGAGCGACGGCGGCGCTGGGCGAACTTGCGCAGGTAGTGCACGCCGAGGACGCTCAGGATCAGTGCGACCACGATGGCGATGGACGCCCACCCCGAATACTTCTCTATCTTGGGCAGCTGCGACCCGCCGTAGTAGCCGAAGAGGGAGAACGCCACGCCCCAGACGAGGGCACCCAAGGCATTGGCGAGGAGGAAGCGGCGGTAGTGCATCTTGGAGATGCCGGCGAGTCCGGGCATCACGGCGCGTAAGAAAGCGGTGAAGCGTCCGAGGAACACGTAGATCGGTCCGCGACGCTGCATCCCGACGATCGCCGCGTCGAGTTCCTCGCGGTGGCGCTGGAGCACGCGGATCGCGAGCAGTCGGTCGCCGAAGTGGTGTCCGACGGCGTATCCCACCGAATCTCCCACGACGGCGGCGATGACGACGAGGACGCACAGCACACCGATGTTGATGTTGCCCTGACTGGCGACGACGCCGGCCACGATCACCGTCGTCTCACCGGGCAGCACGAAGCCGACGAAGAGTGCGGCCTCGCCGAAGACCAGCAGGGCGACGAGCCCGTAGACCAGAAGTGCGGGGAGTGAATGTATCTCGTGCAGCACGAAGGAGATGATGGATGCGCTAATCACGTGGACATCCTTACCCACTCGCGCCGCACTGCGCGCTTTTATTAGGCCCGGCTTAGAATCCTGACGTGCCGCGTCCCCGTTCGACCTCGCGTATCGCCGGACTCGTTCCCATCCGCGCCGGATCGCTGTCGGAGTGGGCGATACTGCCGCTGCGACTCTTCCTGGGGGTCACCTTCGCCTTCGCCGGCCTGCAGAAGCTCGCGAACCCGGCCTTCTTCGACGCGAGGAGTCCGACTTCGATCCAGGCGCAAATGATCGGCGCCGCGCGCTTCAGCCCGATCCACTCGCTGCTGCACGCGATGATCCCGCACGCGGTGCTGATCGGATGGGTCATCGCCTACGGCGAATTAGCCATCGGGGTCGGCACCCTACTAGGCCTCAAGACGCGCGTGGCCGCAATCGCGGGGGCCTTCCTCAGCCTCAACCTCTTCCTGGCGATCAGCTTTCACTCGTCGCCGTACTTCACCGGCGCCGACATCGTCTTCTTCTTCGCGTGGTTGCCGCTCATCGTGGCGGGCGCCAGCTCGCGACTCAGCGTCGACGCGATGATCTCGCGGTCGGCGGCGAAGCAAGCCGGCTTCGCGACGTCGCCGCTCGTGGCGATGCCCTTTGACACGGTGCAGACGTTGTGCGGGAACTATCACAAGGGCCACTGCAAGGCGCTGCACAACAAGCCCTGTTCGGCCCAACAGTGCCCGGTGCTGAGGGCGCGCGCACCCCAGGTCACTCCAGTGGTGATCAAGACATTCGACCGTCGCTCCGTCGTCATTGGCTCGACCACGGTCGCGGTGGTGGCGGGCGTGTCCGCCGTGACCGGATTCCTCACCACCTCGGTCGGTCATCTCGAGGCCAGCGCCGTCTCGGGAGAGAAATCCACGACCTCCACGACGCTGCCCGGGTCCGGTGCGACCTCCGGGACCGGCGCCACGAAGGGGACGCTGCTCGGCCCGGCCAGCTCGGTGCCGGTCGGCTCGGCCGCCACCTTCACCATCCCCTCCTCGGGCGACCCCGGCATCGTCCTGCAATTGACCAAGGGCACCTTCGTCGCCTACGACGCGGTCTGTCCTCACGCGGGATGCACGGTGGGCTACACCCCGAACGCCCAGATGATGGTCTGTCCCTGTCACGGGTCGCAGTTCCAGATCGCCACCGGACAGGTCATCGCCGGGCCCGCACCCCACGGCCTCACGCCCCTCACCGTGGTGGAGTCGGCGAACGGTAATCTCTACTTGCAATGACCGATGTCGTGCGTCGAGTGCTGGTGGTGGAGGACGACGAGGCGCTAGCCCAAGCGATCGCCGACCTGCTGGGCGACGAAGGCTTCGTCGTCGAGCAGCGCCACGACGGGCAATCGGGCCTGGCGGCCGCCCTGGAGTCGGCCTTCGACGTCATCGTGCTCGACCTGATGTTGCCCAAGCGCAACGGGTTCAGCGTGTGTCTCGAGATCCGTGAGGCCGGGATCCATACGCCACTTCTCATGTTGACGGCCAAGAACGGCGACCTGGACGAGATCGAGGGGCTCGAGGCGGGCGCGGACGACTTCTTGCGCAAACCCTTCGAGTGGCCGATCCTCCTGGCGCGTATCAATGCGCTCCTGCGGCGCTTCGAACTCGGGCAGAGTCGAAAGGTCGTCGTGGGCGACGTCGTGCTCGACACCATCAGTCGCCAGGTCTCCGCGACCGGGGTAGAGGCGAAGCTCACCTCACGTGAGTTTCGGGTGCTCGAGTACCTGATGGAGAGTGTGGATCGCACGGTGACCAAGGCCGAGATCCTCGACGTGGTGTGGGGACCGGATTTTGACGGCGACCCCAACGTGGTCGAGGTCTACGTGGGCTACCTGCGGCGCAAGCTCGACGCCAAGGGCGCGACGTCGCGGATCAAGACCATCCGTGGCGTGGGGTACGTGTTCTCGAGCGGGGTATGAGGCGGCGCCACCTATCGATCAGGGCGCGCCTCACCCTCCTTTTCGTCCTGGTGATCGCGCTGGTGCTGGTCTCGACGAGCGCGGCCGTCTTGATCCTGGACCGCCACTCGAATGCGGCCGAGGCCGCGAGCAACGTCAGCCAGCAGCTCTATCGCGTCCAGGTGCGCGACGCCAAGAACATCGTCGCGTCGGCGAACCCCTACGTGCTCAACACCGGCGACGAGGTGGTCGTCCAGGTGACGAACCTGGCCGACGACCAGGTGTGGGCGGCCAGCCCGGCCATCTACAAGTTCCCGGTCATCTCGCACGAGGTGGTCAGCGTCAATACCGCAACGCCGTACTTGGTCGAGCTCTTGAAGTGGGCCAAGTCGAGCCCGCTCAAGAGCGAGCTCAGCTTCGCCCAGGCCCAGGCCGTCACGACCGCGCGCGGTCCGGGCCTGGCGGTGGGTTTCGTATACGGTCAATCGGTCACCAGGGCCAATCACATGGTCTTCGTCATCCTCCTGGTCGCCGTGCCGTTGCTGCTACTGATCGTCGCCTTCATCGTGTGGTTCGCCGTGGGTCTCACCCTGTCGCCCGTCGAGGCGATCCGTCGCCGGGTCGCGACCATCGCGGCTAACGACCTCGCCGAGCGGGTTCCCGAGACCGGGGGCGACGATGAGGTCTCGCGCATGGCTCGCACTCTCAACGCCATGCTCGACCGGCTCGAGACGAGCTCTCGCGTCCAACAAGAGTTCGTCTCCAACGCGTCGCACGAACTTCGCAGCCCCTTGACCACTCTGCTCGCCACCGTGGACCGCGCCTCGAACCACATCGACGAGACCGACTGGGTCGAGTTCACCGACACCATTCGCCGCGAGGGACGGCGCATCGATTCGTTGGTCGACGACCTCTTCTTCCTCGCGCGCAGCGACGAGCGCCGCGAGGCGATGCGTCGCGAGGAGGTCGACCTCGACGACATCCTCGACGAGGAGGCCCGGCGGGTGCGCCAGATCACGACCCTGTCGATCTCCACGGCCGGTGTGCAGCCGGCGAGGGTCTGGGGCGATCCGGCGATGCTGCGTCGCCTCGTGCGCAACGTCGTCGACAACGCCCTGCGCTTCGCCAATGAGGAGGTGTCCTTCTCCACCCGTTACGTGGGCCCGATGGCGGAGATCTGCGTGCACGACGACGGCGCGGGGGTCGACGTCGCGAATTCCGAACGACTGTTCCAACGCTTCGTGCGCACCGACGCGGCGCGCTCGCGGACGTCGGGCGGCACGGGCCTGGGGCTTCCCATCGTCGCCGAGATCGCCAAACGCCACGGGGGAGAGGCGCGATTCATCACGGTGGAGTCCGGCTCCACGATGCGGATTCGGGTTCGGCGTTACTAGTCTGGACGTGGGCCGTCGGGCGTCGACGTGACGCACCGGGGTCGAGGTGAGGCGCCGTGGAGGAACGAACCGTCAACGTCATCCGTTGGTCGCTGCTACGCCTCTTGACGTTGGGTGCGGCGGCTGAGACGGCCTGGACCATCTACGTGGGCCTGGACCTGCCGCGCCACTACGTCGCGAACCACTGGGACGTCGCCTGGGTGGGCCTCGACGTCGCCCAGGTCGCGATGTTGAGCTGCGCCGCGTGGGCGGCGTGGCGACGCAGCACGCTGCTGGTGATCTTCTCGGCGGTGAGCGCGACGCTTCTGATGACCGACGCGTGGTTCGATGTGACGACGGCGCGTCGCGGCGACCTCCTTCAAGGCCTCATGCTCGCGCTGATCGTCGAGATCCCTTCCGCGGTCGTCCTGCTGTGGGTGTCCTATCGCGGGCTTCGCCACACCGTGATGTTGCCCACGTCGTCCACGGCGCGGCCCACGACCTTCGACGTATCTGAGCCGCACGATCAGGTGTAGAGCGTCACTCCTTCAAGGGCCAGCAAGAAGCGCTTGACGTCCTCGCCGCCCCCGTAGCCACCGAGGCCAGTGCTCGCCACGACTCGATGGCAGGGCACGATCACCGGCCACGGGTTCGCGTGGTTGGCGTTGCCGACGGCGCGCGCCGCGCGGGGACGCCCCGTGAGTTCAGCGACGCGGGCGTAGGTCGCGACGGTGCCGTAGGGCAGCGTCATCAAGACCCGCCACACCTGTCGTTGGAAGTCAGTGGCCGGGGCCTCGCCAAACGGGACGTCGAAGGTGGTGCGACGACCGCGCAGGTACTCCTCCAATTGGTCGGCGGCGCGCTCCACCGTCGGGTCCATCCGTGGAGATGACCCGGGCGCCGTCTCGTGCGGCATGAAGATGCGGGTGATTCCCTCGTCACTGCCCTCGACGGTCCACGCGCCCACGGGCGAGGCGACGACGGCGTAGGTGACGTTCATCCCTCCTTTCTACCGGAGTCCCGCGACAGTGGCAATCGGCCGTGGCGCGAGCCGCGGTCAAAGTTGGGCCAAAGGCCCTAGGAAGCCCACCCTCTGGTGCCTGCTAAAACTGGAGCATGAAAATATCTCTCTTCAGGGAGTCTCGTGCGGGCGAAACGCGGGTCGCCCTGACGCCGGACGCCGTCAAGACGCTGGTGACTGACGGGTGGACCGTCGAGGTCCAGCGCGATGCGGGCACCCTCGCGCACTTCAGCGACGACGCCTATGTCCAGGTGGGCGCGACGATCGTGGAGTCGCCCGCGGGTGACGTCAACTTGCGGGTCAATCCCCCGACCATGGACGAAGTCGCGAAGTTGCCCGAAGGCTCCACCCACCTCTCGTTCCTCTCGCCACTGCTCGCCAGCGACGTCGTGCGGGCCATGAACGAACGACGCATCACCATCTTGTCCTTCGACCTCCTGCCACGCATCTCGCGGGCGCAGTACATGGACGCCCTCTCCTCGCAGGCCACGGTCTCGGGCTACCGTGCGGCCCTAGCCGGTGCCTCGCACTTCGACCGTTTCTTCCCCCTCCTCACGACCGCCGCGGGAACCATCCGCCCGGCGAAGGTCCTGGTCATGGGGGTGGGAGTCGCCGGACTCCAAGCGATCGCCACCGCCAAACGCTTGGGCGCCAAGGTGCGCGCCTACGACGTGCGCTCGGCGGCCAAGGAAGAGGCCGAATCGGCGGGCGCCGTCTTCGTCAAACTCGGCGTGACCGCCGACGCCGCTGGCGGTTACGCGAGAGAACTGACCGATGACGAGCGCGCCCAACAGCAGGCGGCGCTCGTCAACGAGGTCGCCAATGCCGACATCGTCATCACGACGGCGGCGGTGCCGGGTCGCAAGGCGCCCATCCTCTTGACCGCCGCGATGGTCGAGGCGATGGGTGAGGGTTCCCTCGTCATCGACATGGCCGCCGACGGAGGTGGCAACTGCGAGCTCACCGTCGCCGGCGAGGTCGTCGAGCATCAGGGTGTGCGCGTCGTGGGGCTGGCGAACCCGCCCGCGCAGATGGGTGCGTCGGCGTCGTTCATGTACGCCAACAACGTGTTGAAGCTCCTGGCGCTCTTCGGCGCCAAGGGAGAGCTCAACCCCGACTGGGCCGACGAGGTCGTCATCGGTGTGACGGTGGCCCGCAACGGCCAGGTCAACCACGCCCCCACCGCTGAGGCCCTCGGGGTGGAACGCGTCGCGATCTCGGCGACGAAGGAGAACGAGTAATGGGTAACGTCCTGCTGCAATACGCGACTGTTCTAATGCTGACGATCTTCGTGGGAATCGAGATCATCGCCAAGGTGCCAAGTATCCTGCACACACCGTTGATGAGTGGGTCCAACGCGATCCACGGCGTCATCCTGGTGGGAGCCATGTTGGTGCTGGGTTCGGCCGACACCACCCTCGAGACGGTGCTGGGTTTCCTGGCCGTCATTCTGGCCACGCTCAACGTGGTCGGGGGATTCGTGGTCACCGACCGCATGCTCGAGATGTTCAAGGCCAAGCCCAAGGCGCCGGTCGCGAAGAATGATGAGGTGGCGTCGTGAGTCGCGGGACCCTGATTGACCTCCTCTACCTGGTCTCGGCGACCACGTTCATCCTCGCCCTCAAGGGCCTGGGTAGTCCCAAACGCGCGCGCTTGGGCAACGGGGTGGCGGCGGTGGGCATGCTCATCGCGGTCGTGGCCACGTTCTTCAAGCAGGTCGACGGCCACAACCTGCACCACGTGGCTCTGATCCTGATCGCGATGGCGATCGGCGTCGTCGTCGCCGTGCCGACCGCGCGCTACGTGCGCATGACGGCCATGCCCCAACTGGTGGCGATCTTCAACGGTGTTGGTGGTGGCGCGGCCTCACTGGTGTCGATCACCGAGTTCGTCCACATCCACTCGACGCACCCGGCGACGTACGTGACCCTCGAAGTGCTCCTGGGAGTACTCATCGGGACGGTCTCGTTCTCGGGTTCGGCCATCGCCTTCGCCAAGCTCCAAGAATTGATGACCGGTCGACCCGTCACCTACCCGGGTCAGCAGATCATCAACGCCGTGCTCGGTGCGGCGGGGCTGGTCCTGATCATCGTCATCCTGGTGACCGGTCAGACGGGATTGCTGTGGGTGCTGCTGGCCCTGGCCTTCGTGCTGGGCATCGCCTTCGTGCTACCCATCGGCGGCGCCGACGTTCCAGTGCTGATCTCGCTCTTGAACTCCTTCACCGGTCTGGCGGTCGCGGCGTCGGGCTTCACCTTGGGTTCGAACCTGCTGATCGTGGCCGGTACCCTCGTGGGTGCCTCGGGTATCTTGCTGACGCGCCTGATGAGCAAGGCAATGGGGCGCAGTCTGTCCAACGTGTTGTTCTCGGCGTTCGGGTCGGTCATCACCGCCAGTGGCGGCACCGGGGCCGACGCGCGACCGGTGCGTTCGGGTTCGCCCGAGGACGCCGGCGTCCTGCTCAGTTTCGCCAGCCGTGTCGCCATCATCCCGGGGTACGGTCTGGCGGTGGCGCAGGCGCAGCACGTGCTGCGCGAATTGGCCGAGGAGCTCGAGTCCAAGGGCATCGAGGTCTTCTACGCGATCCACCCGGTGGCCGGACGCATGCCCGGTCACATGAACGTGCTGCTCGCCGAGGCCAACGTCCCCTACGAGCAGTTGAAGGAACTCGACGAGGCCAACTCCGAACTCCAGACCGCCGACGTGGCCCTAGTGGTGGGAGCGAACGACACGGTGAACCCGGCGGCGAAGGACGACAAGAGCTCGCCCATCTACGGGATGCCGATCATCAACGCCGACCTCGCCGAGAACGTCTTGTTCTTGAAGCGTTCGATGCGGCCGGGTTTCGCGGGTATCGAGAACGAATTGCTCTACAACCCCAAGACGACGCTGATCTTCGGCGACGCCAAGGACACCCTCACCAAGATCGTCGCGGCCGTCAAGGCCAGTTAGTCGGCGGTCAGTTCGTCCAGCCGGCGTAATTGGTCGGGCGAGAGTTCGCTGACCGCGTGGGCGTTCGCCGTCACCTGCGCGGCGTTCGAGGCGCCCGCGATCACCGAGGACACCGCCGGGTGCGAGAGCAACCAGGAGAAGGCGAAGGTCAACATGGACACGTTCTCGTCGTCGGCGTAGCCGATCAATGCGTCGACGCGCGTGCGAAGCCTCTCGCCCAGCCAGTGGGCCTTGCGGTCGTCGGGCATCAGCGCGAGTCGCGTGCCCTCAGGGATGGGCGCACCAGGTCGCACCTTGCCGGTGAGCAGTCCATTGGCCAGGGGGTAGAAGGGCAGGAAACCCATGGCGAGCTCGTCGCAAGCGGCCAGGACGCCATCGTTGAGCGGCGAGCGGTCGAGCAGCGAGAACTGGCTCTGGACCGAGACGAAACGAGGCCCGCTCCCGGCGGCGACGGCCGCTTCACGCAATTGCGCCGCCGTGAGGTTCGAACACCCGATCTCGCGGACCTTGCCCAGGGCGACGAGCTCTTGCATGGCCCCGATGGTCTCGGCGATCGGCGTCGCGTCGTCGGGGAAATGCAACTGGTAGAGGTCGATGACGTCGGTGCCGAGCCGTTGCAGCGACTCGTCGCAACTCTGGCGAACGTACTGCGGGGTCGCGCAGACCCCACTCTTGTCGTGCAACATGCCGAACTTGGAGGCGATGATGGCCTCGTCGCGTCGCGGACCCAGCGCCACGCCCAACTGGACCTCGGACTTGAGGTCGCCGTAGATGTCGGCAGTGTCGAAGAAGTTCACCCCGGCGTCGAGGGCGGCCAGGACGACCGACGTCGTGGCGCCTTGATCGAGGCGGGTACCGAAATTATTGCACCCGAGTCCGACTTCGGAGACCCGCAGGGAACCAAGCATCCGTCGATTCATGTCACGTCCTTTGAACGTTGGCCAGCATAGACAGGTGCCGGCGCTCGCACGGCGGCGCGGTGCCGCCATCGCGGGCACGGGTGGTCGAGAACTAAGGTGGGTCCATGAAAATCACTGTCGACTACGACCTGTGCTCCAGCAACGCGGTGTGCATGAGCATCGTGCCCGAGGTCTTCGAAGTGCGTGACGACGGCTTTCTCTACGTCCTCAACGACGAGCCGGGCGAGGAATTCGCCGAGCGTGTCCGCGAAGCGGTGGCGAGCTGTCCCAACGGCGCCATTTCGATCGAGGAATAGGTGTCGCTCGGACCACGGGTGCGCTTCGCACCCTCGCCGACGGGGTATTTCCACGTCGGCTCGGCGCGTTCAGCCCTCTTCAACTGGCTGGTGGCGCGTCAATCGTCCGACGGCTGCTTCATCCTTCGTATCGAGGACACCGACGCCGACCGCAATCGCGAGGAGTGGGTCGAGGGGATCATCGCGGCGATGTCGTGGCTGGGCCTCGATCTCGACGAGGGCCCCTTTCGCCAAAGTGACAATCACGAGGCGCACGCCCGAGCGACGGCAGCGCTGCTCGCGGGGGGCTACCTCTACTACTGCGACTGCACCGGCGATGACGTGCAGGCGCGCAAGGGCGACAATAAGACGCCGGGCTACGACGGGTTCTGTCGCGACCGCGGGCTGACTCGCGGACCCGCCACCGCCCTTCGTTTCGCGACGCCGCGCGACGGCGTGACGGTGGTCCACGACCTCATCCGCGGTGACGTGGAGTTCTCGAACCACACGATCGACGATTTCGTGGTCGCCAAGTCGTCCGGCGCGGTCCTCTACGCGCTCGCCAACGTAACCGACGACCGTGACGACGCCATCACCCACGTGATCCGTGGCGAGGAGCACCTGCCCAACGCGCCCAAGCAGATGTTGTTGTGGCGTGCCCTCAACGACGTCACCGGTGAGGACGTGCCCCTGCCGTCCTACGCACACCTGCCCCTCCTGGTGAACGAGCAGCGAAAGAAGCTCTCCAAGCGCAAGGATCCCGTGGCGACCGAGTCGTATCGCGACCAGGGATACGTGGCACCGGCGTTCGTCAACTACCTCGCGCTGTTGGGTTGGAGTCCGCGCGGTGAGGAGGAGATCGTCCCGCTCGCGACCATCATCGAGCAGTTCCGCCTCGAGGACGTCTCGCATTCGCCCGCCTTCTTCGACGTCAAGAAGCTCAGCCACATGAACGGGGAGTACCTGCGGGCGATGTCCCCCGACGAGTTCGTCGCCGCCTGCGCGCCCTGGGTGGCCCCGTGGTCGTCGCCGTGGCGACCGACCGACCGCGACGTGCCCTGGACCAAGGAGGACTACGACGCGGAGTTGTTCGCTCGGGTCGCGCCGCTCGTACAAGAACGAGTGGCGACGTTGGGCGACGTGGCGTCGATGGTGGCCTTCTTCTTCGTCGACGACGTGGTCATGGACGCCGCGTCGTTCGACAAGGTCGTCGGTTCGGACCCCACCGGCCAGGCTCTGCTCGCCGCCGCCATCGATCGATTCGCCGACGCACCCTGGGATTCGGCGACTCTGCACGCGGTCACGGTCGAACTCGGCGAATCCCTCGGGCTCAATCTTCGAAAGGCGCAGGCACCGATCCGTTGTGCGGTGACCGGTTCGCTCGTGGGCCCGCCACTGTTCGAATCGTTGGAGTACCTGGGTCGCGACCGCGTCATCGCGCGGCTTCAGTCAGCGCTGGCGAGATGTTCGGCCTGATCTTCGGGCCACTGCGGCTCGCTATCAAGATCGTGACGACGATCGCGACGATCGTCGTGGCGTACTTCGCCTTCACCTTCGTGCAGATATGGCTCACGGGCCGTACCCATTCGACGTCCTCGGCCCAGGCGATCCTGGTATTTGGCACGGCCGAGGACAATGGCAAGCCCTCCCAGGAGCTCAAAGCACGTCTCGATGAAGCGCTCATCGTCTACCGCGCAGGTCGCGCACCCTGGATCGCGGTGACCGGCGGGAGTCGCCCGGGGGACAAGTACACCGAGGCGGGGGTCTCGGCCACGTATCTCGAGAAGCACGGGGTGCCCAAGGACCGGATCCTCGTGGGTGGAGGCGGCGACACGTGGCAGAACGTCGAGACCGTGGCCCCGTTGCTTAAGAAGAACTACCTCTACAACGTGATCACGGTGACCGACCCGTTCCACGAGTACCGGGCGATGGCGATCACCTCGGCCCAAGGATTCTTCCCCGTCCCCTCGCCGGTCGAGAACTCCCCCACCATCAAGCATTCACTATGGCGCTTCTACCTCAAGGAGACCCTCGAGGTGGGAGTCGGGCGACTCGTGGGCTACGGTCGACTGAGTTCGTGGACGACGTCGACCCATATTTCGATCCCGTCTGGCGGGTGAGCGGCTCGCTCGGTTAAGATTGCCAAGCCCTTCGGGGGTGGTGTAATTGGCAACACAACTGGTTCTGGTCCAGTTATTCAGGGTTCGAGTCCTTGCCCCCGAGCG
>Ga0209698_10004122_pt1 | contig 16068 bp, 15 predicted proteins | sample LitLauG_LLR_2012_FD_187203 | JGI IMG/M metagenome (GOLD analysis project Ga0209698, IMG submission 187203) | Freshwater sediment microbial communities from Pennsylvania, USA - Little Laurel Run_MetaG_LLR_2012 (SPAdes) (version 2) | ecosystem: Environmental > Aquatic > Freshwater > Creek >...
CTCCCTGCGAGTTTCGGCGCGGGGTCATTCGTGGGAGACGCCACCGGGTCGAGAGTCGCGACCGGCTTGGTGTCGATCGTGAACGTCACAGGTTCGCTCCCGAAGACTTTGCCCGTCGTCTTGGATCTCTGTTCGGCCGTGGCCGTATAGACGCCGCGTTCAAGCGGCGCCGCGGGCGTCACCGACCACGCTTCGTGCGCGATTTCGATGACCGGCACGAGAATCGTTTCCACGGGCTGGCCCAGCGCGCCCGCGCCCTTGAAGATCTTCACCGTGATCGGGTTGCCTTCTTCGGTGGTGGTGCCCACCAGCGTCGGCGTAGTACTGCTCGTGGGCGGCGGCTGCGTGATCGTCAGCTTGGGCGCGAGGGCAACGGCTGCGGTGGGCGCAGCGAGTGCAGCGAGCCCCAGCGCGAACACGCCCAGCATCACGGCGATCGCGCTTGCCGGCTTCCGTGACGGTGTCATTGGGGCACGCTGTTGACCATGTGGCTCTCGCGTCGCTACCTCAAATGAGGGCCTACCGAAAAGCCCCTTCGATCACCTGCGACGGCGATGATAAACGGATCCATTGCGGGCGGCGCCGCCAGCGCGGCGTCCCGATGTGCAGGTGCGACCCTACTCGGCCATCACGCGCTTGGCGATGCTCAGCGCGACCCCGCGCGGGGCGTAGCGGTTGGCGATCGTGGATGCGCTGAGCAGCGCGCTGCCGGGGACCACCACGCGGCTGGAGCGTTCGGCCCCGCGCAGAGCGTCCTGCGCGACGCGCTCGGCGGAGACCCACATCGGCTTGGGCAGCTTCTCGGTGAAGCTCGCCTCGTTGGCCTCCTGGAACTCGGTTGGCACCGGCCCGGGGCACACGCAGGTGACGGTCACGCCGAACTCGGCCACCTCGGCGTGCAGCGCTTCGGAGAGCAGCAGCAGGTAGGACTTCGCGGCTGCGTAGCCGGCGTTGTAGGGCAGCGCTTGGAATGCGGAGGTGGAGGCGATGTTGATGACCGCGCCGCGGCCGCGCTTCACCATCGCTGCAAGCCAGCGGTGGGTGAGCTCGAGCGGCGCCTCGGCGAGCACGCGCAGCTGCTGCAGCTCGCGCTCGCCGTCACTTGAGTGAAACGGCGCGTACACGCCGATGCCGGCGCAGTTGACGAGCACCTCGACGTCACGTTTGGCGTCGGTGACGACGGCCATGAACAGCGCGCGAGCGGACGCGTCGGCAAGGTCGACGGGCATCGCGCAGGCGTTGCCGAGCTCCTGCGCGAGCGCCTCCAGGCGCTCCTTGCGGCGCGCGACCAGCGTGACGTGATGCCCGCGCGCCGAGAGCGCCCGTGCGATCTGCTCGCCGATCCCCGAGGACGCGCCCGTGACGAGCGCGGTGGACCCCTTCGCGGGCTCGGGCAGGCCGCTCATGGCTTGGTGACGTGGTGCACGGGGAACTCCCTGATGTCGGGCGGGCTCGGGAAGCCCTGCTCGCCGAGGTCGTGTGCGGCGGGCATCAGGCGCTCTGCGGAGAAGCGCTCGAAAGCCTCGCGCGACTCCCAGAAGTCGAGCACTCCCCAGCCCGTGTCGATAGGCCCCGCGGCGTGGAAGATCATGCCCGCGGGCGGGTCGCCGTCCACGTTCATGCGGGCGTGGATCGCGTCGTACTGCTCCTGCGTGCCTCCAGCGAACCTGATGCTGAGTCCGATGGCCATGCGGGCCCCTTTCGATGGCGTTTCAGGCGAGCGTAGTCGAAAAGTCCTGGCAGGAGCCGGCTAGGGGCAGAGTGTTTTCGGTTGGCAGTTTTCGGGTGTGTTGGAGGTGACGGGCGAGCTTGTGAGTGTCAGCGAGCCTGCCGGCATTTCGATCCCGCCGCCGCTGTTGCTCCCGCCCAGGGCTTTGTTGGCGGTGACGGTCGAGCTGACGAGTTCAGCTTTGCTGCCAAAGATGTAGATCCCACCTCCGTTCGTGGCGGTGTTTGCCTTGATGCTCGAATGGCCCAGGAGCTTGAGCGCGCCTTGCTGGACGTTGATCCCGCCGCCGATCGTTGCGGTGTTTGCAGTCACGGTCGTGCCGGTGAGCGTGAGCGAGCTTCCGAACATGCCGATCCCACCGCCGAACGGCGCGCTGTTCGCCTTGACCGTGGAGCCGGTGATCGTGACCGGCGAGCCGCCAGCAGCTATCCCGCCTCCGGAGCCTTCGCCAATGTGGCCCGCCTTGTTTGCGGTCACAGAAGAGCTGCTCAGCGTGAGCGAGCCTCCTTCGTAAAGAAAGATGCCGCCACCGGCGGTCACCGCCGTGTTCGAGCTGACGGTCGTGCGGGTGACCGTGACCAGCGCCTTGCGAGACTGTATCCCGCCGCCCTCCGAGCTCGTGCTCTTGTTGCCGGTGAGCAGAGAGCTGGTCAGCGCCAGCGTGCTTTCGACGCCGGCGATCCCACCTCCTTCTCCTGCCTGGTTGTTGGCGACTTCCGAGGAGGTGAGCGTGAGCTCGCCCTTAGCGATGTCGATCGCGCCGCCGCGCGTGCTCGCGCTGTTTTCGGTTACGTGCGAGCTCTTGAGCGTGACTTCAGCGCCTTCCTCGGCATCGATCCCGCCGCCGTACCCGGCTTTGTTGGCGGTGACCGTAGAGCCGGTGAGAACGACCGAAGCGTCTTCCTCGGCGTCGATCCCGCCGCCATACAGCGCTTCGTTGCCGCTGACCGTCGACTTGCTGAGCGTGAGCGTTCCGCCCCCGATGAGAATCCCGCCGCCGTGGTCTTCGGCGCCGCCGGTGATCAGCAGCCCCGTGAGCGCAACCCTGACGTCGCCGGTGATGATCACGACGGTCGCCCCTCGCGCCCCGTGCAGGACCGCTTTGGCGGAGCTCGTGCCGACGCCCACGACCGCCAGGCTCTTGTCGATCGTCGTGCCCCCTGTGCAGGTGCCCTTCACGTCAAGCGTGTCGTCCGGTTTGGCCGCTTCCACCGCCACCTGGAGTTCTCCGTAGCTCAGGTGGCTGTGGGTGTCCAGGACCTGGCATGGGGGGCTCGGGTTCGCTGGCGCGCTCGCGCCGGACCCCAACACTCCCAGCACGAGGCCCAAAGCAAGAACGCCAGCGCGTAGCTCCACCAAGACTTCTTCCCCCGCATCAGGCCCCAGGGCCGCTCTCCAGACGCTCAAACGTACCAGAGCCGGCACGTGCTGAGAAGGCCTCGTCCACCGTGGGCTGTGTGCCGGCGATACTGTGACCCACGGTGAATAAGGTCACGTTCTGGGCGGCGCCCGCGCCGTTCACGCCGATCGCCGCACGCCCGTGAGGCCCGCTTCGGGCCGCTGGCTCGCCGCTGCGCTCGTGCTGGCGCTCTCGGGCTGCGGCAAGGGGCAGTTGCAGAAATCCTCGAGTGCTTCGCGCGCGCTGAGCGCGGCATCCCTGGCGCGCCTGACGGTGATCTGCAGCGACGCGCAGCACGCGCTGCTCGCGATCGACCACAGGAGGCTGCACCTGGAGCTCGCGGTCCTCGGCAGGCTGATCGAGCAGGCGGCGGCCGAAGCGCAGGCAGTCGACGAGAGCGCGGAAGCGAAGGTGCGCAGGCTGCCGCGCAGCAGCTACGTGGAGGAGGTGCTCGCCTACCTCGCACACAGCCGCGCCGAGCTGCGCACGATCGCGCAGGCTGTCAAGCGTCACGGCATCCGCTTCAACACCCTCCCGCGCAGGCTGATCGTCGCGTTCGTGAGGGCGAACAGCGGCTGCGGCGCCGCGCGGGTGTCCTCGCCGCGCCCGCGCCGAGGCGGGGGCGTTCGCCCGCAGGGCGTCTAGCGCGGCTCTAGCTCGGCGGCCGGTAGATCGTCACGACGGCTGCGCCGCCGAGGCCGATGTTGTGCTGGAGCGCGGTCTTCGCGCCGTCGACCTGGCGCTTGCCGGCGTCGCCGCGCAGCTGCCAGGTGAGCTCGCTGCACTGCGCGAGGCCGGTCGCGCCCAGCGGGTGGCCCTTGGAGATCAGGCCGCCCGAGGGGTTCACCACGGGCCCCGAGCCGCCGTACGTGGTCGCCTGCGCGTCCACGAGATGGTGGCCCTCGCCCTCGGCTGCGAAGCCGAGCGCCTCGTAGGTGATCAGCTCGTTGGCGGAGAAGCAGTCGTGCAGCTCGCACACGTCGATCTCCTGCGGGGTCACCTGCGCCTGCTCGTACGCCATGCGCGCGGCCTTCTTGGACATGTCATAGCCGACGATCCTGATGCAGTCGGCGGTCTCGTCGAAGGAGGACGCGAAGTCGGTCGTGAGCGCCTGCCCCACGATCTCGATCGCCTTGCCCCACAGGTCGTGCTCCTCGACGAAGCGCTCGGAGGCGAGCACGGCGGCGGCGCTGCCGTCGCTGGTGGGCGAGCACTGCAGCTTGGTGAGCGGCTCGTGGATCATGCGCGCAGCCTTGATCTCCTCGATCGAGTACTCCTGCTGGAACTGCGCGTAGGGGTTGTTGACGGAGTGCTTGTGGTTCTTCCAGCCGATCCACGCGAAGTGATCGGGCGTCGAGCCGTAGCGGTCCATGTGGTCGCGGCCCGCGTTGCCGAACATCTGCGGCGCCATCGGCGACTGCTCGGGCGGGCGCAGCTCGAGCATGCGCTTGACGTGGCGTTCCATGGGGTTGGCGCGGTCGGTGTAGCCGACGCCCAGCGAGCCCGGCTGCATCTTCTCGAAGCCGAGCGCCATCGCGCATTCGGCGCTGGCGCTGCGCACAGCCTGGCGCGCGAGGAACAGCGCGCTCGAGCCGGTCGAGCAGTTGTTGTTGACGTTGATGATCGGGATGCCGGTCACGCCCAGCTCGTACAGCGCGCGCTCGCCCGCGGTGGAGTCGCCGTAGACGTAGCCCGCGAACGCGGCCTCGACGGCGTCGTAGGACACACCCGCGTCGCTGAGCGCGGCGGTGCCCGCCTCGCGCGCCCAGTCGGGGTAGTCGCCCTCCTTGGTGCCGGGCTTTGAGAACGGCGTCATGCCCACGCCGATCACGAATGTGCGGTTGCCGTTGTTCATCTGCTCTCCCTTTGCGCGCCAGCTGTCCGGATGGGGACCGCAATGTCTATCAGTGCTCACCGCGGCGCGAGCACCGCCTGGGTCTGGGTGGTGTGCGCGACGGCTCGCCCCTCGTCGTCGACCAGCTCGGTCTGCAGCACGATCACGGTGCGCCCTGCGTGCAGCGGCCGCGCACTGGCGTGCAGCGTTCCCGAGCGCAGCGCGCGCAGGAAGTTGGTCTTCGACTCGATCGTCGTGGTGCTCGCACCCTCGGGCAGGTTCAGGAAGGCACACACCGCCGCCACGCAGTCGGCCAGCGACATCATCACGCCACCGTGCATCACCCCGCCCGCCGTGCAGCGCTCTGCGCTCCACTGCACGCTCGCGCGCGTCAGCGCGGGCGTGGCCTCCTCGAAGCGGACCCCCAGGCCGACCGCGTAGGGCATGAGGCGCACCAGGTCGGCCGGGTCGGGCGCGTTGGGCGCGCTCATCTCGCCGGGGCTCATCCGACCCGCTGCCCGGGGGGCGTCGCTGACAACGAAGGCGTCGCTGACTGCGCCATCGCGTGGACCTTACGCTGCTCGCGCGCATCGCGCCGCTGCGCGCGAGGGCTCGCCCTCAGCGTGCGCGGCAGCCGTCGTCGTACTGCGAGCCGGAGCCCGGGGTGTCGGGCCACGGGGAGGACTGGACGGTCACGCTGAGGTGCCCGGCGGAGGTCAGCCCGGCGTCCCACACATAGCTGCCGGGCGCGGGCGCGGGGACCGTGCGCGAGGTCGAGCTGCCGCCAGCGGTGGTTGAGTCCTCGCGCCAGCTGACAGCCAGGCCGGTGCGCGCGAGGGCTGCGGCGGCGACGGACGCGCGCGCGCCCAGCAGGCCGCTGCAGTGCAGCGGTTCGCCGGGTGAGAAGGCGCTCTGCGAGGTGTCGTACGGTTCGCCCGCCCGCGCGGGGCGGCCCAGCACGATCTGCGCTTCGCCCTTGAAGTCCCCGGGGATGCGCACGCCGATCGCGCAGCCGCCGCCGCCCGACAGGCAGCGCCCGCCCTGCAGCGGCTCTATCTGCGGCCCGCCGCGCCCTGATTCGCCGACGAACACGACGGTGCCCACGGCGCCCGGCGACGCGGGCAGCAGCGTCACCTTGATGCGCAGGCCGCGCCGGGCGAACGCGGCGTCGAGTGTGGACTGCGCGGCGAACGGTTCGGTGACCGTGGCGATGATCTCGCCGCCGGGCTCGGTGCGGAAGGCGATCGCCTGCGCGACCGCGCCGCCACCGCCGGCGCGCGCGCCGAGCAAGAGGGCGGCGCCGAGCGCGCAGGCGGCGAGCACCGCCAGCGCCACGCGCTGTCGCGCAAGCCTCGCAGGCGCCTGCGCGCGGGAGCTCGCGGCGCGCCTGCCCGCCGCCTCCACCAGTGCCTCACCGAAACGGTCCATCGCGTCCATCGCTATGCCTCCTTCATCCTCGCCCGCAGCTCCGCGAGCCCTCGGCTGACGCGCTTGCGCACGACAGCCTGCGAGCAGTGCAGCCGCTGGGCCAGCTCGTCGTAGTCCTCTTCGGCGAGCACGTGTGCGGCGACCGCCTCGCGACGTTGCGCGCTGAGCTGCTCGAGCACCGCCAGCGCAGAGTCCCCGGAGGCGCTCGCCGCCGCCGCGCGCTCCTCGATGCGCTCGATGTCGATGTCGCTGAGCTCGAGGCGCTCGAGCCCGAGGCGTCGTCGCGCGCGGTCCTCCACGCGCCCGCGGCGGATCGAGTCCACCAGCTTGCGGTGCGCGATCGTGTACAGCCACGCCAGTGCGCTGCTGCGCTCGGGGCGATAGCGCGGCAGCGAGGAGAGCGCCGCGGCGAACGTCTCGGCAGCCAGGTCGGCGGCGACCTCGCGGTCGTGGGTGCGGCGCAGGAAGAAGGCGAGCACGGCGTCCACGCGACGGCGGTAGAACTCGCCGAACGCCTCGGCGTCCTCGCGCGCGGCGAGCAGCAGCGTCTCGTCGGCGGGCCCGTCCTCGGCGTCCATACCCGCTACATCGTGGCGCACGAAGATCTGTGACCGCTCCCGTGGGGCGACGGGGAGTAACGTGCGCGTGGCTCGTTGGAGGTCACGCACGATTGGAGGGCAGCGCATGGGGAACCTCGGTGGCAGCGCGAGCGTCGAGATAGACGCGCCGATCGAGAAGGTCTGGGAAGAGGTGCAGGACGTGCTGGCGGCGCCCGAATGGCAGGGCGGCCTGGACGCCATGACCGCGCTCGAGCACGACGAGCAGGGCCGCGCGACGCTCGTGCAGACCGAAAACGACATCAAGGTCAGACGCGTCAAGGCAGAGGTGCGCTTCGCATACGACGGCCCCACGCGCCTGTCCTGGAAGCAGGAGAAGGGCGACATGAAGAGCGTGGAGGGCTCGTGGGAGCTCGAGGACCTGGGTGGCGGGCACACGCGCGCCACCTACACCCTGGACGCTGACCCGGGGAGGGTGCTCGGCCTGATCATCCGCGGCCCCGTGGAAGCGGCCACGCGCGCGCTGTTCGTGAACGGCCGACCGGAGGAGTTGCGTAGGCGTGTGACGGGCGGCTGAGCGCCCGCGGAGCGCCGGCTGGCAGGCGGGTCATCAAAGACCCGACGCTCTCAGCGTCCGAGCCCGCGCGCTCCGTCCGCGCGAGCGGTCAATCTGCGCGCGTGGCCGGGAGCATCAGGCGCCGCGTGCGCCACGCGGGCGCTGCGCGCCCGGCGGCGCTGCGTGCTGTGCTGCTCGCTGCCGGGACCGTCCTGCTCGCTGGTGCGTCTGCCGGCGGTGCGCCAGCGCCGGCGAGGACCCGCTCGATACCCCTCGCGCGTGCGCGTGTGGCGATCATGAGGAACTCGCCGCCGGGCAGCGCGCCCACGCTCGGCCGCTGCGCGCGCGGGCGCGAATGGACGACCTGCGCCGTCTACGAACGCCGCACGCTCACCGAAGGAGACGGCACCTCCTATCGCGTCACGCTCGACTTCCAGGAAGCGGTGGGCGAACGCGCGCACCGTCTGGTGTTCGTGACGCGCGAAGTCACGATGAGCGTGCCGCGACCGGCCACGCAGCCGCCCGCGCCGAGCGGCTAGCGGCTGGCGGGTCTCCTGTAGACGTTTGACCGGAAGCCGGCTGTCGGTGTAGCGCCTGATCTCCAGGGACTTGAGGCACACCTGGGCGGACAGCTGACGGACGATATTGACTGCACGTCATGGAAGTGTTATTGGTGCGCCTGGAGGGCTGAGGCTACGAAGCGCCATCTACAGGGGGAGTCCGTCATGGCAAGGGCAGTGGCTTGGGAGCGCGTCAAGATGATCGGACGTGGCACTCGGGGACCAAGGGTGTTGCGGCGCGGTCGTGGCAAGGTCGTGTTGCTGTTGTCGTGCGGGGTGGTCCTGTTTTCGTCTGCGAGCTCGGCAGCGGCTCGCTTCAGTTTGACTCAGGTCAGCGTTGACCCGTTCACGAACGCGACCAGTCAGCATGCAACGCAGGTCGAGCCTGACTCGTTTGCTAGCGGCAACACGGTCGTGTCGGCCTTTCAGTCCGGCCGGTTCTCTGATGGCGGCGCGTCCGATATTGGGTGGGCGACCTCTCGGGGCGGGGACGGCCGGTGGACGACGGGTTCGCTGCCTCTGACCGAATTCGCGGGCGGACCCTATGCGCGGGCGACCGACCCCAGCGTGGCATTTGATGCGGCGCATCACATGTGGCTGATCTCCTCGCTTGTGCTGCCGCCGACGGTGCCGAGCGGCAGCGAAGAATGGTGGGTCGTCGTGAACCGCTCGCGAGATCGGGTGCACTGGAGCGGGCCCGTGACCGTCGCCTCGGGTCCAAGCCTCAACGCCGACAAGAGCTGGACGGTGTGTGACAACACTCGCTCGAGTCGCTTCTTCGGGCACTGCTACACCGAGTTCGACGATTTCGGCAACAACGAGAAGATCGAGATGAGCACGTCGACCGACGGGGGCCAGACCTGGGGCGCGCCTCGCACTACTGCGGCCGGTGATTATGGGACCGGAGGCCAGCCCGTGGTTCAGCCCAACGGCACCGTGATCGTGCCGATCGACGACGCCGAAGAAGAAAACGTTCTCGCCTTTCGTTCTACTGATGGCGGGGCGAGCTGGAGCGCTGCGGTCAAAGTGTCGCCTATCCGGTTCCACGTTGACGCGGGCGGACTGCGTTCCGCAGCGCTGCCGTCGGCCGCGATCGGCCGGGCGGGCCGGGTCTACGTCGCTTGGCAGGACTGCCGCTTCCGCGCCGGCTGCTCGTCAAACGACATCGTCCTCAGCATGTCCGATGACGGCTTGCACTGGTCACCGGTCGACCGCGTGCCGATCGACCCCGTCTCTAGCGGTGCCGACCACTTCATCCCGGGACTCGCGGTCGACCCGCTCACCTCGGGCGCCCAGACCCGGTTGGCGCTGACTTATTACTACTACCCATCCGCTAGCTGCACGGTGGAAACCTGCCAACTCGACGTCGGCACCGTACGATCCTCGGACGATGGAGCGCACTGGACTGCGCCCGTCCAGCTCGCCGGCCCGATGAGCCTCAGCTGGCTTCCCGAAACCGGCCTGGGCTACATGGTGGGCGACTACATCTCGACGTCGTTCGTCAATCACGACCCGAGGCCATTCTTCGCGCTCGCCAAGCCGCCCGTCGGCGGCCTGTTCAACGAGGCCATCTACACCATCCAGGGCCACCTCGAACAGGGAGGGGGACAGCTCCAGCCGGCCCAGCAGGATAACCCGACAAGCATCTGGCCGGGGAGCGTCGCACCGACCGACAGAGCGCCCGCCGCTCCAGTGACGAGGCGTTGAGCCCTCGGCTCTGATGGCCTCGCTGTCAGGTGGGCGGTGCATCGGTTTGAGGATCGGCACGGGCGCATGTGATGCTGGACGATGGGTCGCCTGGCTGCTCCTGCTGATGCGGTGATGCGTAAGCATCAACGTCGTTTGCGCACGACCTTGGACATAGACGACGACGTGGTCGCGGCGGCGCGTGAGCTTGCGGCGGCGGAGCGGCGCTCGCTCGGCTCGGTCGTCTCAGATCTCGCCCGGCGCGGCCTGACGCCGGCGCGTGTGGAGGCGCAGGACGGCCTGCCGGTGATCCGCGTCCCGGCGGGCACGCCGCCGATCACGCCCGAGATGGTCAGGCGCGCGCTGGACGAGGGCTGACACGGGCGGTGGCGCTGCTGGACGTAAACGCGCTGATCGCGCTGGCGTGCGACTCGCACGTGCACCACGCGCGCATGCGCAGTTGGTTCGCGGAGAGCGTGGCGGCCGGATGGGCGACGTGCCCGATGACGGAGAGCGGCTTCGTGCGAGTGTCGTCGAACCCGGGCGTGCTGCCGGTTGCGGTGGGCCTCGACGCGGCGCGCGCGGTGCTGGTGATGCTGCGCGCCCTCGAGGGCCATCGCTTCCTGACCGACGACGTGTCGCTCGCGGACTCGGACGTGCCCGCGATCAACGGCCACCGCCAGGTGAGCGACGCGCACCTGCTCACGCTCGCGCGACGGCGCGGGGTGCGCTTGGTGACCTTCGACCGGGGCGTGCTGGCACTCGCGCAGGGCCGCGACGTGGAGCTGCTCGAGCGCTACGGCTCGAGTATCTCCCGGGGCGCGGGCGGAGGACTGCTCGGGCGTTGGGCCGCCGAGGATCAAGCAGGTTGAGGTGGCGTGCGCGTACAGCTTTCCGTCCGCATCGACGAGCCGACTCTCGGCAGTCGCGATCGTCGTGCCGCGGTGTCCCGAGCTCGTGCGTCAAATTAATCGACAACTCGGCGTAGATCCGGTGTAGGATCGATCGACCGTCCCGCGCCTGTCGGCCCCGGAGGGGCAACGGAGCGTCGCGCCGGAGATGCTCGTGAGTGGAGCCTGCACTCACGCCCGAAAAAGGAGCGTGCCTCATGTCGCCCGCTGTGCGCAGATCCCACCTTCGCGGGGTCGTCCCGATGGCGCTCACCGCGATGCTCGCGCTGGCCGCTGCGAGCCCTGCGATGGGCACCACGGTCAAACCGCGCTTCGTCGACCCCGTGACGATGCCCCCCGTCGAAGCGGTCAACTCGGATGGCAACCCCGGCGAGGAAGGCGAACTCGGCCAGGGTGTCGCCACTACCGGGCTGCCGCCGGTCGTCGGGGACGCCAGCCGCAACCAACGCGGCACCGCTCTTGGCGTGCGCCCCTTCAGCTCGACCGGGAGCTACTCCGAGCTGGTCGGCTTCACGGGTGCCACATTCGGCAACACATGCACCGAATCGAAAGGGGAATGCTTCGGCGCCGAACCGCCCGACACGCAGATGGCTGCGGGCCAAAACGAGGTGGTCGAGGCGGTGAACAACAACCTGTTCGTGTTCAGCAAGGGCGGCAAACAGCTCGCGACCTACCCGCTCGCCAACATCTTCCAGCCGCCCAAACAGACCGTTGGCGTGACCGATCCGAAGATCATCTTCGACCCCACCACCGGCGACTACTATCTCACGGAGATGGTCTGCGAACAGGAAGGCTGCGGCGGCAGCACGTGGACCCACATGGGCATCTCGCTCGCGATCTCAAGCGACCCGCAGAGCGGCTGGACGGTGTACGACTACCTCAACAACGGCGAAGAACTGCAGGACCAGGAGAAGCTCGGCATGAGCGCGGACAAGATCACCTTCGCGGTGAACCAGTACGGCTGCAAGTGCGGCGCCGGCAGCAAATTCAAACAAGAGAACATCGTCGTCATCCAGAAGTCCGACGCGGTGGCGGGCAAAACGATCACTCCGGTGCTGTACAGCGCCAACACCTACTCCTCCTACATCTTCGACTCGATGCCCACGACGCCCATCAACGCCAGCACCTCCGACACTACCCAATATGTGGTCTGGGCCAAGCAGGCCACGTCGGGTAACGAAATGGCGCTGATCCGGATCACGGGCACGCCTGATGAATCCAACGTCGCATTCACGAGCAGCGTGACGAAGATCGGGCTCGCCAACCAGTCCGCACCGCCCGAACCCGTCCAGCCGGGCGGGACCTTCGCGGGGGACAAGCAGAACTTCCAGTCGGCGGTGGTGCAGGGCAACGACCTGTGGGCGGTGGCCACCGACGGCTGCACGCCGAACTATCCGAGCGCGGACACAGAAGCGCGTGACTGCACCCGCCTGGTTGAGGTGAATCTCGCGAAAAACGAAGTCACCACCGACACGGACCTCGGCACCGACGGCACCTACCGCACGCACCCGGCCGTCGCGAAGGACAGCGCCGGCCATGTCTACTTCGGCTTCACGATCTCCTCCGCCACCCAGTACCCCACCGCCTCCCTGGATGCGAGCGCCCTGCCGCTGCCGGGCGTCCTGGGACGCACCGACCTCGCCTCGGGCGGTGAAAAGTACACGGGCGGCCGCTGGGGCGACTACTCCGGCACCCAGCAGGACCCGTCGGACACCAACGACGTGTGGACGGCGCAGGAGTTCGGAGCGTGCACGACGTGCAGCTTCAAATTCGGCGGGGAATGGGCGACCGACGTCGCGCAGTTCACGTTCGCCGAACCGAAGGTCACGTCCATCTCGCCGACGATCGGCTCCACCGAAGGCGGCACCACCGTGGACATCTACGGCCTCGAGTTCGCCAAGGGCGCCACCACGGTGAGGTTCGGCGCAAACGCCTCCCCGACCGTCATGTGGGTGAACTCCACACACATCCGCGCCGTCAGCCCGGCGGGAGGGCCGGGGAAAGTCCACGTGAGCGCCCAGACCGGCGCCGGGACCAGCGAAGGATCGGCCGCGGACGAATTCACCTACGTCAGTCCCTCGCCGCCCGAAGCGAAAATCGCATCACCGGGCGGGGGAGCGACCTACAAGGTCGGGGCGGTGGTGCCCACGAAATTCTCCTGCACCGAGGGCGCCTTCGGTCCGGGCCTGGAATCGTGCACCGACTCGAACGGGTCGGGCAGTGGGACGGGCGCCCTGAACACTGCCGCGCCCGGCGAACTCGAATACGCCGTCACCGCGGCGAGCGAAGACGGCAAACACGGGAAAGCGAGCATCAAATACACGGTCGCCGCGCCGCCCGAAGCGACGATCGAAGCTCCCCCCGGCGGGGAAACCTACAGGCAGGGAGCAGTCGTCCCGAGCAAATTCTCCTGCAGGGACGGCGCGTTCGGACCGGGGATCGCATCGTGCACGGACTCCAACGGGTCCAGCAGCGGCACGGGCGCCCTGAACACCTCCGCGTTGGGCGAACCGGAATACACGGTCATCGCGACGAGCAAAGACGCCATCCAGGGGTCCGCGAGGATCACCTACACGGTGATCACCGCGTGCACCAGCGCGCGCGGCTACGGGAAAGTGGGCACGATTGCCACCGAAGGCGTGCTCTACGAAGACTGGCTCTCAAAAACGTCGGGCGCCAAAGAGCTCTTCGGCGCGAACATCCAGAAACCGAAATTCGGGCAGTTGACCATGACGAAACTCAACAGCCAGGCCTGCGTGGTAATACCGGGCGGGCTCGAATACCGCGGCCAGGGCACCGCGACGCTCCACAGCGTCTCGGGCTACGAAACCGCTTTCTCGTTCACCGTCGTGGGCTCCGCCATCAAGTTCAGCCTCGAAGTGACGAAAGCGAAAGTCGTGGAATACAAAATCAGCAGCGCCCCCGCGCTCGCGGGGTCCTCCGAGAAACTCACCGTCTGATCGCGAGCGAGCGCCACCATGGCGCCGTGACCGGTCCGTGCCCGCAGCGGGGGGCGTGCGAGCGCACTCGCGGAGGCTCGCGATGGCCAGAGCTCTCCGCGGCCGCGCGCGAGTAGACTCAAGGCGCGCTGAGGAGCGCTGTGGGCAAGCTCGATGAAGGAGGGATTTAGATGAGCCTGACGGAGCTGCAGAGCAGGACGCTGCGGGCGCTGTGCGACACGGTCGTGCCGGCGGTTGCGCGGGCGGGCGACGATGACGGATTCTGGGCGCGCAGGGCGAGCGACGTGGGCGCGGACGTGGCGATGGCGCAGATGCTCGCGCAGCTGCCGCAGGAGCAGCAGGCGGGCACGGGCCAGCTGCTCGACGCGCTCGCTGCGCAGGGCTTCGACGGCATGTCGCAGCTCTCGCGCGAGCAGGTCCTCACCAACATCTCCCTCGCCTCCTACGAAGCTGCGGTCGGCGTGGCGAGCCTCGTCGCGGGCGCGCTGTTCTTCAGCTACGGGCTGCCCGACTCCTCCACCGGGCGCAACCCGTTCTGGCAGACGCTCGGCTACCCGGGCCCGATCTCAGCGCCGCCCGCCGTGGAGAAGGCGATCAAGCCGCTGCGCCCCTCCGACGGCGAGACGCTCGAGTGCGACGTTGTCGTGGTCGGCTCGGGCGCGGGCGGCGGCGTGATCGCGGGCAAGCTCGCAGAGGTGGGCCTCGACGTGGTGGTGCTCGAGATGGGCGGCTACTTCAACGAGTCCGACTACAACCAGCTCGAGCTGTGGGCGTGGCAGAACCTGTACTGGCGCGGCGGCCCGCAGCAGAGCGCGGACATGAACATCACGCTGCAGGCGGGCTCGTGCCTCGGCGGCGGCACGGAGATCAACTGGACGACCTCGCTGCGCCCCAAGGAGTGGGTGCGCGAGCAGTGGGCGCGCGAGCACGGCCTCGCGGACATCGCGACGGACGCGTTCGACCGCCACCTCGACGAGGTGTGGGAGCGCATCGGCGTCAACGCGAACTGCTCCGAGCTGAACCCGCCGCAGGAGGCGATGCGGCGCGCGGCCGAGCGTCTCGGCTGGTCCTTCGCGGCGATCACGCGCAACTGGGATGTCGCGCGCCACGACCCCGCGATGGCGGGATACCTCGGCCTCGGTGACCAGTCCGGCGCGAAGCGCTCCACGCAGCGGACATATCTCGCCGACGCCGCCGCAGGCGGCGCACGCTTTCTCGTCGGCTGCTTCGCGCAGCGCGTGCTGATGGAGGGAGAGCGGGCCGCCGGAGTGGCGGCCAGGTGGAGCGATCCGAGCGATGGCGCGAGCGCGTCGCTGACCGTTCGCGCACCGCACGTGGTGGTCGCGTGCGGGTCGCTTGAGTCACCCGCGCTGCTGCTGCGCTCCGGCATCGGCGGCCCCGCAGCGGGCCGCTACCTGCGCCTTCACCCATGCACTGCGACCACGGGCGACTACGGCGAGGACATGCGCGCGTGGTGGGGCCCGCCGCACGCGGGCCTCGTCAACGAGTTCGCGAACGTGAAGGACGGCTACGGCTTCCTGATCGAGGGCGTGCAGTACACGACCGGTCTCGGCGCCTCCGCGGTGCCGTGGACGGGCGGCCTCGCGCACAAGCAGACGATGCACGACTTCCGCGACTGCGCCACGTGGATCGGGCTCGTGCGCGACCGCGGCAGCGGGCAGGTCTGCCTCGACGCGGCGGGGCAGGCGGCGATCACCTACCAGCTGACCGACGAGCTCGACCTGCGCAACACCGCGCTCGCCCTCGAGGAGCAGATCCGCGGCCACGTCGCGGCGGGCGCGCGGCGCGTGTTCGTGCTCGCGCAGGGCCAGCCCACATGGCGCGTGGGCGATGACCTCGAGGACTTCATCGCGCGCGTGCAGCGCATCCCCGCGCGCGCGGGCGGCCTGCGCATGTTCTGCGCGCACCAGATGGGCTCGTGCAGGATGGGCACCGATCCCGCGACCTCGGTCGCGGACGCGCGCGGCGAGTGCCACGACGCTCCCGGCGTGTGGATCGGCGACGCCTCCGCGTTCCCCACCTCGACCGGCACCAACCCGATGATCACCGTGATGGCGCTCGCGTCGCGCACCGCCGAGCACATCGCGGCGGCCGCGGCGGGCGCCGGCGGCGGCGAGCGAGCCACCGGGACGCGGGCCGCGGAGGTGCCGGCATGAGCGCGACCGCGACACTGACAGCGCGCGAGCGCTTCTACATCGGCGGCTCCTGGCTCGAGCCGGACGGCCAGGGCTCGATCGAGGTGGTCAACCCGGCGAGCGAGCAGGTGATCGGCAGCGTGCCCGAGGGCTCCGCGACGGACGCCGCGCGCGCGGTGGCCGCCGCGCGCGCCGCGTTCGAGGGCTGGTCGCAGACGCCGCTGTCAGAGCGCGTCGAGCTGTGCAGCGCGGTGTCGATCGCGCTGCAGGCCCGCCAGGAGGAGCTCGCGGC